>ERZ795041.651-NODE-651-length-12439-cov-4.184997_pt1 | contig 12439 bp, 9 predicted proteins | sample MGYA00375125_ERZ795041 | MGnify/ENA primary metagenome ERZ795041 (study PRJEB30170, sample SAMN03074214) | activated sludge metagenome | biome: Common Effluent Treatment Plant; feature: Wastewater; material: Activated sludge; isolation source: activated biomass in a...
CCGCTCCCGTCTCGCGGCGCGGCGCCACGCCCAGGCCGGCGCGATGCCGGCCGGCCTTGTGGAATCGGCTAGACTGCCGCCCTTCCCCATCCTGCCCGGCCGCCCGACGGCCGTTCGCGCATGACCGAAACGAACACTCCCGGCAACTTCATCCGCCAGATCGTCATCGACGACAACGCCAGCGGCAAGCACGAAGGACGCGTCGCCACGCGTTTCCCGCCGGAGCCGAACGGCTACCTGCACCTCGGCCATGGCAAGAGCATCGGCCTCAATTTCGGCATCGCGCGCGATTTCGGCGGCACCTGCAACCTGCGTTTCGACGACACCAACCCGGCGCGCGAAGACGTCGAGTACGTCGAGGCGATCAAGGACGACGTGCACTGGCTCGGCTTCGACTGGGCGGAACTGCGCCACGCCTCGGACTATTTCGAGGTGTTCTACCGCTGCGCGATCAAGCTGATCGAAACCGGCAAGGCCTATGTCTGCGACCTCAGCGCCGAGGAAGTGCGCGCCTACCGCGGTACGCTGACCGAACCCGGCCGCGACTCGCCGTACCGCGGGCGCAGTGTCGAGGAGAGCCTCGACCTGTTCCGGCGCATGCGTGCCGGCGAGTTCGCCGACGGCTCGCGCACCCTGCGTGCGCGCATCGACATGGCCGCCGGCAACATCAACATGCGCGACCCGGCCATCTACCGCATCCGCAAACTGACCCACCAGAACACCGGCGACGCCTGGCCGATCTATCCGATGTACGACTACGCGCACTGCGTGTCGGATGCGCTGGAGAACATCACCCACTCGCTGTGCACGCTGGAGTTCGAGGACCATCGCCCGCTGTACGACTGGTTCCTCGACCAGCTCGACCTGCCGAACGACCGCGCGCTCAGCGAACCGCTGCGCGCAGCCGGCTTCCATTGCGAGCCCGGCAAGCCGAGGCAGATCGAGTTCGCCCGCGGCAACCTCGATTACACGGTCATGAGCAAGCGCAAGCTGATGGCGCTCGTGCAGGACGGCCTCGTCGATGGCTGGGACGATCCGCGCATGCCGACCCTGTCCGGCGTGCGCCGGCGCGGTTTCCCGGCGGCGGCCGTGCGCACGTTCTGGGAACGCGCCGGGGTGACCAAGCAGAACTCGGTGATCGAGTACGGCGTGCTCGAGGGCTGCGTGCGCGAGGTGCTCGATGCAGAGGCACCACGCCGGCTCGGCGTGATCGATCCGCTGAAGCTCGTCCTCACCAACCTGGCGGAAGGACACCTCGAGACGCTGCGCTTCCCGAACCACCCGAAGAACGAGGCGTTCGGCGAGCGCGAGGTGCCGTTTGCGCGCGAACTGTGGATCGAGCGCGAGGATTTCATGGAGGAACCGGTGAAGGGCTTCCATCGCCTCGTGCCGGGCGGCGAGGTGCGCCTGCGCGGGGTCGGCATCGCGCGCTGCGTCGATGTGGTCAAGGACGCCGACGGCGCGATCGTCGAGTTGCGCGGCACGCTCGATGCCGACACCCGTCCCGGCCAGCCCGGCGCCGAGCGCAAGGTCAAGGGCACCATCCACTGGGTCAGCGCGGCGCATGCGCTGGCCGCCGAGGTTCGCCTCTACGACCGCCTGTTCGACGTCGCCGATCCGGATGACGACAGCGACGGCAAGAGCTATCGCGATCATCTCAACCCGAACTCCAAGCGCGTCGTGCGCGCCTGGCTCGAGCCTTCGCTGGCCGGCGCCGCGAACGAGTCGGCCTGGCAGTTCGAGCGCCTCGGCTATTTCGTCGCCGACCGCCACGACCACCGCGCGGGGGCACCCGTGTTCAACCGCGTGGTCACCCTGCGCGACACCTGGGCGCGGGTCGCCGGACGCTGATGCCGCCTCCGGACGGGGTGCGCGGCGCTATCATCGGCGCATGCGCGCCCTCGTCCTCCTGCTCGTGTTCTTCTGCACCGGTTGCGCCGCGGCTCCGTCGACACCGCTGCCGGCTGCCGGCGAGGTCGACGACCGCTGTCGCATCGATGCCGACTGCGTGGTCAAGGATGTCGGCAACTGCTGCGGCTACCATCCGGCCTGCGTCAACCGCACCAGCCCGGTGTTCCCCGAACGCGTCAAGGCCGAATGCGCGGAGAAGGGAATGACCGGGGTCTGCGGCTTCCCGGTGATCGAGGCCTGCACCTGCCAGCAGGGCCGTTGCGCGGCCAGCCAGGCGCAGACCGAATGACCGTATCCGCGTGACCGACCCCGAACGGAACCCTGCATGCTCTTCGTCAAGATCGAACTTGCCCTGCCCGCCTGGATCCACCAGGAAATCGACCCCGCAGCGACCTATCCCGACGACGAGACGCGGGTGGCGCTCGCCATCTCGCTGGCCCGGCGCAACATCGAACTGCGCACCGGCGGCCCGTTCGGCGCCGCGGTGTTCAGTGGCGATGGCCAGCTCGTCGCGGTCGGCGTCAACCGCGTGGTGCCGCAGACGTGCTCGGTCGCACATGCCGAGATGATGGCCTTCATGAGCGCGCAGGCGCGCCTGCGGCGCTTCCGCCTCAACGAGACCGGCGGCCGCTACATCCTCGCCACCAGCGCGCAGCCCTGCGCGATGTGCTACGGCGCGAGCTTCTGGGCCGGCATCGACGAACTGCTGATCGGCGCGCGCGCCGAGGACGTCATGCAACTCAGCGAGTTCGACGAGGGGCCGCTGCCGGCCGACTGGGTCGGCGAGCTCGAGCAGCGCGGCATCCGCGTGCGCCGCGACATCCTGCGCCAGACCGCGCGCGAGGTGTTCCAGCTCTACCGCGAGAGCGATGGCACGGCCTACTGAGCCGGCGCCGCCGGCCGCCGCGGCCGTGGTTCCGCTGCACGGCATGCTCGCCTATTGCCGCGCCGGCTTCGAGGGCGATTGCGCGCAGGAATTCGCCGCGCATGACCGCACGGCGGGCTGCGGCGGCTTCGCCCGCACGCGTGCCGGCAACGCCTTCGTCGAATACATCCTCGCGGATGCCGCAGCGGCCGCGCGTTTCGCCGCCGCCGTGCGCTGGCGCGACCTGGTGTTCGCGCGCCAGTGCGTGCACCTCGTCGCGCGCATCGACGGCCTGCCCGGGCGCGATCGACTCGGCGTGCTGATGCCGGCGATCCGCGCCGCCGGCGGCCCCTGGTGCGATGCCTGGATCGAGGCGCCCGACAACGACGCCGCGCGCGAGCTCGCCGCCCTGTGCCGATCGCTCAATCACGCCCTGGTCGGCGCGCTCAAGCGCGAACAGCTGATCGATCCGGCGGCACCGCGGCGCCTGCATGTCTGCCTCGCCGATGCGGACACCGCCTTCGTCGGCAGCACGCGCATCGACCAAGCCGCGCCGTGGCCGGGCGGCATCCCGCGCCTGCGCTTTCCTTCGTCTGCACCGAGCCGCTCGACGCTGAAACTGGAAGAAGCCCTGCTGACCCTGCTCGATGCCGACGAGCGCGAACGCTGGTTGAAGCCCGGCATGCGTGCGGTCGACCTCGGCGCCGCGCCGGGCGGCTGGACCTGGCAGCTCGTGCGCCGTTCGCTGCACGTCACCGCCATCGACAACGGCCCGATGGACCCCGCCCTGCTCGCCAGCGGCCTGGTCACCCACCTGCGCGAGGACGGCTTTCGCTACCGGCCGCCGCAGGCGGTCGACTGGCTGGTCTGCGACATGGTCGAACAACCGCGGCGGGTGGCCGCACGCATGGCCGAATGGCTGGCCAACGGCTGGTGCCGGCACGCGATCTTCAACCTCAAGCTGCCGATGAAGAAGCGCCACGACGAGGTCGTGCTGTGTCGCGACCTCGTCGCGCAAGCGGTCGCCGGCCGCCGGCTCGACTGGCGCGCACGCCAGCTCTACCACGACCGCGAGGAGATCACCGTGTACGCGCGCATCCGCGGGTAGTACGGTTCGATCCGCCCGCACGCAAAGGGCAGGAATCCCGCGCATGGAACAGCGCCGTTTCGCCAGGCAGCTGCGTCTTCGGATGACCGACGCCGAGCGTCTGCCGTGGCGACACCTGCGCGCGCATCGCCTTGCCGACGCGAAGTTCGGGCGCGAGCAGCCGATCGGTGGCTGCGTGGTCGATTTCGTCCACTTCGGCGCCCGAGTCATCGTCGAAGCCGATGGCGGCCAGCACAACGAATCCGCCAGCGACCGCGAGCGCGACGCCTGGCTGGCGGGCCAGGGCTTTCGCGTATTGCGTTTCTGGAACGACGACATCCTGCTGCGCACCGACCTCGTTCTCGAGGTCATCATGGATGCGCTGCGCGCATCCAACCCCTCTCCCTCGGTCCCTCTCCCGCAAGGGGAGAGGGAAGAAAGGCAGCGCTGACGCAGCTTCAAAGCCCCTCTCCCCTCGCGGGAGAGGGGTTGGGGAGAGGGGGCGGCCGGAGTGCACCGCGTCCGGCACGCGTGGCGCATGCAGGAAGGGCCGCCTGGCCGGACATCCCGCCGGCCCGGGCCAACTCCGGCGCGGTCGACATGCCTGTGTCAAAATTGCCGGCTAGCGTGTCCGGTCCGGCTCAACCTCGGGGTTCCCATGTTGCGATCAATCCAGCTTCTCGGCGCTGCGCTCGTGCTCGCCGGTGCGACCACCGGCGCCTCGGCGCAGGTCGTCATCAGTCAGGTCTACGGCGGCGGCGGCAATTCCGGCGCGACGCTCACGCATGACTTCATCGAGATCTTCAACGCGGGCGCCACCGCGCAGAACCTGGACGGCTGGTCGGTGCAGTACGCCTCGTCCACCGGCACGAACTGGGCGATCACCGCGCTCGGCAACTTCAGCCTGCAGCCCGGCCAGTACTACCTCATCCAGCAAGCCGCTGGCACCGGCGGCACGACGCCCCTGCCCACGCCCGATGCAACCGGCACCACGGCCATGGCCGGCGCGAATGCCAAGGTCCTGCTCGCCAATACCACGACCGCGCAGACCGGCGCCTGCCCGAGCGGTGCTGCGGTGGTCGACCTGGTCGGCATCGGCAGCGCCAACTGCACGCCTGCAGCACCCGCGATGAGCAACTCCACATCCATCGTGCGCAAGAACGGCGGTTGCGCGATCAGCGGCGACGATTCCCAGGATTTCGAGGCCTCCGGCGTGCCGCCGGTCCCGCGCAACACGGCGAGCACGTTCGCCCCCTGCGGCGGCCCCGCCCTGCCGACCGCCTCGATGGCGAACGTCAGCCTGCCCGAGGGCGACACCGGCAACACGCCGTTCGTCTTCACCGTGTCGGTCACGCCGACGTCGGCAAGCGACATCACCTTCAACTTCGCCACCGCCGACGGCACCGCGATCGCCGGCACCGACTACGTGGCGACCAGCGGCAACGGCACGATTGCCGCAGGCAGCGGCTCGACCACGATCACGGTCGAGGTCATCGCCAACACCACGCCGCAGTCGACCCGCAGCTTCCGCCTCGACTTGAGCGCCATCAGCGGCGCCATCCCGGCCACGCTCAGCGCCACCGGCACGATCCAGGACGACGACGTCGGCACCTACGCCATCCACGAAATCCAGGGCTCGGGCCTCGTCTCGCCGATCGTCGGCCAGCGCGTGCGCACCGAAGGCAACATCGTCACCGCAGTCGGTCCGCAGGGCTTCTGGATGCAGACCCCGGACGGCGAGGACGACAACGACCCGCTGACCTCGGAAGGCATCTACGTGTTCACCAGCACGGCTCCGGCCGGCATCGTCGTCGGTGACGCAGTCAATCTCGTCGCCACGGTCACCGAATACTTCGAGCTGACCGAGCTGACCTCGGTCAGCGGCCTCGTCGTCACCAGCACCGGCAACGACCTGCCGGCGGCAATCGAATTCGATGCCGCAACGCCCTCGCCCGACCCCGACAACCTCAGCTGCGGAACGCTCAGCAACCTCGAGTGTTTCGAGGGCATGCGCATCGGCATCGCCGAAGGCATCGTCGCGCGCGGCAACCAGTACTTCAGCACCGACATCTACGGCCAGGTGTTCGTCTCGGCCGGTCCGGAGCGCTCGCTGCGCGGCCCCGGCACCCTGTATCCGCTGGTGCCGGGCGTCGGCAATCCGGCAGCCGGCACGTTCAGCGGCAATCCGCACATCTTCGAACTCGATGCCGATGCCCTCGGTGCGGTGCCGGCCGATACCGAAATCACCGGCGGCACGCGCTTCAGCGCCACCGGCGTGCTGACCTTCAGCTTCGGCGACTACGACTTCCTGCCGACCACCTTCACGGTGACCGAAGCGGCACCGCTGCCGCGCGCGGTGCCGGCCGGCCAGGGCAGCGCCGAACTGCGCATCGGTGCGTTCAACGTGCTGCGCCTGTGCGACACCGATCCGAACAACACGCCGGGGACCTGCGGCAACGGCGGCGAGCCCGACCAGGCGGCGCTCGACCTCAAGCTCGCGCGCCTGTCCGACTACATCGGCAACGTGCTCGAATTGCCGGACGTGCTCGGCATGGTCGAAGTCGAGAACCTGGCCGTGCTGCAGCTGCTCGCGACGAAGATCGCCAGCGACCACGGCATCACCTACACCGCCCACCTCGAGGAAGGCAACGACATCGGCGGCATCGACGTCGGCTATCTCGTGCGCAACGACCGCATCGACGACGTCGTCATCACCCAGCTCGACAAGGACGAGATGTGGTTCGACCCGGACGACAACGCCATGGACACCCTGCACGATCGCCCGCTGCTGCGTCTGGATGCGACGTTCCAGGACAACCCGTTCAGCGTGTTCGTCGTGCATCCGAAGTCGCGCAGCTGCGTCGATCGCCCGACCGGCTCGAACTGCACCCAGGCCGACGTCGATCGCAACCGCCTCAAGCGCTTCAACCAGGCGAAGTCGATGGCCCTGCGCGTGCAGGAAATCCAGCAGCTGCACGCCGATCGTCCGGTGCTGGTGATCGGCGACTTCAACGACTACGTCGACAGCGACGGCTTCGTGCACATCACCGGCCTGATCCAGGGCAGCTACGACGACGACGCCAACGTCGTCGACCTCGGCGGCCCCAACATCGTCTCGCCGCCGCTGTGGAACGCGGTCACCTCGCTGCCGGCCAACGAGCAGTATTCGTTCCTGTTCACCGAGAACTTCGGCGCGATCTTCGGCTACACCGCGCGCGACGTGCCGGTCACCCAGGTGCTCGACCACGCCCTGCTCAACACGGTCGCGCAGCGCTGGTTCGCCGGCTTCGACTACGGTCGCGCCAACCTCGATGCGGCCGACCAGACCGAACGCCTCAGCACCGGCGCCATCGGGGTTTCCGACCACGACGGCTTCGTCCTGCGCCTGGCCACCGACCGCATCTTCGCCGACAGCTTCGGCGGCGACTGAGCCGGAATCCGGCCGGCGGCGGCGCTTGCTGCCGCCGGCCATCGTCGCCGGCCGCGTCTTCCCGCAACCCTGCCGGCACGATGCGACGTGCCGGTGATCGGCAGGGACGACGCCGGCAGGCGATCAGGCGCGCTTGCCGGACCTTTGCCCCAGCCAGCCGACCACGCGTGCGGCGGCAGCCGCGGCCGGGGCACCGAGCAGCGGACCGACGTGGCTGGCCTCGCGCAGGCATTCGAAATCCGCCCCCAGGCGCACGGCCAGTGCGCGGCTGGCAAACGCCGGCACGTCATCGTCGCGCCCGCTGGCGAGCACGAGGGCCGGACAGGTCGGCCAATCGATCGCAATGCCGGCCTGCGCCTCGTTGAGCACGGCCCCGGATTCGTCGCGCCAGCGCCGGAAGGCGTGCAGGACGGCGGCATCGTCGGCATCCGGCAGCGCCCGCAACGTGTCCTGCAGCGTGCGCGCGCTGCGCCAGGGCACCAGCGCCGGATGGGTGGTTGCCGGCAGGCGCGCCACCACCCCGGCAGGCGGCATCGCATTGACCAGCACCAGCGCGTCGACGCGGGTTTCCGCGGCCACCGCCAGCGCCAGCAGGCCGCCGAGGCTGGCGCCGACCAGGACCAGCGCAACGCCGTCGCCGGCGGCATTCCGGCACCATGCGGCCACCTGCGCGCGATAGTCGGCGAAGCGGGTGTCGGCAAGACCGCCGGCAGCGGCCTGCAGGTCGGCGCTGACCACCTCGATCGCGTGGGCACCGAGCACGCGGCTCCAGATCGCCCATTCCCAGGCGCCGCCGCCGGCACCGTGCACGCACACCGCGCGCCAGCGCCTAGTGTCGATCGGTTCGCTCACCGCCCTCGGTCCCCCGCGCGGGCCGATGCCCGTGAATCCGGGATTATGACGCGGACCGACTTCTGCGCTGCAACTTGATCCGTCGGCGTCATGGCGCAAGGCTTGCGGCGACGCCCGCTGGTCCTGGCCCACTGCCAACCTGCCGCGGAAGTCCGCACGCTTCGCCAGGCCGGTCGACGCAAGCGACTGCCGGTCGATCACGATGTGTCGCGGACCGCCACGCCGGACAGGCCATCCCCGCGAACGCCGCCGCGACGAGACGCGCGTGCGTGCATGCGCTGCCGATCGCGGATCCCGCACGGATGCCCGTTCCTGCACGGAGGCGACCCGAGCGCACGCACCACGGAGGCGACCATGTCCTACAGCACCCCCGACATCCGCAACATCGCCCTGGCAGGCCATGCCGGCGCCGGCAAAACCACGCTGTTCGAAGCCCTGCTGCATGCCGGCGGCACGATCCAGGCGGCAGGCACGATCGAACGCGGCAACACCGTGTCCGACTTCGATCCGATGGAACGCGAACGCCGCCATTCGATGGCGGCCACGATCGCCTCGATCGACCGCGAGGGTTGCCACATCAACCTGATCGACACACCGGGATATCCGGACTTCCGCGGCCCGACCCTGTCCGCGCTGGCCGCGGTGGAGACCTGCGCGATCGTGGTCGACGCCGTGCAGGGCATCGGCCATCTCACCCGACGCATGATGGAGCGCGCGCGGGCGCGCGGGCTGGCGCGCCTGATCGTGATCAACCGCATCGACGCCGACGGCGCCGACCTGCCCGCGCTCACCGCGGCGCTGCGCGAGGAATTCGGCAACGAATGCCTGCCGCTCAACCTGCCTTCGCAGCGCGCCAGCCGGGTCGTCGACTGCTTCTTCAATCCCGCCGGCGAGGCGGATTTTTCCTCGGTCGCCGAAGCCCACCAGCGCATCATCGACCAGGTGGTCGAGATCAACGAATCGGTGATGAACCACTATCTCGACCTCGGCGAGGAAGGCCTTGCCGGCGAGGAACTGCACGACGCCTTCGAGCAGTGCCTGCGCGAGGGGCACCTGGTGCCGATCTGCTACACCTCGGCGCGCACCGGCGCCGGCGTGCGCGAACTGCTCGACGTCGCCGCGCGCCTGTTGCCGAATCCGCTCGAGGGCAATCCGCCGCCGTTCGTCAAGGGCACCGGCGCCGGCGCGCAGCCGATCGAGGCGGTCGCCGATCCCGACCGCCACGTCATCGCCGATGTCTTCAAGATCGTCAACGATCCGTTCGTCGGCAAGCTCGGCATCTTCCGCGTCTACCAGGGCAGCGTGCGCAAGGACACCCAGCTCTTCATCGACGACGGCCGCAAGCCGTTCAAGGTCGGTCACCTGTACCGGCTGAAGGGCAAGGACCACATCGAGATCGACTGTGCGATCCCCGGCGACATCGCCGCGATCGCCAAGATCGAGGAGATCCATTTCGACGCGGTGCTGCACGATTCGCACGACGAGGACCACATCCACCTGAAACCGCTCGATTTCCCCCAACCGATGTTCGGCCTGGCCGTCGAGCCGGCGCACAAGGGCCAGGAACAGAAGCTCGCCACCGTGCTCGCACGCCTCGGCGAGGAAGACCCGTGCTTCCGCGTCGAGCACAGCCGCGAACTCAATGAAACCATCGTGCGCGGCCTCTCCGACCTGCACGTCAAACTCGTGCTCGAACGCATGAAGGAACGCTATGGCGTGGAAGTGACGACGCGCCCGCCGCGCATCGCCTATCGCGAGACCGTCGCCGGCTCGGCCGAAGGCCATCACCGGCACAAGAAGCAGACCGGCGGCGCCGGCCAGTTCGGCGAGGTCTACCTGCGCATCGAGCCGCTGCCGCGCGGGACCGGCTTCGAGTTCAACGAGGAGATCAAGGGCGGTTCCATTCCCGGCCAGTTCGTGCCGGCGATCGAGAAAGGCGTGCGCCAGGTGCTCGAACACGGTGCGGTCGCCGGCTTTCCGCTGCAGGACGTGCGCGTGACCGTCTACGACGGCCGCCACCATGCGGTCGATTCCAAGGAGGTCGCCTTCGTCGCCGCCGGCCGCAAGGCCTTCCTCGATGCGATCGCCAAGGCGCGGCCGACCGTGCTCGAACCGATCGTCAACCTCGATGTCAACGTGCCCGAGGCGCATGTCGGCGACATCACCGGCAGCCTCGCCGGCAAGCGCGCGCGCATCCACGGCACCGACGTGCTGCGCGGCGGCGAGATCGTCGTGCGCGCGCAGGTGCCGCTTGCCGAAATCAGCGACTACTCGACCGAACTGAAGGCGATGACCGGTGGACGTGGCCGTTACACCCTGGAGCTCAGCCACTACGAAGCCGTCCCGCCCGCCGTGCAACGTCAGCTCGTCGAATCCTGGCGACCGCGCGCCGAGGACGACTGAGGGGCTCCGGGGTCAGCGCCCGAACGGCTTGCGCAGGCGCTGGACGATGCCGCCGCGGCGGCTGTCCGCGGCCGATTCGCCATGGCGCGGGGCGCGCGGCGTCCATTCCAGCCAGCCGATCGCGTCATAGGCGTTGACCACGTCGAACACCTCGGACATCCCGGCCCCGCTGGCGGCGACGATCTCGTGCAGCCGCAGCGACTGCATCATCGCCGTGGAGATGCGCGCCTGACGCGGGTAGTCGCGCAGCAGGTCGAGCCAACGGGTCAGGCGGTAGGTGCCGCCGGGATCGAGGTGCGGGGCGAGGCGTCCGCCCGAACGCAGCAGGACATCCAGCCATTGCAGTTTCAGGTAGGACTGCGCCGGCTGGGCCGCGCGCACTTCGGCGATCTCGGCATTGGTCAGCGCGCGCCAGTCGCTGCGCCGCGACGGTTCGCGCAGATAGGTCTCCAGCGCCGGCAGGCGCGCCGGACTGTGGAAGGCCTGGTTCTTCGGGTCGAGCACGAGGACCGGCCCGCCGGGGAAGTCGAGCCGGGCCGGACCGCCAAGCAGGTCGCCGGCGAGGAATTCGCGCAACGGGCGCAGGGTGAGGTCTTCGGGCGAAATCCGCTTCGCTGCCGGCGCATAGCGGCGCGGCGGCGGCGGCTCGTCGTCCGGTCGCCGCGGATCGCGGTCCTGCCGCGCCTCGCTGCGGCGGGTCGGGCCTTCACCGGCGTCGATCGTCACCGTCTCGTCGGCACCCAGCGGCGGCCGCACGTCGGCGAACGGGGCGACCAGCGGATTGCCGCGGATCAGTTCGTCGAGCCCTGGAGCGATCTCGTGGTCCGCCGCCGGCAGCGTGCGTGCCTCGAAGGCAGCGTCGGCGACACCGCCTTCGACGTCCTCGAAGTAGAAATCCTGGCGCGTCGGCGCAATGGTTTCGGGCTTGGCCGTTTCCCGCGTCACCTCGTTCAGCACGGCGACGACGTCCTCGGCGCGGAACGGCCGCACGAAGGCGAGCGCGTCGCCGGAATCGGACCCGGCATCGCGGATGAGCGCGTGGCGGATGCCGGAGACCTGGGCGCGCGCACGCGCCATCTGTCCGGCGAAGTCGTCGGCGTTGACGACGACGAGGTCGGCGCCGACCTCGCTGCCCCAGCGCCAGCGATGGTCGAGCTGCGCACCCGCCTTGCGCATCAACAGGCGCAGGTGGGCGACGTCTTCGTCGGCAGCCCCGACCGCAGCGATGATTTTGTCTTTCGTCGACATGAACACGCCAGTTCCACACTCCGCATGCCGGCCCCGGCATGCAGGGCCTGCACCGGTTTCCCGGTCCCCCGCCGTCCGTGCCGCAAACCCGGCCAGGCGAGGCGGTGGACGGGGCCCGCGGCTAGCCTGCAATTCCCCCGGCGTGGCGTCAATCGATCCGTGCTGCCACCGCCGCCCGCGTTCAGCTTGCGCCGGCTGCCCTGCGCTTCGATGCGGCCGGCTTGCGCTTGGGCCGCAGCATCGTGCCGACGCATTTCGCCGCACCGCAATGGCAGGCCCAGATCTTCTTCAGGCGCGGGGTCAGGCGCTCCTCGAGGGTGATGCCGTAATCGTAGGTCAGCTCCTCGCCGGGCTTGATGTCGCGCAAGGCCTCGATCATCACGCGGTCGAGCTTCGGCTTGCCCTCGGCATTCTCCTCGAGCACCGCCTGGCAGTTCGGCGCGCAGCTGTGGTTGATCCAGCGCGCGACGTTGCCCTCGACATTGGCATCGATGATGTACTTGTCGTTGAGGGTGAACAGGAAGGTGTGTCCGGCCTCGGTCGTGCCCGAATAGAGGCGGTCGGCCTGGGCGTGGGTGAGGCGCCGGCCGCGGTACTCCACGAGTTCGGTGCCGGCGGGAATGTGCGTCTTGGCGAATACCCC
>ERZ795041.653-NODE-653-length-12368-cov-5.171120_pt1 | contig 12368 bp, 12 predicted proteins | sample MGYA00375125_ERZ795041 | MGnify/ENA primary metagenome ERZ795041 (study PRJEB30170, sample SAMN03074214) | activated sludge metagenome | biome: Common Effluent Treatment Plant; feature: Wastewater; material: Activated sludge; isolation source: activated biomass in...
ACTTCCTGAGGCGACGTTTGATCAATATCGGCCGTAACTCACGCCACTCCTGATGGGGATCAAAGTTATCGCCGGTCGATTTGGCCGGGCTGAATTGCTGAATGACATATTGATGCGTCAGGTTATAGACAGGAGCCTGGCCGTCGGGCACCTCGGCTGCCAGCGAATCCGCCTGCTCGTATGGCGTCTGTACCGTGCGCCAGGGCGTGCCCAGCCATCGTGCCCAATCACCCAATCGAAGATAGCTTCGATCGACATCGCCTTCCACACGATGGTTATACGCGCTTCCGGCATACAATGCCCCAGCCGCCAGGACAAGTAATACAACACCGGCAGCGATCTGCGGCCAGGACAAACGGCCGTCTAACAGGCCCTGAACAGGCCCGCCGTCCGTGGCCCCTTCCCCAAACAGGCCGCCTCTGCGTTCGTTGTCGTTTAGGACTTCGTCATCGAGAGGGAACAACTCCGCATTGGACAGGACCGGATCGACGCCACCGGCGGTTTGACCGCTCGCGGTCGACGTCGGCCGCTCCATGACCGGAATGGACGTTGTCGGTTCGAAGTGTATCCAGCCGTACCCGGGGAAGTACACCTCAACCCAGGTATGGGCATTGATGGCGCGGACGCGATAGGACATGGATGGCTCGTCATATTCACCCAGCGCGTAACCACTGGCCAGCCGGGCGGGGATGCCCTGGGAGCGCAACATCACCGCCATCGCCGAAGCGTAGTAGGTGCAATAAGCTTCCTTGAGATTAAATACGATAAAGTCGATCGGCTCTGCGTCATCCGGAGGCGCATCGATCTGATCGTTGTAGTTGATATTCGACCGGAGATAATCCCGGACGGCGATTGCCTTGTCATAAGGGTTTGATAACCCGGCCGTCAAATCGCCGGCCAGGTCAATTGTCCTTGGGGTGACCGTATTGGGCAGTTGCAGATAGCGCTCCCTGATCCAGTCGGGGTAATCGACACCGGCTTTTTGCAAGTCTGTGGCATTGGCCAGCGAGATGCGCGAAGTGACCTGATATTGATCGCCTTGCCGCAAGATGGTGCGGGAGCGCAAGGAGGTCACAACCGTTCGGCCCTCCGGATCGAACACGGCGTCCACCAGAACGGGTCTGTCGGCCGTGACCACTCCCGGGGCGGCATAGATGAGACTGGAATTGGGCAAATAATTCGTCACCGTCTGGGTGATGACCGTCCGGGCATTGGCAAACGGCACATTCAACGGCCCATCCTCGGGATAGTGAGGCTCCTCGCTGATGGTGCTGCCGGTGATATGCCATCCCCCATTCTCATACTTGTCGTACGTGACAGCCTGCCAGTACACCCCATAGGGCAGTTCCTTGTCCACCTGAACATCCATCACCAGCGTATTGCCGACGGTGCGTGGCCCGCCCAGAACAAGCGTGTCCTGATAGGGGTCGCGCGCCCCCGCCGAGTAGGAACGTAACGAGGAAAACAGGCGCGTCCAGGTGTCCTGGAACGATCGCCACGGCCCACCCGCGCCGGAAAAAGCCTCGTTGAAAGACGCGTTGGCCGAAAGGCCGGGCAAACTCCAGGCCAAAACCAGAGCCAGAAGCGCGGCCAAAAACCCGGAGCGAACAAAATCGAAGCGGATGCCGCGGTCGTAGCGCACTGATCCGGCCCGCCAGCCGTTCTCCTCGGCTCTCAGATGAGTGACGGCCACAAAGATAAGAGCGAGGGGGATATAGATGGCCATATACGGCAACAGCGGCCGCGGGCCATTATAGTAATAGACGACGCTGAGAAGGACGACGCCCGTGGGAATGACGACCCGCCACACATGTGGGTGCCGGAATGTATACCAGGCGGAAAGATGGCCCAATATCCAGAATACGGCCGACGTCTGGATGACAAAAATGAGGCCGTCCCGGCTGATGCCGCCGCTGAAAGCTTTCCCCAGCCAATCGATCTGGCGGTTGACCAGCTCCAGCACGCGCATCCGCCACGGCTCGTTGTAGGGCAAGGTCGTGCCGACCAGGAAAAAGACAAAAAACAAGCCGTAGATCAGGGCAAAGAAATGGACGGTCCGATCAGAAAAGGTGCTGTTGGCCAACAGCCAGCCCAAAAACAGGGCCAGAGTGGCGACGATGGGCAGCACGTGCATACCGTCCATGAAATCGGCCTGGAGCACGGCCATGCTGGTGACGACGAGCATGGCCCATATCAGAAAGAAGGGTATCAGGCCTTGACTTAATCGTCGTGTTGTTCCCATGAGTCGGTTATCCCGATGCCGTTGTGCAACCTGTCATGATGATGGGTTTGAATGAGTGGGGCTGGACATTCAGCCGCCCGAACTGTTGATATTCTATCGAGTGATCGGCGGATTTCAACCCTCGGGCGAGTAGTTTATCATTGCAGGCTCATGCCGATGGCTAAGGCGTCGTCTGCGTGTGCCCGGCGCTTTCCATCCTAAGCCGGCGGATGATATATACTACGTAGGCAATGCCCAGGCCGAAGGAAAAGATAAACCATTGAAACGCATAGTCGAGATGCGGGCCTTCCGAAAGGTCCACCTCCTTGGCTATGGGAATGGGCAAGGTTGGGCTTTCGCCCTCAGGCGGCGTGAGTTTCACGTAGAAGGGAAGTAGCGTGTAGGGCATCCCCTCCTGAATCGCGGCGATGTCAACCCGGAATAGCTCGATTCCGGTGTCGGCCGGCACAACCGATTCGGCCGTTCGTCGCAGGAGGGTTTCAGTCAGGGCGACGTAGCCGTCGATTGGCTGCGTGCCCGTTTCCTCGGCATATTCATTGCCCGCTGCATGCTCCGCGTCGGGAATCCAGCCCCGGTCAACCAGCACGGCCAAATCCGTGTCATCCAGCACAAACGGTGTGATCAGGTTGACTCCGGCGCGGCCGGACCAGTTCTGCAGTTTCAATATACGCTGGTTGTCGAAATCATAATGACCCGACCCGATGACATCGTAGTTAGCCAAATCGGTCGGCACTTCTCCGGGTGAGAGAGAGGCGTATGTTCCGGCGTCAGCGTTCAAATCGATAGGGGCGGATTCAATCGCGGCGATAAGCTGGGCATTGGCCGCGCGTCGCTGCGCCAAACGGTCCAGCTGCCAGAAGCCGAGGCGAGCGAACAGGGCCATGAGAGCGATCACAATGAGCGTGACCCACCACCATTTGCGACTAAACAATGTCCGCACCAACTCACCTGCAAAGGCCATCGTCACCTTCCCTTGCCCGTCGCCATGCCCGGCGCGGCCAGAGCCTCATCCGAATGCCAGGGTTGGTCCTCCGGCACGGGCTTCCGACCCTCACCGGACAGGATCATGAAAATAAGCGCCAGGGCGATCATGAAATACATCATGCTGCCCGGTATCCACATGATGACCCCGCTGATACGTTGGTCATCCATCACGGATATTCCCCACAGCCGGGGCATGTCGCTGTAATAGCTGTAGAGCGGCTGCTGCGCAAAGGAGAGGACGATGCCCAGGGCCATGTTAGGTGGGATGGCGGCCAGGACAAAGGCGATCTTGGCCGGGCGGCTAAGCTCCTTGTGCAGTCGAGGCCCGGCTCCGGTCACCGTCCACCAGAAAAGCATGCCGGCGACGAACATCGAAATATGCTCGATGTCATGCACCAGCTCGCTGCGCAACGCCGCGTTGTACAGATTGGGGTCGTGCCAGCCGATGATGAAGACGATCATGATAAACCACACAATCGGCGGGCTGGTGACCTTGCGCAACGCCCGGCCGGTCATCGAGCTTTTGTTGAGAACCCGGTTCAGGGCATCCCCCACCGTCAATCGAACAGATCCGGGCAGGCCCCACAGCACAAACGGCATGGGGTTGGGCAACAGCAACAGGAATGGGGCCAGCATAATCAGCAGGATGTGCTGGATCATGTGCACAAAGAAGAGTTGCTGCACCAGCACATCGATTGGCGACATCAGGGCAAAACCGATGAGCAGCAAGCCGGATATATAGGAGATCGGCCGCCATATCGCGCCCAGCGAGCGTCGGTTTTTGGGCGGGCCGCTGATGGCGCGCAGCCTTCTCCAGCCAATGACGAACAGCGTCCCCAGGATGAGCAGGCTAAGGATGACTTCGGGGCGCCAATTCCACGAGGAGAGCGCTGCCCGAGCGACAGGATTCATAATTGAATTGTAGCGGGTGTGTGTCGAAAAGGGGATCAATAAGGGCCACGGCTTAATCAACATTCAGCCGTGGCCCCGGACAAGTCAGGTATCAGACCGCGTGACCCATCAGGTAGAGCGCGGGGTAGAAGAACACCCAGACAACGTCAACATAGTGCCAGTAGATGGCCGTGGCTTCGACGCCCCAATGTCGCTCGGCCGTGTAGGCTCCGCGGCGGCCGTTCCACCAGATGATCAGGATCAACACGATGCCGCTCAGGACGTGAAGGGCATGCATGCCGGTCATGGCGAAGAAGATGCCGCCAAAGACGCCGTCGCCCGGCTTCAGGTGACCGAACAGCTCGATGCCGAACAAGCTGCCGCTTAGATTAAAGATGTTCCACTCCATGACGACGACCATGACGAAGAAGATCGCGCCCATCAGAGCCGCCAGCAAGGCGCTGCGCAGGAACCTGGGCTGGTCGCCATAGGCCGCGGCGGTCTCGCTGCGGTACATGAAGAAGCTGCTGAGTAACAGGATACCTGTCGCCAGCAAGCCGATTTCCTGGCTCAACGCCGGGCGGGTATTGCCCCACAAGACGAATCGGGATGTAAAGAGAGCGCCGAACAGGAACAGCTCGGAGAACAAAAAGAGCCACAACCCCAACCGGTTGGAGCGAAGTTGGGTCGCGTAGGGTATCTCGTGGGCGTGCGCCTCGTCGTGGGACGCGGGGCCTGTATAGGTGCTCATCTAGTGACTTTCCTCCCGCCATAACCGTGTAATGTGCATGAAGTTCTGAATGATCACCGCCGCCTTCACCAAGGCAATAATGAAGAGCAGGATCAGCGATCCCATGTAGACCGCCACAATGTATTCAACTGCCGTCAGGACAGCCAGGATGATCAAGGTGACCATGCCCAGGCGGTAAGCGGCCGCTTTTCTGTCGTTCATCGTCTTGTCACTTCCTCCTGGTTAGTCGCCCGACGGCGCGGGAACGATGGAGCGGGTATAGACCGAATCGGCCAAACCATAATCATAAGGCTCGCCAACCACCTCGAACGGGACGGCGTAGTTGAACTCCGGCACCGGGTAGGGGATTTGCCACTCCGGCGAGCGCGACCGCCATGGATTGGGGTCGGCAATCGGCTGCGAACGGGCGCTGGAGATGAAATTATAGACCATGATCAGGACCGACCACCCGATGACCAGCGCGGCCAGGGTGATCAGGATATGGGTGGTGGTGATGCCCAACGCCGGGTCATAGTCGGCCACACGGCGACGCATACCCAACAGGCCAACGCTCATCTGGCCGATGCTCATCACCCAGAAGGCGGGCAACATGAGCCAGAAGTGCAATTTGCCGAGGGATTCCTTGTACATGCGACCGGTGACTTTGGGGTACCAGTAATAGAAGGCGGCGAAAAGCGGGAAGATATAGCCGCCGAACATTGTGGCGTGGAAATGTCCGACGATCCAGTAGCTATCGTGCAAGTGCAGGTTGGTCGGCACGGTTCCCAGAATCGGGCCGGTGACGCCGCCGATCAGGAAAATCGAGATGGCCCCAAAGACGAACAGGAGCGGCGTCGGCGGGTTTTTGGGCAGTTTGCCCTCCCACATCGTAGCCACCCAGCTAAAGAACTTCACGCCCGTGGGAATGGCGACCATCATGGTCGAGAACATGAACGGCACGCGCAACACGTCAGCCATGCCCGAGGTAAACATGTGGTGGGCCCACACCAGGAAGCCGACGAGGGCGATACCCAGACTCGAAAGCGCCACCCAGCGATAGCCGAACAACGGCTTGCGCGTGAAGACGGGCAGCAACTCGCTGATGATGGCCAACCCCGGCAGAACAAATACGTAGACCACCGGGTGTGAGTAGAACCAGAAGAGGTGCTGATAGAGAATGGGATTGCCGCCGCCGGCGGGGTCGAAGAAGTTCAGCCCCAAAACTCGCTCGGCGACAGTCGCCGTGAGGGCCACGCCGACCGTCTGGGTAGCGGTCAGCTGGATGATCGAAGCGGCAATTGCGCCCCAGACGACGATGGGCATGCGAAAAAGGGTCATCCCCTTGGCTCGCATCGTCGTCACGGTCACCAGCAGGTTGAGCGAACTGGCGATAGACGAAAAGCCGTTCATCCAGAAGCCAAGCAGGAAGAGAACCACCCCCAGAGGCGCGCGCAGGCTCAGCGTGGCATAACCGACCCAACCGGTGTCCCACCCCCCGACAGCCATGCCGGACAGGATGATGATCGCCGACGGGATCGTGACCCAATAGCTGAAGGCGTTCAGGCGCGGGAAAGCCATGTCGGGCGCGCCGATCATCAGCGGAACCAGATAATTGACGATGGAACCGACGCCCAACAGAATGCTGGCGATCATGATGATGCCGTGGGCGCTGAACAGGGTGTTGAAGTCGTCGTTGGACAGCCACTGCATGCCCGGCTGCGCCAGTTCGATGCGGAACATGATGGCGAAAAGACCGCCGACCAGCAGAACAAGGACGCTGGTGACGCCGTACTGGATGCCGATGACCTTGTGGTTGTAATCAACATTGAAGTAGCGCGACCATTCCGGCTTGCCCTCGGGAGCGCCATGCCGCAATTCGGTCTTCTTGCCGACAATCCAGCGGAGCCAGTCGCCCAACACGCCGGCGGCCACCAGGAACCCGATGAGGCTGGTGATGGCCCCGAAAGCAACGGCGGGTTCGTAGAGCCACGGCGTCGGCAGACCCTGCAAGGAGCGCAATAGGGCGATGAAGGAATAGCCCAAAGCCCAGCCAACGGCCTGTCCGACCAGACCTTTGGCCAAAGCCGAGGTCAGCAGAATTTTCAGTGTTCTCATTTTCTACTACTCCCTAAATTTTCGATCGGCGCTCATTACTGCAATGTCTTGATGTAAGCGATGATGTCGGCGGCGATATCGATGTCTATGGCCTCGGCCGCGTTCACCTCTTGCTGGCGAGTCGTGAACTGATCCAGGTAAGTCTGCGGCATGAGGTTGGGATTGAAACCGGAAACGATCTGCGAATTCGGGTCCAGGATGGAGTTCCTGATGTAGTCATCGTCGGCCGACACCGTCGAGCCGTCGGCAAGGGCCACATCGTGCATGTAAATCTCCTGCCAGGTAGGACCGACGCCGGGGGTGCCGTCAGAGGAATGGCAAGCGACACAGCCAAACCCTTCCGCGCTGGCCCAGAATGCGCCGCGTTCTTCCGGCGTCATATCCGAGAAGGCGGGCGCGGCCGACTTCTCGGCCGTCCAGGCCTGGAAATCATCGGCGCTGAGGACGCGCACATCGGCCTCCATCACGGTGTGATTCAGGCCGCATATCTCGGCGCAGCGCAGCTTGTAATTACCGATCTCGGTCGGCGTGATGCGAAGCATCGTCTCCCGCCCGGGCACAAGGTCTTGCTTGACGCGAAACTCCGGAACCCAGAAGGAATGGATGACATCGGCAGCGTTCATTTTCAGGGCGATCGTCCGGCCGACGGGCAGCACCAGTTCGCCGGAAGCAAACCCGCCCTGCTCAGGATAGTCAAAGCTCCAGATCCATTGCTTGCCGGTGACATGGACGGTCATCTCACCTTCCTTGGGCCGGGTGATCTCATTGAGGACGACGGCGCCCCAGATTCCAAAACCCATCACAACAAAGAAGGGGACAACAGTCCAGGTGATCTCCAGCTTGGTGTGGCCATGAATATGCGGCCCGTCGGTTTCGTCGCCATCGGCGCGCGTAAAGAAGAATACCGCATAAAGCATCAGCACCATGATGAGCGCAAAGAGGAAGGCGATCAACCAGTAATGAGCGTCAAACAGCTGGTCGATCGGTATGGCCTCAGCGCTGGCGGCCACCGGTAGCGCCAGAATGATGGTGAACAGCCAACGCAACCCCACCGTCGTTAGCGCCACCAGGATGATGATATTGATGATATTTCTAAATCGTCCCATTCTTCAAGTCCCTACTAAGATAGATTACAACCTAATCTACCGATTCGTTCCGGCCATTAGCGACCTGCCTCAATCCCTCACAAAACAGGGTCGCTTGCCGGCTTGCGTCAAGCACTGTGCATTAAAGCGTCGATTCGGCTTGCTTCAAACATGCCGGAACACGGCATGCGCGCCTGGCCATACCGTGCGCCGAAAATTCTACGATGAGAAATTCAAAATTGCAATGATGGCGATGCCCAGTCCCACGACAAGCAGGAACGTCATGACGATGGCGATGAAGTCCCAGGGAATCGCCAACGATTCTGTCCGGTTATAGGCCGCAATCCGCTCAGAGCGCAGCCACATCCCGATGGCGGCCAGCGCCACGACCATCATGGTCAGGGTAAGAGCCGAGGTGACGTTGACGATCGTCTCACCCCGGACGATCTGGCCGCTGGGGAAGATCAGATTGGCGAAGAGGAGCGTGATAAAGGCGACGAACATCACGATGATGATGCCCGTCGTGATGACGCCCCACCGCCGCCATGTCGTTTCCGGAGCGACGCTGGTCGGCCGCGTCTGACGCATGCTCGCCACCTGATCGTTATAGCGTTTCTGCAAGGTTGCTGCGCTCTGCTGGTATTCGGTACTGGCCGCGGTTCGGGCCACCATGCGGGAAATGAGAATGTAGATGAGGGCCAAAGTCAGGCCAGCCCCAATCACCAGCCCGGGGACGATAATGGCTAACCCAAGCATCCATTGCCAACTGGCCAGGGTAATCTCGGAGCGGCCGCCAATCGGTATCGGCAAGGGAAACGTGACCGTGGAGGTCTCCGCGGGCAAAGGTATCGTGGAACCGCGTCCACCGAGCATCCCCGGCAACAGGATAGTCAAAAGGCCGCTTCCAACAAGGATGGCCAAGATTATTCCCCAAGTAATCAAAGTGTTCCTGTTTTTCAAGAGACCATCTCCATCAAGTTTTGGTTTATCTTTCAGAAGAAGCATCCTCAGATGGCTTGGTTCCACGGATTACCGATGAGAATATCGATCGGAACTGAATCCATGAAGTTGGCATCATCTTTAAACGGTTCTCCACATCGATCGAGCGGCATCGCTCAAGGCCTGCGTATACTATCACAAAAATATTATCGCAACAGCTATCCGGAATTCAACCGTCAATCGGAGTCACGACCGCCTCCCCGCTCGCTAAAGCGACCCAGCAAGCGCCGGATAGTCGAACCCTTGGGCGCTGCCGGCATCTCCCGCTGTAATTCGTCGCGCAACGCCAGCAATGTTCGATGATAGAGCGACTTGATCGCCCCCTCGCTGCGTCCCATGACGGCTCCTACTTCGGCATTGGACAGATGCTCCACGAACTTCAGCGTGAGTAACTCTTGCCGGTCGGCCGGCAACCGCCGAACAACGCGCAACAACACCGCCCGATCCTCGGCCAGCAGCAACGCCGCCTCGGGGCCATCTTCGTTCACCTGCCAGCGGCTTAGATCGTCAAGGGAGATCACCTGTCGCCTGCTGCGGTCCCGATGCCAGTTGGCGACGAGATTGTGCGCGATGCGGTAGAGCCAGGCCGAAAACGGAACGCCGCGATCGTCATAATTGGGCATATGCTGCCAGGCCCGCATGAAGGTCCTGGCCGTCAGGTCTTCGGCATCGGTGTCGCTGCTGGTGCGATAGTATATATATTGGTATATACGCTGCGAGTAACGTTCGTAAAGTTGGCCGAAAGCATCCTGATCGATCTTGGCACGCTCGATCAAAGCCGACTCATCCAAATTTGAATCGACCGGATTAGATGTCATACCTGCGTCGCTAACCTCTGGGGCCTCAATCAGCAAAGTCATCAGAATAGCGGGCAGTATAGCAAAAGCCGCAGCGGACGGCGAACGCGATGCGCCGGACGACAGGCAGGCCGGATCGACCTGATGAAAACCTTTGACAAGGGCAGCAATTCATTCTATAATTCCATTTCGCGTGACGTGGGTTCACCAACCACGCCTGCGCCACGCACTGTGAACATTAAGTCATATTGACGAACGCCGGCACTGAAACCAGATGCCGGTTCTTTTTGGAGGTTAACGTGTACGCTATTGTAGAGAGTGGTGGCCGGCAATACCGCGCCGAAGAGGGTAATACCTTCTCCGTGGAGAAGCTCCCTTATGAAGTCGGTGACCAGGTGGAACTGAGCAACGTGCTGCTGATCGCCAACGGGGATTCCGTGCAGGTGGGTCGGCCGACCGTGGACGGGGCTACCGTGAAAGCGACTGTTGTCGAACAGTATCGGGGCAAGAAAATTTTCGTCTGGAAATACCGGGCGAAGCTCCGTTATCGCCGGCGTCGTGGTCATCGACAGGATTATACGCGCCTGCGCATTGACGAGATCGTCGCCGGGTAATCCGGTTGAGAGTAGCTTAGGAGAGTTGTAAGATGGCACACAAGAAAGGTGGCGGCTCAACCCGTAACGGTCGCGACAGTAACGCCAAGCGCCTGGGCATCAAGCGCTACGGCGGGGAATACGTCGGCCCCGGCACAATTATCGTCCGCCAAAATGGCACCAAATACCGCCCCGGCAGCAATGTCCGCCTGGGTCGGGACTACACCATCTACGCCCTGATCGACGGGCAGGTGACTTTTGAAAATCGTTTCGGCCGCAAGGTCGTCAGCGTCTATCCGGCACAAACGGCCGCCGCGGGAGATTAAATCATGAAGGAATCGATTCATCCCAAGTGGTATCCCAACGCCAAAGTGATCGTTGAGGGCGAGGTCGTCATGACCGTCGGCTCAACCAAGCCGGAACTATCCATCGAAGTCTGGTCAGGCTCGCATCCCTTCTATACCGGGACGCAGCGCCTGATGGACACCGAAGGCCAGGTTGACCGCTTCATGCGTCGTTTGCAAAAGCGTGAAGAGATCCAGACCCAAACCGAGACCGTGAAGCAGAGCCGGAACCCGGAGAACTTCAGCGTCGAGGAGATGGAACTGGGCACGCGTGCCAACAGCGCTCTGGCGCAGGCCGGCCTGACGACCGTGGGCGACGTTCTGGCCCTCTTGAAGAAAGGGGACGACGAAATCCTGGCCCTGCAGGGTATCGGCCAGACAGCGCTCATCAAGATCAAGCGCTACATGCGCGATGAGGCGTTGATCGACTAATCCCTGGTCGACCACCGAACACAAGGTCGAATCTGCCTTCTGTCCGAGACAGCCTTAAAACCTGCCCCGGAATGATCAGAAGCGGTTTTGTAGGATTACCCCATTAAGAGGATAATAGGGCAGGTGCGTAACAACGTACCTGCCCTTTTGTTTTCAGGAGATGCCCATGACCCCACCAACCCACGTCACCCATCCACCCGGCCGGATCGAGCTTATTTGTGGGAGCATGTTTAGCGGCAAGACGGAGGAGATGATCCGGCGGCTGCGGCGGGCCGTCATCGCCCGACAGCGCGTGCAAGCCTTCAAGCCGGCCCTGGATTCTCGCTACCACATCGAAAAGGTGACCTCCCACGACGGCTTGCATTTTGAGGCTCAGCCTGTGGCCCGCTCGCGGGATATTCTCGACGCGCTGGATCCGGATACCGACGTGGTTGGAATCGACGAGGTGCAGTTCTTCGATGAGGAAATCGTCGAGGTCTGCGAGAAGCTGGCCGAAGGGGGCAAACGGGTGATCTGTGCCGGGCTGGATATGGATTTTCGCGGCCTTCCGTTCGGCTCGATGCCCGCGCTGCTGGCTCGCGCCGAGGACGTCCACAAGTTACACGCCATCTGCGTGGTATGCGGCAAGGATGCCAGCCGCACCCAACGGCTGATCGAAGGCCGGCCGGCGGCGTTCGACGACCCGATCGTGCTGGTGGGCGCGGCCGAGGTCTATGAGGCACGCTGCCGTCAATGCCATCAGGTCTTGCCCGCTTCAGAGCGTGCCAATCTCGTCAACTAATCTTGACATAAAGCAGAGGAGTAGAGCCATGCGCGATATTTGGGCCGATATTGACAACGTGCTTATCGATGAGACGGCGCTGCAAGCCAGAATCAGGGAGCTGACGGCTCAAATCGAATCTGACTATGCCGATCAGGATGACCTGTTGCTCATCTGTGTCCTGAAGGGTGCGTTCGTCTTCCTGTCCGATATCACGCGCGAGATGAAACGCCCCCACAGCGTGGATTTCATGGGAATCTCCAGCTACGGCAAGGGCACGACCAGCATGGGCGCGGTGCAGATCATCATGGACCTGAAGGCGCCCATCGAGGATCGCAACGTCCTCATCGTGGAGGACATCATCGACAGCGGCCGCACCCTCAACTATATGCGTCG
>ERZ795041.655-NODE-655-length-12361-cov-3.689826_pt1 | contig 12361 bp, 8 predicted proteins | sample MGYA00375125_ERZ795041 | MGnify/ENA primary metagenome ERZ795041 (study PRJEB30170, sample SAMN03074214) | activated sludge metagenome | biome: Common Effluent Treatment Plant; feature: Wastewater; material: Activated sludge; isolation source: activated biomass in a...
CAGCGTGCGCATGGCCAGTTCGTAGTCGCGCACGAGGACGCTCTCCGTCACCTCGATCTCGAGGAGCTCGGGCGGGATGCCCGAGTCGTTGAGGGCGCCCTTGACGGTGTCGAGGAACGACTGCTGGTGGAACTGCATGGTCGACACGTTGACAGCGATCCGCACCGGCTGCAGGCCGGCTCGCAGCCACTCACGCTGCTGGAGCGCCGTCTCTCGCAGCATCCAGTGTCCGATCGGCGTGATCAGCCCCGCGTCCTCCGCGACGGGGATGAACTCGCCCGGCGACACGGTGCCAAGCTCCGGGCTCTGCCACCTGAGCAGGGCCTCGAAGCCGGCGAGCTTGTTGTCGGCGAGATGCACCTGAGGCTGGTACGCGACCTCGAGCTGGTGCTCCTGGAGCGCCGTCCTCAGCTGGCGTTCGAGCTCGAGCCTGCGGCTGAGGCGCGTCCTCACCTCGACGGTCGAGAAGTAGAAGGAGTTCTTGCCGCCCTCCTTGACCTGGTACATGGCGGCGTCGGCGCTCTTGAGGAGCGTCTCCGGGTCGTGTCCGTCGCGCGGGTACAGTCCGATGCCGATGCTGGCGGACACCTGGACGTCCCGTCCGTCGATGGTGAAGGGCGCGCGCAGTTCCCTGACGAGGCCACGGGCGATGGAGGCCGCGGAGCGCTCCTCCTTGACGCCGAGGAGCGCGACCGTGAACTCGTCGCCGCCGACGCGCCCCACGAAGTCGTTGTCCCTGATGTTCTCACGCAGGACACGGCCGACCTCACCGAGGAGCCGGTCGCCCATCTCGTGGCCGTACGTGTCGTTGACGAACTTGAACCGATCGAGGTCGACGAACAGGACCGCCAGTCCCTGACTGGAGTCGGTGAGGCGCGTGATGGTCGCTTGGAGGCGCTCGTCGAACGCCCCGCGAGACAGCGCTCCAGTCAGGGGATCGACCTGGGCGCGCTGCGACACCGCGCGTTCGACGTTGATGGTCTGCCTGAACCGCTGCAGGAACCCGACGGCGAGGCCGGTGCCCGCGAACGTGAGCAGCTCGAAGACGCGCTCGCTCGGGAACGTGTACGTGACGAGCCACTCGCCGGGAGCGAGGTTGCCGGACCGGAACTCGATGGCCAGCAGTCCGAGGATCCCGGCGCCCACCCCAGCGAACACGCCCCACGCCCAGCCGAAGACCGCGACCGGCACGAGACCGATCATGCGTGCGTACTGCCCGAGGTGCTCGCTGAGCCACGGGAAGGCGAAGAGGTAGCCGGCCCAGACCACGAGTGGTATCGCTCTGCCTATCCACGCTCTCATAGTGCGGTCACGCTATCTGTGACCGGGTTACACCATTCTTACGAACCTTGTGAACGTCGTCACAAGAAGCGCTGAGCCGTCAGGGCGGCGCTGAACCGGCTCGAGCGACGGCATACCGCCGCGCAACGGGGTGGATCCGCGAGTCCACTACTCCCTCGATGTCAGGGGACGACGTTTCCGACCTCGAACGCCCTCGGGTAGCATGGCGGCGACCGCGGACCGCGGCCCCCAGGCCACTCGCGTCGTCCACGGCACACGCACACGGTCCGTGCGCCCGAAGGGCAAAGGGTCTAGACTACGGCAAACCTCAGGCATCGCGGACGGCACTATTCTCAGCAGCACCGGGAGGAACGATGAAGCATAGGATCCTGATAGCGTTGGCACTCGCAGCCGTGGTCAGCCTGGCGTCGGCCCAGACGTTGACCATGGCGATGGCGGCGCAGCCGGACACCCTCGACCCGCAGGTGACTTCGGCGACGGCGGCATTCCAGGTCTCGAAGTCCATCTACGACACGCTGGTCGAGGTCGGTCGCGACGGCGTCATCGCGCCGGCGCTCGCGTCGTCGTACAGCGTCTCCGACGACGGCCTGGCGTACACCTTCAACCTCGTCACCACCACGTTCCACGACGGGACGGCACTCGACAGCGCCGACGTCAAGGCGACGCTCGAGCGCATCATGGCCGAGGCGACCGCCTCGCCGAAGCGCTCCGAGTTCATGGCCATCACCAGCATCGACACGCCCGACCCCTCCACGGTCATCGTGCACCTGAGCGAGCCGCAGCCCGCCCTGCTCGCGAGCCTCGCCTCCGGCTGGGGCGCCATCCTCCCGTCGGAGAAGCTCGCCGAGGGCTACGACTTCGGCAACGCCCCCGTCGGCACAGGCGCGTTCGTGTTCGAGTCGTGGCTGCGCGACAACGCCATCACGCTCAGCGCCATCGCTGATTACTACCTGGGCGCGCCGCAGGTCGACGAGGTCGTCATCCGCTTCGTGCCCGACCCCGCCATCCAGCTCCTGGGCTTGCTGACGGGCGAGTTCGACGTCGCCGACACGATCGCCGCTGCCGACCGGCCCACCGTCGAGAGCAACCCGGCACTGACCATGGTCGAGGAGCCCTCCGGCCTCGCCCTCGTCGCAGCCATGAACACCCGCCGCGACTACCTCTCCGATCCGCGCGTCAGACGGGCCATCAACCTCGCCGTCGACAGCCAGACCGTCCTGGACGTCGCCTACGGCGGCGGCACGCCCATCGGCACCTTCATGGAAGCGGGCAGCCCCTGGCTCCCGGCTGACATCGAGCCGTACGGCTACGACCCTGAGCAGGCGCGCACACTGCTGGCCGAAGCAGGCGTCCCCGACGGCTGGACCCTCGACATGCCCCTCCCGCAGCCGTACGACGCCCACATCCAGGCTGGCCAGATGGTGCAGGACTACCTCAGAGAGGTCGGCATCAACGCCGAGATCCGCATCGTCGAGTGGGGCGTGTGGCTCTCGGACGTCTACGGCGAGGCTCGAGCGTTCGACATCACGGTCATCGGCCACACAGGCAAGCTCGATCCCAGCGGCCGCCTCGACGGCTACGGCGTCGAGTCCGGCAACTACACGGGCTACGACGACCTCGTCACGGCCGACCTCATCGCGGAGGGCGCACGCGTGTCCGACCTCGCACGGCGGCAGGAGGTCTACGGCGAGGCTCTCAGGCGTATCCACGACGCAGCGCCGTTCATCTTCTTCGGGACGCCGGGCCGCGCCTACGCGACGCAGGCGAACGTGGAGGGCTTCTGGATCACGCCACTCCTGGACTCGTTCGACTTCCGCACGGCGAGCAAGAACTGACCGAGCGCCTCTCAGCGTTCGGGTGGCGGTGAGTACCGACACCCGAACGCTTCGTCCATCTGGCGCACACGATCGGGCTCCGTGACTCGCTATCTCCTCGGGCAACTCGTCAGCCTCGTCCTCACGCTGTGGGTCGTGCTGACGCTGGTGTTCCTGGCGGTGCGCGCGCTCCCGGGCGACGCGGCCACCATCATGGGCGGCATCGACAGCTCGGCAGAGAGCATCGCCGAGATGCGGCGCTCGCTCGGGCTCGCCGCCACCCTCTCGGACCAGTACGTATCGTTCGTGGGCGACCTCGTGCAGGGCGACCTGGGCGACTCCATCCGCGAACGCCGCCCCGTGACGGCCGTGCTGCTCGACCGGCTGCCCGTCACGCTGACGCTGGCAGCCATGGCCTTCGTCATCTCGATCGTCTTCGGGCTCGCGCTCGGGCTGGCCGCCGGGCTGCGGCCGGGCGGCTTCTTCGACAGGCTCACCACCGGCTTCGCGACGGTCGCGCTGTCGTTGCCCGAGTTCTGGTTCGGCTTCATCCTCATCCTCGTCTTCGCGGTGCAGCTCGGCTGGTTCCCCGTCCTCGGCCTGCCACCGACGGGGCTCAGCCTCAGGTCCTCCTGGCACATGCTCCTCCCTGCCGTCACGCTGGCCATCCCACGGGCAGCGCAGCTCGCTCGGCTCGGACGGGCACGCGTGCTCGAGGAGCGCAGCTCGGACTACGTCAGGACGGCCCGCAGCAAGGGGCTGTCAGCCGGCCGCATCGGCAGGCACATCGCCTCCAACGCGCTGCCGGGCATCGTGCCCCTGCTGGCGCTGGAGCTGGGCGGCCTGCTGACGGGCACCATCGTCGTGGAGCAGGTGTTCGGGCTCCCCGGCCTCGGCGCGACGCTCCTCGGCGGCATCTCGGCTCGTGACTACCCGGTCGTCCAGGGCGTCACCATCCTCGCCGTCGTCATCTACGTCGGCGTCAACTGGCTCGCCGACGTCACCCAGCTGATCGCGGACCCTCGCCTGCGGGCTCCGGCGTGAGCCGGACCTGGCTCGGGACCCTGCTCTTCGGAGCCATGCTGCTCGCCACCGTCTTCTCTGGCCCGCTGGGCCGCTACGACCCACTCAAACCCGACTACTCCGCCCGCTACGCCCCCATCAGCGCCGAGCATCCCCTCGGCACGGACGGCCTCGGGCGCGACGTGCTGGCTCGCTCGCTGGCAGGCGGCAAGGTGTCGCTGGTGGTCGCGCTGAGCGCGACGGCGCTGACCATGCTGCTCGGCTGCAGCCTCGGCGTCATGGCCGCAGGCATCGGCGGCGTCGCCGACACCGTCCTGTCGCGGTTCTTCGACGCCTTGCTGGCGTTCCCCGGCTTCCTGCTCATCCTCCTCGCGGTGGCCGTGCTGGGCGGGGGCTCGGCGCAGACCGTGATGGCGATGGGCATCGCAGGCTCCCCCCTGTACTTCCGGCTCGCCAGGTCGTTCGCCCGGTCGGAGTTGCGTTCCGAGTACGTGACGGCGGCCCGTGCGCTGGGCGCCTCACGCTCGCGCCAGATGCTGCGTCACGCCGTCCCCAACTTCGTGGGCAGCCTCGCCGTGCAGGGTGCGAGCACGGCAGCGGCGTTCCTCCTGGTCGAGGCCTCCCTGAGCTACCTCGGCCTCGGGGTCGCGCTCCCGACGCCCAGCTGGGGCAACGTCCTGCAGGACGCCCGCAGCTTCCTCACGAGGCAGCCGTGGGCCGCCGTCGGTCCGGGCCTGTTCCTCGCGACGGCGTCACTGTCCTTCCAGTTCATCTCCGACGGTCTGCGCGACGTCCTCGACCGGCGCGGCTTGCCTGCCCTGCGGGTCAGGGCCCCCAGCGAGCGGGCTATCATCGTGCGCATGTGGATCTGGAGCTTGGATGACCGGCTCATCAACGTCGACCTCGTCGAGAGCATCGAGCTTCTCGAGGTGTACGCCGATGGAGCCGACCCGGTGCAACTGGAAGCGGGAGCCGTCGAGCCCGAGGTGTTCGAACTGGTGGCCGTGATGGCGTCCGGTCAGGAGACGCTGCTGTTCGACACGGAAGACGTCGAGGTCGCCTACAAGGCGTACGAGTCGCTCGCCGACCTCGTCGCTCGCGGGACGACCGCCAACGGCGTGCCGATCACCAAGCCGATCTCGATCATCGAGCTCATCGACACCGACATGCGCACGCAGAACTGATGCCCGTCGCGACCTCGGTCAGCGCCGCCGACATCACGAGCATCCAGATAGACGCGCTCGTCCTCGGTCTCCACGAGGGCGGCGCCGAGCTCACGGGGGCCGCACTGGCCGTCGACGCAGCGACCACCGGAGCTGTCCGCGAGCTGCTCACGGGCGGCGACTTCGCGGGCAGGGTCGGGCAGGACGCCGTCATCTACCCGCGTGGCGCCCTCGGCGCACGCCGCGTCGTGCTGGTGGGGCTCGGACCGCTCTCGCGGCACGGCCTCGAGTCCGTCCGGAGGGCCGCAGCGCGGGCGACGTCCCGGGCGGCCGAGCTGGGCGCGAGGACGGTCGCGCTGAGCCTCGACACGTTCGACGTGCGCGGTCTGGCACGGGCCGACCTCGCCCGGGCCGCCGTCGAGGGGAGCCTGCTCGCCTCGTACCGCTTCGAGTCGACGAGGCGGCGCTCGCAGCAGGCGGGCCGCATCGACGCGCTCACCCTCGTCGGCACCGACGCGGACGCCGCGGGCGAGGTCGAGGCGGGTGCTGCCCGCGGCGCGGTCATCGCCCGGGCGGTCTGGGCAGCTCGCGACCTCGTCAACCAGCCGCCCAACGTCGCTAACCCCCTGTACCTCGCGGAGCATGCCCGCGCCCTCGCGGAGCGCACCGGGCTGGCCGTGCACGTCGGTGACAAGGCGTGGGCGACGGAACAGCGGATGGGGGCGTTCCTCGCGGTCGCGCAGGGGACGCGCAACGAGCCGGCGTTCATCGTCCTGGAGCACAACGCGGGGCGCGCGGACCTCCCGACCATCGTCCTCGTCGGCAAGGGCGTGACGTTCGACTCGGGCGGCCTCACCTTGAAGGCCCGTGACGGCATGGTCGCCATGAAGAGCGACATGGGCGGGGCCGCGGCCGTGCTCGGCGCGACGCAGGCCATCGCCGAGCTCGACCTCCCGGTGCACCTCGTCTCCATCTGCCCGTGCGTCGAGAACATGCCTGACGGCGCCGCCTACCGCCCGTCCGACGTCATCATCGCCAGCAACGGCGTCAGCATCGAGATCCACTCGACCGACGCCGAGGGACGCATGGCGCTGGCGGACGCGCTCGTCTACGCCGCGCGCTACGCACCCGACGCCGTCGTCGACATCGCGACCTTGACCGGTGCCAGCATCACGGCACTCGGCGAGGGCGTAAGCTCCTCGCTCTTCGCCTCTGACGAGGCCGTCGCCGCCCAGCTCGTTGCGGCGTCTGACACCAGCGGCGAACGCGTCTGGCGCATGCCCCTCTTCGACGAGTACCGGGACACGATCGACGCAAAGGTCGCGGCCGACCTCAAGAACTCAGGCGGGGCGAAGGGCGGCGTCGGGACGGCCGCCGTGTTCCTCCAGGCGTTCACCGACTTCCCGTGGGCTCACATCGACATGGCAGGCATGGCGCTCATCGACGCAGCGCGCAAGAAGCCCTACCTGACGCCGGGCGCGCCCGGCTACGGCGTGAGGCTGCTCGTCGAGTTCGTCATGAAGCGACTCATCTGACCGAGGTCCGGCACAGGCCGCTCTACTATGTGGGCATGACCGATGCCAGCACACGTACGCACGACCAGCAGGTCGCGACCTTGGCCGGCGGTTGCTTCTGGTGCCTCGAGGCCGTGTTCGACGAGATCGAAGGCGTCACTCACGTCAAGTCCGGCTACGCGGGTGGGCACGCTGCCAACCCGACCTACCAACAGGTGTGCACCGGCACGACGGGGCACGCCGAGGTCACGCAGGTCACGTTCGACCCCAGCGTCGTCAGCTACCGCGACCTGCTCAACGTGTTCTTCACCATCCACGACCCCACCACGGTCGACCGCCAAGGCAACGACATCGGGTCCCAGTACCGCTCGGCGATCTTCACCCACGACGCGACCCAGGCCGCGACGGCGCGGCAGGTCGCCGACGAGGTCAGCGCCGCGGGGCTGTACCCGGGAGCGCTTGTCACCAGCATCGAACCGCTGACGACGTTCTACCCGGCAGAGGCCTACCACGACGACTACTACGCTCGGAACCCCGATCAAGGCTACTGTCAGGTCGTCATCGCGCCGAAGGTCGCGAAGTTCCGCAAGCAACACGTCGACCGGCTGCGGCGAGGAGCCGCCCGGACGGTCGCGACGGGCGCCAGCGGGGGCCGCTGAGAGCGGGCCGCTACGCGCGGGCGTTCACGACCCGCCGCCGTACGTCTCCAACAGCCTGAGCAAGGCCACGACGCTGGTGTCGAAGTCTGACACCCGCACGTTCTCGTTGGGACTGTGGACGCGAGACCCGGGATGGCCGCAGCCCATCCCCACGACCGGCACGCCGAGGTGCTCCACGAACGGATGCATGGGGCCCGAGCCAGCGACGCTCGGGTAGACGACGGGCTCGAGCCCGTAGGCCTCGCGCAGGGCGTCGATGGTGTGACGCACGAACGGGTGGTCGGCGTCGGAGCGGGCCGCGAACTCGTGGGTCTCCAGCTCGTCGATGATGACGTCCGTGAAGCCCTCAGCGTCGAGGTGGGCGCGCAGTTGCCTCAGCACCGTTGCAGGGTCCTGGCCCGGCACGAGCCGGAAATCGATCTTGACCTCGGCCGTTGCGGGCAGGACGGTCTTCGAGCCTGGTCCGCCGTAACCGGAGTGGAAGCCGTTGAAGTTGATGTTGGGCTGTCCGAGGAGCTGCCTCTGGAAGTCGGTGCCCGTCACGCCGCCGATGTACCGGTCGACCCCGTACACGCTCGCCAGCTCGGTAGCTTCGTCCGGCAGCGCCTCGATGAGAGCCTCTTGCGCCGGCGTGAACGGCACGACGCCGTCGTAGAAGCCGGGTATCAGCACGCGCCCATCGTCGTCGCGCAACCCCGCGACCGCCGACGCCAGCCGGAAGATGGGGTTCTCGACGACCGCCCCCAGCGACGAGTGGAGGTCGTGCGACGCCGTCCGCCCGCGCAGCGCGATGCACGCGATGCCCTTCAAGCCGAAGTACGTGAGCGGTCTGCCCGAGGCCGTGACGCCGCCGAACTCCCACACGCAGCCGTCCGCACGGAGCTGGTCGGCCCTGCCCGCGACGTAATCGGCCAGGTTGGGGCTGCCGATCTCCTCCTCGCCCTCGACGACGAACGTGACGCCGAACGGCAACGAGCCGTGCTTCTCCTTGTACCAGTGCAGGCCGGCGAGGCGCGAGACCAGCTGCCCCTTGTCGTCGCTGACGCCACGGCCGTACCAGTGACCGTCCCTCTCCGACAGCTGGAACGGAGGCGTCTCCCACTCGGGCAACGGGTCGGCGGGCTGCACGTCGTAATGGTTGTAGAAGAGGATGGTCGGGTGGCTCGGCTGAGCCTCGAGATGCCCGTACACGACGGGAGCACCGTCCGTCTCATGGAGCTCGGTCGTCAGGCCCAGCTCGTCGAGGAGCGCTCGCACGGCAGCGGCGGCCTCGTGGAGCCCAAGCCCCTCCGCCGAGACCGACGGGATCGCGACGAGTTCGGCCAGCTGCGCTTGGGCTCGGTGGCGGATGGAGGCGGGAAGGTCCATGCCGCCATCTTCGCACGGGGCGCCACACCGGGTACGGCTGTCCGTGTCGCGCCGCAGCCGTTCGGTCATAGACTCGCAGCATGGGACCACCGACCCTCGAGCCTCCAGCAGCGCCGCGCGCTCCGTGGGCCGACACCGTCGCAGTGGTGGCCAGCGCGCTCGACGTCGACGTCGCTGCGGGACTGAGCGCCACGGAGGCCGCGCGCCGACTGGCGGAGCATGGACGCAACGAGCTCGTCCTGACCCCGCCCCGGCCCCTCATCGAGATCCTCGTCGCACAGTTCGCGAGCGTGCTGGTCGCGCTCCTCGCCGCCGCGGCAGCCCTGTCACTCCTGTTCGGTCAGTGGGCGGAGGCGATCGCGGTGCTCGCGGTCCTGCTCCTCAACGCCGGTATCGGCTTCGTCACCGAGCTGAGAGCCGTCAGGTCGGTGGAGTCGCTGCGATCCCTCGGCACGGCCACGACGACGGTGCGCCGCGATGGGCGCCTCGCGACCGTGCCGCTCGCGGAGGTCGTGCCGGGCGACGTGCTCGTCCTCAACGGCGGCGACCTCGTCCCGGCCGACGCTCGCGTCAGCCTCGCGCACACCATGCAGGCGGACGAGTCCGCGCTCACGGGCGAGTCGGTGCCGACGGACAAGTCGGTCGCACCCGTCGCGCCCGACGCCGGGATTCACGCCCGCTCGTCGCAGCTGTTCAGGGGGACCGCCATCGTCCGCGGCTCCGGCGAGGCCGTCGTGACGACGACAGGCATGGCGACGGAGCTCGGGAAGATCGCCGTCATGGTCGACGAGGCCGCGCCCGTCGCGACACCGCTCGAGCAGAGGCTCGACAGCCTCGGCAAGAGCCTCGTGTGGGTGACGCTCGTCGTCGCTGTCGTGGTGACGGCGTCGGGTGTCGGCAGCGGCAAAGGCTGGCTGGTACTGCTGCAGACGGCCATCGCGCTGGCGGTCGCGACGATCCCTGAGGGGCTGCCCATCATCTCCACCCTCACGCTCGCACGCGGCGTGAACCGCATGGCCCAGCGCAACGCGCTGGTCGACAGGCTGGCGGCCGTCGAGACCCTCGGTGCGACCAGCGTCATCTTCACGGACAAGACGGGCACCCTGACGGAGAACCGCATGACCCTGGTGGCCATGCACCTCGCCGACGGTCGCTGGGACGCTGGCGAGGGGTCGAGCGCGCCGTTCACGCGCGCGGAGGCGGACGGGCCTGAGGCGGATGCGCCTGGGTCGGGAGAGCTCGAGTCGCGAGAGCCCGGGTCGGGAGAGCCCGGGTCGGGAGACCCCGACACGGCCGGGCTCCACTGGGCCCTGTCGGTGGCCGCGCTCTGCACCAGCGCGGACCTCGGCGAGTCGTCGGCGGTGGGCGACCCACTCGAGCTGGCGATCCTCGCGGGTGCGCGCTCGGCCGGGATCGACAGGGCCGCCCTCCTCGTGGACTACCCGGAGCTCGACGTCGCCGCGTTCGACTCCGACGTCATGATGATGGCGACCCTGCACGGCACGCCCACTGGCTCGTTCCTCCTCGCCGTCAAGGGGGCGCCGGGTCCTGTCATCGAGGCGTGCAGTGCCGTCGCAACGGCTGGAGCGTCGGACGCCGTCGCCGCGGCTGGGACGGCGGACGCCGGCATCGCGAACAGCGCCCCGCAGCGCCACCTGTCAGAGGGAGAGCGTCACGAGTGGCTGCTCCACAACCGCGCCTTGGCCGAAGCCGGCCTGCGGGTGCTGGCGCTGGCCGAACGGCGCCTCGCGACGAAGCCGACCGCACACGCGGACCCCATCGCGGGCGCTCGCGCGGACTCTCGCGCGGACTCGCCCCCCGAGCCCGACGATGCGGACCCGTACCGCGACCTGACGCTCCTCGGGCTCATCGCCTTCGTCGACCCGCCCCGCGCCGACGTCAGGGCCGCCATCGCGGCCGCGCGGGCCGCAGGCATCCGCGTCGTGATGATGACCGGCGACCAGGCCGTGACCGCCTCGGCCATCGCGGAGTCCGTCGGCATCGCGGAGCCCGGCGCGGAGGTCCTGGTCGGCAGCCGCTTGTCCGAGCTGTTCGAGGGCTCGGACGCAGACCGGCAGCGCGTGCTCGACACGTCGATCCTCGCGCGGGTCAACCCCGAGCAGAAGCTGCGGCTCATCGAGGCGCATCAGGCGAGAGGGGCCATCGTCGCCATGACCGGTGACGGCGTCAACGACGCACCCGCACTGAAGAGAGCCGACATCGGCGTCGCCATGGGACTGCGAGGGACCGACGTCGCTCGCGAAGCCGCCGACATGGTCCTGACGGACGACGCCTTCGCGACCATCGTCGCGGCCGTGCGCGAAGGCAGGGTCATCTTCGACAACATCAGGGCCTTCGTCATCTACCTGTTGTCGTGCAACCTCAGCGAAGTGCTCGTGATCGGACTGGCTGCGACGCTGGGGTACCCCCTGCCGCTGCTGCCACTGCAGATCCTCTTCATCAACCTCGTGACCGACGTCCTGCCTGCCCTCGCGCTCGGCAACGGCGAAGGGGACGGGAACGTCATGAAGCGGGCCCCCCGGGCGCACGACGAGCCTCTGCTCGCGCGAGCCCACTGGCGCACGATCGTCGGCTACGCAGTGCTGCTCACTGCCAGCGTGCTGGCCGCGTTCGTGTACGCGCTCGAGGTGATGGGCCTCAGCGAGGGCCAGGCCGTCACCGTGTCGTTCTCGGCGCTGGCACTAGCCCAGGTCTGGCACGTCTTCACCATGCGCGAGCCGGGTACCGGCCTGCTCCGCAACACCATCACGCGCAACGGGCTCGTGTGGCTGGCGACCGCGGTCTGCAGCGCCGCCATCGTGCTGGTCAACGCCTTGCCACCGCTGAGGAGCATCCTCCACCTCGAGCCGCTACCGGCTGACGGGTGGGTGCTCATCGCCGTCGCGGTCGCCGTGCCGGCAGTGCTCGGGCAGATCGGGAAGGCGTTGGGGCTCGGGAAGGTGGCCTAACGCGGGTGGCGGACGAGGTGCAAGACCTTCTTGTCCAGGTCGACACCGTCGACCTTCCAGCCGGCCGAGATCCAGGCGAGCGCCTGCGAGTGCGACTCAGTGTTCGCCCACCACGCGCGGTGGTCGTAGGCTGACTGCGGGAGCGGCGCTCCCATGACCTCGGTGATCTCGTCGAACGGCAGGTCGTAGGTCTTGGTCGACTTCGCGATGCCAGCGAGGTGCTTGTGAAGCGGTGCGTAGCGGCTGCTGCTCGACAGCTGCAACGGCCCGTCGTCCGCGGAGCGCTGGCGCCTGCGGCGACCGCGACCCTCCGAGGCCGCCTGTGGCTGGTCGGCGCCGCCCATCCACGCTCCGACGACCCGGTAGAAGTCACCGACTCGCTCCTCAGGCACCAGCACTATCACTTCGATCAACGGCATAGGTTCTCCCGCTTACTCCCCCAGGTCCCCAGTGTCGGTACCGATCTTACACCTTCGAAGTACGTTCAACGGAACCGAACTCCGGTCGTACCACGCGGAGTTCGGTCACTGGTTCATAGGATTGTCGTCT
>ERZ795041.656-NODE-656-length-12353-cov-5.129045_pt1 | contig 12353 bp, 10 predicted proteins | sample MGYA00375125_ERZ795041 | MGnify/ENA primary metagenome ERZ795041 (study PRJEB30170, sample SAMN03074214) | activated sludge metagenome | biome: Common Effluent Treatment Plant; feature: Wastewater; material: Activated sludge; isolation source: activated biomass in...
CAAAGACAACGGTCATCTTTGAATGATTTCGTTGGGATTCTAGCAACGCCGCCGGCAGATGTCAATTTTTATCAAGATCTTCAATCTAATTGCCGCCCATCCCCGGTAAACCTGCCGGCTTCATGATGCCGTCGTGATAACGGGGGGCATCTCCTTGACGGAGCCATACGGCTTGGCTATTCTGACAGGCGATATGGATCCAGTAACCCGACTCGTCAGAGTAAAAAAGGCGAGAGCCGTCTATCGCATCGGCTTTTCATTAGGTATTGCGTTGGCTCTGGGCTTGTTGTCCGCCGCTCGTCACACCGTCCATCATCCAGATATTACCCACACCCGCCGAAACTCCGATGCAGCCATCCTCCCCAACCCGCCACCCACAGCGAGTACCGACGTCGATGCGACGGGGACGGCGATCGTTCAGGCAACCCAAACGGCCGCGCTGTCCCCTCCCACCCCACCCGTCAGCGAAGAAGCCGCCACCCCGGCCCCGACCGAGGCGATCGCCAACGAGCCGCTGCCCACGCCGATGGGCATCTATAGCTGGACGTTGAAAGTGCCCATCCTGATGTACCACTACGTCAGCGAGCCGCCGCCCGGTTCCGACATCTACCGGACGGACCTCTCCGTGAGTCCCAACTCGTTCCGCCAGCAAATGGCCTTTCTGAGCGAAAATGGCTACACCCCCGTGGACCTCTACACACTGTCGCTGGCCATCGTCAACCAGGCGACGCTGCCCGAAAAGCCAGTCATCCTCACCTTCGATGACGGCTATCTGGATATGTATGACCACGTCTTTCCCGTCCTCCAGGAATACGGCTTCACGGGGACATTCTTCATCATCAGCGATTACATCGACCAGGAACGCGAAGGATACATGACCTGGGACATGGTCACGGAGATGGCGCAGGCGGGCCACCGGATCGAGTCCCATTCCAAGACGCACCCCGACCTGAGTCAGAAGAGCCGCGACGTGCTGATTTATGAAATACTCGGCGCCCAGGAAACCATCGCCGCCCACACCGGCGCGCGACCGCGCTATTTCTGCTATCCGGGCGGCACCTATAACGACGAGACGATCGCGGTTTTGAAAGAGCTGGATTACTGGGGCGCGGTGACCACCCAGAACGGTACCTGGCACGGCTTCGACGACCGGTTCGAGTGGCGCCGCGTGCGCATTCGCAACACGACCACCATCGAAGAATACGGTTATTTACTGGATCTGGAAGGCACTTTGCACGGGAAGCCGCCGGGTTGATGCGGCCAATTGCCGGCGTGCCGGGGATGAGTTACAGTTCCTCATACCTTATTTGGACAGGCTCTCTATGGACAAAATCATCATCAAAGATCTGTTGCTTCGCGGGATCATCGGCATCAACCCGGACGAGCGAGTGAAAAAGCAGGATATTCTGTTGAATATCATCATGTATCATGACATTCGACCGGCGGCCGAGAGCGACGACATCGAACAAGCCGCCAACTACAAGAAAATCAGCAAGCGCGTCATTGAATTCGTCGAGAGTTCGTCCTTCTTGCTGGTCGAGAGGCTGGTGACAGAGATCGCCAGACTCATCATGACCGAATTTCCCATCAGCCGCGTGCAGGTGCGAGTGGAAAAGCCCGGCGCATTGCGTTTCGCTACGTCGGTCGGCATTGAGATCGACCGGCAACGCGAGGACTTCGGATTATAGAGCGACTGCCCCCCACGGCGGAAGTTCTCACGCGCGGTATGCATCTGGTCGTTCTGCTGCTCGGTTCCAATATCGACAAGGAGAGGATGTTGCCCGAGGCCGTCCGCCTCCTGGGAGAGAAAGAGAAGCTGCTGGCGGTCTCGCCCGTCTACGAGACCGTGGCGGTGGAAGGGCGCGAACACCCCAACTTCTTCAATGCCGCCCTGTTGCTCCAGACGGACAAGTCGGCCGCGGCCCTGAAAGATGGCCCGCTGGCGAGCATCGAACAAAAGCTCGGCCGCCGGCGCACGACGGACAAGAACGCGCCGCGCACCATCGATCTCGACATCATCCTCTACGACGATCTGATCTTCGATTACACCCCGGCCGACGACCAGCCTCGCCACATCCCCGAACCCGATCTGCTGCTGCGCGCCCATTGCGCCTTCCCCGTAGCCGACCTGCTGCCGGAGATGGTCCACCCTGAGACAGGCGAAACGATGCGCTCGATAGCCGGCCGTATCGCCCGGGAATTGGCGGCCGAGACTGATCCGACCATCTGGAAACGAGAGGATGTCGATCTGCGGCCGTTAATCGACGCGCCGAAGTCTAATCGCTGAGCTTTATCTCCAGCGCGTCCGCGGCGGGGTTGGCGGCCTCGTCCAACAGGGGGACGTTCTCCATCGAAGGATACCGGTACATGCCGACGCGCATGGTCAACGGCGGTTGCGGCTCGGACGAGAGCGGCAGCCAGAACCGGCTGATGACCACATCCCCCGACCGCCACTGCGTCCCCGCGAAGGCCGATCCATCGACCTGGGCGATCCTCGCGCCGCTCCCGTCCAGCAGATGATTGAAGAAGTGGTAGTCGGCCGAATCGGGGTTGTCGGCCGTTCGCCAGCGGACATCCCAGAGCGCGCCGCCGGATTGAGACCGAAGGCCCTCATAGCCGATCAGGTGAACGAAATTGGCAAGCAGCGCCGGTTGGGGCAAGGGTACGCCGGTGTCGGGCGCGGCCGCCGGCGGCAGAGCGTAAAGGGTGTAGGCGGCCGTCTCATTGATATCGATTATGGACGATCCGGCCGCGGCGGCGGCGAACAGGTCCCGGGTCGACGTGCGGCCGTCGGCCGAGACGGGTTCCAGCAGCGCGACCGACGCGGACGCCGGAAACAGTGCTTCGGCGTTAAGGTCGACATAACGTAACGGCACGTCATGGAGCAGCGCGCGGAACTCGGCCGGGAAATCCTCGCGTTCCGGGTCGGAGCCGTCGCCCACAACCAGCACCTCGGCCGCACCTGTCTCGGCCAGCATGGAGCGCGCGCGGTCGGCCGCGTCAACTTTCAGGCTCAGGGGGATGCCGAACCCGCCCGCGCCCGGCTCTCGGCCGATAGCCGCCATGAGATGGATCCACATGGCCAATTGCAGGATAGCGATGAGACCAATGGCCGGCCAGACGAACCGGCGCACTCGCACCCTGCCGATCAGATCGCCAACCAGCCCACCGGCCATCAGATAGAGCGCGGGCAGCGAGACGATGAAATAGTGGATATAGACCGGCGTGCGATGCCACAGGAAAAACAGGATCGGGCCGAGGAACCACGCCAGACAGACAAAGATCGCTTGCGAGGCCGGATCATTCCACCGGCGGGCAATCCGGTAGACGCCCCACCCCACCGCCACAAGCAGGACGACGAGCCACACGAACCGGATGACCGCCGCGCCGGGCAACCCGGCATAACCGGGGGCGGCGATAGCCTCGATGCCCTGGCCCGTGGCGATCTCCAGAGAGAGCCGCAAGGAGTCGAGCGAGACTTCGGCCGCCGCCTGACCGGTTGAGAACGGCAACCCGCCCTCGGCCCGCATTCGCCCCCCTAAATACCAGAGGAAGGGCGCGGCCGTCAGCACGGCTAACACTCCGCCCATCACAAATAGCCGCCAATCGACCCGACGGCGAAAGACGACAAGGAACAGCAAGGTGGCGGGAACGAGGCCGAGCGCCGACGGATGAATCTGCACGGCGACGGCCAGAAAGATCAGGTGAGGGATGATGGCGCGGGGACGCCCTTCAACAAAGGCCAGCGCGGCGGCAATGGCCCAGCCGACGGCGAAAACAGGCAGCAAGTTCTGCGCCCAGATTTTGCGCGAGAAGATGATGGCCCACGGGCTGACGGCCAGCATCAGGGCGGCGACGGTCGCAGCCTGAACGCCCCAATAGCGACGGCCGAGCCAGTAGACCCCGGCGACGGCGGCCACGCTGAGCAGGCCCGTGAAGAGCGTCGCCGCGTAGGGATGCCGCCAAACGAACAGCGGCAACGAGTAGAGCCACACGCTCATCGGCGCGTTGGGGAAGCCGACCGAACTGCTGATGCCGCGCAGGGCAAACTCACCCTTGCTCATCTCCAGCGCCGCCGTCAACAGGCGGCCTTCGTCAGCCTTGAACTCCGTCAGGCCGGGCAAGGCCAGGCGCACGACGGCGGCCAGGAGCAAGATGCCCAGCAACACGGCCGCCTCGGTCCGTGACACGTTATCACGCTTGCCTGCGGGCACGCCCGGAAACGATTCAGTCATCATGCCGGTCAAAATCGAGGGTCAGGCTGACGGGACAATGGTCGGAACCCGTCACATCGGGATGAATGGCCGCGCCGGCCACGCGCGGCCCCAGGTCGGGCGAGACGAAGAAATAGTCCAGCCGCCAGCCGATATTCTTCTCGCGCGAGGCCGACACCTGCGACCACCAAGTGTAGGCTCCAGCCTGGTCGGGGTGGCGCGTCCGGTAGGTATCAAGATAGCCGCGGCCGACGACCTGATCCAGCCACGCCCGCTCGATGGGCATGAAGCCGGTCGTGTTCTGGTTTTGTCGCGGCCGCGCCAGGTCGATCTCCTGGTGGGACGTATTCACATCGCCGCAAAAGATCACCGCCCGGCCTCGCGATCGCAAATCCTCGATATAGTCCAGAAAGTCAGCCTTGTACTGCATCTTAAAGGGCACGCGGCTGTGGTCGCGGCTGCCGTTGGGGAAGTAGGCGGTGATGAACACAAAATCGCCATAGTCGGCCACGATGGTGCGGCCCTCGCGGTCGTAGGCCTCAATGCCGAGACCGATCTGAACCGACAGCGGCTCGAGCCGGCTGTAGAGGGCGACGCCGCTGTAGCCCGCGCGCTCGGCCGACGCCCACCAGGTATGGTAACCGGGCGGGTTACGAAGCTCATCGGGCAGCTGCTCGGGGCGGCATTTGGTCTCCTGGATGCCGAGAATGTCGGGGCGGACGCTCTCCAGCAACGCCGCAAATGCTCCCTTGCGATGAACGGCGCGCAGCCCGTTGACGTTCCAACTGGTGAGGTTGAGCATGGGGAGTGTATTGTAGCATGTTTGTGAAGGTCTCGTTCCATTCAGATAATTGAACCGGCATCGCCCACGAGCTACAATCCATTCGATGGAACAAGCCAATGGTCGCCCCACGAATCTCTATGATCTAGGCCGGGATGAGCTACGCGGCATGCTGGCCGAATGGGGCTACAGCGACTATTACGCCGGGCTGATCTGGTCGGGCCTCTATCGCGACCTGGCGGCCGATCCCAGCGACATCCCCGGCTTGCGGCCGGATCTGCAACAGCGGCTGGCGGCCGGGACGACGGTCGGTACGCTAACCTCGCAAACCGCTATCGACAGCGCCGACGGCCACACGCGCAAGTACCTGCTGGGATTAGAGGACGATCAGGCCATCGAGACGGTGCTAATGTACTTTCGCGGCCGGGCCACGGCTTGCGTCAGCACACAGGTGGGCTGCGCGATGGGTTGCGTCTTTTGCGCCACGGGGCAGATGGGCTTCCGGCGACACCTGACTCCGGGCGAGATCGTCGCTCAGGTCGTCCATGTGGCCCGGATGCTGCGCGAACGCGACGAGACGCTGCGCAATATCGTCCTGATGGGCATGGGCGAGCCGCTGCACAACTACGACGCCGTGATGGCGGCCATGACAACGGTGATGGACCATCGCGGGCTGGCCATCGCCCCGCGCTTTATCACCCTGAGCACCGTCGGTGTGGTTCCCGGCATCCGGCGGCTGACCGAAGAGCGGCGACCCTTCCGGCTGGCGGTCAGCCTCCACGGGGCCACCGACGCGGAACGGCGACGGCTGGTGCCCCTCGCCCGGAAGTGGTCCTTGTCCGAGCTAATCGACGCCTGCCGCGACTATAGCGAGACGCTGGGACGGCGCATCTTCTTCGAGTTGGCGCTCATCGACGACGAAAACGACGGGCCGGAGCAAGCCCACGCGCTGGGCAGCCTGTTGCAGGGGCTGGACGCTCACCTGAACCTGATCCCTCTCAACCCCACCATTGGCTACGACGGCCGCCCGGCCGACACCACCGCCGTGAAAGCATTCCAGCGGGTGCTGGCCGACTACGGCTTGCCCAGCACCGTCCGCCAGCGTCGGGGGATCGATGTGGCCGCCGGCTGCGGTCAACTGGCCACGGCCGCTTAAGACAGACCCCACACACTGTTTCACCAGACGGCCACACCGAGCGGCTGCGATCAATTACAGGCGGTTTAGCGGTCAGATTCCTCTCGCTGGCTCCAGTCGGGGTCGCGCGTGGTGTAGATCAGCGGCAAGCTGACCACGGTCACGGCGTACTTCACCGCCAGATTGAACAGGAAGATCTGCCAGACCACCGGCCAGGGCAGGCTGAGCGAGCTGTTCTCCAGACCCGGCAAGGGACCAAAGGCGACGACGGCGAAGATGAAGGTATCGATGGGGACGCTGATGCTGTTGCTGGCGAGGACTCTGGCCCATTGGTAGCGAGTGGTCACCTTGGTCACAAACCAGTGGTAGATCTCGGTATCGACCAGCTCGCTGACGATCTCGGCCAGGATCGAGGCGATGACGATACGCCAGACGGGGCCGAGGATCGCCGTGAACGAGTCGCCCAGTCCCCAGGCGGGATCGCTCGGCACGCGCGCCGTCCAGGCCAGATAGACGGCCATCACCAGGTTGATGCCCGCGGCCGAGATGATGAGCGTCTGGGCGTTGCGTTTGCCCAACATCTTGTGGACGACGTCGCGCAGGGTGAAGGTGACGGGATAGATAAACGTGCCCATGTCCACCGCCAGACCGGCCACGATGCCGATCTTCAGACTGGCGATGTCGGACAACATTTGCGCGCCGGCATAGGCGGCGACGACCACGATCGCCATCCGGCTAAACGTGACGGCCGCTGCCCGAGGGGCAACGGCCGGAGATTGAAGCTGAGCCATTTCGATTCTCCTTGTTTTGTTCAGGCGGGTGCATCGACCGCCGCAGTTTTTTCAGGCCGGGTAGTCTGCCACCGGCGGGAGGGAGTATAGCAGGAAAACCGGTTCAGGGTCGAGTGAACGAGTGGATGCAAAGCAGCATGCCGTCGACCAGCCGGACCGTGGCGCGGTCGGCGGTCATCTCATTGCTGATCCCCCGGGCGGGACCAAAGGCCAGGGTCTCATCATGCAGGGGCCAGCGCAAACCGGTCGTGTCCCGCACCCTGGCCGGGCCGCCAAGCGGGATGAGCGACAGGGTATCTCCGGCGCGGCCGTTAATCACGGCCTCGGCGATGATGAGACGCGCCGTCTCTTGTTCGTCGACAAAGGTCACCGGCCGGGCGATCAATTCCGGGTGGGCCAGCAGGGTGATATTGGCAAGCGTCTGGTCAAGACGGCCGCCGAAGCCGCCCAGAATCAGCAGGTCGGCCTCGGGAAAGCGGCGCGCGGCAAACAGCAGGGCCAACTCCAGATCGGTCTCATCCTTGGCCGATGGGTATCGAATCACCTCGATATCCCAGCCGGGGATCTGCTCCTCAACGCCTTCCGGCAGCGAGTCGAGATCGCCGATGAGCACGTCGGGGACGCGACCCAGCGCGAGAGGAAAGCGAATCCCGCCGTCGGCGGCGATGACAGCGCGGGCACCAGCAAGATAAGGTTCAATCCAGGCGGTATCTTCGATAACGCCATTGGCGAAGATGAGAACGTAATTCGTGGGGATTTCCATGACAACCAAGCAGACCTCAATCAGGGTATCGTATCGCCACGGGCCAAGCCGCGCCACAGTTATCCCGTCACATTCGCGACCATTCAGTCATAGGCGACAACATCAACCTCGTCACGTAGCCGCGAAGCGCCAAAACGATTACACTCGATACATCTAACAGTTGCGGTCAATTTCTTATGAGCAATCAAAACAACGATCGGGAAGACGGCTGGCGTGTCAAATTAATCACAGAGGTGGGCGAACTGCGAACCTCGGTGGTGGACGGCTGGCGGGCCATTGGGATCGATATTCGCAACGGAATACGGCGGCTGCGCAAGGAGCGCCTCGATTACCTGGTGCTGCCTGTGGGCGGATCCATGCCGGAACTGGACGCCCCGCCCCGGAGGTTTCCGATGAGCTGGCTGCCTTTCCCCGGCCGGCCGTTGAGCATGGCCTGGCTGCATGACCGGCTGCGTGCGGTCACCGACGCCGATAACGTGCGCGGCGTCATCTTTGTTTTCACCGGCTTTAGCGCCGGACTGGCGACCCTGCAAAATTTCCGAACGGCCGTCGCGCGGTTGCGGGCAGCGGGCAAGGAGGCCATCGTCTACACACCCTATCTCGACCTGGCCCATTACTATGCCGCCACGGCCGCCGATCGCATCATCGCTCCACCCGGCGCCCGGTTCGATGTGCTGGGTCTCTATACCGAGATCACCTTTTTGAAGGACGCGCTGGCTCGCGCCGGCCTGGAGGTGGACGTCGTCCAAATCTCGCCCTACAAGACTGCTTACGATCGCTTCAGCCAATCGGATATCACCCCCAAGCATCGCGAGCAACTGGATCGGTTGCTGGATGACCAATACGACATGCTGACGGCCGACATGGCCGCCGGCCGCGGGCTATCCCAAGATGAAATCAAATCGCTGATCGACCGCGCTCCTTTCTCCGTCGAGGAGGCCCACCGGTTGGGGCTGATCGACCACGTCGCCTACGAGGACGAATTGCGCACCTTGTTGGGCCGACAAATGAGACCCGCCCCGGCGAACGACCCGGCTGCGTCATCCGGCAAGGGGGATGAGACCGGGGCAAGCCGGGGAACACGGCAACCCGAAGCCAGGCTGATGACCTGGAAAGGGGCGCGCCGGGTACTCATCCAGCGGACACGTCGCCAGGAACGCCGATTCATCGGAGTTGTATCCCTTGAGGGCATGATCACGACGGGAACCAGCAAGAAACCGCCCATTGCATTGCCCATCCCTCTCATCGGCGGTGAATCGGCGGGCGATCAGACGATCGTGGGGCAGCTGCGACGAGCGGAGAAGATGCCCAATATAGCGGCGCTGATCTTCCACGTCGATTCCGGCGGCGGTTCGGCGTTGGCTTCCGACCTGATCGCCCGGCAGATCGAGTTGTTGGCGGCCAAAATGCCGGTCGTCATCTACATGGGCAACATGGCGGCCTCGGGCGGCTACTACGTGGCCGCGCCGGCCAGCTATATCATGAGCCAGGAAGCTACCATCACCGGCTCCATCGGGGTCATTTCCGCCCGATTCAGCTCGGCGGGACTCTACGAGCGGCTATCCGCCAATCGGGTCACTCTGGAACGCGGCGAACACGCCGGTCTTTATCGAGACACCAGCCCCTGGACCGAGGCCGAGCGCGCCATCTTTCAGCAGACAATCGTCGAGATCTACGATCAATTCAGGGGAATTGTGAGCAAGAATCGGGGGATGACATCTGACGAAGTGGATGAGATCGGTCTGGGACGGGTGTGGACCGGGCGGCAGGCGTTGTCGCGCCGGTTGGTGGATAGCCACGGCGACTTTCTGGACGCGATCAAAAAGGCGGCCGAACTGGCCGCCTTACCTACCGATGATCTCTATGCTATTCCGGTGCTGGTCCTGTCTTCACGCGATCCCGGCTACACCTTGCCGGCCGCGGGCCACTCGCAGGTTATCGAGGAATTGACCCGGTTGCTCTCGGGCGAGCAGCTGAGATCGCTGAACGGTCGGCCACTGCTTCTCCTACCATACGATTTGCGGCTCCGGTGAATAGTCCGCGGCCGTATCCAGCCAATCCTTGACCCGGCTTTTCGGTTCGCGAAGATGAATGGTCACCATGGAATAGGCGCCTTCCGACAGCCGTTCCAGCCGGTAATTTTGCTTCATCAGCATGGCCCAGGTGGCCTCGTTACTGTTCTGCACGGTTCCAAGAAGCTGTTCGTAACCGTCTTCCTCAGCATTTCGAATGAGCAAACGAAGCAGGGTGGTTCCAATACCCTGCCGATGGTGATCATCGCGGACCGAGACGGCGATTTCGGCCTGCAAGGGATTTAACTCAACATAACGAGCCACGCCAATCAGCGCGCCCTCGTGATCGGGCAGATCGGCAAAGGCCGCCAGCCCATAGCTGGTCGTTTCCACCAGGTGGGCGATTAGTTCAGCCTCCGACCAGACTCGGTCCATGGGCACATTATCGGCCGACTGCATGAACCGGCTATAGCGACTGCCCGAACTCATGTGTTCAAACAGGTCAACCAGGTATGGAGCATCATCAGGCCCCAGGGGACGAACGCGCACCGTCAGGCCCGATTTGGTCTGAAATGTATCGATCGTACTTGTGTTTCTCATATTTATCCTATTATGACGCATTGCGTCATACAAAGAATACCATGACACAAAATAAAAATCAATACCCCGACCGCTTTCCAACGCGATGTTAACGGAGGCAAGGTATACAGGTTATTAAGGTGAAGCCTTAATCAGGCGTGGAGTATCCCACTGTGCTCCTCGGACAGTCGTCCATAACCCAGGTGGGGATCATCCATCCGATATGCAACCTTTACCGGCCTGAAGCGTAATGTACGGTAGCGAGACAAGCTGATATTATTACGTGTCGGAAGCGTCGTATTTCCCCGGCATCGACACAGTTTTTGGCGAGACAAGGAACAGAACATGAGTAAAAACGACAACGATTCCCTGCGAGCATCACTGGCAGAGCTACCCTTCATCAGTCCGGCTCAGGTAGAGCAGTGGGTCGATCTGCAACAGACGATCGATCGCACGCGAGATTATCTCATCCGGGCCGTTCCCCAGGCACAGCACAGCATTGACGAAGCCCAGAAAATCCTGGCCCAGCGTACCTACACCCTCGTCTTCTTCGGCGGCACGGGCGTGGGCAAGAGCACCCTGATCAACGCGCTGCTCGGTCGCAACCTTTTGCCGACCGGCGCGGTGACGGCCGTCACCGGCACCATCGTCTACATCGAGCAAGCCGATGAGAACGAGGCCGAGTCGCTCGTCCTGAACTACTGGAACAAGGATGAATTCGCCGACCGCGTCCGTCGCCTGTGCCAGTTGGCCGAAATCGACAGCTTCGACATCTCCAATTCCGGGGAGCGCGAGCAAGCCAAAAAGGATATCGAGGCGCTGGAAGAGTCCCGCAAGGACGAGGCCAAGACCGAGCGCGACGAATTTCTGGATATCATCCTCGACTGCATCGAATCCTACGAGAACAACAAGGCTCTCTACAAGGAGGGCGCTCCGGCTCCGGTCAACCTGTCCCTCGATAACCCGGATTCGCTCAAGCACTTGCGCGAGGACAGTTTCAAGGGCAGCAATCAGCGTCAAATTCGCCTGATTCGGTCGGCCACCTTCCGCATTCACCCCAAGGCGGGCGTCCCGAACCTGCTGATGAACGGTTATTTGCGCATCGTCGACGTGCCCGGCCTGGGCGCGGGCATGCGCCTGCACGAAGCCATCACGCTGGAAGAGATGAAGCGCGAGGACGCGATGGTCGTTCTGGTGACCGATGCCGGTCGCCAGAGAGTTGACGAGATGAAATCGCTTTCGGCCGTCAACTGGATCAAGGAAAATCGGTTGTTCGGGCTTAGCGGCGGCGATCTGGACGAGGCGGCCTCGAAGATCTTCCTGGCCGTCAACGGCGCCAATGTCCGCCAGGCGTTCGACCGGCTCAACTCCGGCTTGCCCGAGGCTGAACTGGAAGTCAAGGACGTGACCCGCTATATCGCCCCCAACTATTGGGAGCGCTACAGCAACCGCGGGCACAATCGACCCTATTTCCTGGTGATGGCTCCTCCGGCGCTCTATGTGCAAGACCCCGAACACGCCCCTGAGGAATTTGCCAGCGAGACCGAGCGCATCCTGAAAGTTTTCAAGGACCAACTCGGCACGGTGGCCACCAAGGACCCGCTGGAGCCGGAGACGAAAGAGGCGTTGCTGAAGCTGAGCGAAGTGCCGCTGTTGCGCGAGAGCCTGATTCATTTCATCCAGCATGAGCGCGTCCGCAGCCAGTTGCGCGAGGCGGCCACCCGCACCCGCAACTCCCTGCAGGCGCTACGATTCTATTATGAGAAACAACTGGCCGCCCGCGGCGTCCAGCCCCCCTTCTCCACCAGTTGGGAGCAACTGCAGGAGCGACGCTACGAGAACGTCCTCAACCGGCAGCAGAAGGAATTGCCACGGGCGTTCCACAATGCCCTGTTGGAACTGAGCAGCCGCACCAACAACGACGAGCGTTTCCGCCAGATGCTGCGGCCGACGCTGAACGGCATCAAGGGCATGGTCCAGGATTCCGTCCAGCGCGAGGTCGAGATGCTGCTGGAGAACTACGGCACCGAGTTCTGGGACGGCCGCGACGTCACCTACGACAACCTGATCTGGGGCAC
>ERZ795041.658-NODE-658-length-12343-cov-3.565511_pt1 | contig 12343 bp, 12 predicted proteins | sample MGYA00375125_ERZ795041 | MGnify/ENA primary metagenome ERZ795041 (study PRJEB30170, sample SAMN03074214) | activated sludge metagenome | biome: Common Effluent Treatment Plant; feature: Wastewater; material: Activated sludge; isolation source: activated biomass in...
GCTGGCACCACCCCTCTCCTGAAACTCTAGGGCGCGCCCTGCGCGTCGACCGTATGAGAGGGGCTTCTTGCCTATGCTTCACACCCGCTCGCGCATCGGGCGCACGGGATCCACAAGGTCCACCCGTCAGTTCAACGTCACCGTTCCGACCTCACTCCGACTAGGCGCCCTCGGCGCCCTGGCAGTCCTCCTCCTCGCAGCATGCAGCACCAACCTGCAACCGTCCGGCCTCGGCGGCACCGTGATCCAGGCGTTCGGAGCAGGAGGCGCGACGATCACCCAGTCCGTGCTGGTCGTCCGCGAAGATCCCGACAGCCTCAGCGGCACGGTCCTCGTGCAGCCCGACTCCATCAAGACCGCCGCAGCACTGCCCAGCGAAGACGCGTACATCACGTTCACCGTCGACAAGCCAGGCGAGCGCTTCCTGTGGGCGCGCGTGAAGGGTGAGTCACTGAGCAAGGACGCCATCTTCATCGGCTTCAACGGTCAGCTCGAGCGCGTCTACCCAGAAGAGCTCGGCACGTACGTGTGGCTCCCCATCGCCTTCGAGTACCTGGACCAGGGACAGCACACGATCAGCATCGGTCACGCCGAACCGGAGCTCAGCCTCGACGTCGTCGTCGTGACCTCACGCGTCGACATGTCGGCCGAGGACATCCACGAGTGGATGCTGTCCGACCGGCTGCCGACGATGCCTGCGCCCTCGGACCCCGAACCGGACGCACCCGACCTCCCGACCAACCCCATCCCCATCCCTGAACCGGATGAGGACCCGACCGAGGACCCCAGCGAGGACCCGGACCCCGCGCCTGCCCCGATACCAGAACCCGAACCGACCCCCGCCCCGGAGCCACAGCCGAAGCCCGCGCCAGAACCCGCGCCACCGGCGCCAGATCTCGGCGACTTCGGTGACCTGCGTGGGAACCCCGCCTTCAAGGCGTCCTCGCTCTCCCCTCAGGCCCAGATCTGGTACAGGCGCCTGTGGGCTGCCATCGAGGACCCGCACTCCGACTACGATCCCGACAGCTGGGCTCGCAGCGACAACCTCTACACGTACGCACGGCAGATGCACACGTACATCCAGACCCTGCTCACCGCGTTCCGCATCACAGGCGACCTCAAGCTGCTCGACGAGATCGACCGGCTCGTCGAGATCATGCGCAGCAAGCTCGCGGACTCCTGGCGCGGCACGGCCGACGGCAGCAGCCAGAAGGACGGCTTCCTCAACTGGGTGTGGCGCGGCAGCGAGAAGGAGTACCAGGGCAAGGACACCAACAAGCTGGACGAGATCAAGACCCACGCCATGATCGCCAGCGTCGCGTACGCACTCGACACGAACCGTGACCTCAAGAGCCCCGGCGGCAGGGCGTACGGCTCGCATGCCGACTTCTGGACCGACTACCTCGTCAACGACTTCGAAGCCAAGTGGCGCAAGCGCGAAGGCAAGTCGAGCGGCTTCCCGATCATGATCCGCCCCCACACCCACACCTACTACTCGTGGCTCAAATGGCACTACTACATGGGCGAACTGACCGGCACGTCCGCGTACACGAAGGAAGCCGAGCGCATGGAGGGGAAGCTCTGGTCCGACATCGAGTCGGTGTCCACCAGCGCGGGGACAGCGTACGTGTGGGCGAGAAGCGTCCTCTCGGAAGGCGGCGGCGCCGACTACCTGCACCCGACGACGTACGCACGGTACGTCTACTCCGACATCGTCGAGTTCTACCTGGAAGGCATCGGGCGCTGGGCGAGCGACGAGAACATGAAGCGCTTCGCGCGGACCGTCGCGACGTGGGTCGTCGACCCTGACGGCGCAAAGGGAAGCAAGGACTGGTTCGCCTCCGACATCGGCGGCGGCAGGAGCCGCGGCGGGATACCCAGCGCCTCGAGCTGGTCGCGCATGGACGTGTACAAGTACGAGGTCAGCGCCTACGCACTGATCATGTACTGGGACTCCACCAACCGGATCGACAACATGACGGAGAAGGTCATGGCGTCGCTCGGCGGGGTCGATCGGACGAGGACCATCTACCTGCCCACAGGCAACCTCCTCGACGCCATCATGTCGAGCCGCTAGGCACGCGCCGAGGAGGAAGGGGGAGGCGGACCGCAACGGCGGCCGCCTCCCCCTTCATGTGACGTCCCGCTCACGACGCGGGCATGTAGCATCTAGACTTGACCTCACAGAGTGCTCGGCCCAAGGGCCGAGAAGGCAGGGAGAGTGAACGGCAGTGACGACTGGTTCCACGGAGGGCGGGACGCCATTCTTCTCGGTAGTCATCCCGACCTACCGAAGGCCCGACCTCCTGGTGCAGGCCCTGGAGAGCGTCACCGCGCAGACCTTCTTCGACTACGAGGTCATCGTCATCGACGACGACCCTGATCGAAGCGCCCGCGCCGTCGTCGAGAGCGCCGCGGCCGACCGTCCGGACGTGCGGTTCGCCTACCACGAGAACGATCAGGCGAAGGGCGGCTCCGGCGCACGGAACGCCGGCCTCGCCCGCGCCGGTGGGACCTGGGTCGCCTTCCTCGATGACGATGACACGTGGCTGCCGGACAAGCTCGCAGCGGTCCCCGCCGTCATCACGACCTCACAGGACGCCGACCTGACCCTCGTCTACACCGGCAACATCAAGTACGACTTCGGTACGGGGCGCGTCGTGTCGACGTCACACCCTCGCGCCCGCGGGCGGGTCCTGAAAAACGTTCTCAACGAGAACTGCGTCGGCGGGATGTCCGTCGTCGTGGCTCGGCGCGACGTGCTCCAGAGCATCGGCGGCCTCGACGAGAGGTTCATGGCCCTGCAGGACATGGAGCTGTACGTGCGGCTCGCCGAGAGAGGCACGTTCGACTTCGTCGCGGACCCCTTGGTCCGCATCCGCTCGTCCAACCGCGACCGCATCACCGTCAACCCCAGGAAGAAGTTGCAGGGCTCACAGCTGTTCGCCCACAAGTACGGCGCACTGCTGAGCAGGAGCGCCAGGCTGCGGCACCGTGCGGCCTCGCGGACGTTCGTGTTCGCGTTCGCGGCCCAGGACTACGGCGCGGCGTTGAGAAGCGCCCCGTGGACCGCCGCTGGTGTCATCGTCGACCCTTCGAACCTCATCTACGTGTTCAAGTCGTTGGCGCGGCAGCTCACGTCGCGGCGCGTCAGGCAGAACCATGCGATTCCCGCTTCGAGCCGTTGACGACCCCCACCTGCTGACCTTCCTCGGTGACGTGTTCCCCAAGGACGCGTTCGCCTTCGAGGCCGCGCTGGCTGGCTCCATCGTGCTCAACCTGGAGGCACCCCTCACCGACCGGACCGTCGGCTACCCAGGCAAGATCAACCTGCGCGGCGAGGCCGAGCACCTGGCGACGGGCCTCGACCCGCTGCCCGTCGCGGTCAGCCTCGCGAACAACCACATCATGGACTTCCACGCACCGGGACTGACCGACACCGTCCAGGCGCTCGAGCAGTTGGGTATCGCGTCCTTCGGCGCGGGCAGCCCGCACGACTCGTTCCGGAACCCCGCGCTGATCACCGTGGGTCGGGTCACCGTCGCGCTGCTCGGGTACGCAGACGAGCGCTCGACGCCCGTCTACCACAGCGACCAGCACCCTGGCGCTGCCCGCCTCGATCTCGACGCCGTCGTCACCGACATCGGCGCGGCGCGGGCACGGGGTGCCGACCGGGTGGTGATCATGGCCCACTGGGGGCAAGAGCAGGTGACGCTGCCGTCCTTGAGGTGCGTCGAGCTCGGCCGTGCGCTGATCGACGCGGGCGCCGACCTCGTCATCGGCCACCACGCGCACTGCATCCAGTCGTTCGAGGAGTACCGCGGCAAGCACATCTTCTACGGGCTCGGGAACTGCGTGTTCCCGGCGCACCAGTCGCCGTCGTACTTCGGTGCCGATGGGGTATCGACCCGCAACGCCGACTCACGGCCGTCCGCGCTCAACAGACGGTCGCTGGCCGTCACATGGGACGCCGGCAGCGGCGCTGTCACGACCACACCCCTGTACTTCGACGACCGAACGGTGAGGCGCGCTCGCTTCGATCCCGAGCGCTACCGCCTCTCCCTGCCTTCGCTCGAAGGCTACGAAGCGCGCTACCAGCGGGCGTACAACCGGGGTAAGGTGCGGCACACCATCATGCGCTTCCTCTCCAGGCCGAAGCTGCCGACGCTCGCTCACTACCGGGCGCTCAGACGCCTGCTCCGCTCGGCCCCTCCTCGATGACGGTCGTCCGATGACGGTCGCCCACGGCGCCCTCTGGACGCTGCGGCTCGCCGCGGCTGGTGTCTTCCCGCTCCTGCGAGAACTGCGCGACCTGAGCGGCGCCGCGGCGGAGGCGATGCGAGCAGCGCAGCGCTCCAGGCTGTCCGCGCTCTTACTCCACGCTGCCGGGCAGGTCCCGTACTACCGTTCGGTCCTCGCCGACGCAGGCGTCGTTGACGGCGGCGCCGTTCATCTCGACGCGTTCGAGCGCCTCCCCCTGCTCGACAAGCCCACGATCCGGTCGAGGTTCGAGGACCTGACGTCGACCGACGCCGCAAGAAGGCGGCCGCACACCAACACGTCCGGCGGTTCGACGGGCGAGCCGTTGCGTTTCCTGCAGGACGAAGCAACCGACAGGTGGAAGACCGCCACGAAGCTCCTGTTCGACGGCTGGACCGGCTACAGGCGAGGCGAACCGTTCGCGATCCTGTGGGGCGCGAGCCGCGACCTCTCCGACACCAGCCTCAGGACGCGGATCGGCTCCTCCCTGCGGAACGAGCTGGCCCTCAACGCGTACCTGATGCCCGAGAGCGTCATGGATGCGTACCTCGCGAAGCTCGACGCCTTCAAGCCGCGGCTCATCCTCGCCTACGCCCAGAGCATCTACCAGCTCGCACTGCACGCCCAGAGGCGGGGCCACGCGCTCACGCCACCCCGAGCGGTCATGACGTCCGCCACCAACCTGGAACCGGAGATGCGCACTACCATAGAGCGTGTGTTCGGCGCGCCCGTGTTCGACAGGTACGGCTCCCGCGAGGTCGGCGACATCGCCTGCGTGAACGGTGACGGTGGTTGCCTCGTCGTCAGTCCCCTCACCCACTACCTCGAGGTCGTCGATGAGGACGGACGCGTGGTCCCCGACGGCACACCGGGCGAGCTGGTCGTGACGCTCCTGTCCAACTACTCGATGCCGTTGATCCGGTACAGGATCGGCGACGCGGGCACGATGGGGCCCCCGAGCGGCTCCAGCCAGTGGCCGCGCCTCACGCAGGTCCTGGGCAGGGTCACCGACATCTTCTACACGGCGTCGGGGGACCAGGTGTACGGGGGCTACTTCACGAGGCTCTTCTACGGCAAGTCCTGGGTCGCACAGTTCCAGGTGGTCCAGGAGAGCTACGCTCACATCGTGGTGCGTGTCGTGCCACGGGGCGCGGTCGACGGCAACCTGATCGATGCGGAGAGGCTCAGCGTGACGAGAGCCGTCAGGGACGCGATGGGCGCGGATTGCCGCGTTGACTTCCTCGTCGTCGACGCCATCGAGGTCGGTCCGACGGGCAAGCGCAGGTACACGATGTCGAAGGTCGGCCCACCGCGATGATCGCCCCCACCACGAGCACTCACGCGCGACTGCCGAGCGCGGCCGCCTCCGCGACCGTACCGACGGAGCGCTTCCTCAGCTTCGTCGTCGCAGCGTTCATCCTCGCGACCTACCTCGTCGCAGCGCTGCCCGGTCTCTCCCGCCTCCCGCACCTCCTCATCGGCTTGATGCTGCTCGGCCTCGTCCTGCGCAGCATCAAGGTCCCGCTCAGGCTCCGGTGGGACGCCGTCGTGCCGCTGTCCGTCGCCTTCGTCGCGTACGCACTGGCCAGCGTGCTGTGGGCCACCGACCAGAGCGCGGCCCTCGTGAGCAGCGTGGGCCTCGTCGTCGACATGCTCGGAGCGTTCCTCATCTGGGCAGCCCTCCAGAACGGTGTCAGCGCGCTCGTCGTCGCGTACAGCGCTTCGGCTGCCGCAGTGGTCCAGGCTGGCGTCGCGCTCGCGCAGTACATCGGCTCCGGCGAGGCGCGGGCGGAGGGCCTCACGGGGAACGCGAACTCCCTCGCGATCCAGCTCTCCCTCACCGCGTTCCTGCTGCTCCTGCTGCTGCCGAAGGAGCGCTGGGCGCAGCTCCTCGCGCTGGCCCTCATCGTCATCGCGACCGTGACGACGGGCACCCGCAAACTCGTGTTCGTGTGGTTCTCGTACATCGTCTTGTTGCTTCGCGACGTCTCGCCCATGTTCAGGCGCCCGTCCGTCGGCACCGCGTTCGTGCTGCTGCTGGCTCCCGTCGCGGTCTGGGCATCGCTCACGTTCGGCTCGACGCTCCTGTCACCCCTCGAGGAGGTGACGGTCATCCAACGGATCGAAGGCACGTTCGAGGGGCGCGAGACCACCAAGCGCAGCGGGCTCATGGAGGACGCGCTGGTCGTCTGGTGGCAGAAGCCGGTGTTCGGTCATGGCATCGACCAGTTCCGGATCGCCGGCTCCTACACGACCTACTCTCACAACAACTACACCGAGGTGCTCGCCAACTTCGGCGTCGTGGGCCTCGTCCTCTACTACGGCATCTTCCTCGTCCTGTTCGCACGAGCCGTCGTCGGCGCCGCGCGGGGCTCCCAGACGGGGGGGGTCATCCTGGGGATCCTCGTCTCGGTGCTGCTGATGGACGTCGCGCGCGTCTCGTACTCGAGCAGGATGACGTGGATCTTCGTGATGATCATGGCCCTGTACAGCTCCGGGGCGCAGGTCCTTCGTCCGACCGCTGACCGCGGAGCTCGGTGACGGAACCGACCACCGACACGGACTCACCCGGCTCAGGCCCCGGCCAGCCGCTGAGCCTCACGATCTTCCTCGCCGACCTCGGTGGGGGAGGCGCGGAGCGCATGATGGTCACCATCGCCAACGGGCTGGCCGCCCGCGGTGCTGCCGTGCGGATGCTCCTCGCACGGGCCGTTGGGCCGTACCTGAGCGAAGTGGCTGACGACGTCGAGGTCACCGACCTCGCGGCGAAGGGGGTCACGAGCGCCATCCCCGGGCTCGTCGCGCACCTCCGGACCACGAGGCCCGACGTGCTGCTGACGACCTTGTCGCACACGAGCGCGGCCGCGCTGGCAGCGCGGGCGCTGGCGGGCACGGGAACACCGGTCGTCGTCAGGGAGGCGAACACCCCGACGGCCGTCAGCCGGTCGTGGAGCTCTCCGAAGGACCGGCTGGCGCGGCTCGTCATCCACAAGGCGTACCGCCAGGCCGACGGCGTCATCGCGGTCTCGGACGGCGTCGCTAGCGCGCTTCGTGAGGTCGTCGGCGTCGAGCAGGGCAAGATCGCGACCCTCTACAACCCCGTCGTCTCACCGGAGCTCGACGAGCTCGCCGCGCTCGACCCAGACCATCGCTGGTTCGACGAGGGCCGGCCGCCCGTCATCCTGGGCGTCGGCAGCCTCTCGCAGCGCAAGGACTTCCACACGTTGATCAGAGCCTTCGACCTCGTTGCCCGGCAGACCGATGCTCGGCTCGTGATCCTCGGCGAGGGGCCGCAGAGGGAGTCCCTCGAGGAGCTGGTCGTCAGCCTGGGCCTGACGGACAGGGTCGAGATGCCCGGCTTCAAGCAGAACCCCTTCATGTACATGGCGAGGGCGAAGGTGTACGTGCTGTCGTCGCACCTCGAAGGCCTTCCTGGCTCCCTCGTGCAGGCGCTCGCGTGCGGCTGCCCGTCGGTGGCGACTGACTGCCCGAGCGGCCCGTTCGAGATCCTCCAGGGTGGCGCCATCGGACCCCTTGTGGACGTCGGGGACCACGAGGCGATGGCCGCAGCCGTGCTCTCGCAACTGCAGCATCCCCCGCCCAAGGAGAGGCTCGTCGGGGCGGTCGTCAAGTACCATGCCGACACGGTGCTCGACTCGATGCAGGCGTACCTCGCAGCGATCAGTTCCGCGCAGCGTCGAGCATCATCGCGACCGGGATGAACACGTCGCGCTGCCCCGAACCGAGCCCTGCGTAGATCTCCCTCGACACCGAGGCGATCGTGCCAGTCGCGTCCCAGGCTCCGAGCAGCGCGTACGGGCTGATGACGTACCTGCCAGGCGCGAAGCGCGACCACTCGTCCGCGTCAGAGGCGGGCACGCTGCCCCTGTCGACGCCTCCGCCCATGTCGCGCGCGAAGTCGTCCGCGCCGTTGTCGATGACGAACTCCGACATCGAGCGAGCCAGCTCGACGATGACGTCGTCGCTCGCCCACCCGTCGACCCCCTCGAGGTTCAGGTCGATGGCGCTGGAGTACAGGTAGCGGACGTAGGTCGACGGCATCAGGTACTCCAGTGAACCTTCCAGCGCCAGCACGCTCCGAGGGCTCACCAGTGCTGGCCCGACGTCCGTTGGTACCTCGACGAGGTTGCCGAGGGCGATCTCCGACAGCCTGGAGGCCTCGGCCCTGTACTCCTGGCGACCGGTCAGCAGGTACAGGTAGTGGTGGTACCGGATGAAGTCCACGGTCTCGTGCATGTGGGGTCTCGTGAGGAAGGGGAACTCGGGCCAGGGGGCATCGTGCCGCTGCCGCCACTTCGCCTCGAAGTGGTTGACGAGGTAGTCGGTCCAGAAGGTCGCGCGTTCCGCGTAGTCGACCCCGTTGGGCCCCTCGAGCCCCTCGTTCGCCTTGAACGCGTACGCGAACTGAGCGACGAGCGCATGCGTCCTCATCTCGTCGATCTCGTGCAGGTCACGCCCTCTGTGCTGGTCGCTGCCGTCTCTGTCCCACACCCAGTTCAGGAAGCCGTCGCGGCTGCCGCTGTCGCGAGACGCACCGCGCGTCCACGCGTCGTCGAGCTTGGCCCGCATGTGCTGCGCCAGTCGGTCGACCTCGTCGAGGATGGCGAGATCGGCGCCGTCCGCGAGGTGATCGTCGAGGACGGCGCACCGCTCGACTGGCCGATGGCGAGCAACAGCTACTTCGACCGCGAGGCCACCGGCGGCGGTGTCCTCTTCGACACCGGCGTGCATCTGCTCGACCGCGTGCTCTGGCTGTTCGGCGATCTCGAGGATCTGGCCTGCGAGGACGACGCCTTCGGCGGCTTCGAGAACAACGTGAAACTGACCGGTCGCCTGCGCATCGGCGGCCATGCGGTGCCGACACGCATGGAGTTCAGCTGGTCCCATCACCTGCCACGCGGCATCCGCGTGGTCGGCGAGCGCGGCACCCTCGTGGCGGCGACCTCGGATCCGCGCCGGCTGACCCTGCACCGGAACACCCGCCGCGGGCCGATGGAAATGCAGATCGTGTGTGCCCGCCATTGGGATGCGCGCAGCCATTACCGCGCCCAGCTCGACGATTTCATCGGTGCGGTGCGCGAGCGGCGCGCGCCGTACGTCAGCGCGGATTCGTCGCTGCGCGCGCTCGAGGTCATCGAGGCCGCCTATGCGATCCGCACGCCGATGCGGCAACCCTGGCTGGCCCGCATGGAGGTTCCGGCATGACCCCCGAAAGGATTCTCGTCACCGGCGCCACCGGCTTCATCGGCTCGCGCCTGTGCGAGTTGCTGTCGCTCGAATACCGGCTGCCGTATCGCGCGCTGGTCCGTCGGTATTCGCGCGCGGCGCGGATCGCCCGCCTCGATGCCGAACTGGTTGCCGGCGACCTGCTCGACGCCGCCAGCCTCGCGCGTGCGGTGCAAGGCTGCGACGCGGTGGTCAACCTGGCCCATGCCGACGACCGCACCGCGGCGAAGCAGACCGCGCAACTGGTCGAGGCCTGCGTGGCCGCCGGCGTGCGCCGCTTCGTGCACATCAGTTCGATGGCCGTGCACGGTCCGTCGCCGTCGCTGTCGGTCGTAACCGAGGACAACGCGCCGATCCGCCGCTGGGGCGAGGCCTATTCCGATGCCAAGGCCGCGGCCGAAGCGGTGGTGGCCCGGGCCGGGACACGCGGCCGGCTCGAGACCGTCATCCTGCGTCCGACCATCGTCTACGGCCCCTGCAGCTTTTTCGTCACGCCGATCGTCGAGGATGCGCGGCGCGGCCGGATCAGCCTGATCGACGGCGGCCGCGGCCTCTGCAACGCGGTCTATGTCGACGATGTCTGCGAGGCCATCCTTGCCGCGCTCGTGCGCGACGATGCCGTCGGCGGCGCCTTCCTGCTCAATGGCGACGGCCGCCTCGGCTGGGGCGAGTTCATCACCACCTTCGCCGGCATGGTCGACGGCGAGAAGACCGTCCACGACCACGCGCCCGAGGACATCGCCGCCTATTGGCGCGCGCAGCGTCCGCGCGTCCGCGACAACCTGACGGCGACGGTCCGCCTGGCCGGCTCGCCGGCGTTCCATGCCCAGCTCGGCACGATCCCGGCGCTCGGCAGGCTGATCCGCGGCAGCAAGGAACTGCTCTCGCGCTGGATCACCCCCGAGCAGAAGCTGCGGATGAAGTCGCGCCTGCAGGGCCGCCGTGCCGCCGCGGCGGTCGTCACCGCCGCGCCCCTGCGCATGCCGAGCGAAGGCCGCGTCGTGCGCGAGGCCTACCGCGCCTGGGTGAGCAACGATCTCGCAAAGTCCCGCCTCGGCTGGAAGCCCGCGCACTCGTTCGAACTCGGCGCACGGCGTACCGGTGACTGGCTGCGCTTCGCCCGCCTGATCGATCGTTCGCTCGGTGTCCTCGCCGTCGCCGCCATCGGCCTGCTGAACCTGTTCGGGTTCGAGGCTCTCGGCTTCGCGCCCGGCCTCGCGATCGGCGAGGAACTCGCGCTGCACTTCGCAGCGACGGCGCCGGCGAATTCGTAGGCGCCGGGCAAGCGCAACCGCGCGTCAAGGTGCTGCCGAGTATCGGCCATGGATCGGTCAGCGCGGTCAGCGTCGCGCTCTTTCGGCAGATCGATGCGACGCCAGCGGCTCGTGCGGGTCCGCAGTGTCGGCGATGCCGCTGAGGTCATTTGCGCCTCGCATTCCATCGATTGAGAAGCGGCGTGAGATCGTTGGCCGCTGCAAGCAGCTGGATTCAGCTTCACGGCAGCGTCTTAAGCGCTATTCAAAAGATGTGACCGACATCGCCGCTCTCCGCCAATCTTTGCTCCAGGCGGCCTTCTCCGGTCAACTGAGCGGAGCGCCGTCGGGCATCGGCGGCCTGTATCACACCTGTGCTACATTGCCCCGAACCCACCGTCGGGAGCCTGAGCATGAGCACCACCACCATTCGCCTGCCGGACGCGCTCAAGGCCCGCATCGCCAAGGCCGCGGAAGCGGCCGGCACCACCTCCCACGGCTTCATCCTGGAAGCCATCGCCGAGAAGACCGAACTCGCCGAACGGCGCGCCGACTTTCATGCGGAGGCCGAACGCCGTTGGGCGGAATTCCTGGAGACCGGCGAGAGCATTCCCTGGGAAGAGATGCGCCGCTACCTGGTGGACCGCATTCACGGCAAGGCCAGCCCGCGCCCCGTCGCCCGCAAGTTCGCGAAATAGCATGGCGCGCGTCGAGTTTCTGCCCACCATAAACGAGGACCTGCAGCGCATCATCGGTCATCTGGAGCAACACGAGGCCGAGCACGTTCCAGAGCGTCTTGGCGAACTGGTCAGCGCTTCCGATGTCCTCACGGACAATCCGCTGATCGGTCGCCCGACGAGCGACGATCTGCGCGAGCTGGTGATCGGCCGGGGCGCTCGCGGATACATTGCGCTGTACCGGTACGTGGCGGCGCTGGATACGGTGTTCGTGCTGGCGATCCGCGCACAACGCGAGGCGGGCCATGCACGCGATGAATGAAACCGAGGCCGACACCCGCGCCAATCGCATCGACCCGGTGCTGCGTGATGCCGGGTGGGAAGTGGCCGAGGGCGCGCATGTCCGCTTTCGGCGGATCGAGGGGTGAGCAGCTGCCGGCAGGGACTCTCGCACCGCAACAACCACGCTTTGCGCATCAGCCGGTCGCGGCGGGCGCCTGCATGGGCCCGCGCACGAAGTGCTCGTCGAGCAGCATCGTCGAAAGGATGCCGACGAAGGCCTGGTTGTCGGCGAAGCCGGTGGCCTTGCCGGCGCGGCACTTGTCGACGAGGCGGCCGACCATGACCGGGTCGAACCAGCCGGACTTGCGCAGGCGCTCGGCGGAGAGCAGGTCGTCGACGTAATCGGGTGCCTTGCCGTCGATGAAGAAGCTGGCGCTGTCGGGGGCGCGGTAGGGTTGCTTGGTGCGGCTGACGATGTCGGCCGGCAGCAGGTCGGCGAGGGCGCGGCGCAACAGGTGTTTCTCGGTCATGCCGCGCACTTTGTAATGCTCGGGCAGGCGGTTGCCGAACTCGATGACGCGATGGTCGAGGTAGGGCACGCGGCCCTCGATCGAGTTCGCGGCG
>ERZ795041.659-NODE-659-length-12321-cov-5.909669_pt1 | contig 12321 bp, 12 predicted proteins | sample MGYA00375125_ERZ795041 | MGnify/ENA primary metagenome ERZ795041 (study PRJEB30170, sample SAMN03074214) | activated sludge metagenome | biome: Common Effluent Treatment Plant; feature: Wastewater; material: Activated sludge; isolation source: activated biomass in...
AACCGCTGACCTCTTGCATGCCATGCAAGCGCTCTCCCAGCTGAGCTATACCCCCGGCACCGAAGAGCGCGCATTATAGGAACCACGTCGGACGCTGTAAAGCGGTTTCTCGAAGTTTTTTCACTGCGCTCAAAGCACCTTGCCCGGATTCATCAGCCCGGCCGGATCCAGGCTGCGCTTGATCGCGCGCATCAGGTCCATCTCCACCTCGTCCTTGTAGCGCAGGATCTCCTCGCGCTTGAGCTGACCGAGACCATGCTCCGCGGAGATCGAGCCGTCGAGCGCGGCGACCAGGTCGTGCACGATCCGATTGACCTCGGCCGTGCGCGCCACGAAGGCGGGATTGTCCTCCGCCTTCGGCTGCGACAGGTTGTAGTGCAGATTGCCGTCGCCGAGATGACCGAAGGCGACGATGCGCACGTCGGGCCACACCGCGCACAGGGCCGCCTGGGCGCGCGCGAGAAACTCGGGGATCCGGCTCACCGGCAGCGACACGTCGTGCTTGATGCTGATGCCCTCGATCTTCTGCGCCTCGGAAATGTTCTCCCGCAGCGCCCACAAGGCCTCCGCCTGCGCGACGCTGCCTGCGATCGCAGCATCGCCGACCAGCCCGGCCTCGATCGCCGGGCCGAGCACGGACTCCAGCAGCGCCTCGAGCCCCGCCCCCTCGACGGTGTCGGAAAGCTCGAGCAGCACCCACCAGCGGCCTGGCCCGCGCAGCGGCGCCCGCGCGCCCGGAATGTGCTTCAGCACGAGCCGGAGCGCCGCGTCGCCGACGAGTTCGAAGGCGGTAAGGCGGTCACCGCAGGCGGTGCGCAGCCGTTCGAGGAGCGCGACCGCCGCCCGCGGCCCGGCGACCTCGGCCCAGGCGGTGGCCCGGCTGCGCACCGCGGGGAACAGCTTGAGCACGGCGGCGGTGATGACGCCGAGCGTCCCCTCCGCGCCGATGAAGAGCTGCTTGAGATCGTAGCCGGTGTTGTCCTTGCGCAGACCTCGCAGCCCATCCCACACCCGGCCGTCGGGTAGCACCACCTCCAGCCCGAGCGTCAGCTCGCGCGTGTTGCCGTAGCGCAGCACCTGCACGCCGCCGGCGTTGGTGGAAAGGTTGCCGCCGATCTGGCAGGAGCCCTCGGAGGCGAGCGACAGAGGAAACAGCCTGCCCGCCGCCGCCGCCGCTGCCTGCACCGTCGCCAGCGTGCAGCCCGCCTCGACGCACAGCGTGCCGTTGGCCTCGTCGAGGCTGCGGATGCGATTCAGCCGGGCGAGGCTGACCACCACCGCCCGCCCATCGGTCAGCGGCGTGGCCCCGCCACACAGCCCGGTATTGCCGCCCTGGGGCACCACCGGCATCCCCGCCGCGGCGCAGGCTCGCACCACGGCCGCCACCTCCTCGGTGTCGCGCGGGCGGGCGACGGCGAGCGCCCGTCCATGGTATCGGCCGCGCCAGTCCTCGAGATACGGCGCCTTCTCGGCGTCCGCGGTGAGCAGCTGTTCGCGGCCAACGATCGCGGCAAGCTCATCCAGCAAGTGATCCATCGGATTCTCCGGTTCGGACGCGGCGTAGCCGACCACGGGGCCGGCGTCAGCCTTCGCGCTCGCGCTCCAGCACGAAACGCAGCAGCGGCCGCGCGCGCGCCACCGCCGCCTCGCCTTCGGCGATCGCCTCGGCGGCGCGGTGATAGTCCATCAGACCGAGCTGGCCGACGCGCGGCGCGATCAGCACGTCGGCCGGCTCGCCGGCGAGCCGGCTGCGGGCGATCCGCGTCTGCATGATGTTGATGCTGCCGGTCAGCACCGAGACCAGCGACGGCAGCGCCTCCTCGGCGCGGGGCTCGGTGACCCCGAAGCGCAGGCGGGTGAACAGGCGCTCGCTCCAGTTCGCCTCGCTCTCTTCCGGCAGCGCGGGCTCGAGGGCGGCGCGACGCCACGCGCGCCCGACCATGTCGGATCCGAGCTCCACCGCGATCACGATGTCCGCTCCCATCGCCCGGCACAGCGACACCGGCACCGGATTGACCAGACCGCCGTCGACCAGCACCCGGCCGTCGTGCACGACCGGCGTGAACAAGCCCGGCAGCGCAATCGAGGCGCGCACCGCGGCCGCGACGCTGCCCTCGTGCAGCCAGATCTCGCGTCCGGAGGCCAGGTCGGTGGCCACGCAGGCGAAGCTGGCGTCGAGCGCGGAAAAATCGCGGTCCACAAAGTTGCGCTCGAAGAAGTCGATCAGGCGCTGCCCGCGGATCAGGCCGCCGCGCAGCGAGACGTCCAGCATCGACACCACGTCCTGCCACTTCAGCCCCTCGACCCAGCCCGTCAGCTTGTCCAGATAGCCCGATGCCGCCGCGGCGCCGACGAAGGCACCGATCGAGCAGCCGGCGATCAGGTCGGGAACGACCCCTTCGGCTTCCAGCGCGCGCAGCACGCCCAGATGGGCCCACCCGCGCGCCGCGCCGCTGCCGAGCGCCAGACCGATGACCGGGCGATCACGGGCGGCCGCCGGCGCCGGCTGGAAGCGCTGCCGGGTCGGCTCGCTGGGATCGGCGCCGTCAGTCATGTCTCAGGCCCGGTCCAGCCTCTCCGCGTAGAGGTCGTGAACGTCGCAGTCGGTCACCCGCACGCGGACGAAGTCGCCTGGCGCCAGCCCCTCGCCGTCGGGGATGATCACCAGCCCGTCGATCTCGGGCGCGTCGCCCTCGGAGCGGGCGACCGCCTCGCCTTCATCGATGTCGTCGACCAGCACCGTGATCTCGCGCCCGATGCGGGCCTCGAGACGGCGGGTCGAGATGTCCTCCTGGAACTCCATCAGCCGGTTGCGGCGCTCCTCGCGGACCTCCTCGGGCACCGGGTCGGGCAACGCGTTGGCGGTCGCGCCTTCGACCGGCGAATACGCGAAGGCGCCGACACGATCGAGCTGGGCTTCGTCGAGAAATTCCAGCAACTGCTCGAACTCCGCCTCGGTCTCTCCCGGGAATCCGGTGATGAAGGTCGAACGGATCGTCAGTTCCGGACAAATGCTGCGCCAGGCGCGCACCCGTTCGAGCACGTTCTCCGCGTTGGCCGGACGCTTCATGAGCTTGAGGATGCGCGGGCTGGCGTGCTGGAAGGGCACGTCGAGGTAGGGCAGGATCTTGCCTTCGGCCATCAGCGGGATCAGCTCGTCGACGCTCGGATAGGGATAGACGTAGTGCAGCCGGATCCAGATGCCGAGCTCGCCGAGCGCCTTCGCCAGCTCGAGCAGCCGCGTCTTGACCGGCTTGCCGCCCCAGAAACCGGTCCGGTACTTGAGGTCTACGCCGTACGCCGAGGTGTCCTGCGATACCACCAGGATCTCCTTCACGCCCGACTCGGCGAGCGCCTCGGCCTCACGCATGATCTCGTGGATCGGCCGGCTGACCAGATCGCCCCGCATCGACGGGATGATGCAGAAGCTGCAGCGGTGGTTGCAGCCCTCGGAGATCTTCAGGTAGGCGTAATGCCGCGGCGTGAGGCGGATGCCCTGAGGCGGCACGAGGTCCACGAAGGGATCGTGCGGCTTGGGCAGATTGCGATGCACCGCCTGCATCACCTCCTCGGTCGCATGCGGCCCCGTCACCGCGAGCACCTGGGGATGAGCGGCCAGGACGACGTCGTCCTTCGCCCCGAGGCAGCCGGTCACGATGACCCGCCCGTTCTCGCTCAGCGCCTCGCCGATCGCATCGAGCGACTCCTCGACCGCGGCGTCGATGAAGCCGCAGGTGTTTACCACGACGAGGTCGGCATCCTCGTAGCTCCCCGAAATCTCGTAGCCCTCGGCGCGGAGCCGGGTCAGAATGTGCTCGGAGTCCACCGTCGCCTTGGGGCAACCGAGGGAGACGAAGCCGACGCGGGGCGCGTCAGACGAGAGTGTTGATTTCATGCTGGCGCGCCTGCTGTGAACGGGGCAAGATCCGCCGCACTACGGGCGGACGGGACTCTGCCGCCCTTACTTCTGGGAACTGCTCTTGTCGGCCGGCGCGGGGGCCTGCTCGCCCTCGTCCGCGCCGTCCTGCTTCGGAAACTGAAAACCGGTGAACATGTTGCGGGTCTGGCTCTCGAGCTGTTCCTGCATCTGCTCGACCATCTTCTTCGACTGCTCCACGTAGGCGCCCATCATGCTCTGCAGCGCGGGCCCCTGGAAGTTCAGGAACTGCGCCCAGAGATCCTGCCCGGCGGGACTGTTCTCGCCGTAGATCGAGCGCGTCTGCTCCTGCAGCTTGGCCTGCATCTCGGTGAAGGCCTTGATGTTGCTCTCGAGGTACTTGCCCATCATCCCCTGCATCGCATTACCGTAAAAACGGATCATGTGCGCGAGGAGGTCGCTGGTGAACATCGGGACGCCCCCCGTTTCCTCGTCGAGGATGATCTGCAGCAGGATGCTGCGCGTCAGATCCTCCCCGGTCTTGGCGTCGACCACCTGGAAGGACTCGTGGTTGAGCACCAGCTCCTTGACGTCGGCGAGGGTGATGTAGGAACTCGTACGGGTGTCGTACAGGCGGCGGTTCGGGTACTTCTTGATCAGGCGCGGCTGTTCAGCCATGACATTAATCTCCTCGACGGTGCTCCAGCCCCGCTATCGATTTTGCTCGAATTATAACCCGCCGTTCCACGGTAATACGTGAAACCCCGCCCGAACGACGGGGGTTTCACGCAGACTTGCGCTGTACGCAAAGCGCATCAGCCCATGTGCAGGCCGCCGTTGATGTTGATGGTCGCCCCGGTGATGTAGGCGGCCTTGTCGGAAGCCAGGTAGGCGCACAGGTCGCCGATCTCGTCCGGACGACCGAGGCGCTTCATCGGCACGGTGTCGATGATGCCCTGGCGGATGTCCTCGCGGATCGCCATCACCATGTCGGTGCCGATGTAGCCCGGCGCCACCGCATTCACGGTCACGCCCTTGGTCGCCAGTTCGGCGGCGAGCGCCTTGGTGAAGCCGAGCACGCCCGCCTTTGCGGTCGAGTAGTTGGTCTGGCCGGCCTGGCCCTTGACGCCATTGACCGACGAGATATTGATGATGCGACCCCAGCCGCGCTCGGCCATCTTGGCCGAAACATGATGGGTGACGTTGAACAGGCTGTTCAGGTTGGTGTTGATCACCGCGTCCCACTGGCCCTTGTCCATCTTCGGGAAGAACTTGTCGCGGGTGATGCCGGCGTTGTTGACCAGCACGTCGATCGGACCGACCTCGGCCTCGATCTTGGCGACCATGGCGGCGCAGGACTCATAGTCGGACACGTCACCTTCGGCGGCGACGAAGTCGAAGCCGAGGTCACGCTGGGCGGCGAGCCAGCCAGCCTTGGGCTCGAAATTGGGGAGACAGTTGGCGACCACCTTGAAGCCGTCCCGGGCGAGAGACTGGCAGATCGCGGTACCGAGGCCGCCCATGGCGCCGGTCACGAGTGCGACTTTCTGGGACATCTTGAGATCCTTTCTTCGCATGATTGTATGAGGCTGGCGATCGCCGGTGAGGGATCCCGAGGCTCGCCGCCATCTGCTGCGGCAGCGCAATAGCTGCATCGCGTCCCCATTATAAACGCGGCCGACCTGACGTGTTGCGCCGCAATAGCCCGGACCGACTCACAAGTCGCGGACGCCCCATGAAAAAAGGCGCACCCCCGGAGGGATGCGCCTTCTCGGACGACGCCGAACCGGTCCGGCTCAGTACATGTGCTGGCCGCCGTTGATCGAGATGTTCGCCCCGGTCACGAAGGCCGCCTCTTCGGACGACAGGTAGGCCACCAGGCCGGCGATTTCTTCGGGCTTGCCGAGACGGGCGACCGGGATCTGAGGCAGGATCTTCGAGTCGAGGATCTCCTGCGGGATCGCCATCACCATTTTGGTGCCGATGTAGCCCGGCGAGATGGTGTTGACCGTGACGCCGTTGCGCGCGACTTCGAGCGCCATCGCCTTGGTGAAGCCATGGATGCCGGCCTTGGCGGCCGAGTAGTTCGTCTGGCCGAAGGCGCCCTTCTGGCCATTGACCGAAGATACGTTGATGACCCGGCCCCACTTGCGCTCGACCATGCCGTCCATGACCTGCTTGGTCATGTTGAACACCGAGTCGAGGTTGGTGCTGATGACCGCGTCCCAGTCGGCCTTGGTCATCTTCTTGAAGGTCATGTCACGCGTGATGCCCGCGTTGTTAACCAGCACGTCCACCGGCCCGACCTCACGCACGACCTGTTCGACGCAGGCCTTGGCGGAGTCGAAATCGGCGACGTCACAGGGGTAGGCCTTGAAGCCGTATCCCATGTTGTTCATCGTGTGCAGCCACTCGGACGCCTTGGTGTTGTTCGGCGAATGCGTCGTGACCACCTTATAGCCCAGCGCGGCGAGCTTGATGCAGATCGCCTCGCCGAGACCACCCATGCCACCTGTTACCAGCGCAACTCTTGACATTGCTTCCTCCTCTCCCTGAAAAATCACAGAACGGCGGGCTTCCCAACTTCCCGACAGTGCCCGCCCACACTCACTGTCGCAATCGCTTTTCGTCGCTCGTGCTTCAAGCCTTCTGTTTCACGTACCGCCCCGGTGCCGGCTCGATCGGCTCGTATTTCGTGCTGCCGAGGCGACCACGGGCGGCGACCTGCTTGCCGCCATAGCGCTTGAGCCACTCGATCCAGTGCAGCCACCAGCTCCCCTTCTGCTCGATCGCCTGGTCGAGCCACTCGCCCGGCGCCGAAGGGGCGAAATCCGCGGTCCAGTAACTGCGCCGGTTCTTCGAGGCGGGGTTGATCGCGCCGGCAATGTGGCCGCTCGCACCGAGAACGAAGGTGGTCTCGCCGCCGAGCAGGTTACGCGCCAGGTAGGCGCTTTCCCAGGGCACGATGTGATCCTCGCGCGCCGCCATCAGGTAGGCCGGCATGTCGAGCTTGCCGAGATCGACCTTCTGGCCGAGCATGGTCAGCTTGCCGGGCACGCGCAGGTTGTTCTCGAGGTACATGTTGCGCAGATACCAGGTCAGGAAGGGGCCCGGCAGATTGGTGGCGTCCGAGTTCCAGTAGAGCAGGTCGAAGGCCTGCGGCTTCCTGCCCTTCAGGTAGTTGCCGACCACGTATTGCCAGACCAGGTCGTTAGCGCGCAGGAAGGAGAACACGTTCGCCAGTTCCTGGCCGGGCAGCAGCCCACCTTTGCCGATCGCCGCTTCGCGCGCCGCGACGCTGGCCTCGTCGACCAGGCAGCCGAGTTCGCCTGCATCGGCGAAGTCGAGCAGCGTCGTCATCAGCGTCAGGCTGCTCACCGGGTCCTCGCCGCGCGCCTTGGCCACCGCGAGCGCGGAGGCCAGCATCGTGCCGCCGACGCAGAAGCCGAGCACGTTGGGCTTCTTCACCCGGGTCACCGAACGCACCACCTCCAGTGCGGCCAGCGGCCCCTTCTCCAGGTAATCGTCCCAGGTGAAGCCGGCCTCTGCGGGGCCGGGGTTCTTCCAGGAGACCAGGAAGACGGTGAAGCCCTGCTCGACGATGAAGCGCACCAGGGAGTTCTCCGGCTGGAGGTCCATGATGTAGAACTTGTTGATGCTGGGCGGGATGATCAGCAGCGGCACCTGCGCCACCTTCTCGGTGAGCGGCGAGTACTGGATCAGCTGGATCAGCTCGTTCTCGAAGATCACCGAGCCCGGGGTGATCGCCAGGTTGCGGCCCACCTCGAAGGCACTGTCGTCGGTCATCGAGATCCGCCCCATCTCGAGGTCGGCGAGCAGGTTCTGGATGCTCTGCGCGATGCTCTCGCCGCGCGAATCGACCGCCGTCTTGATGAACTCGGGATTGGTCGCGGCGAAGTTGGTCGGTGCCAGGGCGTCGACATACTGCCGGGTCAGGAACTGGATGCGCGACTTGGCCCGGCCATCGGCCATCGGCAACGAATCGGCGAGCTGGGTCATGAAATCCGCATTGAGCAGATAGGCCTGGCGGACGTAGTCGAACACCGGACTCTCCTGCCACTCCGGCGCGGTGAAGCGCTTGTCGCCCGGTGCCGGCTTGGCCACCGGCTCGACCGTCTCGCCCGGCTTGCGGCCGAGCATCGAAGACCACAGCGCAGCATGCTTCTCGGCGAACGCCTTCTGCATGGCCGCGAAGGCCTCGGCCTCCGGCATCGGGACCTTGGGCGCGGCCGCGCCGCTGGAGTCCTGCATCACCGCATGCTGCCGGGCGAGCGTATCGAAGAATCCCTGCGCCATCGCCTGGCCGGCGGCCAGCATGGCCTGCAGTCCTGCCGCGGATTGGCCGTCCTTGGAATCGGTCATCCGTTCCTCCTGGGGCGGGGAGCCTGGCGCGCTGCGCCCTGCCGCCCGCTGAGTTTCTGGGGTGCGCAAAGCGTTCGGTGCCCTGGCGCTGCGGGCGGTAGAATCGCCCGATGTACCTGATACCGATCGCCTGGCTCTATGTTGCCGTGCTCGCCGCCGTGACCGAGGAAACGGTCGTCGGCGGCGTGCTCACATTCGTATTTTATGGCCTGGCTCCGCTCGCCCTGTTCATGTGGCTGCTCGGCACGCCGGTGCGACGAAGACGCAGGCTGGAGCGCGAAGCCGCAGACGACCCTGCCAAAGATAGAGCCGAATCCGACGCCGATCAATAGCCGTTGCACCGAAGCGACGATGCCGGCGGCGTATCCTGCGGCAGCGCATCATGGCGCCAGCCATACCAGCGACGCGAAACGGCCGGTCACGCCGTCCCGCCGATAGGAATAGAAACGCGCCCGATCGGCATGGGTGCAGATGCCGCCGCCATATACCGCGGCGACGCCCGCTCGCGCCAGCCGGAGGCGGGCGAGCTGGAACAGATCCGCCATCCACTTTCCCGCACGCTCGCCCGGCCGGAAGGCGGACGCCGCGCCCTCGTCGCGGCCGACGAAGGCGTCGCGCACCTCCTCCCCCACTTCGAAGGACGCCGGGCCAATCGCCGGGCCGAGCCAGGCGATCACCTCCTGCGCCGGCACGCCCATGCGCGCCTGCGTCGCTTCCAGCACCCCGGCCGCCTGCCCGCGCCAGCCTGCGGGGGCGGCCGCGACCGCGCTGCCCGCCCGGTCGCAGAACAGCACCGGCAGGCAGTCCGCGGTGAGCACTGCGCACACCTGACCCGGCGTGCGCGCCACCGAGGCGTCGGCGCGGGGCACGCCGGTCGCCGCCTCGGTCGCGGCCACCGCGCAGCCATGCACCTGCTCGAGCCACACGGGCTCGGCAGGCAGCAGGCCACGCAGCCGCGCCCGGTTATCCGCCACCGCCTGCGGCGCGTCGCCGACGTGGCCGGCGAGATTCAGACTGTCATAGGGAGGGAGACTGACGCCACCCGCGCGGGTGCTCACCAGCGCGCGCACGGCCCGCGGCGCCGGCCAGTCGGGAACGATGCAGGAAAGGCTCATAGGCTGAACTCGAGTCCGGCGGCGCGCAGCAGCGCGGCGAGATCGTCCGCCATCGGCAGCTCCCAGCGCATCGCCTCGCCGCTGCGCGGATGGATCAGACCGAGGCGGAAGGCATGCAGGGCCTGCCGCGGAAAGGCGTCGAACAGCGGGTTGCCGCTGCGTCTGAGGCCATAGACCGGATCGCCCACCAGCGGGTGCCCGAGCTGCGCCATGTGCACCCGGATCTGGTGGGTACGGCCGGTCTCGAGGCGGCACTCGACCAGGCTCGCGCGCTCGAGCCGCGCGCGAACCCGGTAATGGGTCACCGCAGGCCGACCGCCATGAACCACCGCCATGCGGGTACGCACCGTCGGGTGACGGCCGATCGGCGCATCCACCGTGCCGTCGCCCGCGAGCACGCCATGCACCAGCGCGTAATAGTGGCGGCTGACGCTGCGCGCCTGCAGCTGGCGGACGAGATCGGTCTGGGCCTCGAGCGTCTTCGCCACCACCAGCAGGCCGCTGGTGTCCTTGTCCAGCCGGTGCACGATGCCGGCGCGCGGAATCGCCGCCAGCGCCGGCGCATGATGAAGCAGGGCGTTCAGCAGCGTGCCACTCCAGTTGCCGCTGCCGGGGTGCACCACCAGCCCGGCCGGCTTGTCGATCACCAGCAGGCAGTCGTCCTCGAACACCACCCTGAGCGGGATGTCTTCCGGCTGCTCGGCGATCGCCTCCGGCGGCGGCGGGGCGTCGACCGCCAGCAGCTCGCCGCCGGTGATCTTGTGCTTGGCGTCGGGCACGCCGCCATCGACGTGGATGCGCCCCTCGCGGAGCCAGGTTTGCAGCCGGCTGCGCGAATGTTCGGGGAAAATCCGCGCCAGCGCCTGATCCAGCCGCAGCCCGGCGAGCGCAAGCGGAATCCTTAGCGTCGCGGACGAGCCGGCTTCCTCCGCTGGGCTATAATCGTCGGGTTCATTCACGCGAGTTTTTTCGATGGCAAGGTTCACCCTGGGAAGTGTAGCGGGAAAAATCGGCCTGATCGCTGCGCTGCTGCTCGGCGGCTGCGGCATGCTGCCGGAGCAGATCGACGAGACGGCCGGCTGGAACGCGCAGCAGCTCTACGCCGAAGCCAAGTCCTCGATGAACGAGGGCGGCTATGACCGGGCGATCCAGCTGTTCGAAAAGCTCGAGGCGCGCTACCCCTATGGCCGCTATGCGCAGCAGGCCCAGCTGGAGGCCGCCTACGCCTACTACAAGTCCGGCGAGAGCGCGCTCGCACTGGCCGCCGCCGACCGCTTCATCAAGCTGCACCCCAACCATCCACACGTCGACTACGCCTACTACCTGAAGGGCCTGGTCAATTTCAACGAGGATCTCGGCCTGCTCGCCGGACTCGCCAACCAGGACCTGTCGGAGCGCGACCCAAAGGGCGCGCGCGACGCGTTCGACAGCTTCCGCGAACTGGTCACCCGCTTCCCCGAGAGCCGCTACGCGGAAGACTCGCGCCAGCGCATGCAGTACCTGGTGAATTCGCTCGCGCAGCACGAGGTCCATGTCGCGCGCTACTACTACAATCGTGGCGCCTACGTGGCGGCGATCAACCGTGCGCAGGCCGCGATCCTCAACTTCCCCGAAGCGCCGGCCAACGAGGAGGCGCTGTTCCTGCTAGTCAAGAGCTACGACGCGCTCGGCATGGCCGAGTTGCGCGACGACAGCGAGCGGGTGATGCGCTCGAACTTCCCCGACAGCGCGTACTTCAGGGGCGGTGCGCAGGACGACCGCCCGTGGTGGCAGTTGTGGTGAACCACTGACACCCCGCAGCCAAGAAAAGGCCCGCCAGTTTGCGGGCCTTTTCCTTGCGGGCCGCTGCCTCAGCGGCCGCGGTCGGAACTCACTTCTTCTGCGCCGCGGCCAGGCCGTTGACGATCTCCGCCCTGGCTTCCTCGACCGTTCCCCAGCCCAGCACCTTGACCCACTTGCCAGGCTCGAGATCCTTGTAGTGCTCGAAGAAGTGCACCGTCTGCTTCATCAGCAGCTCGGGCAGGTCGTCGGTGGTCTGCACCTTGTCGTACAGCGGGGTCAGCTTGGACACCGGCACCGCGACGACCTTCGCGTCCACGCCGCCATCGTCCTCCATCTTCAGCACGCCGACCGGACGGCAACGGATCACCACGCCCGGCTGCAGCGGGAAGGGCGTCACCACCAGCACGTCCACCGGGTCGCCGTCACCGGCAACGGTGTGCGGCACGTAGCCGTAGTTCAGCGGATAACGCATCGAGGTGCCCATGAAGCGATCCACGAACACCGCGCCGCTCTCCTTGTCCACCTCGAACTTGATCGGATCGCCCTGCGCGGAAATCTCGATGATGACGTTGATGTCATTCGGCACGTCCCGGCCGGCGCTCACGAGGTCGAAGCCCATAATTCCCTCCCATGGAAAAAGTGCTGCGATTATAAGGGTAATTCCGCATTCCATTGCGGACCGCCTGCACCCGGGACGCGCCCGCTGCGATACAATCGCGGCTTGCCCTGCAGGTGTCGCGGCCGCACGCCGCGAAGAATCGGGAAACAGGTGAGAGTCCTGTGCTGCCCCCGCAACGGTGAGCGCATTGCGCGAGTCCGGAGACCGGCCTGCAGGTTCGATGTGACTGTGTCGCGGGCGGGCGCCACAGCGCGTGCCCCGTGCCCGTGTCCCGCTCGCGCGAACGGAATGCGATGGGCCGCAGACTGTCTTCCCTTCCAGAACGAACACCGCCGTGGCCCGGTTCCGGCGCCGCGCGCCGGCTTGCGCCGGTGCAATGGAGCCTGCTGCTGGCGGTCGCCGGCGCCCACGCCGCTGGCATCGGGCTGCTCGCCGGTGGCGGCAGTCCGCAGCCCGCCCGCCCCGCCGAACGCCCGATCGTCGCCCACCTGATCGCGCCACCGGCGACGAGCGCTTTCGCGACGCCTTCTTCGCGCTCGCACGCG
>ERZ795041.661-NODE-661-length-12314-cov-4.094788_pt1 | contig 12314 bp, 10 predicted proteins | sample MGYA00375125_ERZ795041 | MGnify/ENA primary metagenome ERZ795041 (study PRJEB30170, sample SAMN03074214) | activated sludge metagenome | biome: Common Effluent Treatment Plant; feature: Wastewater; material: Activated sludge; isolation source: activated biomass in...
GCAGGGCAGCTGGCATGCGAATGCACTCGAACAGCGCTATCGCCACGCGCATCAAATGGCTGGCGTGTTACCGATCGGCAAACGATCCGTGGATGGCAAGCCACTCGCCGCGTTTTTTTGGAGCATGAAGCGCAGTCAAGTCGACGAGTGGCGAGCGCGCCCGCTCGCGCCATGGAAGCAGGAAGTGGAGCGATTGTGGCCCGAAGCGGCTGCGGCAATCGCCGACATCATCGATCATGAGCAGCTGGTGTTCGCACAGTACGATCATTTCACCCTGCGCGTACCGTATTCGGCTGGACTGGTGCACATCGGCGATGCGGCTCGCTCGACCAGCCCGCAACTGGGGCAGGGCGCCAACATGGCGATGCTCGATGCGCTCGCCTTGACGTGGGCGCTCGCTTCGGGAGCTGACTTGTCGGCGCAGCTGCGTGCGTACGCACGCATGCGGTACTGGCACATTCGCCTGTTCCAGGCGGCCAGCGCGATGTTCACGCCGTTCTATCAATCCGACAGCCGTGTCTTGCCGCTGGTTCGCGATTGGTTTGCGTCACCGCTTTCGCAGCTGCGCTTTGGCCGGGCAGTGCTGGCGCGCTTGGTGTCCGGCTCCACCGTTCATCCCATCGCACGCACGGCGTTCGAATCGTTCCGGCACGAGACTTCCTCATATATGGGCATGGTAGAGGCCGGGGGTAAGTAGGCGCGCCGAGACGTCCGCTCGCTGCATCCAAACGGCGCCTCATCCGCGTCTTCTCTGAGGGTCTGCCTAGACGAATGGATCGTATGGATCAGCTCCATGTCCATGAAGAATTGAACGATCGCGGTCCGCGATACATCGCGTATGCGGGAACCTTGCCCGGGGCTCGGCGTTGGCTTCGTTGGGGCCGGAGTCGAGCGAGGAGATCCACGTGAGCATTCAGGTTGCGGTGATTGTCGGCAGCTTGAGGCGGGAGTCGTTCAATCGCCGCCTCGCGCGTGCGGTGCAGCGTCTCGCACCGTCGCAGATCGAGTTCAGGGAGCTGAACATTTCCGATCTGCCGCTCTACAGCCAGGACGCGGAGACGAAGCCGCATCCCGCGGTCGTACGTCTGAAGCAGGAGATTCAATCGTCGCAGGCGGTGTTGTTCGTGACGCCCGAATACAACCGTTCCCTGCCGGGCGTGCTGAAGAACGCCATCGATCATGCGTCACGTCCGTATGGACAAAGTGCATGGGCGGGAAAGCCGGCCGGCATCATCGGCGCCTCGATCGGCAATATCGGTACTGCGGTCGCACAGCAGCATCTGCGCGGCGTACTGGCCTACCTGGACATGCCGGCATTGGGCCAGCCCGAAGTATTCCTGCGCGTCGATGACGAATTCTTCGATGGGAATGGCGATATCGCGAACGCAGAGACGAAGAAATTCCTGCAAGGCTGGGTCGATACCTATGCCGCCTGGGTGAAGCGGCTCGTGGCGTGACCGGCGCGCCGAATGCTCCTTCCATAACGCCATTTCCGCCCAACCTCCGCAGATAGCTGCTTCACCTCGACCCGAAGCCGGGCATAGACTGCTGCCAGGAACCCCACCTGGCTGGCACGAACATGAGCACGGAAGACTGGCTGCCCAGACATCGACTCACGGTCGAGGACTATCACCGCATGGGCGAAATGGGGTTGCTCGCACCGGATGTGCGAACGGAACTGATCAACGGAGAGATCATCGACATGACGCCGCCAGGAAGCAGGCACTGCGCCATCGTGACCTACCTCACTCACGCGCTCACGGCCGCCGTCGATCTGAACGCGAAGCACATGACTCGCTGCCGCAAGCCGCGCGATGGACGCTACGAAGAGGTCGTCGTGATGACGGCAGCAGAGCTTCGCGAGCCAGTCGCAACGCTCAGTGGATTTCGCATCGAGCTGCCGCGCCTGTTCGAGTTGGACCAGTAGCACGGCGTCTATTCAGCCCCTCGAACCATGCCGATCTGTCGTTCAGCCGGAACGTGCGAGCCTTGAAAAGGCGGCCAAGCTCGTTTGCAAGAATTTCAATCGCTGTCCGCTGCACGTGACAGCAACCGTGGATGTCGCCCACCTGACTCCCGATTCGGCTGCAGAAGGGCGCGGCGAAGCCGCCAGCCTCACAAGAAAAATCACCATGCGGATTGCCCAAGATCAATGATGATTAATGATGACGGCCGGCGTAGCGGCCGCGGGCGAATGGCACGAAATACGCAGTGACTATGCGCAATAGTCATCGTCGAGTCATGGGTAACGGCAACGCACGTGAACCGCGCACGCATCTGTCTCGTCTCGGAAATCTTCCATCCTGAAGATCAAGGCGGGCAGGGCCAACAGGCATATGCATTGGCCCGGCGCATTCGCGCCGATGGCATGGAAGTGCAAGTCGTCACGCGACGCAACTTCGCGGGATCGAATCGACGCGAGTGTCTCGAAGGCATCGAGGTATCGCGACTGCCGCCCGCCGGCTTGTACAAGGGCCGAGGTTGGGCGGCGATGCTGCCCACGTGCTGGTTCCTGTTGCTTCTGTTCGTGCATCTGCTGCGTACGCGGCGCAGCTACGATGTGCTCCTCGTGCAAGGCGTCAAGGCGATTCTGATTCCGCCGCTCGCAGGGGCAGCGTTATTGCGCAAGCCGTGCATCGTGAAGATCGATGCGTACGCCGAGCTGGAGCAGGATCTCAGCAGCGAAAGTCTTGCACGCATGCGTATGCGCGGCATCGATGGCGTCGTACGCCTCTGGGGGCGCGTGCGCATGGCGCTGCTGCGCCGTGCCAATGCCATCGTCGCGATTTCGGCCGAGATCGAGGCCGCGCTGGTACGCAAGCTGGGCGAGCCCGCGCCGATCGTGCGAATTCCGAACAGTATCGACCTGCGGCATTGGCGCTCGAGCTCCGTGCCGCGCGCCGAGCTGAAGCGGCGTTTGAGACTTCCCGATCGGCTGCTCGTCGTTTACGCAGGCCGGTTGTCGCGCGCCAAGGGATTGCCGATGCTGCTGCAGGTGTGGGCGTCGGTGTCCTTGCGCCACCCCGATGCGCATCTGGTTCTGATCGGTGCCGGTGATCGCTCGGCCGATAACTGTGAATCAGAGTTGCATGACTTCGTGCGCTCATATGATCTTGACGCTGGCGTGAGCTTCATCGGCCATGTCGACAATGTTGCGGATTATCTGCACGCGGCGGACCTGTTCGTGCAAAGCAGCGAAAGCGAGGGCTTCGGCCTCGCATTGGTGGAAGCGATGGCAGCCGGTCTGCCGTGCGTGTCGACTGCGGTGGGCATTGCACCGGAAGTCATCGACGATACGAATGGATGGCTGGTTCCTGCGCAGAATCCGGCCGCATTCGAAGGTTCGCTCAACGCGGCCCTGCAACAGCGCGATCGATGGCCGTCGATGCGCGAATCCGCGCAAGCAGCCGTCGCCAAGTTCGAATTGTCCACGGTCGCGCAACGCTACGCTGCTTTGATCACACAGCAGTTAGCTGCATCTGCGGCCGGTGTCGCGAAATCCACGGTGCGCCGCAATGCGACCTGGCTGTTGGGCTGCCGGATCGGAGCGGACCTGCTGAATTTCGTACTGTTTCTGGTGGTCACGAATGCCTTCGGACCCGCGGGCATGGGCGTCTATGCCTATGGTTTCGCGATTGCCGGCCTGATCTATGCGGCGACCACTCTTGGCATCGACGAATACGCAATACGCGAATACGTGCGTCGCAGCCGCGAGCGGCGCCAGCGCCTCGTCTCGGATCTGCTCGGCGCGCAAGCGGTGATTGCAGCGCTTGCGGTCGCTGCATTGTGGCTCTATCTGCATGTCACCGGCGTCGATGGAGAAGTGGGTGTGATCGTCGGCGTGCTCAGTCTCTACCAGCTCTGCGCGTCGCTCTCGAATACGCTATTCGTGCCCGCCATGGCCGAGCAACGCATGATGGCGCCTGCGTTGATCGTGCTGGCGAGTCGTGCGGCTGCGCTGATAGCCGCAGCAGCGCTGATCTGGATCGCCGAAGCCGGGCTCATGTGGGCATTGCTGCCCTTCGGCGCAAGCGGACTGGTGATGGCGATGCTCGCGGCACGCTCGGCGCGCAGCTTCGGCATCACGCTCGTCCCGCGCATCGGCGCTGGCGTGCTGCGTGACGCAGTACGTAACGTTTGGTCCTTCGCAGCTGTCGACATCATGGGGCAGTTGTTCACTCGCGTCGGGGTGATTGCGCTCGTGCTCTGGGTCAGCGAGCACGCTGCGGGAATTTATGCGGCAGGGCTCAAGCTCGCGGAAGTGGCTTGCATGCCGTTGTGGTTCCTCGGGCAGGCGATGTATCCGATCCTGAGCCGTACGTTCGCGCGTCCGGAGGAATTTCGGCGCCTCGCGAGCAAGCTACTCATCGGTGGATCGCTCCTTGCCCTGTCGATTGCATCTGCCATGGCCTTGCTCGTGCCGAGCCTGCTCGTGCCGTTGCTGGGCAAAGGTTATGCAGGATCGGAGATCGTGATTGCGGCCATGGCCTCGCTCGTCCTGGTACAAGGAATCGAGATCGTGATCGGTCGGTTGTTGTTGTCGGCCAATGCAAGTGTCGCCCGCGCTGTGTGGGCGTGCTGTGGCGCGATTATTTGAGCCTGAGCCACGGCGCTTCTTACGCCGAGGTTCGGCATTGCCGCAGCGATCGGTGTCACCGTCGCTTCCTATGTAATGGTCGATGTGCTGTATCTGCGCAGCCTGCTGCCGGCGCTGCGTTCTTACGATCGCAAAGGTGCTTCGCTCACCGAGGCTGAACCGTCGCATACGAAGGCTGCCGCATGAATGCTCTTGCCAAGGTCATGTTCAAGAGGCTGAGCCGCGCCGCGCGACCTTATTTGCGCTCATCGGGTCTGCTCCAGGTCTCGGGCGTTTACGATCGCTCTGCGATGGTTTGGGAGCCTGGCGGGGAACACGTCGTCGTGCTTGCGCCGCACATGGATGACGAAATCATCGGCTGCGGCGGATCGCTCGCCTTGCACGTTCAGCGTGGCGCGAGGATCTGCGTGGTGTTCATGACCGACGGACGCGGCGGCGGCAGCGACATTGCGATCCTGCACGGCGCCGAGCGCATGCGCCGCGAACGCGAATTGATCGAGCTGCGCAAGGCGGAGGCGCATGAAGCGCTCGCGAAGCTTGGGATCGGCGACATCGTGTTTCTCGATGCGCCGGACGGCGCGCTGCGTACATGTACCTGGGCTGCGGACAAGTTGCGCGCCGTGCTGGAGGAACGCCGTCCCGATCTCGTCTATCTGCCCTTTTATCTCGAGGAACATGCGGACCATCGAGCCACGAGCGAGGTATTGCTGGCGGCGAGCGAGAAAGCGGACTGGGAATTCCAATGCATGGGCTACGAAGTCTGGACTCCGCTCTTTCCCAATTGCCTGGTCAGGATCGATGACACGATCGAGTCGAAGAAGGCGTCGCTTGCCTGTTATCGCAGCCAATTGGCGCAGGCCGACTACATGCATGCCAGCATTGGATTGAATGCCTACCGTTCGGCAGGCTTGCTGGATGCGCGCAACGGCTACGCCGAAGCGTTTCATGCAGCTTCCCTCGCCGACTACCGCCAACAGTTCGATACGTTCTCACGCAGAGAGTAGCCATGCGACTGGGCATCATGCTGCGGCATTTCGATCAGCACGAGGGCGGGGTGAAGGTATACACGCGCGAGCTGCTCGATGCGCTACTGTCGATCAATACGCGTCACGAGATATTGCTTCTGTACCGTAATCCCGCGCGCCTTGGCACGTACGCACACCGGGATGGCGTGCGGGAAGTGCTGCTCGAGAGCGGATCCATCGTTTACTGGGATCAGGTGAAAGTGCCGCGTGCGATTCGGGAGCACGGTATCGACGTGCTCTTCAATCCGAAATATTCGATTCCGTTGCGGGCGCGATGCCCGACGGCCTGGGTGTGTCATGGTCTCGACTGGTACGTGATGCCGGAGGCGTCACGCTGGGTCGACCGGCTGAATCATCGCCTGCTGATTCCGCGATATGCACGCCGCAGCGATGTCGTGATTGCCGTATCCAATACCACGCGCGATCACTTGATGCAGTACCTGCACGTGCCGCCCGAACGGATTCACACGGTGTACTCGGGATTGAGCGATAGCTTCCATCAGACGCCTTCAACCGAGCAGCTCGCTCGGACGCGTGAGAAGTATCGGTTGCCGGCGCGCTTCCTGCTGTATTGCGGGGCCGTCTATCCGCCCAAGAATTTCACTCGCATGATTCGCGCTTACGCACGGATCGGGCCCGCGCGCGGCGTGCCGTTGGTCATTGCCGGTGGCAGCAATCGCTTTCTATCCGCGCGCGAGCTGCTCGAACCCAAGCGCCTGGGTATCGAGTCCTGGGTCCGTTGGCTCGGCTGGCTGGAGAATCGCGAGCTTCCTGCCGTGTATTCGCTCGCGGAAGGATTGCTGCTGCCCTCGCTGTACGAATCCGTCGGCATGCCGCTGATGGAAGCGATGGCAATGGGATGCCCGACGCTCACCGCCGATCGCTACGGCACCTTGGAAATTGCGCAAGACGCTGCAGTGCTGGTGAATCCGGAATCCGTCGACGACATCGCACACGGCATCGGTCGCCTGCTGAACGATGGGGAGTTGAGAGCGCAACTGAGCCAGGTCGGCCGCCTGCGGGCACAAAGCTTCACGTGGCAGAGCACGGCAGCGCAGATCATGAGCGTGCTCGAAGCCATCTCGGAAGGGGCGAGCACGAATGCAAGAAACATGTCGTCGCTGCCGCTCATATCGTCGGATACGGCTGCGTTTACGAAGTGAGCCGCGCTCGATCCGAATCGAGCGTTCAAGCGAGCCGATGTGTACGGATCATCTCGAGGATGGGGATCATACGTCGGCGGTTGCGGCCGAGCAGACCTTGCGTGCTATCGTTGACGCCCATGAATACGATTGTGGCGGCCCTCGATCTCGAAGCCGGCAGCGATGCAGTGTTGGCCCGGGCGATTCAATTGGCGTCGGCGCACGGCGCAAGGCTCATCGTTGTCCATGTGGTGGAAGCCGAACAGCTGTCGAACGTGGCTGCATCGTCAGGGCGCAGCGAAGATGAGCTTCAGGATGAGCTGAAGCAGCAGGCGCTCGCCACGATCGAATCGCACCTTATCGAGAGTGGGCGTACGCGGCGTACGGAGGTGCACGTGGCGTTCGGAACGCCGCACGATGTCATCTCGCGCCTGGTGCATGAGCGCGGCGCGGATGCCGTTGTCATCGGGCCCGGCAAGGGACACTCTCTCAAGGAGAAAATCCTGGGCTCGACTGCGGACAGGGTCGTCAGGACGTCCTTCGCTCCGGTTCTCCTGGTCAAGAATGCATCGACCGGTCCTTACGAACGCGTCGTGGTCGCCGTCGATCTATCGCCTAAATCGGAAGAAGCGGTAATGGGAGCACGCAAGCTGGCACCGGAGGCGGCCTTGCAATTGGTTCATGCAGTCGAAATACCTCTGATGTTTCGACATGCGATGCAGCGGGCAGGAACGTCGCAAGGCGAGATAGCGCGATACCGCGCAGCAAGGGTCGACAATGCGCGCAAAGAGCTCGCTACGTTCGTCCATGCTCTTCTCGGAGGTGAGAAAGTCACCGCTCGTATCCTGGATGGTGATCCGGGATCGGCTTTGGTCCACCTTTCGAAAGATGGCCGTATCGATCTACTGGTAATGGGGTCACATGGTCATGATGCTATTTCCCGAGCGCTGCTCGGAAGCGTCACGCAGCGGCTGCTCAGAGAGAGCGAATGCGATCTTCTGATCGTGGCCACGCATGGGCGGGGACGCTCCGGCAGTCTCAGATCGCCAGCCGCTTCTTCATATTAGAACGTGCTCAGCCCCGTCGCCTCCATCTAGCGGTAACGAATGTATTTTGTCCGCGACGCATCTCGATATGCGCCGAACGGCGCGGTGTATTCCGTTGCGGCCGCGCCTTGGTTGGTCCATAGGCGATCGAAATAGCCGAGCATGTGTTTCGCGAGCGGCTGATCCGCGCCCATCTCCAGCGCGACGTTTGCTTCCAGGTTGTAGTTGCCGATGTTGCGGCGGGTGAGGTTCGCCGAGCCGAGCGAGGCGATCAGCCGGTCGCTGCGCGTAATCAATGCGAGCTTGGTGTGGAACTGCTCGCCGTGGGTGCGATACCAGCGCACCTGCACGTTGCCGCCGCTCTTGGTCACCAGCTCGTTCGCCACCGGTCGATTGGGCACGCCATCCTTGCTGCGACCGAAGGCGTCGCGATTGGGGTCGAGAATCAATTGCACGATCACGTTGCGTTCGCCCGCCGCTCGCAGCAGCGACTCGACGATCTTGCGATCGGACAAGTAGAACATGGCGATGCGTACGGCATCGCCGTTGCGGGTGCCGTCGATGGCGTCGAGCAATTGATCGCGAATGCCGCGTTCCGTGACATACGAAATGTGGATCGCCGCGCGCGGATCGTCCGGCGGCGGCGACTCTTTCCCGGAGACGTACATACTGCCCGACCAGCCCGAGAAGCGGGCGATCGCAATCTCGCTTTCGGCCACCTGCTTCGCTACATCGCCGGTGAAGCGCAGCGCGACGTTGGAGTGCGCGCTACTGGCGTCATGCGGATTCGCCGAGGTGACCAGCGCCGTGAGCGTGCCGTCCGCGCGATCCGCGACGATCAGTTTGCGGTGATTCGCCTTGAAGTTCGCAAGCGCGAGCCAGCTGCGCAGCGTGATGCGCGACGGTCCGGTGTCGAATGGATTCGGCATCGAGCCTGCGCCCGCATCGTTGCCCCACCACTGTGCGAACAATCGCCACCCTGGCGAATACAGCGGATTCGAATCGCGCAGATGCGCGAGATCGGTCATGACGACATCGATGCCCGCTTGCGTGAGCTCCTCGAGCAGAGACGAGGCGATGCCGCCGTAGATGTCGTTGATGAGGTGACGAGCAGAATCCTGAGTGCGGACCGCTCGCGCTTCTTCGCGATCAGCCGGTCCGCCAGCTCGCGGCTGAGCGGTCGATACACGGCGTTCTCGGCACCCATCAACTCGTTGAACAGGAAGAAGTCCGCGACGATGAACGATTCGGCGTTGTCGATGATCGAGAATACTTCGTCGAAGATCGCCTGCTCGTGAACCGGCAGGCCTTGTGGGCTCGTGTAGGTGAGGTCGTAGAGAAAGCGCACCTCGTCCGGCGCGACGGCAAGTGCGGGCGTGCGCAGGTCGGTTCCGACGGGCATCGGCTTGTAGACGTTCCATCCGCCCACGCCGATCCAGGCCGCGAGCGCGGCCCAGGCGAGCCAGCGTTTTTTGAAGCGCATCAGTAAGAAGCTTCCCTAAGAACCACCGCGCTCGCGCGCCAGGAGCTCACGCTTTCTTTCCACGCCCCATCGATAGCCCGAGAGGGAGCCATCCATTCTGACGACGCGGTGGCACGGGATCGCGACCGCGATCGGATTGGCGCCGCACGCCGAGGCGACCGCGCGGGTCGCGTTGGGCAGGCCGATGCGCTGCGCCAGCTGCGTATACGAAATGGTCTCGCCCGCGGGGATTTTGCGCAGCGCTTGCCAGACGCGCTGCTGAAAAGCCGTGCCGCGCAGGTCCAGCGGCAGGTCGAGACCGAGACGCGGTGCCTCGACGAAGCCGACGACTTTCGCGACCCAACGCTCGAATTCGCGATCGGCGCCGATGAGCTCGGCATTGCGGAAGCGATCCTGGAGATCGCGCACCAGTGCTTCAGGATCGTTGCCCAGCAGAATCGCGCACACGCCTTTGTCGGACGCCGCAACCAGCAGGGCGCCGAGCGAGCATTGCGCGACGGCGAAGCGGATCGCGGTGCCGCGTCCGCTGGAACGGTATTCGCTCGGCCGCATCCCCAGATTGCGCGTCGAGCTCGCATAGAACGGGCTGTTCGAGTTGTATCCAGCCGCATAGATTGCATCGGTCACGCGCGCGCCCTTCGAGAGCTCGCGCCGCAGGCGTTGCGTGCGATGCGCGTTTGCATACGCCTTAGGCGTCAAGCCGGTGATGCGCTTGAACAGCCGATGGAAATGAAATCGGCTCAGGCCGGTGCGTTCGGCGAGCGCATCCAGAGTCGGCGGCTGCTCATCCGTTTCGATTTGCTTGCACGCCGCGGCGATCAATTGCGCCTGCCGCGCGCGCAGCGAAGCTTGGTCGGGCTTGCAGCGCTTGCATGGGCGGAAGCCGGCGTTCTCGGCGCCTGCCGTCGACGCGAAAAACGAGACGTTCGTGCGCTTTGCCGCCCGTGCGGCGCATGACGGGCGGCAATACACGCCCGTCGTGCGCACGGCGTAGTAAAAGACATCGTCGGCGGCAGCGTCGCGCGCCAGGACGGCAGACCAACGTTCGGCGTCGGTGACGTAGCGGGGCAGGTCGAGCTTTCTGGCGGGCATGCTCATGGAAGTTACCTCCAATTCAGGGCGCTTGCCATCGAGCGCCAATGACTTGAGCCCTAGTCTCCCCGACGGGCGATGCAATGGCGCTCGATTTCTTGCGCTCGAATGTCGATACACTCGCTTGCGAGCGCTCGAAAAGCCTGACGTACGCTCCTCGATTTCCACACGCCTCGCTACGAGGCCCCAAGTCCGACAGGCTGCCAGTTTTTGCTTAGACTCTCTCGATGACCGAGCTCGTCGATTTCATCGCGCGCCATGCCGTATCGGTATTGCTGATCGTCGCATTCGTTTGGCTGCTGATCACGGCGGCGTTCTGGCACGTTGTTCAGAGGTACGAACCGCGGCTGAGGCCGCTCGCCTCGCAAACGTGGAGAAAGTGGAGCGCGACGTCGCTGGCACATCGACTACGGCGCCTGCCCATCGCTGGATCGCTCGCCGGGCGAACAATGACGGTCCTGCGCCGTCTTGGGTTGTACGCGATTATCGGTTTCGCGTTCGCAGCCGGCGCGCTCGTGTCATTCTTCGAGCTCGCGGATGAAATCGGCGTCGATGAGTCGCTTGCGCAGTTCGATGAGCAGCTCGCGGCCGCGCTCGGCCGGCATCTGTCCTACGAGACGCTGCGCGTATTCTCGGTTGTCACCATGCTCGGCGATCGCGAGGTGCTCATCGTGATCGCCACGCTCGTCGCGGTCGCGCTCCTGCTGATGCGGCGCTGGGTACTGGCAGGCGCCTGGGTGGTGGCGACTGCGGCCGGCGGATTGCTGAACGTGCTGCTGAAAGAACTCTTCGAACGCCCACGGCCGCTGCATGATCATGGACTGGTGACCGAGACGAGCTTCAGCTTTCCGAGCGGCCACGCCTCGGGCTCGATGCTGATCTACAGTTTGCTCGGCTATTTGATCGTGCGGCACACGCCGAAGGCGTGGCACATTCCGACCGCCGTTGCGATGGTCGCCATCATCATCTTCGTCGGCTCCAGCCGCGTGATCCTGCAAGTCCACTATTTCAGCGACGTCCTTGCCGGCTACGCCTCCGCGGCTGCATGGGTCGCGCTGTGCATTGCGGGGTTGGAGGTGATTCTGAGGCGGGGGGTCAGATGAGGTGATCAGGTGATCAGGTGATCGGGTGATCGGGTGATCAGGTGATCGAGGTCAGAAGTAAGCAGCTGTGCCATCTGACCAGGATCACTAGATCACCTGATCACCTGATCACCCTATTACCCAATCACCTTCTATCCGCCCTCGCCTTCTTTCACTTGGGATCCAACCTCAAAATCTGCCCCTGTGGCGAATCCGTGATGACGTACAGTAATCCATCCGGGCCTTGCTGAACGTCGCGCACTCGTTGGCGCGGATTGCCGATGTAGCGCGTTTCCTTCGTGACCAGGCCGTTCTCGATCTTCAAGCGCACGAGGCCGCCGGGATTGAGCGAGCCGACGAATAAATCGCCCTTCCACTCCGGGAACACGTTGCCCGTATAGAACGTCGCGCCCGACGGCGCGATGACCGGATCCCAGTAATACACGGGCTGCTCCATGCCTTCCTTCTCCGTGCCTTCGCCGATTTTCACGCCCGAGTAGTCGACGCCGTAGGTGATGACCGGCCAGCCGTAGTTCTTTCCCGCCTCGGGATGATTCAATTCATCGCCGCCACGCGCGCCGTGCTCGACCGTCCACAGTTGATTCGTCTGGGGATGCAGCGCGGCCGCCTGATTGCTGCGATGGCCGGAGGACCAGATTTCGCCCTTCGCGCCCGCCTTGCCGACGAAGGGATTGTCTTGCGGAATCGAGCCGTCGGGATTCAGGCGCACGATCTTGCCGATCGTCGTCGAAAGATCCTGCACGAGCGGACGTTGATTGAAGCGATCGCCGAGCGTCACGTACAGCGTGCCGTCGGGACGAAAGACGATGCGTGAGCCCCAATGGTT
>ERZ795041.663-NODE-663-length-12298-cov-6.931716_pt1 | contig 12298 bp, 10 predicted proteins | sample MGYA00375125_ERZ795041 | MGnify/ENA primary metagenome ERZ795041 (study PRJEB30170, sample SAMN03074214) | activated sludge metagenome | biome: Common Effluent Treatment Plant; feature: Wastewater; material: Activated sludge; isolation source: activated biomass in...
GCGGCCAGTTCCTTGGTCGAGGTCTTGCCCACGCTGCCGGTGATACCGATGACGCGGATATTGAATTTCGCCCGCCAGTTGCGCGCGATTTGCTGCAAGGTATGCATGGTATCATCGACCAGGATGCAGACCGGCAGCCGGGTAGGGAACACAACCTCCCCGGCTCGCGCGTCAATGGTCGCCCATTCGCCGGCTCCGCTCTGGACGATGGGGCGTTGAACGAGCGCGACCATGGCCCCGCGAGCGAAGGCGTCGGCGACGTAATCGTGGCCGTCAACCTTCTCGCCCTGGAAGGCGATGAAAACGCTGTCGCGGACTGCTTCGCGGCTGTCCACCACGAAGGACGAAACGGCCGGTTCCTCGTCGGTCGGCCGATAGTTCGTCAGCGCTTCCAGAATATGACCCAATGTGGGGCCGGTGTGTCGCATCATAAAAGCGTTAACCGCCACCTCCGGCTGGGTTGCCCGCCTGCAAGCGAACGGCGTCGGGTGGAATATCGAGCAGAACCACTAGTTCCTTGGCCAACTTCGAGAAGACCGGCGCGGCCGTCATCGATCCCCAAGGGGCACTCTGCGGTCGGTCGAGCTTTACATAGACGATGATTTGCGGGTCGTCGGCCGGCAGCCAGCCGACGAAGGAACCGATCACGTCGGTCGGATGATAGCCGAATGCCTCGGCGATCTGGGCCGTGCCTGTCTTGCCGGCGATCGTGTAGCCATCGACCAACGCTTCCTGCACTTCTTGCTGCACGGCGACGGTCGCCATGGCGGTCATCTGGGCGGCGGTGTTCTCGCTGATGACCTGTCCCACCATAACCGGATCGATATGGCGCGTGCCGAACTCGTCCCTGATTTCGGACACGACGTGCGGCTGCATGAGCTTGCCGTCATTAGCCAGGGCGGAGATGGATGAGATCATCTGTATTGAGGTGACGGCCAGAGCCTGTCCATAGGCATTAGTGGCGATGAACGATTCCTGCCATAAATCGCTGCCGGGCAGGGGCATCAGGCCCTCGGCCTCATTCGCGATGTCGATGTTGGTCGGGCGCCCGAAGCCGAATCGTTGTAGATAGTCGTAGAACGTTGTCGGACCCATCCAGGTGGCGATGGTCGCCGCGCCGACGTTGAGCGAGCGGGCCAGCAGGGTCGTCATGTCGACGACGCCGTGGGCGCCGCGGTCCCAGTTGTAGGAGATGTGGCCGCCTACTTCGATCGCGCCGGTATCGTTATAGGTCGTCGCCGGCGTCACAGCGCCGGAATCGAGCGCAGCAGCCATGGTGATGAGCTTCATGACCGAACCCGGTTCGTAGACACCGCTGACCAGAGGGTTAAAATCCTCGCCCTCTTTGAGGTCATAGAACTTGTTGGGGGAATAGCAGGGTTCGGCGGCCATGGCCAGCAATTCGCCCGTGCGCGGGTCCATGACAATGATCGTGCCGCTGACTGCGCCATGCTCCACTAGCGCTTCCTGCAGGTGTCGCTCGACAACGTGTTGCACGCTGCGATCGATTGTCAGGACGATGTCGGATCCTTCCCGGGCGATGACTGATGATTGTTCTTTCAGGGGAGAGATTGGCACGCTGGCGCTTGCCTCTTCACCCTTCAATTCTGCCTGATATTCACCCTCGACGCCTGCGCTGCCGATGTTGCTGAAGTTGACGAACCCCAGGACGTGGCACATCAGCTTGTCCTGCGGGTAGAACCGGCGCGGTAATGGGTCGAGCTGGACCTCGTCGCCATATTCCAGTTCGCGGATGGCGTCGGCCACGTCGGAGGTGACGCGCGGCGCCAGCACGACATACATGTTTGGCGACTCCATGTCATAGAGAAGCTCGCTTCGCCGAATCTGCAGGACGGGAGCCAGCGAATCCGCCAGCGCTTCGGGGTCGGTCAGGATGCTGGGCGACACGGCGACGCGATAGTCCCAACGATCGACGGCCAGGATCGCGCCGTTCCGGTCGTAGATAACTCCACGTTCGGGCTGGTCGGTGACGGGCAATTCCTTGATCAGAACCTTCTTGAATTCCTCGCCCTGGGTAAGCTGGAACGCAAACAGGCGGCCGACAATGACCAGTCCGGCTATGGCAATAGCCAGGGCGATCACCCACATGCGTTTGATCTGGCTATTGTTCATTCGCCTCTCCTCGGGTCAGATCGATGCCCAGATCTCTGATCGCCAAGGCCATGGCCTCCCATACGGAGGCTGGTGGTTCCGGTAGTACGAGTGGCGCCATCGTCTCGACGCGCTCCACAGCCGGCTCGGTCGGGTAGTTCGGGATGACGATGTATTCGATGTCGCCCGGTATTGCGGGAACGAATCCCAGCCGCCGCGCTTCGGCATCCAGACGGTCCAGCGCCTGGGCTTCGGCGATCAACCGTTCCAAATCGGCGTTCTCGCGTTTCACCTCGTCGAGTTCGGCCTGAACGCGCTGAACATGACGGCCGATGGCGGCAATTTTGCTCGCCTGATTCAGATAAATCACGCCCAGCAACGCAGCCAGAATGAGGATCACCGCCCAACCGGCTGCCGCCTGAGCCTGGGTGAGCAAACCCAGGCGCTGAGCTAACTCGCGGGCCTGGCGAGGACGACGTTTTTCCTCGGGCGTTGCCATCATTACAAGTCCTCATTGATACTCTTCGCCGCGACGCGCAATCGAGCGCTTCGGCTGCGTGGGTTGGCGGCGATCTCGTTGTCTGTCGCCTGGACGGCCTTCCGTGTTACCAGTTTTAACTCCGGGCGAGCGCCGCATGTGCACACCGGTTGTTCCGGGGGACATACACACGTGCGTGCAGCGTCGCGGAAGAAATTCTTCACCAGTCGATCCTCCAGCGAGTGGAAGCTGATCACCGCCAGTCGCCCACCAGGCTTTAGCAGGTCGACGGCGGCGGTCAGGCCGCGTTCCACTTCATCGAGTTCGCCGTTGACGGCGATGCGCAATGCCTGGAACACCTTCGTGGCCGGATGGCGGCCCGGCCGTCCGCGACGGCCAATCTCGTGCTCGATCAGTTCGGCCAGCTCGGTTGTTGTCCGCAATGGCCGGTTGGCGACGATGAGACGGGCAATGCGCCGGCTGTGTGTTTCCTCGCCATAGCGCCGGAAAATGTCGGCCAGTTCTTCCGCGGTTAAGTTGTTAATCAAATCGGCGGCTGTCTCTCCCTGTCGGGGATCGAACCGCATATCCAGCGGGCCTTCCTTAAGAAAGGAGAACCCGCGATTGGCATCTTCTAGTTGACGAGACGAGAGTCCGAGGTCGAGGAGAACTCCATCGACGGCAGAGATGTCGTGTCCCGGCGCGATAGTTCCCATGTCGGCATAGCTGGCAGCGACAGGGATAAAGCGATCGCCATAGGAAGCGAGTCGCTGGGCGGCGAATCGCAGGGCTTCGGGGTCGCGATCGAAGCCGAGCAGGCGGCCGTCCGGTGCGGTGCGGTCCATGATAGCCGATGCATGCCCGCCGGCACCCAGCGTTCCATCGACGAACAAGCCGCCCGGTTGCGGGTTGAGGTAGCCCAAAACCTCCCGTAAGAGGACGGGGAGATGACCATACTCACCTGTTCGTTCAACATCATCAACCATTTCATTTCAGCAAAACCATTGTCGCCGCGAGGGCGGCCGAACCTTGGCCCTTGAAATCAGATGCCGAGGTTCTCCCAATGCTGCTCGTCGCCCTCGGCAGCCTCGCGAACGGGTTCCCAGGCATCGCTGTTCCAGATTTCCAGATGATCCAGCATGCCGGTAATCACGACATCGCTTTCGATGTTGGCGAACTCGCGCAGATAGGGGGGCAGCAATACCCGGCCCTGGCGATCGGGAACCAGATCGATCGCGCCGGAGAAGACGCGTCGGCGAAATTCGCGGGCGCTCGGATCGCTCCACGGCAAGCTCTTGACGCGGGCGGCCAACTCTTCCCAGCCTTCCATGGAGAAGGCCATCAGATTGCGATCGAAGCCGCGCGTGACCACCATGCCCGCCGCCAGTAAGCCGCGGTATTTGGCTGGGATGATCAATCGCCCTTTGTCGTCAATCGTGTGCCGATATTCGCCTAAAAACATTTCACCCTACAAATAGAACAATTGTTCGTATTGCCCCATTCTGGCCGGAAAAACCAGGGTTGTCGCGCCAATGTGCCCCACATTGCCCCACTTTTTCCCACAATTGGCCATAGTATAGCGTACTCAATCCATAATTGAAAGACCGAGATTTAAAGTTTTAAGGTTCACGATAATAAGGCATGCTGAACGGTATTTGTTGTAGTATCCCGCATGTCGATTGGTTTGTCTAGTGTCCTTGGGTAAAAAAATCCCTGGACACTGCGACAAATCACTTAGAGGTGGCGGATGGGGTGGCAAAATGTGGCAGGAAGCCGGAGCGTCATAATCTTAACCGCCGCCCAAGCGGTAGACCGCGCGATTACGAGGGTGGACGGGCAAAAGAGGGAGCGGGGAAGTTAGCCGGCCGGCTTTTCCGTTTCGCCGCCGCGCATGGCTTTCAACAGCGCTTCTACGCGGTCTTGGCGGTAGAGGGTAAGCAGCAGCGCGCGCGTTCGGGACTTGGTATCGTTGCCTTCCAACTCTTCCCAATCGATCTCCATATCGGCGGCCAACTGCTTCAGCTCTTCCGGGCTGTAATTAGCCAACAGGTAATGGCGGAGAACCGTTCGTGGGGAATCGGCCGACAACCGTTCCAGACGAGGCAAGTGTTCGGGCGGTGGCGGCGTCAGCACGCGCTCGACAGCCAGCGCTACGGTTGGGGCGTTGCCGTCAAACTCGGCCGCATCCATGACGGCGACGATCAGCTCATCCAGACTTTGCCCGCCGGCGGCGACATCAGTTTCATTGATGTTGAGATCGAACATCAGGTCGCTCAGATCGGCGCGACTGAAGCGTTGGCGTATCTCTTCATATAGCATCTGCCGGTCGAACCCGGCTTCGGCATATTGATCCACGTGATTCGGCGGCAGCGGCGGGGGGAGCTTTGGCTCAGGCGCGGGAGCCGCTACGTCCGTCATGGGGGTCGTGATTGGCGTCGGGGCAGCCGCCCTGACGGCTGAGGCGATCATGGGGGTGGCCGTGGCCGGGGTCATGTCCCTGGCCAGTAACGGTCGCACGACGCCCCAGAACCAGGCGGCCGAGCCGGCCAGCAGTACGCCGCTGATGACGTAGAAGAAGAACCCCAACTCGCCCAGCAACTCCTCGCGATCAAACGTGCCGAGAAGCGTATCCAGCAGGACGGCCGTCGTCACCGTGAGCAGTCCAATGCCCCAGGCCACGTTCGGCTTGCGGATAAACATTGCCAGGAAAAACAGGACGACCAGTAGTTTGAAGATGACCAGTACCATCGGCGAGTGATTGTATGCCTATGCTCTCCTGAAGGCAACCGCCATATGGGAATACCTTAAGGGGCGTGCGACAGATCGCTCTGCTTTACGTATAATTAAATAGATTCAGTTGATCAGTTAAACAATAGATCCAATCGGGATAGGCTGGAGACAGTGGCAAATACTAATAAACAAACCGGCGGCGAAGTGAAGGATATCGGCTTTTGGGGCGAGGTGTGGCAGCAAATCCGCCTTGTCTTTTATCTCATCAAGGATCGGGATGTTCCGATCTATTTGAAGGCCGTGCCGTTTCTGGGCGTGGCCTATATGCTCTTTCCTATTGATATCATCACTGATTTCGTGCCCGTGCTGGGTCAACTCGACGACCTGACGCTGCTGCTCATCGGCGCGAAGGTGTTTATCGAGATGGCCCCCCCGCAGGTCGTGGCCCGCTATATGGACCAGATGAAGACGGCCCGCACGGCCACCATCATTGAGGGCGAGATGAGCGATGTGGCTGATGACACTGCCGAAATCATGACCAAAGACATCAAGCTGATCGAAGGCGAGTTGTCGGAGACCGCTTCCCACATAGAGGAAGATGAACCCGTCGCCAGGAAAAGCTGGTTCCGTCGCTAAAGGTAGCCAAATAGACGTAACAGCCAGTCGCCGCCGATAAAATACATAAACAGGGTCGAGCTGCAGCAGCAGGCGAGCAGCGCGATCAGGCAGCCGGCCGCGATCAGCAGGATCCGGCCGTTTCTGTTTTTTTGCGGCGCCGGCATGGCCGGTAGCGGTCCGGGATGGTGAACCTCACGAGTGGTTTCGGGCGAAGCGACGGGATCGGCCATGGTATCCGCAAGTTCCGATAGCTCACCGTCGCCTATGACCGGCGGTTCGTACTTGCTGCCATCCAATGCGTTGGAATCTTCCAACTCATTGAGCGTTGCGGTGTCATGGCTCTCGCCGGGTGTCTCGCTCTCGGCGTCGATGATTGTCGTGGTCGCCGGTTGTTCGCCGGTGGCATCCTCGAGTTCGTGTTCCAGATAGGCGGCCGAAAAGCGCGAACCCAGCAGGATGATGTCGCCGTGGGCGAGGGCGTCCGATTCGGCGCCAATTCGCTGTCCGTTGACATAAGTCCCTGAATCGCTGCCCAGATCGGCGATCCGATATGAGGTGTCGCCACGGGTCAGCAAGGCGTGGCGATAGGCGATATCGGGATCGTCGAGGACGATGTCGGCCAAGGGGTAGCGGCCGATAGTTATGCTCGGCGCGACTAGTTGGTACTCATGACCGGCATTTGGCCCGGACTGAATCAACAATCGATGCAGTGTGTCGCTCATCGTTCCCTCCATTGCGCCTCAGCGCCGCGCGAGCAGGCGCGGCAGGGCACGCGTTTCCGTAATATTAAACGCAAATACGCAGATTGTGTAGGTCGCGATGCCGGCAAGTCCACCGGCTACCACCGGCCCCAGGCGCGCGACGGCCGGCAGAGCGGCCCATCCGGCCGCCAGTTGTGCCGCTCCGAAGGCGGCGAGGCCGGTCAGTGTCGCCGCCGCCAGAGACTTGACCAGGCCCCGCAACACGGGATTGCCCTCGAATGCGCCCAATTGCCGCCGCAAAATCCAGAGCATGATAAACGTATGCACGACATGCTTCACGGCGTCGGCCACCATCAGGCTGAGCAGTCCCAGCGGCCGCAACAGGAGCAGGGCGGTCAGGGAGTAGATCAGGATGCTGATGAAGCCCACCAGCGCCGGTCGCCAGGTGTCTTTCCGCGCATAGGAAGCGAAGACGAGCATCTGGTCGGCGGCAGCGAAGGGCATCCCGAACAGATAGATGCGCAGCACCAGGGCGGTCGTGGCCGTGTCCAGCGACGTAAAGCGGCCATGTTCGAACAGCAGACCGATGATAACCGGCGCCAGAGCGAAGAGACCCGTCGTCGCCGGCAGGATGAGCGCCAGCACCAGCCGCAAGCCATCGCTCAGCGTTTGCTTGAATTGGGACAGATCGTTAACAGCCTGCCGCGATAGTGTCGGTAAGGTGGCGATCGACAGCGCCGTGACGACCAGCCCGAGCGGGAACTGGTAGAGCGTCGTGGCGTAGTTCATATAGTTGAGGCTCTGGTCGCCGGTCCGAATGGCCAGATTGTAGCTCAGCATGATCGCAAGTTGATTGACTACCAGCCCGGCCAAAATGGGAATGTAGAGCTTGATGATGCGGCGGATGGCCGGGTGCCGGAAATTGAGCATCCAGCGCAGGCGGGCGTCACGCAGCGCTGGGAGTTGCAGCAAGACCTGGAATAATGAGCCGAGCAGCAGGCCCCACACCAGACTGCGAATGTCGGTTGGGTTGAGCAAGGCCACAATCACGATCGTGCCGTTGAAAGCCGCGCCGACGAAAGCGGGCAAGGTGAACCGCTTGAGGGCATAGAGCGCCCCGGTCAGGATACTGGCGATGCCGAGGAAGAACACCGCCGGCGTCGTCATGCGGATGAGCGTGATGGTGAAGTCTGACAAATCGGCCGCGGCGAAGTTGGCCGCGCCGACCAGCCAGGCTACCTGTGGCGCGAGCAGTTCGACAATGGCGATGACCCCCAGCAGCACCAGCGTCGCCGCGCTGAGCACCATGCTCAGCACCTGCCACAACTCGTCGTGCTTCTCTTTCTCGGCGTAGTCGCTGAAGACAGGCACGAGTGATGAGTTGACCATGCCGCCGATAATGAGGTCAAACAGACTCGTCGGCACGTAGGCGGCGGCCTGGAACGCGGCCAGGAGCGGCGACGTGCCGAACAGGTTGGCCTTGACCATCTCCCGCGCCAGGCCGAGCACGCGGCTGGCGACGTTGCCCGCGGCCAGCACGGCCGCGGCGCGGACGATGCCGCTTTCGGGGGACGACGGTTGATCGGCTACAGATGACGGAACGTCACCTGCAATTTGTGGCCCGTCGTCTGTCGTCGGCGGACGGGAGTCCGCTCGTCCGTCGTCAGCAGACAAAAGTCCGTTCGTCTCTATTCCAATCGGCACCGGCAATCCTTCCGGTGTCGTCGGATCGGGGATCTGCTCCATATCGGATAAGTCTAGCCCAATGAGTGGGGGGCGCAATGGGCGGGAAGATTGCACGAAGACTACGATTGGCAGGCGATTTGAAAAGGCGCTTGGCATCGGACAGGCCGTAATCGTCCGATGCGTTGAAAGTTCAGACGTACCGGTTAGCCTCATTCGCGCCGATGCCCGGCGGCCGTTATAATCCCTCCTGATACTTACCACTGCTCACCCTACTTAACAGAATCCGGGCTATCGGAAAGGCTCGGTCTCTGGATGACCGGAGGACTCCATGTACGATAAAGCCAAGTTGGCCCAACTGGCCGAAGCTACCGACCGCTGGGAAGAGACGACCCTTCAACAAACGCTGGCCCGCGCCCCGGAGCGCAAGGAACAGTTCGTCACTACCTCCGGCGAGCCGATTCGCCGTCTGTATACCCCGCTCGACGTGGCCGACCTCGATTATCTGGACGATCTCGGCAACCCCGGTGATTATCCCTATACCCGTGGTGTTCACTCGACGCTCTATCGCGGCAAGCCGTGGACGATGCGCATGTTCGCCGGGTTCGGCAGCGCGGAGGAGACCAACGCCCGGTATAAGTACCTGCTGAGCCAGGGCAACATGGGCCTCTCTGTGGCCTTCGACCTGCCGACGCTGATGGGTTACGACACCGACGCGCCGCAGTCGTTGGGCGAGTTCGGCAAGTGTGGCGTGGCCATCAGCAGCCTGGCCGACATGGAAATCCTGTTCGACGGCATTCCGCTCGACCAGGTGACCACCAGCATGACGATCAACAGCCCTGCGGCCATCATTTGGGCCATGTACATCGCCGCGGCCGAAAAGCAGGGCGTTTCCCAGGCCAAACTGGGCGGCACGCTGCAGAACGACATCCTGAAGGAGTACATCGCCCAGAAGGAATACATCTTCCCGCCTGAGCCGTCGATGCGGTTGGTCATCGACACCATCGAATATGGCGCGCGCCACATGCCCTTGTGGAACACTATCTCTATCAGCGGCTATCACATCCGCGAGGCAGGGTCGACGGCCGCGCAGGAGCTGGCCTTCACGCTGGGCGACGGACTGGAGTACGTGCGCTGGGCTATTGCTCGCGGCATGGATGTGGATGAGTTTGCCCCGCGGCTCAGCTTCTTCTTCAACAGTCACAATGATTTCTTCGAAGAGATCGCCAAGTTCCGCGCCGCGCGGCGCATCTGGGCGCGGGAGATGCGCGAGACCTTCGGGGCCAAAAACCCGCGCTCGTGGCTCTGCCGCTTCCACACGCAGACGGCCGGGGTCAGCCTGACGGCGCAGCAGCCGGAGACGAACGTCGTCCGGGTGGCTATCCAGGCGCTGGCGGCCGTGCTGGGCGGTACGCAGAGCCTGCACACCAACAGCATGGACGAGGCGCTGGCGTTGCCGAGCGAGGAGGCCGTTACCGTGGCCTTGCGTACGCAGCAGATCATCGCCGAGGAGAGCGGCGTCGTGAACACGGTTGATCCACTGGCGGGGTCGTTCTTCGTGGAGCATGAGACGAACAAGATCGAGGCCCAGGTCTACGATTATTGGCAACAGGTAGACGAATTGGGCGGCGTGCTGCCGGCCATTGAACAAGGCTTCTTCCAGTCAGAGATCTCGGTCGCAGCTTATCGCTACCAGCGCGAGATTGATCGCAACGAGCGCTATATCGTCGGCGTCAATGCCTATGCCGACCCGAACGAAAAGCTGCGCATCCCTATCCTGGCGATGGATCCGCAGGGCTACGATCGTCAGATCGCGCGTCTGAAGCGGCTGCGCGAAGAGCGGGACAACGAACAGGTGGAGACTACGCTGTCGGCGCTGCGCGCGGCGGCCGCAGGCACGGAGAATACCATGCCTTATATCCTCGATGCCGTTCGCGCCTATGCCACGTTGGGCGAGATCACCGACATCTTCCGCGAGGTATTCGGTACCTATGAAGAGCCGACGTGGATTTGATCGGAGATGGTGGCAGGTCGTCGCTTGCAAGTAGCAGAGCGTGGGCCGTGGTTAAGCTCTGCTGCTTGCTGCTTGGCTTCGTTTATTGACGGCCTTTTTGAGTTATTGTATAGTTGCCTATTGGAACCGGTTCCAATCTTCTGTCCAACACGACCGGTCTCCGCAGGAGAGATGTGACTGCTATAACCATCCGGGATGTCGCCAGACATGCGGGCGTCGGTGTCGGCACCGTATCGCGCGTTCTGAACGATAGTCCGATGGTTAGCGAGGAGACGCGCCAGAAGGTTCAGGCAACTATCGAAGCGCTCAACTACTCCCCCAGTGCAGTTGCCCGCCGCCTCTCCCGTGGCCGATCAATGGCGATAGCCGTCATTGCACCTTTCTTCACCCGACGTTCCTATGTCGAACGACTACAGGGAATCGAGCATGTCTTGTCCGCCGGCGGGTATGATCTCATCCTCTATAACGTGGAAACTGTGGCCCGCCGGGATGAATGCCTGCGCGCCTTGCCGCGTGGGGAACGAGTGGATGGGTTGCTCATCTTGTCGTTGGCGCCCCGTGATGATGAGGCGGAGCGATTGAGACAAATGGGAATCCCAACCGTGTTGATCGATGCCTATCATGAGCAATTACCCAGCGTCACCATCGATGATGTGGCTGGGGCGAAGATGGCGGTCAGACATCTGATCGATCTGGGCCACCGGCGCATTGCCTACATCGGCGAATATCTCGATGACAACCCGTTCAACTTTCGGCCAATTGCCGACCGATATCGCGGTTATCGCGATGGACTAGCGGCCGCGGATATCCCCTTTTATTCTCCCTACCATCGTCAGGGTCATTACGGCTGGCGCGAGGCGCGGCGGATGACCCGCGAGTTACTTGCCCTGGACGAACCGCCGACGGCCATCTTCGCTTATAGCGACACGATGGCCCTTGGAGCGCTTGAGGGAGCGCAACAGGCCGGCGTAGGGGTTCCGGACCATCTGTCGATCATCGGCCTGGATGACGTTGAAATCGCTCAGTATTTTCATCTGACGACCGTCAGCCAGCCGTTGTACGATTCGGGGGCCAGAGGCGCGGTATTATTGCTCGATCGTATGGGCAATGATCGCGATCGACCGCCCCCCCACATCAATCTGCCTACCGGTCTGGTGGTGCGCCGGACAACGGCCCCACCCGCGGCAAATACACATTGAGGAGGTGCACTATCCATCAACGAAGAGAACATCATGAAGCCCAAGAGCACGTTAGTCCGCGATTCCAAGTGATTACTTTTCTGGGAGGAAAAGAAACCCATGTCCAAGTTTAGTCGATTTACTATTTTGAGTCTGCTGCTCGTCATGGCGTTGGCCCTCGTGGCTTGCGGTGGCGGGGCGCAGGAAGCGACGCCCACTGAGGCGCCCGTAGTCGAAGAAGCCGCCCCCACGGAAGAGGCGGCGCCCGAAGAGCCGACCGAGGAGACGGTTGCAGAAGTCGAAGCCGCATTTCCGGTCATGCCCGGCGGCGCGCTGGAAGAAGCACTGACCGGTGCTTATGACGGCACCGTCGTTGTGGTCGACGGTCCTTTTGCCGACGCCGACACGGTCAAGTTTGAGCAGTCGGTCGTTGCCTTTGAAGAGGCGACCGGCATTGATGTCCAGTACATCGGCGGCAAGGAGTTCGAAGGTTCGATCGGCGTCCGCGTTGAGGCCGGAGACGCCCCCGACATCGCCGACTTCCCGCAGCCCGGTCTGCTGGCGACCTTTGCCCGCCAGGGCTACGTCGTCGATCCGACGACGTTCATTTCTGAAGAATGGTTAGCCCAACAGTACAACCAGAGTTGGCTCGACATGGCTAACATCAATGACCAGGTGGCCGGTGTATGGCATCGTTTCAACGGCAAGAGCCTGGTGTGGTATCCGAAAGATGACTTCGATGCCGCCGGTTACACGGTTCCCGAAACGTGGGACGAACTGATGG
>ERZ795041.664-NODE-664-length-12297-cov-5.549257_pt1 | contig 12297 bp, 15 predicted proteins | sample MGYA00375125_ERZ795041 | MGnify/ENA primary metagenome ERZ795041 (study PRJEB30170, sample SAMN03074214) | activated sludge metagenome | biome: Common Effluent Treatment Plant; feature: Wastewater; material: Activated sludge; isolation source: activated biomass in...
CGGACGATGCGAACCGTGTTGTCGCCAGTGACCGGCAGCGTGATCGAAGGTCCTTCGTCCTCGACCCCCACAACGCCGAGCTTCGCAGCGTGTCGGTTGTAAAGCCGGAAGTTGCGCAGCTCAGGCAACGGATCGTCCAGCGATTGCATCTTCACGCGGGGCGCCAGGACGGCCTGCCTGCCCGCATGGCCCATGACGACGAGCGACACCTGCACTTCGGTGCCTTCCTCACGGAACGAGCCCGACGGCAGATCGATCACCGCGTGAAACCGGCCGCTCACACGCTCATCCAGGTACAGCGTCGGATTTGCGATGAGTTCGTCGACGAACGATCGCGGCAGCAGCGCCACGACGATATCGGCCGCCTCCACCGCCTGCGCCAGCGCGTAGGCATGACTCACGGCCGCGGTGCCCGGCCCGTACTTCCCATAGGACGTGCAGGGGTAAGGCTTGAGGGTCGGTGACTCCAGATGCACCGAGAAGGGCGGGTTTATGAGCGCGACGTCGATGTTGCGTGGTTGGATGGACTCCACCCCGCAATGCTCGAACTCACACTCGAACCCAGCCTCCACCGCCACTTCACCCAACCGGGCAAGCGGCGCTGCATCCACATCCACGCCAAGCAGGATGTGTTTCTGCGGGTCGGCATACTGCAACAGCCTTCCCGAACCGCAGGAGTTGTCCATGATGGACTGCTTTCTCCATTGGCTCTCGGCGGCCAGCATCGTCGGTTCAACGATGCGCCACATCACGCGTGCAATCTCATCGGGCGTAAAGAACTGCCCGAGATGCACTTTGCGAGCTGCAGCCAGCCCTGCCAGCGAACCCGGCCGGTCGGCCTGACTACCGCGTGACTGAATGCTTCTCAAAGGGTTGTACCAAGACATGGTGTGCTCCAGTTGACGCGGGAGACACACCCTGTCCCCGGCTGGGACAAAGCATGTCCCCGCGGGGTCGAGTTACAAGAGGCCGGTTGGCCTCCGCGTTACTGCCTCACGTTTCCGTGAGACGGTTGCTCCCAGGATCGCTGGGCGATCTTCGAGAGCTTTTCCCAGGGCACGCGCGGCGCCCCATCGTGATACCGCGGCTTGCGCTGAACATCGTGCTCGTACGCGCGCTGGCCAGCAGACTTGGACCGATTCATCATCGTCCGCCTCAGCCGAAGTAGAAGACATTCATCTGCCGCAGCGTTGCGGCAACGATCTGCTCGCGTACGTCGTGGGCGACTTCGATCAGGGCCGAGGCGCGCTTGAGCACTTCGGCGCAGTCCTTTCCGACCTGGCAGTCGAGATCGAGCGTGGTGATGTCCTCGTCGAGTTCCTCGTCCTGAAAGAACGGCAACTGCTTCATCAGTTCGCCGACGGTCGTCGGAGTCGGTGTGGTCATGGTGATTCTCCATTGTGTGCGAGGTCACCACGATCCCCTGGCTGGAGAAGGTGGCTTCCCCAGAGGTGGGTTGATGGTCCAGAGCGGACATTGGCTGGCTTCGGGATTACTCCCCGGTGGAATCCAGCTACCGTTTCAGGTGCGTACTGCACCCATGAAAGCCTCTTCCCCCTGACCCCGTGAGGGGGGCAGGAGGCAGACACCTTCGATATTCAGGCGGCGATCGCTTCGTTCTCGGCGAGTTCATCCAGGTGGGCGCGAATGGCGTCCTCCCAGGCATTTTCTTCCGAGTCGAACTCTAGCGGGCTGACCTCAACATCGAGGCCCGCCAGGCAGAGCGTCCACCAGAACTTGCCGGCGAGCGTTTCCTCGCCCTGCTCGATCCGGTAGCCAAACTGCTCGGCTGCGATCTTCTGCTCTTCGTTGGTACTCATGGTTCTCTCCAGGTAATGACCCAGAGCGCGCCATGCCCCAGACGGGGGGATGGCCCGTCCGGGTGGTAGTTGTGCTGCGTTACGGCTCGATCTCGAGGTAAGTGCCAAGGAACACCTGCAGCTGTTCAGCGAAATCCTGCCGAATCAGGAACTCGAACCGACTGGTATAGGTGACGATGATCACCTCCCCGTTGTGGCCGGCCGGATGCTTGGCCCGTGACTGGACCTCGTAGGTCCTGTCGCTGAACGTTCGGTTGAGTCTGTGCAGATCATGACTCAGTGCAATCCGGTCCGACCAACGGGCAATCTCGCTCAGCACGTTCAGCGACTGGCTGATCGACTCGACGCAACCGAACGAGAGGCGGTTCTTCTTGTGGTACTTCTTGTCGAAGTCATCGAGCCAGACGGGTCGATCAAGCACGATGTATCCGTTCTTGATCACGACCTTTTCGCCCTCATCGAGGTTGAACTTCGACTTGAAGCCCTTGGCGACTTGCTGCCAGGCGAGCTTCTCACCGAAGTCACCCCCGTACTTCTGCTCCAGGTACGACCAGATCGCGACCGGGTCGAAGGCGTCGATGTTGTCCTGATCGGTCGGGAACCGCTCGTAGATTTCGTATCCATCGATCTTGAGCGAAACGCCTTCCGGTGCGAACAACTTCTCGGCACTCCAGACCAGCATCTTGCGGATCTCGATGGCGCTCTTCTCCAGCGTGCGCCCCACGTCGTGTCCGGACATATCCTCGAACGCCCGCATGTACTCGCTGCGGTGGTGATTCAGAATCCGGCGCTCCTCACTGCGAATTTCGCACTGCTCACTCGCCCAGTTCTCAAGTGCATTGCGGTAGCGCACCCAGAGCGCCTTGTACTGCTCGCCGACGGTCGGCGGGGTGTCATCCTCGGGGACTGCCTGGATGACCTCCGGGACCATCTCGACTGACTCCTCGTTGGCTTCGGACGCTATGTCCAAGAACGAGTCCGCGGACTCCTCGAGCCCAACCGCTGCGGCGAAGAGCGCCTCGAAACTGCTTGAGGTTTGTTCGACTGCTTGCATGGTTTGGTTGCCTCCATGTGAAAGGGGCAACCCATCCCGTTACCGGGCGTGAGTCGCCCCGGTACGGGATCGTGGGATGTTCAGGCGAAGATGCGAAGTTCGCCCGTCGTGGGATTGACCTTGAAGCGGATCAGCTTCTTGCCCTTGGAGATCAGGGACTCGAAGACCTCCAGTTCGATGGGGGTGACGCTGTCGTCGCCGCCGAGCAGTTGCTCGCCAGCCATCCACCAGTCATCGAACTCCATCGTGGTGGGATCGCACTCCTGGGCATAGACCAGAGGCGCGGACTTATTTTCTTCCGTTTCCGGAAGCGCTTCGTTGGACATGAGGTAGATCCCATGATCCTTGACGAGCCATAGTGCCGGACCTTGTTGGTCCGATCCCCAAGTCTGACGATGATCCTTGGCCGTCCGGCACGAACTCACCATGGCGATGAACGTGTCGGTGATCGGGAAAGTGAGAGTGTTGTGCTGCATGGTGATGCTCCAGAAAAAACGGAGACACCACGCCCACGAGACCGGGGAGCATGGCGTCCCCGTGTGGGTTGAAAGTCCTGAATGGACTTGGAAGGCTGGGTTCGACTCGGAGGAGTCCGGTGGGCCCAGCTACCGGTTTGGCACGAAGGCCGAAAGCGACGTCATTTTGCTGCAGAACCTTCTAGCCGTCCAGTGGGGATAGCGCCTGGGTGGAAGACGGTGCAGTCGAACGGAGATGGTTTGGTTTTCCCTGTCTCTCTCAAAGAAAACGCCAATGCCGTTCGTGTTTCTTTTGTATGTCATTCGTAAACCCTTCGTTGACGTTTACGGAGGGCTGCATCCCGCGCCAGCAAAGGGATTCAGGCGCAATAGGTGAGAGTCTACGGGAGAACAGGTGAGAACCTACGGGAGAACAGGTGAGAGCGAACGGGACGATAGGTGAGAACTTTCGGGGGCAAAGGTGAGGGTTTACGGGATACCGAACGGGAAAGGTGAGGGTTTACGGGAGAAGGTCTGTGGATAAGTCCAGGTTTTTGCTGGACTTTTGCGAATAGGTGAGAGTCTACGGGACTGCCAGGGCTCATAGGTGAGCGTTTACAGGAGAACTCCCGCCGATAGGTGAGAGTTTACGGGAGAAGTCGGATTGAAATGCACTGTTTTGGTGCATTGAGCGGCTGAAAAACGCCTATCACATCGCTGCAGTTTTCGCATTGGCATAAAACACGCCGTTTAACCGCTTATGCAGTTTCGGCAAACGATAGTCCGTAGGTGGGCTCTCCTGTAAACTCTCACCTATTCGCCTGCTCTACTCCCGTAAACTCTCACCTATCAATGCCCCAGGCGCCTGGATCGAAGGCTCCTCTCCCGTAGACTCTCACCTATCCGTCCTCACTCGATCTCGGGCCTACGTCGGTCCGATCCTAGACGTTCTCACCTATCGGACGGCTAAAGCCCAGTAACGGCGCGGGTTTCAGAGGCTCTCCTGTAAACTCTCACCTATTAGAACCGGCCTTGGGCACTGCCGTTGGCCCCCTCTCCCGTAAACTCTCACCTATCGCCCGATCAAACCCCAGCACCGGCGGGGGTTTCAGGGGCTCTCCTGTAGACTCTCACCTATTGGCACCCAACCCTGGGTGCTGCCCTTGCCGTCCTCTCCCGTAAACTCTCACCTATCGAGCGTTCAAAGCCCAGTAACGGCGGGGGTTTCAGGGGCTCTCCTGTAGACTCTCACCTATTGGTACCGGCCTTTGCTGCCATCGTTGCCGCCCTCTCCCGTAAACTCTCACCTATCGGCCCGCCCGATCCCAGCAACGGCGGGGTGTGTGGCGCCTCTCCTGTAAACTCTCACCTATGGTGGGTGGCTCCAGTCTTCTCCCGGCGCCCGACTTCTCTGCCCTCAGCATGTCTGTTGGGTGAGCTAGTTGTGCCTTGCTCTCACCTCTCGAACCAGCCTATATTGCGGCTTCATTGCCCTGCCGGTGGTCTGGTCGTGTCTGAGAAACCCAAGAAGTCTGCGATTACGCACGTGAAACCCGAGCCATACCGGCGCGGGGAACTGCGCAAGGCCGTAGATGCCGTGTACGCCTATCCGCAGCAGGGCAAGCTGACCTTGGTGGGCCGCAAGGCATTCAACCTGCTCCTGGCCAATGCAATGGATCAAGGCGTCGAGCGGGAGTGGTACGAGATCGAGATCGGGGAGCTGGCGAAGGACATCCGCTACGACTCCAATGACATCAAGCGGCTCGAATCCACCCTCAATGAGATGCAGCGAACCCTCCTGAAGTGGGACGTCCTGGAGACAATCAACGATCAGGCGGTCCCGATTAGGGACTCGGTTCAGCTTCTTGGCGCGGTGCGACTCATCGGGGGCTTGGCCGAAGACGGCAAGCGCAGTCCAATCGCCCGGCAGGTGCGCTACAAGTTTGACGAGCGGGTCAAGCAGCGCCTGCTCGTGCCAGAGGTCTACGCACGGATCAACCTGCAGCTACAGGCCACGATCAAGAGCGCATACACGCTCGCCCTCTACGAGCAGCTGATCCGGTACAAAGGGAACAATGCGTCCGACGGCTGGTGCTATACGGTCAAGCTGCCGTGGCGCGAGTGGCGCAACCTGATCCTGGGCGGGGACTACTCGCCCGGCTACGAGAACTACAAGTATTTCGGTCGGGATGTTCTGGCGAAGAGCTTGAAGGAGCTCAACGAGCGCGTGCTCGACTACGAGTTCGAGCTTCTGGTGTTCAAGGATGGCCGCACGATCAGCGATCTGCAGTTCCGGCTTCGGGAACGTGTGCAGGCGTCGCTCTCGCTCACGTCCGACGAGCCGTTGATCGACACAGCGGGGATCTCGAAGCGCCTGGCGGCGTTTGATCTCAAGAAAGCCGAGATCACCAAGCTCATCCGGGTCACCGACCTGCTGCTGCTCGAAGAAGCGGCTGATGAGACCGAGGCGCGACTGCGCCGGGGGGATCTCAATCCGATCCGGAACAAACCCGCCTATTTCCACAATGCGCTGAGCAGGATCAAGGAGCACTCGCGCACTGGTGTGCGGGCTGACGGCGCTCAGGTGGTCGACGCGGAGGCGGTCGAGGTCGAGACCAGTGACGTAGTCGCCGCGGCTGAGTCGAGCTCGGCGCAAACGGAAGTGCCGCCGGCCGCAATGGGCAAGAGCTGGCCCGAGGTCGAGACGGCGCTTGAATCGCTTACCGAAGAGGTCCGCACCGAGATCATCGACTCCTTCATCGATGCTGAAACGAACCGCGCCGTGCTGGCAGCCTTTGCCAAGCAGGGGTTCAAGAGCCCCATGGTCCGTGTCGCGTTCACCCCTTGGTTCGAGAAGGTGATGCGCGAGAAAGCAGAGCGTTAATCGCTCATTTCGATGAACATGCCGCCGAGGAACAGCGTCCAACCCGCCACCTGCGTGCGAAAACGGAATCTGCGGTACATAGCTTCGTTATCACGCCGATCGAAATGGTCGACGATCAATGCGACCAGGTTGGCCGCCCCACAGAGCATGCCAGCGATCCCGAAAGCCAGCGCTATGCCCGTCATCGACATCCCACCCTGGTGTCGCCCCGGGACAAAGGCCTCGCCCACGAAAACGCTGTAGCCCGCATAGGCGACCAGCAACAGCGAAAAAATGGCGCTACGCACTATCTCCCACTCGGAGTAGGCGTTCGGGACATGAATGCGGGGACTCTTGCGTCGTGGCATGTTCTCAGCAGATCGAAGAAGCAACCCATAGAGGATAGCCGCGGGCAAACCGTCGTACCTCTCCATAAAACAGCGCCGATGACCCCTTATTCGTTGGCGCGCAGGTATGCGAGCAAGGACGCCGACTGCTTTTCGCTCCCATAGGCCAGTTGCAGCAGAAGCTGCACGGGAAGCGGAATGTCCCGCTCCATCTTTTCGTAGCGGCAGCCGGTCGATTGCATCACGCCAACCTTTAGCCAGAAGACGGTCTGGTTCAGCCGAAGCTTCTTGCGCAGGGCAAGGGCCTCGGCGCCGTTGGTGATACGAAGCGTAGGCATACGAGGTTTTTTCTCTTTCTGGGTCATGTGACTTGACCTTTGAATTATCGGTTTGTCGTTCAATTTGTTGCTGGAGTTAGCATTACACGGGCGGCTTGCAGTGCAAGCCCGCCTCCAGGCATTCCAGCGCTTCCTCTCCAGCCAGAGTCGGATAGAGCAACATGCGCGGACCTGAAAGGTCCGAGCGGTCCAGTACGCGAAGGAAGCCTGCTTCCTCGAGCGACTGAGCCGCCAAGGACAGTCGAGTACGAACCAGTTCCTGGTGCTCTACGGCTTCTGCCAGCAACCGGCGGGCGGTGCCAGGTAGCGCGGCGAGCCGGTCCGCAGCCTGTTGCGCGTCGGCAAGGGTCTCGAAGAACACGGGCTGAAAATGCATGCGTTTGAGGTTAGCGCGGCCTATTTCTCGCGCAAGGCCTGAATGTCGATCCCAGCCGAGGTGAGATCCCGAACCGCTTTATACCAAGTTGAGCTGGGCATGCTTGCGCGCACGGCGTCGATGCCCTCCTCCTTGATCCGGGCGACCAGGTCGGACAAGGTCCATGCACGGGATCGAGAGAAGTGCTCGCGTAGCACCGGCATGTAAGGATGCTCGGCCGCACGCGCCCGGGCGTACTCAGCCTGGAGCCGCTCGACCTCACTCCGTTTCTTCGCGATCTCCTCCTCGATACGAGCAGCCTCATCTTCTGTGCGGACAAGGTGCATGGCCGGCTTGTCGTACTCGTCCTGGATGACCAGCACGACCTGGTGCTCCTGGCGGGGAAAGCGCCTCTGACGGGCCGCAGCGTAACCGAGGGCGTCCTCGAAGCGCGCAAAGCGCCGGTAGGGCTTGCCGCGGTCGAGTTTGCACAGCCGTTCTCGCGGGTTGTCGCCGACGACCCAGATCGTCTCCCACCACTGCATGGAATCGGGCTCATGCAGCGGCGCGGGCAGCAGGCGGTCAGGAACGGAAACGTGCCCTTCGTCGGTCGAGAACACGTGGAAGGTTCTGCTCTGGCGCAGCTTGTAGCCCGAGACGGCCACCAGGTAGTGGCCTCGAACGCGGATCTCAGGCATGCGGGATGTCCACGCCGAACTGTTTGCCCAATGCGTGCAGTCGTTCGGCAAATTCCGCCTCGGACGGCGGTTGTCGTCCGAACTGGCCGCAGATCTCCTTGGCGATGGCCAGGAAGATCGGTACTGCGGTCATCGGAATCCCGGCAATCGACCCATCGGCCGGCTGGCGAGCGAAGAACTCGGCGGCAGCTTTGCCGGTGAGCCACTGGACGGCCGAGACAGATGTCCATCCTGGACCGAGGCGGTCGCGCAGGGTTTTCGATATCGCCGATGGGGAGGCTGTGGCATCGAGCATCAGGGTGCAAAGGGCCTGGAGGCAGACCGCCGCCTTTTCGTTCTTCATTCGCTTTTCTTTTTCGCTTGTAACTTGACGCAAGCAATTCCCGATTTACGATGACTTTCAATGCAATGAAATTGGAAGCCGGAATTGGCACCATGACAAAGCATTTAAACGTCGAGCCATAAGATATTGGCAAGGCATTTTGTCACAGAAAGAGGGAGTTTATTCGATATGAAAAGAAGCATGCAGTTCGCAACGCTTGGCCTGAAGGCTACGTGGCCCGCACTCGCCGCCTTGGCGTCGCCGCCGACCAGAGCCCAGGTCGATGGGCTGATCGACAAGCCTGCCCTCAACGAACCCTTCTGACGATCGGAGAACCGTATGCGCATCATGCACTCCTTCACCGCAGCCGCGCTGGCCGCGCTCGTCATGGTGGGCTGCTCGGGTTCTGCCCCGGGGCCCAACGACGATCAGTTGAAGTCGTCGATTCGCGAGCAGCTCGACAATGCCTGGCAGGTCACCACTCTCGATGTCGAGAGCCGTGCCCAGGAAGGCACCGAAACCTCCCCTGTCGTCACCACGCGCTTCACTGCCGAGATCGAGAGTACCGAACCGCTCTTCGTCCAGGTGCGACCGAGGGAGGCCATCCCGGATGACCTTCTTGGTTCGCCGTATACCCCGCAGGCAGCGTACATCCGACGTGTGCAGGAGAAGGGGCTGGAGATCAAGATCGCCGGCACCACACGCTCTGTTCGCCACGGCGAAGGGTGGCAGACCCGCGTCACGCTCGAGACCGTCTCCCAAGATGTGAAGGGGGCACCGCGTTCGAAATTCGAGGGCATGGGGTTCCCGGTGGTTGAAGCGGACTCGGACGAGGCTAAGGTCTGGATCACTAAGATCCGGGAGAAGTTCGAAGCGCAGCGCCTTGCCGAGAAGGAACGCGCCGAACAGGCTGCAGCGGCACGTGCAGCTGAGGAGGCAATGCGAGAGGAGCGACGCAAGGCGTGGGCCGAGAATCAGAACAAGGCGTTCACAGCGCTCGCATTCGAGTCCCTGTCCGGGCGCACCGCCGGTATCCCGGAATATCTGCTTCGGACCAACCTCAAGCAGGACGGGGACGCCAAGGTGAGTGGCACGATCGAATGGACGGCCATGAAGGGTAACCACAAGGCCCTCAAGTGGCGTGCCACTAAGGTCGTCGAAGGCACCCTCAGCACCAATCCGGAGGGATTGCTCGTGCTCAACCTGCAGGAGAAGTCGCTCGTCGGGACGCCCGAAGGTGATGCGCGCGAGGTCGTCGTGGGGCTGGTCTACGAACTGAAGCTCGACCCCAAGAATCCCAACCAAGTCACCGGCCAGTGGGGGGCGCAAGGAACACGCCAAAGAAGCCTGATCCTGGGCAAGGCGGCAGGCTAAGACAACAACGGGCGCCTCTCGGGGCGCCCGTTTCTTCGCATGCTGGCCGCATCGGTCTAATGCCCCCAGGTTCGCTTGTTCGCCATGAGGTCCATGAGGCGAAAGCCATCAGCGTCGGAGAACCCACACTCGGATTGGCCGATGAGAACGTCCCACGCTGCGGGGAATGGTTGCACCGTGCTGTGCGCGACCACGATCTTTGATGTCGGCATGAGGTTCCGCATCATCCAGGCGTTGATCTCGGCAACGCATTGCTGAGGGCCACCGCCCTCCAGTGTGGGGGTGAAGCCGATGTGACGGCCTCCCAATTCCTTGAGCATGCCGGCGACCTGATGGGCGTTGCACTTGCGGCGAATCTCGGAAGTCACGATGACGCTGCAAAGGCGCCCTGCCAGCACGGCAGCCAGCCTTTGCACTCGCTCATCGAACCCTTCTTGCTGCGGCCGCAGCAGCCCATCGAGGTCCAGGAATAGCACGGGGGCCAGTACGGGGTGGGTTGGCGAAGGCGTTTCCTTACTCAGGATGCGATAGGCGTTCGCTCTCTGAAAGCTGACCTCCGGGCTCTCGGACATCCACGATGGCAACCCCAGCCCATTGCGATCTTCGGTCCCTGCGCCGTCCGTACGGGTCAAGGTGCCAGCGTTGCGACGGATCTCTTCGAGCTTGGCTGCACGCGCGACGGCCAATTCGCGCTGCGCGGCCATCTTCTTCTCTCTCTCCCGTCTGCGCTGATCGTCGATCTTCTCCAGGTACGCCTCGTGGCGACGCCGCGCCTCGGCCTCATCGTTGGCAATCCGCTTCCGAAGCTCGGCCTTGGCTTCGTAGTCCTGGTCTGCTTTCTCCTCCAGGCGAGGGTTGAAAAGCCATGCCTTCGAGCGGGCGTTCTCGAGCACGAAGGTCCGTAGCTCTTCGGGCGTCCACGTGCTCCTCTTCGGATCGATGCTGATCTCGATGGTGGCGTTGCCGCGGGCGCGTATCTTCGCGAGCTTGTCCCGATCGACTGGGTTGTGGACCGCGACTTCGACGTAGAGTGTCTTGCCGGCGACGGTGGCGACGATGTCGGGGCGGATGTTCCCTTCGGTCTTCTCGAGTTGCACCGATTCGAACGTGACTTGGCGAGCCGGTGCGAACGCCTCGCCCGGGCCGCGCCTTCTCACTGGGTTCAGTTCGTGCGTGCGGTAGCTGTAGGGCGGGTGGCACACCTCGGCAGAGGTGCGCAGCGCCTCGACGAACTCGTCCGGGTATCGGAGCACGTTGCACTCGGGCAGCTCCAGCCAGCCGGCATCCTCGATGATGCGCTTTACCCCCAGGTGCAGCGACGACTCGAACGCCTCGCTGCAGCCATAGCCCTTGGCGTGCGCGAAATGCCAGATCGTCTTGCCCGTCTTGCTCTGCCGCGCGATCAGCGGTGCGCTGCACGACGGGCAGGTGCAGGCGCAGGCAGCACCGTTCTCAACCTCTTCGATCGATGCGATGTTGCCGTGCTTGTCCAGAGCGAACGGAATCCGGTGGTCGGGCGATGCCATGCGTCTAAGTGTATCGCGCCGCGCACCTGGTTGAGCTCTTGTGGAAACTGTACGAAGATACAGCCCCTTTTTAGCTTGGCCGCCTCCCATGCTGCCCGCCCCGGATCACCTTGATGCCCCGCTACGTGCTGTCGAGAACCCCCCTTGTGTGCTCCTGCCGCTTGGGCTGACTCCTGTTTCCGCCGGTTTCCCCTCCCCTGCAGAGGACTATGCGGACAAGCGGCTGGACCTCAACCAGTACCTTGTCCGTAACCCCGTCTCGACCTTCTTCTTCCAGGTGCGCGGGGACTCGATGCAGGACGCCCAGATCTTCGACGGGGACATCCTGGTCGTCGACCGCAGCATCGAGGCGTGCCACGGGCACATCGTCGTCGCGTTCGTGAATGGCGAGCGCCTGGTTAAGCGGCTCTACAGGCGCGGCGGCCGTGTGGCACTCCTCGCGGAGAACAAGGCCTACCCGCCTTTGGTGCTCACGGAAGGCGCCGAGATGGAGATCTGGGGCGTGGTGATCGGCCTCGCCAAGCGCATTCCGGGTTGAGCATGTTCGCGCTCGTCGACTGCAACAACTTCTACGCATCCTGCGAGGCGTTGTTCGATCCGCGTCTGCGCGATCGCCCGCTCGTGGTTCTCTCGAACAACGACGGCTGCGTGGTTGCCCGCTCCAAGGAGGCAAAGGCGATCGGCGTGCCGATGGGGGCGCCCTGGTTCAAGCTGCGCGAGATGACCCAGCAGCACGGCATCGTCGCGCTCTCGTCCAACTATGCCCTCTACGCGGATCTCTCGAACCGTGTCGTCGAGGTGCTTTCCGCCTTCACTCCGAATCTCGAGGTCTACAGCATCGACGAGTCCTTTCTGGATCTGACCGGCTTCGCGGGGCTCGACCTTGTCCATTACGGACAGCAAATCCGCGCCCGCGTCCTCCAGTGGCTCGGCTTGCCGGTGTGCGTGGGGATCGCGCCGACCAAGACGCTGGCCAAGCTCGCCAACCACGTTGCCAAGAAGCGCTCGGGCTACGCCGGCGTGTGCGACCTCACCCGTCTCTCTGGCAAGGAGCTCGACACGCTGTGCGCGGAGATCGAGGTCGGTGAAGTGTGGGGCGTGGGGCGGCGCATCGAGGAGCGGCTCTCGCGCATAGGGGTGCGTTC
>ERZ795041.665-NODE-665-length-12286-cov-3.763061_pt1 | contig 12286 bp, 13 predicted proteins | sample MGYA00375125_ERZ795041 | MGnify/ENA primary metagenome ERZ795041 (study PRJEB30170, sample SAMN03074214) | activated sludge metagenome | biome: Common Effluent Treatment Plant; feature: Wastewater; material: Activated sludge; isolation source: activated biomass in...
TACTACGCCGACAAGGAACGCGGCTGGTACTGGCGCGAACCAGTTCTGGTGCCTGACGAGCCGGCGAAGGAAGAAGAATCATCCCCCGAGAGCGCCACGTTGACGCAGCCGAACGCGTCGCCAGCGCGAGAACCGGCACCCTTCTCTGCCGCGTGGATGAGAGAAGCACTGCCGAAGTATCGCGATGCCGCGCTTGAGAATCCCACTCCAGAGAATGTGCGGGCGTACTTTCTCTTGCAGCGATACGGAATCGACATGGCAGAGCGCTTCGCGCTCACGGCGCAGCGAGTTGTTATGTCAGACCCCATGCTCGACGAGAACAACCGCCGGCCGATCTCAAGTTACGGTGCGCGCGTCTTTGATGAGGTGGCGCGTGAAGCCAGCGAGCAGGTCGCGAAGGACATCGCGGGGTCAGCAGGCATCTGGTACTTCTACCGATCCGACTGTCCCTACTGCAAAGCGCAGAACCCAATTCTGAAGCGAATCTCAGAACGTCTGGGATTTGCGGTTCTTCCGATTGCTCTCGATGGACTGCCGATGCCTGACGGCGCGTACCCCATTTTTGTTCCAGATCGTGGGCACGCGCGAGAACTCCAGGTGACTCAGACTCCGACACTCTTTCTCGTGAAGCAAGGTGAGTTCGCGCAACTAAGCGAAGGCCTGGTTACAGACGAGAACCTCGTGAGCCGAATCGTGGCGGCCGCGCACGAGGCCGGATGGATCACAGATCAGCAGTTTGAATCGACGCGCCCGGTCAACGCGACTACGCTGATCGTAGACAGCGACGCGATAGACGACACCGATGCGATGACTCCAGAGGAGCTCGCAAAGATCCTCAAAATTGCCCCGCGGTAGCTAAGAGCGCCATGGAGAAAGCCATGCACAAACCATTTATTCGCATGCTGAGTGCGGTCGCTGCATTCCTTCTTACGACGATGACGGCAATGCTGCCGACGCCGGACGCGAACGCAGACAGCCAAGCACTGATGGATGAGATGCTCGAGACGTACATGAACGTCACCCCGGGCCAGGTGCTGGAAACGCAGCGTCGAGGAGGCATCACGTTCGGTTCGGTGTACGCGCGAAGCCGCGTCGTGCGACCAAACTTTATCGCCATACAACCTCCGAGCTTTCGCGGAGGTTGTCAGGGTTTCGATCTAATTGGCGGATCGTTCAGCTTCCTAAATGGCGAACAGCTTCAGCAGTTCCTGCGGTCGATCGCCAGCAACGCTCTGAACTACGCGTTCACGCTCGCGTTGGAAGGCGTGTGCCCGACGTGCATGCAGAAGATGGAGAAGCTGCGCGACTGGTCCGAGGCCATCAATGGAAAGCTGATGGACTCGTGCCATTGGGGCGAGGCGTTGGTGAACTCGACGAATCTGGATGAGTGGCACCGGTCGCAGTACGAAAGAGCGAAGAACAGTCAGACAAGATCCGGCGTCGTAGACGATGCTTTCCAGGCCCTCGAGAACTTCGTCTCGCCCTTCTTAGCGGATCAAAGCACTGGCGAGTTGACGTCGCAGAACGTTGTGATGGCCGCGTTGCAGAGATCGAATCTTCAATCTTGGTTCGGTGCAATCGGCGACCAGGAGTTGATGGAAGTCGCCATGTCGGTGACCGGAACGATCGTCAAGCGGCCGCTGAACGAGGCGGGTGCGGAGTGCACGAACACGGAGGGCGAGCGGGACTATTGCATAGAGCCACTTCCGGACATTCTAGATCTCGAGCACTTCATCAACGGAACAGATACCGGGCCCGTGCGCATCTATCGCTGCGCCGACTATCCGACGTGCCTCGACGTCACCGCCACAGAAACGAACAACTGGCCCGGTCTGAAGCGCCGCATCCGGGAAATCATGTTTGGCCCGGCGCCGACGTTTACGGGAGGACTCGTCGATAAGTTTCGCGATCCCGCGGCGTCGTTCACTGCAGCGGAAGAACGCTTCATCGAGGGCGCGCCAATCCCTGTCATGACGCTGCTCCAAGGCGTGGCGAACTACGACGGATCACTTCGCACGATGGGAGAGCAGCTGACCGAAGTCATCACAGTACAAGTAGCTCGCGATCTGATGCTGGAAATCGTGGGCTATGTGCGGAAATCGTTCGGTACAACCGGTATCCAAATGAGTGAAGTGATGCTCAAGCGCATCTCAGAGAAGCTCAATGCGTTTTCGACTCGCGTGACCTACGAGGACCGGCAGTTCGAGAATATGACGCGGCTTTTGACGCTGCTGCAGCAAGTGAAAAAGCACGTACGGGAGCAGGATCCGGCGAGCACCGTAGCCGCGAGTCGCGTGAGCAGCGGCAGATAATTGAGACAGCAGTATGTTCGAGATCATCTCGCTCGGGCGCATGGATTTCTTGATGGCGGTCCTCAATGGGCTTGCCATCCTGACCGCGGATGATGGTCCAGCAGGTTACGGCGGCCTGGTCGGACTGGGGCTCCTGATCGGCGTGCTGCTGGCAATGGTGCGCGGTGTAGTAACTCAGAAGCTGGAGCTCCAATGGGTCTTCGCCGGCTGGCTGTTGTTCACCACGCTTTTCGTACCGAAAGTCGACGTCACAGTCGAAGACATCTACACCGGTGAGACGAACACGGTAGCCAACGTACCGCTAGGTCCAGCGGCAATTGGCTCAATTACGTCCACGATAGGCATCACCCTCGCTGGCGCTTTTGAGACGGTGTTTGCGTATCCGTCTCTGACGACGGCGGGATACATGGATTCGCTAGATCTGATCAACGCGATGCGCGAGATCGACTTTGGCGGTGCAAACGATGGCGATGCGAGTTCAGCGGTGGCGAATGTCGATTTGCAGCGATCGATTCGTGAGTATCTCGTTCGCTGCGTCATGCAGAGCATCTCGATGGGTATCCCGGGCATTGGACCGAATTGGTCCAACCTTCGGGAAACGGATGATTTGCTGGCGGCCATTCAGGTGAACACGAACATCTGGACGACGACTGTTTATCTCGATCCGGCGGAGCCCACTGGGGTCGCCATGGGATGCGGGGACGCTTATACGCAAATCGTCACGTTTATCGACGACTCGTTCTACCCGGCGTGGACCACTTATATCGGCGCTCAGCTCGGCTTGGAGGACACAGAAGTTCAGGTCCAAGACTCGCTGGACGCATTATTCGGACTCGGGGCCGATGCTCGCAACTACATGCTGAATTCGCTGCTGAAACGCGAGATCGAGCTCGCTGATCTTGGCTACCACGCTGGCGGCGGGAACGACGCCGGCGTTCTGATGCGCGTTCAAGCGATGGAGCAGCGGCGCGCCCAGTGGGCGGCGGAGCAGAGTCTATGGGCAGAGATGGCGCGGCCGGCCATTTCGTTTATCGAGGGATTCTTCTATGCGGCCTCGCCTTTCATGGGCTTCATGTTTTGCATCGGCGCTCCCGGAATCACGATCTTCGGTCGCTACCTGGTGTTCGCGGTGTGGATTCAGCTTTGGATGCCTATTCTCGCCGTAACCAATCTCTACATCACGATCGCCGCGCAGAACGACCTGCAACGCATCCAGGCGAGCGGCACGAACCTGTTGAGCATGACGGGGCTCGAGAGCGTTTGGACGGAGACGTCGAGTTGGCTGGCCTTTGGCGGCAACATGGTCGCAGCGACGCCCCTTCTTACATTCATCCTGCTGACTGGTTCGTACTTCGCTCTGACGCGACTCACTGATCGCTTAGGTGGTGCCGACCACGTGAACGAGCGAATCACCTCACCCGATATTGTGAACCCGGCACCGGTTGCCTCCCTGGGTGCGATCGGCGCGCAGGCGGCATCATTCAGCGCTGACGCACTGTACGGTCTGCGTGGCCATGGTGCAGAGGTGGCAGGAGGTGCCGTCAACCTATCGTCGGCGCTGTCGGCGGCGGCATCGTCACGTGCAAGCACAACTGCAGATTCCGTTCATCGACTCTTGCAAGAAAGTTCCTCGGGAGTCGATCTGAGTCGTAAGGATCAGTTCGACAGCTTCCTTAGGAATTCGATCAGCGAATCGTTTCGCAGTGGACGCAGCGAAACAGATTCGATCATCCGAAGCATGGCCACGCAGGTTGCAGGTGGAGAGGAGCGATACAGGGCGCTGTCTGAACAGGATCGCCACGTCCTCGACGGAGCGGTTGCTCTCGGCCTCAGCGGCTTTGGTAGCGGTGGCCGGGTAAATGGGATGCTGCAAAATGCCTCCGGTGTCGACGAAGGTACAAGGCGCTCGTGGGCCGAGTCGATCCAGGATCTAGCGAGTAGTAGTCGAACCAGGGCGGTCGAGCTGGCGCGCGCCATAGCCACGGACGATCAGCGCGGCAGCAGCAGCTCAGTAATGCGAGCACTGGGAATGCAGGACAGCGAGCGGTGGTCAGAGGGAATTTCTGCGACAAAATCAGCCGTGGAGGCTTTCGACGAAGTCAGCACCCTACAGCAGTCGATGGGATCAAATTGGAAGATGGACGCGCTTGCGATTGGTAACCAGCTTTCAGGCACGCAGGCTGGAGGCCAGCTTTACACTTTGGCGACAGCTCACAATATGGGCGACCGCGTGGACGAAGTAGCGAATGCGCTGCACCTCATGGGTGTCTCCCGTGGAACATCTGTGGTCGCAGCGTCTGCCCGTGTTCTCTTCGAGGACGGAACTCCAGAAGCTGCTATCGCTGCGGCACAGATTCTGAAAGAAAACCTTGGTGCTCCAGGGACTGGCATTGGAGGCGGTCCTAGTCGCGGCCCAACAGATGGCCCGCCTTCCCCCGCGACCGCTTGGAAGGAAATGCAGGCGGGTATCCGTTCAAACGTTCAAGACGTGCCGGAATCCGCCAACGCGCTACGCACTACAGTGGAGGATCGACTCGGTGGTGGATGGGAGCGGCAGGCGGCCGAATGGCGTGCTCGAGGCGATGCCGCTGTAGAAGCAGGCTTCAATGCGTGGCTTAGTGGCAATCAAGCTGAACTTGAGCGAAATCAACAAGAGCTCGCCGCTATCTCTGAACGCAAGGAATTCGAGCTTGTTAGAGATTCGTTCGAGAGCGAACGAGGTTTCTTGCAAGCACTCAACGAGACGGCGTGGGCGCGGAACCTCGTCAACGTTGGCGGATACGAGGATCTCAAGACCGCTTTCGGGCGAGCAGATGACCGATACAAGGAAGCTTATGATGAAACTTACGAGCGCACAGGAAGCAGACTCGCGGCTATGAGTGCTGGTGTTATCGCCGCCGCGTCGACCAGGGTGCCGAACGGTGAGTTTGGGCATCGCATATATACGGAGGCTTATAGCGAGGCGGTTGAACGCGACATTCCGGAGCAGGCAGCTCACTATTTCGCAGCATTGAGAGCGTCTAGCTACTACACGGATTGGGACAGAGACTTTGAAGATACCGAGGAGTATGCGGACGTAAGACGAGAGGCGGTAGAGCTCATGGGTGAGCAGGGAGTGGCGGCGCTGGAGCGTGCAGCTGCGGGCACTGATGTGGTCAGCGAGAGGTACTTGAAAGAGGCCGCCGTTTTGGGTAAAGGATTCAGGAACAACTGATTTTCGGGTTCGAATGAACCCATAGCGACGCAAGTCGCGAGAGTACGGCGTCCCAGTTTTCCTGCGACGCCGCCATGCTCGGTGCAACAGCATCGACAATTGCAACCCAGTCGGGACAGACGTGCCCGACTGGGCGCGTGAGTCCCATTCAGCCAATGGAGGGACTCATGATTGTTGGCTTCTTCGTTGATTTAATCGTCTACCTGATCGCAATTTTCTCCGTATTTCAGTGCTTGAAGCGGTTTCTCCGCGTACGCATGCGACGGCGCACGAAAGCGCCGCAAACGCGCAATTCCGAGGAAGTGTCTCAAGCCTGGATAGATGAAGGAACGCGGTCGGAAACAACGACCTCACCGACGGCAGACGTTCAAGGCGATGAGCCACGGTCTCAGAGTGCGGTCCCCACTGGCCGTGCAGTGAACGTTGCTAGCGGTGGGCGAATCTACCGTTGTGAGGAAGTGATCAAAGGCGACGAGCGATACACGCAAGTGTGTCAAGTCGATCGCCGCGGCCGTCAACGTAGTCCTGCGAGCGTTTCGTTAGGAAGTTTGGAGGAGGTTGCGCCTCGAGTACTGTAGGTTGATGGACACAAGAGCAACACTCTCGTGTCCATCGATTCCCCCTAATACTGACTGTGCGTGATTGGATCGTGAGGATCCGATTGATCGGAAGCAATTCGATGCGCGCAACCCAAGTGAGTGCAGGAAGGTCCACCGCACGCATGTTCGAATGGGGCGAGACCCTTCTGCCTGCTTAGCAGGTACGCAATCCCGGCTAGAAGGTAGGAACTCGGGGCAGCGAGAATCCACAGGAATCCCTCTACCTTCCCGAAGTAGAGCATTCCGATGCCGATTCCTAGCAGTCCGATTGCGATGGTATGGACGAAAAACACTGTAGCTCTCCCGTTCCACGCGGGACGGGAGTCATCTTACTATGCCGAGTGCCGCCGTCGACGGAACTCGGGAAGGAGCAAAGGGAAATGTACGTATTTGCCGTAGTTCTGATGGTTTTGGTAGGTTGGCTTGGCACCTTTGATGCCTCCGCTGGGGAACCTGAATCGGAGGCGCTGGTGATTGCAAAAGCCAGCGGCCTCAAGAAATTGCGCGACGTCACCGAACGTGACATGGCGCGGGCGGTAAAGGCATCTGGCGCTGGCCCGACCGGGACCCTGTCCACGCACGCGGTTGGTTCGGCAACCGGCCTTATGGCGCCACCGCCTGGAATCTCGGCGACTGCCTCGGCGGGAATCTCAGGGGCCCTTGCCTTGCTCGGTTCAATGCCTGCGGATCGACCCGAGCGGCTGCCACGCTTCTTGGTTTGGTTGCCTCAATCCGAGGCGAGCAATTCCACTGAAGCAAGAAGAAAGGCGACGGAAGCGATCAAGGCAGCTATCGCGTCGGCGTTTCCGAGTTCGACAGTCGAACTCGCTCGACGCGAAGAGCATGCGCGGACCGTGCTCCGAATTGCCGGACCTCTCTGCGACAGCTGCGTGATATCTACCTGGGTCTTCGACAATGAGCCGCGAGTGCTTGAAGCGCCAGCTTTGCTTGGCGGTCAGAAGGCGTATGCCTGGGGCGGGTTCAATAATACTGGTGTTGGAACCTTGGATGGTTATCCGCTGACGGATCCGGATCTGTCCAGTCAGGATCGACTGGGGTTTTACCAGCAGGTGAGTGCTCACCTGCCGAGTTGGATTCTCGTCTATCTACCTCCTGATGAACGACTAGCGCCTTATCCGCAGATCCTTCGGAGTGGGGAAATACTTCTCTTTGTCGAGCCTGGGCTTTACGCCCAGGTCTCGGCGAAGTCACGTGAAGAAGAACACGCTCAGAAGGAGGCGAAATAGGCTTGGTGTACACGCTCTCGGCTCATAGCGTCCGATTGTCCTGCGAGCGAAACTACAATGCCTTCAAGGCACGCTTCCGTCGAGGATCTTAATCGAGCGTCCGCTAGCCTCTACGAGCCTATTCCTCGAAGAGGTGGTGATGATGTCCGTTCCGCAGAAATATCGCGACTCACACTATCACCGCAGTTCGTCGCTGGATGCGCTTCGCTTGTGTATCAGCGCGGCCGACCAGCGAATCGTCGTCCTCGCGGCACCGAGCGGTTTCGGAAAAACGGAGCTCGCCCGCGCGTACTGCGAGTGTCACCCTGACGCCGAATACCTCTGTGCCACGGATCCGGCTGTTCTGAGGCGCAGCTCGGATAAGAAGGTGCTCTTCGTCGACGAGGCGGAGCGCCTTAATGGTATCAACCAGCGAAGCCTACGAAGCTGGCAAATCTGGTTTCTGAACAGTCATCCGAATGCCGTGATCGTGCTAATCGCGCAGAGTGCTAGCGAGCTGCTCTCAAGAGGTCTGCTGCGAAAACCTATCTGTCTCGAGATTCCATCTTGGATCGACGAGCGCGCCGGCGCGCGGCCGTTCATCCGTCCACGCGACATCCGAGCATCCTCCGGGGTAACGTGCTCAGCGACCCCATGCGCAGCAACGCGCGGTCAAACGCCGATGGAATGGATGGCATCGTTCTGCTACTCGCTTCGGCAAAAATTGTCGTGGCTCATGAAGCAACCGAAATCCTGAAGTCCGTGGCTGATGCATCTTCCGGATGCGTCCTTCTGTACCCGCCGGGCTTACTGCGGTACATTGATGGCGGGTCGACCGTCACCTGCCGCACGCGCCTCGCAAGGGGTACGACGATCGCCGAATGGGCGGCCGCAATGCGTGCACCGGAAAGAACGCCCAGGAGAAAACGATGGACATCCAGCAGCTCAAGCTGTTGGCAGGGCGAGTTCGCGCCCTGCTGACTCAGCACGACCGGCCGATCGGCCACAGCCAAGCGCTCGACCTAATTGCCGCCGTCCCTGGCCTTCGCGATTGGCCGGAAGTCATGGCGTTTCCTCACCGTGTACAAGCGTGTCAACTCGAATCGTCCTGCGCGGCCCGGTTGAGTTACCGCTTACGCAAGAAGCACAACCTCGATCTCGATCCGCAGGCCTTGCTCAAGGTCCTGAATGGCGATGCGCGGCCGGCACGCACGTTGCCGCAGATCTGGCCTACCGGTCCGGCACCGGGCGTGTACGTCACCACGTCGCAGTCGGCGATCGACGTGTTGATCAAGCTGTATGAGGAAGCGAGCGATGGGGCGCTAATCTATGCAGAGCGAGCCGCGAGTGGGTCCGAAAACAGCATCGATTTGGGCGACAGCGGACTATGGTCGCCGGGCCTGCAGCGTGTTCCGAGCGGAACTCTTATTGTCGTCGGTCCGATTGAGTTGAACCAAGAGGCATGGAACTCCAGCGCCGAGCGCATGGAAATGGCGTGCCTGCGGGCACAGGTCGATGGTCATCGCGTCGCCGTGTTGGTAGAGACACCGAGGCCGGAAGATCTTTGCGAAGATCTACATTTGATGGTGCGGATGAAGGAGCCCGAAGGCGACGACTCGCACGCGGCGCTCACTGGTGTCGTAACTGATGAGGGTGAACTTCAAGCGCGAAGTCCGTTCGCAAGGGCTCGCGGACGACCGGTACAATGTCGTAGCGATGTCTCAGCAGAGGCAAGAGCCGCGCTAGAAATCATCGAGCCTATCCGCAATCTGTTAGATCGCGCGCACTCGGGGCTTGTTCTGTTCGGTTCAGTAAAGATCAAGGAGCATTATGCGGCCGACCTGGTCGCCGCTTCACTGCACGTTACAGACCATGTGGGGCCGGCGGCTCGCGTAAAGCCCCGCAACCGCGGTACGCCTGCAAAAGAGTGGCTCGTCCCCGACGAAATCAAGGAGCTGCCGTATCTGCCGTCCATCGAGAGTGCGTTCGACCAAGGCTATCGCCGCATCATCTACCACCCGAACTACACAGACGCAGACACATTGCTCCAGTATGCAGATGACGCGCTACTCATCTCGGGGGCGTATGGCGGGCAGGCGGCCGACATCTATCTCAGCGCTTGGCGTGCTACCGGGATTGAGAAGTACTCTGATTTGCTTGCGCGAGCGATCGCTTTGTTCGCAGTGATGCCGATCATGACTACGGATGGGGAACGCATCGCACGGGATGTTTACGTGCCTCCACGGAATCCGGCGCCGCCGCTTAATCGATTCGACGACGTGCTCGAGCACATTGAGCAGCACCGTGCGTTGAAATGGCAGGACGAGCTCACGGAAATGCTCAACGCGGGTTTCGTGACGCTGGCGCAGATTCGCGAATCGCTCTCGCGCGATCGCGACGTGCAGGAGTTTCTCAAGAGTTTGAACGCGCGCGACGTCGAGACTACGTGACGTGGAGAAGCCAACGCGCGAGGATTCCAACACCGAGCGCATAGTTGAGGATACGACATCGGCGATTCGAGTGAGATAAGCGCTCGAGCCGGTGTCGTGTCCATTTCAACTCGCCGCAGACGGAGGAGGAGAGGCGTCGTTCTCGAGCGTCTGAGTGAGTGACTTCGCCGCGGTATCGCTGAGCTGACCTGTGAGCTGCTTGCGCATGGCCGCGATCTTTGCTTCGGCTTCGCTGCGCAGCTTTGCGCCTTCTCGCTGGATCCGCCGCACGTCGTCGACCGTGGCGAGGAGCTGCTTGTGGACGTTTTGGAGCGTGTCGACGTCTATGACGAGTCGTTGATTGGACTTCGCCGTCTGCACCGCGTTCTGGTGCAAAAGCTCAGCGTTGCGGTTCAGAAACTCGTTTGTCGCGTCGTCGATCGTGTCAGCGAGCTCGACAGCATTGCGTTGTTCATTGAGTGGAGAAGGTGGTCAACGGAGTATTGAACTGTGCGTAAACGAACAGACCGACCGCGAGGGCCGCGAAAGCGGACGCCGCCGCGAGCAGGGTTGTGCCAAACCGCTTCGTCCTCGTGCCCCTGCCATGTAGCTCCCTGAGCGCCTGGCCGTCGATCGAGATCCGTTCAGACGCATCGGCAGTGAGGAGCGCATCAGCGCCCAAAGCTGTGGTCTCGTCCATAGGTCCTCCGTAAGCGCGAGGACGCGACCGTACGTTCTGCGATCCTGCATCGGTGCGAGCGTAGTGGACGATGAAGGCCACCCAAACACCATAGCCGGACCACTTGAACGTCTCAGATGTGTGTTTCTCCGAGGAGGCCCAGCGACCGTACCCGGGGACTTGCAGTTGCGGCGACCTGTGCTAAGACGGGCGAGACGGGATTTGAGAAGGACGTTGTACTTGGGCCAGATAGTGCATTTCGACAACGTGCGTGCTCCGTGGGACCGGGGCGTGCTGCGCGCGAGCGGCCTGCCGGATCCGCTGAAATGGCGCGTGCTCGCACGACCCCTCGATGGCTGGATCGGGCGCGGCGTGCGAGCGCAACCGCACTTTGTCGCGGTGACCGATACGGATGTGAGAGTGGTTTCTTTGTATGCAGGGATTGCGCCGGAGCGACTCTCACAGGAAGCACTCATCTGCGGAGCGCTCGAGCTCGCAGTCGTGATTAGGAAGTGCACCATGGCCGAGCGGACGCGACTCGGTGTATGGCGTGCCTACGATGATGGCGGCGACATCGAAGCCTTACTTACCCGCACCGACGTTGAAGCGGCGTGGGACGTTGCCTGTCGTTACATGAGGCAGTGGAATCGCCTGGCCGCGACTTGCGGGTCGCTTGCTGGCGAACTTGCCGAGCGAGGCCTACTCCTGAACGGGCTTCGGTGCTGAAGGACCGCCGTCTAGGAATTTCAACAGATCTTCGGCGCGCTCCATGTCGAGCCCCGCGACGATTCCCTCGACGAGCTCCTCGCGCGTCTCAACCTTGTTGATGGTCGTGCCTTGCTGAGCTGCGCGTGTGCGCACCGTATTGAGTTCGCTAGCGGTCAGGTGGACTCGGTCCTTTTCGAAGATCATTCGTGGCACTCCCAAGAATTCCCTTGATGCACCGGATGATACACTACGCCCGTCGGGAACCCAGGAAGTGAGTGCATGAAGCGACAGAAGACCCAAAAGAAGCGAATCGTGCGTCGGTGGACAAAGGCTGAGCTGAAAGATCTTAGAAACAGAATTCGCCGCGGGGATCCGGCCCGATCGATCGCAAAAGGACTCAAGCGCTCCATCGGTGCGATCTATCAGCGAGCATCGTCCGAAGGAATTCGCTTCCCCAGCCGTTAGCCGTTAGCCGTTCGACGGCGTTGGACGCGGCTTCACGTACTGCTTGAAGGCGCTCACCAAGTATTCTCTGAACCCGTTGCTCACCGCCAGCCGAGGAACAGTCTCTCCGCGAGCACTTTCTCCGTTCCGGTAACGCAAGCCATCCAGCATCAGAGATCTTGCGAGCTTGCCTCGCTGGTAGGGAGGGCAGTCGATGAGGACCTGCCGGAGTGCGCTGTCCGTGCGCGCTCCGATGCAGACATTCACCCTCAGATACGAATGTCGCTTCATGCTGCAGCCCCGCTGCTGAGAAACGTTTCGCCCATCAAGTGAAACCCGCGCGCGTTCGCGCACACCGGGTCCTCAAGAGTGTCAATCGAAACATTGCGGAAAGTGGACGTGAGCGCGTCACGGAAGTACTCAGCACCACCGCCGACCAGACATACAGCGTCGATCTCATCGACGCTCCGAATCGAGTTCCGCAGCGCTTTGATTGCTCGATCGATTACCCCCGCGCCGGCGTCGCGGAACTTGCGTGGATCGATGTGCTTGCCGCCGACGGCGAGCTGCTGACCTGATCGAAGGGCGTGATCCAATCGCCGCAGATTTGAATAGGTTTCCCCAAACTGCGAATTGATCGCATCCACAATCGCCTTCAGATAATCAGAGACCCCG
>ERZ795041.667-NODE-667-length-12274-cov-6.120304_pt1 | contig 12274 bp, 9 predicted proteins | sample MGYA00375125_ERZ795041 | MGnify/ENA primary metagenome ERZ795041 (study PRJEB30170, sample SAMN03074214) | activated sludge metagenome | biome: Common Effluent Treatment Plant; feature: Wastewater; material: Activated sludge; isolation source: activated biomass in a...
TCGCGGGCAAGCGCCATCACCTCGTTCCAGCGTTCCTCGGCTGCGCAGATGTCGGCAAGCAGCGCGCGGTTGTTGCCCTTGGCCTTGCGCAGGTCGTTCAATAGCTGTTCCACGAAGGCGGGCCATTCGCCGACGGGCACATGCTTGCGCAAAAGCTTGTAGTGTTCCATGCCATCGCGGTTGCTGTCCAGCATCAGTGTTCGTGCCAGGCGGATCACTTCGGGTGTGTCCTTGGTCAGTTGTGCAATGCGCAGCAGGTGGGGCGTCCAGTAGTGTTCGTGGGTCACTGTACGGCCGTTGATCCGCACAAGCCTTCCTTCCTCGGCCAGCTGTTTGGCACGGGCCCAGTCCTTCGCCTTGATGGCCCTTTCGATGGCTGCTTGGCGCACTTCGCTGTGGACGAGGAAACGTTCTTCCAGCGTGGTTGCAGCTTCGGCGCCTTGGAACCGGCGGGTGAGCTGCAGCAGGGCGGCCCTTGCGGTAGCGCCGCCATACTCCACATCGGCGGAGCGTTTCAACGCCGCCATCAGCGGGGCCGCTTCGGCCTCGGTGCGGGCCAGGGCCGCAGCGGCCGGTTCCAAATGGCCGTTCCAGTCGCAGTCGTTCACGGCCTTGTCGGAGAGCAGGCGCACGGTCTCGGCAAGCAGTTCCTTGCGGAACGGTTCTTCGTGCTCCGCCTGTGCCAGTTCATCAAGCAGCTCCATGGCCGCTTCGATGCCACCACCGATGTCGCCGTTGCTGTCGTCGGCGTGTTCCATGGCCTCCGCACCGGCTTCGATTGCCGCGCTGATCATCGGCAGGGCGCGTTGTGGGTGGCCTTTCTTGATCAGGGTGCGGGCCTGGTCCACCATGTCATGCAGCACGGCTGCGGCCGCGTATGTGTCGTTCCAGCCGAAGAAACCGCCACGCCCGGCCACGGCCCGCAGCCCGGCTCGCAGGCTTTTCAGGTGGTCCTTGCGGTCGCCGGTGATGGCTTGCGGCGCGCAGGTTACCAAGAACTGCTTGCGGAACGCGCCATCGGCCATGCAGCGGTCGCGCACAAAGGCCACCAATTCCTTGTGCGGCAGTTCGGACAGGGCGCGGTCCACCTGCTCGGCCACGGTGGGTTTCTTGGCCGCTTTGCGTCCCTTGCCCCGTTTGGGCAATTCCATTTTGCCTTGTTGCAGTTCGAAGAGGAGCGCCACCACGTGCTTGCACACGGGGCCCTCATACGGGCAGTCGCAGGCATGTTCCGTGACGGCGTTTCCCTTCAACCGAACGCTGACCGTATAATCCTCGCTGCCTTGCACCACGGCCTCGTACAGGCCCGGTTCCAGCTCTTCCGGTTCCTCCACTGCGCCGCGCTCGAAGTACTTCAGCCCGCGCTCCAGGATGCGCTCGTCGATCAGCTGCTCAAAATGGTCCAAGTGAATTTCCATGGGGCGAAGGTGGGAAGCAGGACGTTGTCTGCGCATGCAGTGATCGGCACGGCGACAAACATGCGCGACGCGATGGATGAAGGTATTCGATCGGTGGTGCTGCTTTGTAGGGCGCATTTGCCATTGGTATGGAGGAGGGGCATCACCTCGGAGCGCTTGGCCTTGGTGAAAACGTCGGTGCGCTTGGTCGCTGATGGCAGGCCGATTCAGAGCTTCACTCCGAAGCTCTTCAATTTGTTGACCGCGCCCTCCACCACCGTAAGCTTGTTGACCTGGAAGATCTCCTTGCTCTTGGCTTTCAGGTAGGCCCGCAACTCCTGTATGGCCTTCGTCTCGTTGTATGTCAGGCGCTTGGTCTGTACGCCGAGGTCCAGGATGCGTTGCCATTCCTTGTCTGGAACGACAACAAAACGTTGCATGACCTGTTCAGGGTCAATGAGAGGCTTTTCCTCTTGCTTGCTCAATTGCCTGATGTCATCGACGTTCAATCCCATCGTCTCGAACAGATCCAAGATGGTGTAGCCCTTCTCCACCTCGCGGGCGTTCAGGTCTGCGCCGTTGCGAAGCAGCTTGTTCGCGATGCTCATGATGATCCCACGTTGGTTTGCATCGAACAGGTCGTGCCGGATGGCATGGATGCTTAAACCATTCCAGAATCGCGTACCCATATCCGTGATCCGCTGTAGCATACCATGGTTCCGGGCCTTGTCGGCATCCGCATCGCCCTGCGCATGTCGGGCATTGCGTTCGGCTTCGGTGGTCATGAAGGGCGCAAGTGCTTTCAGATCGAACGGATGCTCCTTCTGCTGCTTCAGGCCATCCCATGTACGCTCGTACTTGGCTGCTTCGCTGATCAGTGATTCGGACAAGTTGTTTAGGTACTTGTAAACGAACTGAAGCCCTTTGCCCAGTTCATTGGACAAGGCGGGAGAAAGTGATTGGGCACGCCAGATCGCCCCAAGGTCCAGGAGGTTCCCAGTAACCTGATGCAGGTATGCCAACGTGTAGGTGACAGTTGGCGCCTTGATGTTGGTGTCGCCTATAGCGTCCTTGCCTTTTCGGCCGAACAGCTTGTCGGTTTCGCGGAAGAGAATGGCATTGGCTACGATATCCTCCCAATAGAACCGGCCTGGCATGGTCTTCTTGAACTCCTCGCTGATCGCCTTGAGGTAGATGTTGTAATTCTTCTCTGCGCCTTTCACCACATGGAATGGAAGCCGGTTCCAAGTATTCATGTACTTGGCCACCTCGGATTTGATGATCATCTGGTCCTTTGGGAACTTCCGCTTGAACGCTTCCTTGCGGTTGTTCGGCTCCTTGGCAAGGGCTTCGCGGTACTGACCCTTCACCCGCTCGAAGTACCAGACCGATTGCTTATTCCGATCCTCCGGATCTATCGCATAGATCGTGCGGGACAACTCCTCCAGCTTCTGTAGGATCGGATTGTTCGAGGTGAGGTCCAGTTCGGAGACCTTGTTCTGACTGTTCGCAAAGCGTGCAATGTCTGGGACCGCGGCATTCTTCTTGGCTTCGTCCTTGATCACCGTCAACTTCATCTGCACAAAGACTTTGTCCAACTCCACTTTGTGCTTGTGCTCCGTGTGGAATAGCGATGCGGTCGTCTGCCCGCCGTTCACGATCTGGAAGTCGCGCATGCCGGTGATGTACAGGTGGCCTTTATTCACTTCCGTCTGCACGTCCAGTGCGGTGGCGGCAAGCCCATTATTGTATGGTAGGAACATTTCCGGGGACTGCCGGATGGTCTGCATGATACCCTTGTTCACCTTGCCGGTCTGCTGCAGGAAGGCGCGCACGTTGCTTTCCAGCAATCTCGTCCCGTAGTTGCGATATAGCGTAGCGAGGAGCCGGCCGGGAACAATGGCCAGATAACACTCATACACATCGTTTTCCGACGGCATGGCCAGGCAGGGTATGGGCTCGCCATGGAGTCCTTTCAGGTCTATTTGGATGGGGTCCCGATTGTTGGTCGACTGGTCGAGGCGATGGAGGCGTTCGATGTCCCAGAGGTGAAAGTTGATGGTGAGGTCGTCGAAACCCTTCAGCTTGTGGTTCTTCGGCGGGTCGTGTGGAATGAGCCCATTGCTGATCAGGAAAATATTGACCCGGATGAAGTCCTTTTGATGTTTCCGAATGATCCTGGCGAGGGCGAGCGCCTCGGAAGCGCTGGGTTCAATGTCCTCCTCGTAACCTTTCAGAGCCAAGTTGGCAAAGTTCGCCGGCCACTTTAGCAGTTTGTCAAAGTCGGCTTTGGCCAACCGGTAGGCCTCGGGAGCATGTTGGTAGTGGGTGATGAAGAGGTCCAGTGTTTCCTGATTCTCGTCGATCGCATATCCGTTGATCTTGAGTTCAGTATTCCCGTGGCGGTTCTCTTTCTCGTAGCGGCAGCGTATGGGACTATCCGTTTCTCCGGCATCGGAGAGTATGGTCAGTATGTGTTCGGTGAATACGTTCTCGCTGGTGGCTCCTTCCGGTTCGGTCTCCAGGATGGAATCGACTTCACTGTGGAGCGATCGGATGAACAGGGATAATTCATGGTCTTCCGAAGTGGCAGGCGTAGTGGTCATTAGGATCGGAATAGGTCCAATGCATTGTCAAGCTCCATGCCATAGGGAACGCAACCGGCAGGATGAAGCTCATAGGTGACTTTTCCTATGGTGCTGCTCAATCCACTCCTCCGGATGGCCGGAAAGTCTTCGGTCACGCGATAACACAAGATCGCACGCACCTCATACCCCTGCTCAGTGAATAGTTCATAGTGGAGCGGGTCGACACCGACCTTTAATAGCCTGGACCGGAATGCGGCCTGAATGGCCGGACGCGTACTGCTCCGTTGGATTAACTCCTTGATCAAGGCGGAAAGCGTATGCGATCCACCTCGGATCTCATTGAGGTGGACCAAGCACAGTACCAAATCGGTCCACCCGGTGAGGTCCAGCTGAACTTCGTTGCTGATGTGCATGACTGGAAGGCTCGCTATGGAGGTCTTCACTTCCAATGCCGCACCTGCTTTGCTGAAGTCATGGTTGGCGCTGAGTGGTCCTCTCCAGCAATCCCATGCCTCCGGAGCATCAGCATGTCGATCAAGGAGCCGCTGGAGGATGGTCAGCTCACCGAAGAGCCCCCTTTGCCTTTCCATACCGATCATGTCGGAGGCAACTCTGGCAAACAGTTGCTGCCAATGCTCGAAGCGCGTGTAGAAAGCAGAAACAGCCTGCTCCGGGGTCTGTGCAATGACCAAGTGTTGGAGCAGGTCATCCACAAAGAGGGAGAATATATCGGCCAATACGGGTTCCTGGAGCAGAAGGATCAAGCTGCTTCCGCCGTGGGGCAAGGGCACCCTTTCCAATTGAATAGCCTGTGTCCGACGGATCGGCGAGCTGTAGCTGGGAATGCCTGGCGGAAGTTCCAATTGAACGAACCTGGTCGCCGTACGTGGCGTGTATCCCAGAGTAAACTTGCCGCTCCGTATGGACTCAACGACGAACTGAGCAGTACGCCCACCCTGTTCGCGGACCATATCCTCCCAAATGGTACGGGGATCAAACATCGCGGTCCGCTGGATCGTCGCTCTCCTGCACTTCGTCCTCCATTCCGGCCATCGGGCGTACGGCATACCTGTACGCCACTTCGCCTTCGATCTCCGGGAATTGGATGCCCACACCGACAATGGGTACGGTATGAGTGGAGTCGGAAACGCGCGGGTCCATGGGCAGGATGACAAGTAAGGGGGTCCCAGTCTCCTTTCTTACAGCGCGCAACTCCTGTTCGCTGATCCTATCCGCCGGCGTCGGTAGGTCGAGGTCGATCATACGGGCTCTTTTATCGAGGATGGCATTCTTGCTGCCGCCAACGATCAGCACATCCCCCTTCTGTTCCAGACTTCGGGCGGGCATGCCTCCGCTCATCGAACCATTGGACCACGTGAAGATTTGCGACCTGACATCGCGGAACCGGATCTTGTGGTTGTGCTGACTTCGAGAATTGAGAATGATGGCGACATTCCAATTAGTCAGCAGGCCGGATCCGTTCTGCTGCATCACATAGCCGCGCATGGATTCACTTGGGAAAAAGCCGAGCCCATTGTATGCGGCAAGGAAGTCGATAACGTGGCACGCTTCGATGCCGCGCCAGAGAATGGAATTGGCAGGAGTATCAGCCGATAGAAGTATTGGCTCGGGTAGCTGCCCCAGTAACTTCTGAAGTGCCCTGTAGTTGTTCGTGACATCTTCCCCCTTGTCACTGAATGCATAGGTCTGCTTGAGCTGCCCTGAATAGGAGAGATCAAGGGTTTCGTGCCCCCTCATCCTGGCTGCCGAAGTGATCATCAGCATGCCGGGGTGTTTCATGACCTTGATCTGGAATTGTTCCGGCGTCTTGTTTTGCGTGGACATCACATCAAAGTCCGCCCGCATCTCGTCAGTGGCCATAGCCACATGCTCGTACCACAGTTGCAGCTCCGGTGTTGTGAACAGCCTGCACAAATCCACATAGCCCGGCCTGTAGCCGAACCAGCGCCCCATCTGCATCAATGAGTCGTACATACGCGTGGTGCGGAGATAGTAGCTCATTGAGAGTCCTTCCAATGTGAGGCCGCGTGCGAGCTTGTTCCCCCCAACGGCGATTACGCTTAACCCGGTACCGTCGTACTCGCCATAGTTGAGTTCCTGGGTGTTTTTATACTCCAGATTGCGGAGGTTCTTCTGCCCATGGACAGCTCGCACTTCGATTTTGTTCACCGCAGCCGACAGTTCGGGCCGTACCGCGTCCCACGTCGTGATCTTGATGGCAGGGTCTTGGTATCTCAAATTCTCCAAGACCGTGGTCGTGGTACCTACGAAGTCTTCGTTGAAGAGCTGTTCCAGCTCCCTAAGCAGTGGGCCCGTGTTCAGCTGTATCTGGTTCCTATAGTCATGTAACGCTTCGTTGACCAATCGGGCGATGCGATCGATCCAAGCAACACGGAGTGCCACATGTACCAGCATGGAGTTGTGCTTGGTGGCCTGTCCACGCAAGCGCCTGATCGCACAGGTCAATATGAACGACTGGATCGCACGCTTCAGGCTGGCAGGAAGACCGTCGGGCAGTTGATCCCGATTTTCCTTGTTGATGCGTGCCGGGAAATAGGGCTCCTGATCCGTCGCGTCACGAATGATCGGAAGCGGGTCCGGAATGTTCTCAATGCCAGCCTCACCATGACCGAATACTTCGGTGGCTCCGATGTAGTTGCTCGGCGGATGGATGTTGACAATGAAGTCCCGCGGGAAAAGGTCCTCTCCGATCCGGAACGGTTCACCGCCGATTGTAGTCCGCAGGTCGCGGTTCCATGACGACGGGATGAACAAGTTGGCGTATGGCGTGGCTGTATATCCGATGAAGGCGTTGCGGTCGAACAGGTTCAGGAGTACCCGGATGTATCGGTTGATGGTCTTGACATCATCTTCCGTGCCGGAGTTCACCGAGGCACTGTCCGCTTCGTCGTCGATGACAAGCACAGGAACGTCGTGGATCTTCCGGTCACCATCGGCATTGGGTTGGGCGAACTGGGCGAGCCACAAGATGAGGTTCTCCAGGATGCTTTTGTTCTTCTTGATGACCAGCACGGTGGGGTTGCTCCCGTTGATGGGCACATTGAGCCGCGTCGCTGTACCGCGATTGAAGTCGCCGTTCTCATCAGATGACGTATAAGAGTATATAGCGACGTCGGACGCGAATCTTCCCACTCCAATGGATTGACCGTTCATCCGTCTAATAAGCTCCGCGCTATTCCTGCCGATAAAACCTTCGTCGATGCGTTCTTGGGTCTGCTTCCGAAGCGTGTTATGAGTGCCTGCGATGACGATGATCATCTTATACCCGGCATCTGCAGCTTTATTGATCAGTCCTGTATAGTTGGCGGTCTTCCCGGATTGTACGTTCCCCACGACCATACCCCTGCGATCCCAAGGCCCGGACGACCTAGGGTCAGCGCACTTGTCCAGGATCTTGTCCGTGACATCATCCAGGTCCTTGGTGTTGAATGAAGGATTCTTGGCTTTCATATAGCTCGCATAGCGCTGCCACAGTTGCCAATTGATAGCCCCCTTACTGTCCTTCAGCCATGGCTTTACTTTCGGGTTCACCAGGGAGGTGGCTTCATGTCGGAAAACCTGATAGTCCGCTTCGAGCTGAGTGACTAGGGCATCTATGTCAACGCTGGTGTCGCCTACCGTGGACCAGGCTCTCATTGCGAATTCGCGGATGATGTCCTTCGTAGGATTGTTAGTTATTTCATCGATGAGGATGTGAGCGATTTGGCACTGAGCTTTCATTGTGGTCAGAGGTTATCGAGATAGCTGGTCAGCTCCGGGTATTCACTGAAGGGCTGCGTGTTCAGCAGCCGCTTTTCGGCCATGTCCTTGCTCATTCCTGCTTCGAGTAGCTCTTTGTAGATCGACCGGGCAAGCAAAATGGTCTGTTTGTCCAGTTCACCATAGGGCTTGCGCAGTTCATGCCTGGCGGCAGACTCGCTGTGATTCTGGATGATCACCTCCACAGGAACAGCTGCGGCCACCTGACGCAGCACGTACATGAGGTCTTTCGACTTGAGCCCGTCCTGCCGCATGAAATGCTGGATCAGTGGATGGTCCTCGTTGATGGAATAGTTGAAATTGCCATCGCGGTCCTCCAGTGCTTTCCATATCGCATCATAGGTAACTGAGGAGGCGTTGTGCTGGAGCAGCACTTTGTTACCTCGGAACTTGTGGATCTTGATCGAGGTGTTCCGGGTGACCATTGCCAAGCGCTTCAGGTGCTTTTTAATGTGCGCAGGCGGTCTGGCTGTGGACTTCTTGATGTCTATCTGCCATTCATGGTCGAGTGAATTTGGCAGATTGACCATGATGCGGGCGTTCTTCGTGGGCTCAGAGCGGTTACCGGTTCCGAGCCAATCTCCGTAGAGAAGCAACCTGTCATTGCGGTATACATAAAAGCCTTGGAGGTCGGGCCATTCATTGGTGCGGGCATCACTCCGCTCCGCCGCTGGGATGTTGGTGATATGCGGCATGGTATAACCCTTCACCGTGATCCGGCCTTCATCGAGCGCTTCTTCCACAGGGATCTGAACGCCGGGCTTACCCTTCATGAACGGGTCCCAAGGCACCAGTTTGTTGCCACCCATGAATAGGGCGAGTTCGCCCCGCTCCAAATAGCGATGGAATACCAGGCTCAGGTGTTTGTGAACCTGCTCAAGCTCTTCGAAATAGGCAGCGCGACCCGCCTCATCCGATTCGAGCCGAGACTTGATCAGGCGATCGAGCTTGCGCCACAAAACGATCGTGCCATGTTCTCCGAGCGCTTCTGCCGAGACAGGGTCCGGATTGTAATCAAGCAGGGACCAGTTGCCGGTCTCGTTCACATGGTCAAGATCCCAGCACCTGTGGATCACACCATGGTCCCTTCGCTTGGTGATGACGGTGAGCTGCTTGCATTGGGAGAAGGAGGCCGTTTTCAATCCGAGGCCGAACCGTCCAAGATCCTTGCTGTCGCGCTCCTCATTGGGGTCCCTACTACCTGGTGTCATGGCCTGGATCAACTCAGGCAGGGACATTCCATGACCATCATCGCGGATGCGGATGAAGTAGTCGGGACCTTCCCAGTTGTAATCGACCCACACATTGCGCGCACCCGCGGAGATGCTGTTGTCGATGATGTCGGCGATTGCCGTTCGGAGGTCATATCCGAAAGCCCTGAACGTATTGATCATCACCCCGGCCTTGGGTGGAGCGTCCTGGGCCGGATACTGGGAGAGGTCCACCATCATAGCCTTGCCTTGATCGCTTTGGCTATACTCTCTGCCATAAGCGGAGGAACTGCATTGCCGATCTGCTTGAAGGCAGCGGTACGCGGGCTGTCGACCTTCACGCCTTCAAAGTAGAAATCGTCGGGGAAGGACTGTAGCCTGGCCGCCTCTCGCACCGAAAGGGATCGGTTCTGCTTTACGTCAGGATGGATATAGTGGTGCCCATCGCGCGCGATGTGAGCCACCACGGTATGGGAGCATGGCTGATCCGCCGCAACCACTTTGAACCGGTCCAAGAAGCTGGTGGTATTCCTATGAGTACGAAGTGTGCTGGGTAGGTCCGTGTAGTGTAGCCGTTCCTTTCCCTTGTTCCATCGTTCTACAGCTATCCGGTAGATTTTGAGGTCTTGTGTGGTGTGCGGGCGAGCACAGTGTTGAGTTAGGACAGATAGTCCATTCCTAAGTTGAGAACGGTTCAGGTAATCTGTTGCTTTTCCATGGTACCGACCGTTCTTCATTTCTCCCTCTCCAGAGTTGATGATGGGCAAGTCTCCAAGGATATCCGCAACGGTGTAGTCCCAATCTATTTTCTGGAAGCTTGGCATGCCCTTGATCTTCAAATTCTTCTTCCAGCCGATGATCAATATCCGCTTGCGGTCTTGAAGAACTCCGAACTCACGTGCTTTTAAGAGATCATCAGCTACCACATACCCGGCTTTGTCGAAACATTCCTTCATGTCGTTGAAGTACTTCCCGTTGGCCGCCGTCCGTAGGCCAAGTACGTTCTCAAAAACAAAGGCTTTGGGCTGGTAGCGTTCGAGGAATTGGGCGTAGTACTTGTAGAGATAGTTCCTAGGGTCGTTGCGCATGCCATTGGCATCGCGTGCACGGCCGACCACGGAGTATGCCTGGCAAGGAGGACCTCCTGCAAGAACATCAATGGGCTTACCATCTGCCAATGCATCCACGCGGGTAAAAATGCCTTGGATCGTATCTTCTCCGATCGTGGCGTTGATCACTGAATCGTGGGTCTTTGGAGGAAGCAGGGAGTAGAGTTGATCCCGACCGATCTTGCCCTTCAGATAGTCAATATATTTTCCGGTCTGGTTCGTTTTCATCAGGTAGTGATAGGCCAACCTGGTCTTGAGGGTGTAGCAGGCTGCGCGGTCCATTTCCACATGGGCCACCGGTGTGAACCCGGCCTTGATGAAACCTTCGGAGAGACCTCCCGCGCCCGCGAAAAGATCTATATAACGCATGATACGAAGGTCTCAAACGATAATATATGCCACATTGTTGGTTGCTCAACTTTTCAACAATGTGGACAGCAAACCAGTCTCGCCAGCCATGCGATCCAGTATTCCGTTCTTGACCATCTCGTAGCAATAGAGTTCGTCATCAGCCATCATGCCCAACTCGTCCCGTCGCCAAGCCTCGGCCGCAAGGGGCGCGAGCACTAAGGGCCAACCGCTGCGCACATAAAACGGCGCGACCAACCTTGGCTCGATCAATCGAAAACGATCCGGCCCAATGTCCTCGTAGCTGATCTCCGTACCGTGAAATGTGGCTTCGTCGGGGTTCAACCCACCGTACAAGTACCCGATGGCGAACCATGCCTTCAGGAAATCGTCGTGGGGCATATCCTGCAAGGGCCTATCCAGCGCAGGGATCAGCCATTGCAGTGCTTCGCGTTCGCTGTTGGGAATGAAGTTGATGGAGTCTTCCATGGTTGACGGTTTTTCTGTCGATGTTGCGTTGACATTATAGGCATCGCAGCGCATGGGTCCAAGTGGTGTTGAAAACTTGCGGCACGGCGTCGCCTTCACCCCGGGTCAAGTCCGGGGATTACCCTCCACGACCGCGCCTTCGATCGCGGCCTGATCACCTTCGATGCCCACTTCCGGCTTGTCTGCTCCAAAGCGATCAAGGACCACTATGCGCACACCATAGTGGCCCAGCTTTTCCAAGCCTACGAAGGCAGGCCCTTGGCCATTCCCGCAGAGGCCGGAGGCCCGAAGCCGACGTACCTTGAATGGCACCGGCGGGAGGTGTCCGGGAAGTGATGGAACACTTATTCCAGCCACCTGCGCAGCCGGTCCTTGATCGCTGAAAGTGTGTTTGGCGAAACCGCTCCGATGGTGCCTTGGACCACTTTGTCCGGCAAGGTGGTCAATTGGGCAACGCGCACCACGTTTTCCATGCGCAGACCCGTGCGGTGGAAGTCCGGATGCCCGGTGCCAATGACGATGTCCAGGTCCTTCACGGCGCGGTGAACTTGCGAACTCACCGCGCAGACCAGCCAATCGTTGAACGGCGGAACGGAAGCGAGGATGATGGCGGGGCGCATTTTGCGCTGGCCATCGCCTTGCACGAAGGTCCAGCGCACAACGTCGCCGGGCTTCATTTCCCATAGTTCGGGTTCGGTTCCTTCAGCACCAGGCCGCTGATGTCCGGCTCATCATCAGCGTATGCCGAGGCGCCGAAAACACTGGCCGCAGCGATCAGGTCCTCGTCGTGTTCCTCCGCGGAAGGCGAAGTCCGCGTGCGGAGCAGCTCCAACAAGCGTTTCACCTTGGTCAATACGCCCGCATCATTCGTGTTCACGAGCTGTTGCACCAATTCGAGCTTCAGGGCTTGAATGTCCATCACAGTCAAAGTTAGGGCATTGCAGCCGCCCGATCTGAGCAGGCTGGTACTTGCGCTTGGTCAGGGTTGGCGTTGTGCTGCGCCTCTTCCCTCTGCGACCACTGCACCACGGAGGCCATTGCCATCAGCTTCAACTCCTGCGAAGGAAGCCTGCTGAGCCTGCCGACGGAGGCCGCCGGCCCGAAGCCGGCGTACCTGGAATGGCACCGGCGGGAGGTGTTCGGGGAGTAGGCTTACTCCATCCCCTCATACCCCTGCACATCCGCGCTATTCCTGCCCAGCAGGTCGAACACCACCAGCTCGTTCTCTCCTTCCTTCAACCACGAAGCCGGACAATACAGCCTTTGCTGCGGACCGATGTTCCAGTAGCGGCCCAGGTTATAGCCGTTGATGTACGCCATGCCTTTGCCGT
>ERZ795041.668-NODE-668-length-12260-cov-4.322163_pt1 | contig 12260 bp, 6 predicted proteins | sample MGYA00375125_ERZ795041 | MGnify/ENA primary metagenome ERZ795041 (study PRJEB30170, sample SAMN03074214) | activated sludge metagenome | biome: Common Effluent Treatment Plant; feature: Wastewater; material: Activated sludge; isolation source: activated biomass in a...
AAATCCCGCGCAATCCTGCGCCCCCCCCCTGTACTGACTGCACGAGTGCGTCCTGATCCGGTCTTCGCGCCCTCGCCCCTCTCCCCTCGCCCCCTCTGCCCTCACCCCTCGCCCTGTCCCCTACAATGCCCGCGGGTGTCCGCGGCGCGTTGCCGCGCGACAGGTTCTCGCGCAGGTCGGGCCGCCGCGCCGGAGACCCGTGTCGATGAGCCCGACCCTGCTCCATCCGCCCTCGCGCACGCAGCGCCTCGCCACGCGCGCGCTGCGTTCGGTCGAACGCTTCCTGCACATCGAAGCGGTCGGTGGCGCCATCCTCCTGCTCGCCGCCGTGCTCGCCCTGGTCTGGGCGAATTCGCCGTGGGCCCCGTCCTACCACGCGCTGTGGCATGTCCCGGCCGCGATCGGCATCGGTGACTGGCAGTTCTCGCGTCCGCTGCACTTCTGGATCAACGACGTGCTGATGACGGTGTTCTTCCTCGTCGTCGGCATGGAAGTGCGCCGCGAGATCCACGACGGCGCGCTGTCCGACCTGCGCGCCGCGGCGTTGCCGCTGGCCGCGGCCGGCGGTGGCGTGGTCGTGCCGGCGCTGGCCTACCTCGCCCTCAATTCCGGTGCCGCGACGCAATCCGGATGGGCGGTGCCGACCGCGACCGACATCGCCTTCGCGGTCGGCGTGCTCGCCCTGTTCGGGCGCTCGATCCCGGCCAGCGTGCGCGTGTTCCTGCTCGCACTCGCGATCATCGACGACATCGCCGCCGTGCTGATCATCGCGCTGTTTTATTCCGACGGCCTCGTCGCGGCCGGTGCCGTCGTCGCGGCGGGCGGCATCGCGCTGGTCTACGCGTTGCAGGCGATGGGCGCCGGCAGCGCCCATGCCTACGTGCTGCCGGCCATCGTGGTCTGGTTCGGCCTGCACGAGCTCGGCATCCATCCGACCCTGGCCGGAGTCGTGCTCGGGCTCATGACGCCGGTGCGCGCGACGGCTTCGCGCGAAGCGCCCCTGCACATGGCCGAGCGCGCCGTGCGCGAACTCTGCGCCGATGCCGACGGCAAGCCGCCGCCGAACGGCGGAACGCACCCGTTGCGCCGCCTGCGCTGGGCGCAGCGCGAACTGCAACCGCCGGTCGTGCGCGTGCAGGCCGCGCTGCACCCGTGGGTCGCCTTCGGCGTCATGCCGCTGTTCGCGCTGGCCAATGCCGGCGTCGGCCTCGATGGCGTCGACGCGGGCCACGCCGGAGCCACCGCAGTCACCGCCGGCGTGTTCCTCGGCCTCGTGATCGGCAAGCCGCTCGGCATCGTCGCGGCGAGCTGGCTCGCCGTCAAAGCCGGCTGGTGCCGGCTTCCTGACGGCGTGTCGTGGCGCGGCGTGGTGCTGGTCGGCCTGCTCAGCGGCATCGGCTTCACGATGTCGATCTTCATCGGCATGCTGGCCTTCGAAGACGACTCCCTGCTGGCCGCCGCCAAGCTCGGCGTCCTGCTCGCCTCGGTTTGCGCCGCCCTGCTCGGATTCGCCTGGGCCCTGCTGGCGATGCGCCGGCGCGGCGGGCGCGACACGCCGGCGGCCTAGCCACGGCATGGCGCCCTGCTGCGCATTGCCGCACCGCGACCAAGGTCGTAGCGAGGAGCCCGCCGCACTGGCCTAGGATGACCGGCCACGACCCGGGAGGAGCGGCCATGCGCTACGAGGACGTCTACCGCCGATCGATCGACGATCCCGAATCGTTCTGGGCCGGGCAGGCCGAGGCGATCCACTGGCACGTGCGCCCGCGCACGATCCTCGAATACACCGATCCGCCGTTCCGGCGCTGGTTCGCCGGCGGCGAAACCAATCTCTGCTTCAATGCCGTCGACCGCCATCTCGACGCGCGCGGCGACCAGCTCGCCCTCGTCGCCGTGTCGAGCGAGACCGGCGTCACCCGCGAGATCTCCTACCGCGAACTGCATCGCGAGGTGAACACGTTCGCCGCCGTGCTGGGTTCGCTCGGCGTCGGCAAGGGCGATCGCGTCGTCATCTACATGCCGAACATCGCCGAAGCGGTGTTCGCGATGCTCGCCTGTGCGCGCATCGGCGCCGTGCATTCGGTCGTGTTCGGCGGCTTCGCCGCGCACAACCTCGCCCTGCGCATCGACGACGCGAAACCGGAGCTGCTGATCGCCGCCGATGCCGGCATGCGCGGCGGCAAGGTGATTGCGTACAAGCCGCTGGTCGACGAGGCACTCGCCGCCGCCAGCCATCCACCCGCGCACGTGCTGATCGTCGACCGCGGCCTCGATCCGGGCCATGCCGTGGTGGCGGGACGCGACCTCGACTACGCGACCCTGCGCCACCGGCACGAAGGCAGCGAGGTGCCGGTCACCTGGCTCGAATCGAACGAGCCGAGCTACCTGCTGTACACCTCCGGCACCACCGGCAAGCCGAAGGGCGTGCAGCGCGACGTCGGCGGCCACGCGGTGGCGATGGCGTTGTCGATGCGCACCGTCTACGACGTCGGCCCCGGCCAGGTCATGTTCTCGACCTCGGATGTCGGCTGGGCGGTCGGCCATTCCTACAACGTCTACGGGCCACTGATCGCCGGCGCCACCTCGATCCTCTACGAGGGCCTGCCGACGAATCCCGATCCGGGCGTGTGGTGGAGCCTCGTCGAAAAGTACCGCGTGCGCACGATGTTCTCCTCGCCGACCGGCATCCGCGTGCTGAAGAAGCAGGATCCCGCGTTCCTGAAGAAGCACGACCTGTCCTCGCTGAAATGGCTGTTCCTGGCCGGCGAACCGCTCGACGAACCGACCGCGCAATGGATCAGCGAGGGCATCGGCAAGCCGGTCATCGACAACTACTGGCAGACCGAGACCGGCTGGCCGGTGCTGACCCTGCTGCCGGGCCTCGACCTCAAGCCGGTCAAGTTCGGTTCGCCGGGCCTGCCGAATCTCGGCTACCGGCTGCGCGTCATCAACGAAACGACCGGCGAGGATGCCCGCCCGCACGAGAAGGGCGTGCTGGTGATCGAACCGCCGCTGCCGCCGGGTTGCATGACGACGGTGTGGAACGACGACCCGCGCTTCCTCTCCAGCTACTTCGGCCATTTCCGCCAACTGCTGTACAGCTCGCTCGACTGGGCCGTGCGCGACGAGGACGGCTACACCTTCATCCTCGGCCGCACCGACGATGTCATCAATGTCGCCGGGCACCGCCTCGGCACGCGCGAAATCGAGGAGTCGGTGGCCAGCCACCCCGGCGTCGCCGAAGCGGCGGTGGTCGGCGTGCAGGACGAACTGAAGGGCCAGGTGCCGATCGTGTTCGCCACGCTCAAGCAGTCGAACACCGACGCTGCGGACGAGGTCGCCCGCGGCATGCTGAAGTGCGTCGTCGACCAGCTCGGCGGGGTCGCCCGGCCGGCGCGGGTCTACCTCGTCAACGCCCTGCCGAAGACGCGTTCGGGCAAGCTGTTGCGCCGCTCGCTGCAGGCGCTCGCCGAACAGCGCGATCCGGGCGACCTGTCGACGCTCGATGACCCGAACGCGCTCGAGGAAATCCGCCGCGTGCTCGAGCGCGGGCCCGACGGAGGCGCCTGAGCACGTCGCCGGCTCGCCGCCATCCGGGGCTTTGCAGGTGCCATCGCGCAACGAAGGCTGCGTGCATCCGTGCATGCGGACCACGAATGCGCGGCAGCCACCTATAATGCGGCCTGCCAACGAGGGACCCTCCATGACATCGTCTTCTTCCGCCGGCGCGCGATTCCGCAGCGCCGTTGCCGCCGAGTCGCCGCTGCAGGTCATGGGCGCGATCACCGCCTATGCCGGCCTGATGGCCCGGCGCGTCGGCTATCAGGCGCTGTACCTGTCCGGCGGCGGCGTCGCGGCGAATTCACTCGGCATGCCCGATCTCGGCATCAGCACGATGGAGGATGTGCTGACCGATGCGCGGCGCATCGTCGAGGCGACCGGCATGCCCTTGCTCGTCGACATCGATACCGGCTGGGGTGGCGCGTTCAACATCGGCCGCACGATCCGCTCGTTCGAGCGCATCGGTGTCGCCGCCGTGCACATGGAAGACCAGGTCGGGCAGAAGCGCTGCGGTCACCGTCCGGGCAAGGAAGTCGTCCCGACCTCCGAAATGGTCGATCGCGTGAAATCGGCCGTCGATGCGCGCCGGGATACGGCGTTCGTGATCATGGCGCGCACCGACGCGGCGGCGGTCGAAGGCATCGATTCGGCGATCGAGCGCGCGCAGGCCTACGTCGAGGCCGGAGCGGACATGATCTTCCCCGAGGCGATGACCTCGCTGGACGACTACCGGCGCTTCCGCGCGGCGGTCAAGGTGCCGATCCTCGCCAACCTGACCGAGTTCGGCTCGACGCCGTTCTTCACGACCGATGAACTGCGCGATGCGAATGTCGACATCGCCCTGTACTGCTGCGGCGCATATCGGGCGATGAACAAGGCCGCCCTGCACTTCTACGAAACGGTGCGACGCGAAGGCACGCAGAAGAACATCATCGACCGCCTGCAGACCCGTGCCGAGCTCTACGACTTTCTCGGCTACCACGCCTACGAACAGAAACTCGATGCCCTGTTCGCCGAAAAGAAATGAACACCGCCCTTGCATGACCACGGAGACGATCGATGAGTGACAGCGCAACCGCGACACCGGCCTTCAAACCGAAGAAGTCCGTCGCGCTGAGCGGCACCGCTGCGGGCAACACGGCGCTGTGCACGGTCGGCCGCAGCGGCAACGACCTGCACTACCGCGGCTACGACATCCTCGATGTCGCCGGCGCCTGCGAGTTCGAGGAGATCGCCTTTCTGCTCGTGCACGGCAAGCTGCCGAATGTCGCCGAACTGGCCGGCTACAAGGCGAGGCTGAAGGCGCTGCGCGGGATTCCCGCCGGCGTGAAAGCCGTGCTCGAGCAGTTGCCGCCGTCGGCGCATCCGATGGACGTCATGCGCACCGCCGTGTCCACGCTCGGCTGCGTCGCCCCGGAGAAGGACGACCACAATCATCCGGGCGCGCGCGACATCGCCGACAAGCTGATGGCCTCGCTCGGTTCGATGCTGCTGTACTGGTACCACTACAGCCACAACGGCAGGCGCATCGACACCGACACCGACGACGATTCGATCGGCGGCCACTTCCTGCACCTGTTGCACGGGACGAAACCGCGCGATTCCTGGGTGCGCGCGATGCACACCTCGCTGATCCTCTACGCCGAGCACGAGTTCAATGCGTCCACTTTCGCCGCGCGCGTGATCGCCGGCACCGGCAGCGACATGCATTCGTGCATCGCCGGCGCGATCGGCGCCCTGCGCGGCCCGAAGCACGGCGGCGCCAACGAGGTCGCCTTCGAGGTGCAGAAGCGCTACGAGACCGCCGACGAGGCCGAGGCCGACATCAAGGCGCGCGTCGAACGCAAGGAAGTCGTGATCGGCTTCGGCCATCCGGTATACACCGTCGGCGACCCGCGCAACCAGGTCATCAAGGACGTCGCGCGCGCGCTGTCGGCCGAGCAATCGAACATGAAGATGTTCGACATCGCCGAACGCCTCGAGACGATCATGTGGGGCATCAAGAAGATGTTCCCGAATGTTGGAAGGGTCGTTGCGGTAGTTGCCCTGGCGGCGGGCGGCGATGGCCAGTTCCCAGGTCTGCGCGTCGATCCGCCGCGCGCCGGCGAAGGTGTACCAGCCGAAGGTCGTGGCATCGCCCGGCGTGCGCGGGCCGTAGTTGCGCCAGGCCCAGCGGTCGTCGAACGAGGCGCCATGGAAGGTGACGCGCACGGTCGCCATCGCGCAAGCGGGCAGCGAGAAGCTCGCCAGACCCCACGGATCGTGACTGCCGGCGGCACCGGCCGGATCCGGTGGATACAGCGATGCGGCAAGGCTGCCGGCATCGTTGACCTGGGTGCACTCGCCCGCCATGAGTGCGATCGTCGAGCCGACGCTGCCGACGCCCTGCGCTACCGGCTCGGTCGGCACGGCGGCACTCGCCGGCGCACCGAGCGAGGCCACGCCGCGCTGCTGCGCATCGGGGATGCCGTCGCCGTTGCCGTCGCCACCGAGCACGCTCGCCTCGACCGCGCTCGGCGAGCCGTCGGCATCCTCGTCGGGCGCGGCGGTGTAGTCCCACACGCCGCTGTTGGTGCCGGCGTGTATTCTCGGCGCGGCGCCGGCCGCGCGCGCCGGCATCGCCAGCGAGGTCGCCGCATACGCGGGCAGGCCGATGCTCAGCGAATTCCAGCTCGCGCCGCCGTTGGTCGAGCGGTAGACGCCACCGGGATTGGCGCCATCGCCGCCGGTGCCGGCGTAGATCGTCTCGCCGGTCGCATCGACCGGATCGATGTACAGGGCGCGCACATCCTGGCCGGCGATGCCGGTGCTGGCTTCGAACCAGTTCGCGCCGCCGTCGGTGGTCTTGTAGACACGGCCGTAGATCGGAAACGAGTACAGGTTGACCACGGCGGCATACAGGATCTGCGGGTTGGCCGGATTGATCGCCATCGCGAGCACGTCGCCCTGTGAAGTGCCCGGTCCGAACTGGGTCGGCAGGCCGTTGCTGCGATGGACCCAGGTGGCGCCGCCGTCGGTGGAGCGGAACACGCCGTTGGCGATGGTCGGGAACGGACCGCTGACCGGGTCGAAGTACGCGGCAATGAAGCTGCCGATGTAGATGGTCTGCGTGTTCGAGGGATCGAAGACGATCGGATTGATGCCGCCCATCCAGGCTTCGTGGCCGAGGGCGACGTCGAGGACCTCGCCGAGCGGCAGGCCCGCCTCCGATGCCGTCCAGTTCGCACCGGCGTCGGTGCTCTTGTAGACGCGCGCCGACCGGTACGGATCGCCCACCAGGAGGCCGCGCACGCCGCTGCCGCCGGCGAACAGCGTGCGCAGCGGTGCACCACCGACCGGACACGGACCCGTCGGCGGCGGTGCGACGCACGAACGCGGATCGAGCGCGATCGTGCGCACCGTGCCCATTTCACGCGCGCCATTGACTTCGGCGATGCCGTTGTCGATGGTCGTCCACGAATTGCCGCCGTCGGTGCTCTTGTACAGGCCGCCGTCCTTGGCGCTGAGCGGCCCCAGCAGGCGTTCCGAGCGTCCACCGGCGTAGGCCGTGAACGGCTCGGCGGTGAGCGGATCGTTGTCCACGGACGTGCGGTCGATCGTGATCGAGCGGATCTGTTCGGCGTTGAGGCCGTTGAGCGCGTTTTCCCAGGTCAGGCCCGCGTCGGGGGATTTCTGGATCGCGCGCGTGGTCGTGAACGAATCGCCCTGGCCGGCAAGCACGACGCTGCCCGGACCGGTGTCGAGCGGATGCGCGGCGAGGGCGCGGATGTTGACCGACTGGTAGTTGTTGTTGATCGCGCTCCAGTTCGTGCCGCCGTTGGTCGAACGGAACAGGCCGCCATACTGCGTGCCGAGCCACAGGTTCGGCACCACCGGGAACGACGGGTGCAGGATCAGCGTGGACGCCTGCGCCGGATCGACGCCGTTGACGCTGAGGCCGCTGGCGACGCCCCAGCTCGTCCACGCCGGCGCGGCATCCGCCAGATTGGTCGTCATGTGCACGCCGCTCTTGCGACAGGCAACGAGCAGGCCTTGCGAATTGTTCGGATGCGCGAACATGGCGTCGATGCTGCCGCATTCCGCGGAGCCGCCCGGTGCGCCACGCAGCGCCCAGGTCGCACCGCCATCGGTCGAGAACTCGATCTGGGCACCGTCGGCGATTGCGAGGCGCTGGCTGTCCGCCGGCCACAGGGCCCAGGAAAACGCGTTGAAGAGTGATTGCACGGTCGCCGTTGGCGCCCAGGTGGTTCCGCCGTCGGTGCTGCGGATGACCAGCGCGCCGCCGAACACGCCGGGGTCGGCATAGCGGAGGCTTGCGTGGAGCGTGCCGTCTGCGGCGTACTCGATCCGCTGGGGGTAGATGCCGGCGGTGCCGGCCGCCGGGCCGCTCCAGCTGTTGCCGCCGTTGGTCGAGGTGAAGATGCCGCTGTCGCTGACGAGGGCGAGGTCGGTCGTCGAACCTCGCCGCAGGGCGAGATCGCGCGCGTAGACGTTGGCCGGCAAGGCCGGCAACTGCACCCACAGGTCACCGGCGTTGCCCGAACGGAACACGCGGTTGCCGCTCGGCAGGTAGAGCACCGGTGCACCGGTGGCCACGGCGATGTCGCCGAAGTATGCCCCGCTGACCAGGCCGACCTCGATGCGCTGCCACGACGAGCCGCCGCTGACGCTGCGGAACACGCCGCCGCTGCCGACCGCAAACAACGTGTTCGGCGCAGCCTCGTAGACGGCAAGGGCATTGACCGTGCCGCCGTAGGGGCCGGTCGTGCTCCAGCTGCCGACCGCGGCGAAGACCGGCGCGGCGAGGAGACCGCAAGCGAGCGTGGCAAGCGCGCGCGGCATGGAGGCGGATTTCAGGTCGATGTTCATCTGGGTACCCCGGAAGTGACTCAACGAGGCTAATACGCAATGCGGCGCGTCATGACGACAGGATCGAGCCTGCAGGTGTGATCCGATCGACATTGCCGGCACGAAGGCGTCGACACTCGGGGCTGCTCGGGGCAGCCGCGTTCGCGGCTGGAGCCGCTCCCGCGCCCCCCTGGATTTGCGCGAGCGGCCTCAGCCGCGATGAACCTTGTTCAAGGCATCTCCTGCGTCGACGGCAAGCGCGTTCAGAGGCGCGCGCCGAGCCGCGTGCCCTGGTCGATCGCGCGCTTGGCGTCGAGCTCCGCAGCGACATCGGCGCCGCCGATGACATGCACGACCACGCCGCGGGCGGCCAGCGCATCGGCAAGGGCGCGATTCGGCTCCTGGCCGGCGCAGACGACGACATGGTCGACCGGCAGCACGCGCGAGGTGCCCTCGACGGTGATGTGCAGGCCGTCGTCGTCGAATCGCTCGTAGCCGACGCCGCCGAGCATCGTCACCTGCTTCGAGCGCAGGGTCGCCCGGTGCACCCATCCGCTGGTGCGGTTTAGCCGGCGCCCCGGTGCACCCGCGGTGCGCTGCAGCAGCCAGACCGTGCGCGCAGGCGGCTCCGGTGCGGCCGCGGCCAGCCCGCCCGGGGCACGGTGGGCGAGGTCGACGCCCCATTCGCGGGTCCAGCGGGCGATGTCGGTGCTCGGCGACGGCGCCGGTTCGACGAGGAACTCGGCGACGTCGAAGCCGATGCCGCCGGCACCGACGACCGCCACGCGCGCGCCGACCGCATGGTTGCCGCGCAGCACGTCGACGTAGCTCAGCACGCGCGGATCGTCGCTGCCGGGCCAGTCGACGGCGCGTGGAACCACACCGGTGGCGACGATCACGGCATCGAACCCGGCCGCGGCGAGATCGCCGGCAGCGACCTGCCTGCCGAGGCGGACGTCGACGCCGGCATCGGCGAGGCGATGGCGGAAGTGGCGCAGGGTCTCGTCGAACTCCTCCTTGCCGGGAATGCGGCGGGCCATGTCGAACTGGCCACCGATCGCATCCGCCGCATCGAACAGGACCACCGCATGGCCGCGTTCGGCCAGCGTGCAGGCCGCCGCCAACCCGGCCGGACCGGCACCGACCACGGCAAAGCGGCGCGGCACGGCGGTGGCCTCGATCTTCAGGACGGTTTCGTGGCAGGCGCGTGGATTGACCAGGCAACTGGCGGTCTTCTGCTCGAACACATGGTCGAGGCAGGCCTGGTTGCAGGCAATGCAGGTATTGATGCGGTCGCTGCGGCCGCTGCGCGCCTTCGCCACCCAGTCGGGATCGGCCAGCAGCGGACGCGCCATCGACACCATGTCGGCATCGCCGTCGCGCAGGATGCGCTCGGCCACGTCGGGCATGTTGATGCGGTTGGTGGCGACCAGCGGAATCGTCACTTCGGGCTTGAGCTTGCGCGTGATCGCGCTGAACGCCGCCCGCGGCACCGAGGTGACGATGGTCGGCACGCGCGCCTCGTGCCAGCCGATGCCGGTGTTGATGATCGTCGCCCCGGCCGCCTCGACGGCGCGGGCGAGGCTGACGATGTCGCTCCATTCCTGTGCGTCGTCGACGAGGTCGAGCATCGACAGGCGGTAGATGATGATGAAATCGCCGCCGACCGCCGCGCGCGTGCGCCGCACGATCTCCACCGGCAGGCGCATGCGCCGCGCCGCGTCACCGCCCCAGGCGTCGTTGCGCCGGTTCGTGCGTGCGGCGATGAACTGGTTGATGAGGTAGCCCTCGGAGCCCATGATCTCGACGCCGTCGTAGCCGGCCTCGCGGGCCAGCACCGCGCAATGGACGAAATCGCGGATGGTCCGCTCGATCGTGCCGGCGCTCGCCTCGCGCGGCGTGAACGGCGTGATCGGCGCCTTCACCCGCGACGGCGCGACCGCCAGCGGATGGAAGGCATAGCGCCCGGCATGCAGGATCTGCAGGCAGATGCGCCCGCCCTCGGCATGCACGGCCCGTGTGACCAGACGATGCCGGCGCACATGCCAGGGCATCGACAGGCGTCCGCCGAACGGCTTGAGCCAGCCCTCGATGTTCGGCGCGATGCCGCCGGTGACCATCAGCCCGACCCCGCCGCGGGCGCGCTCGGCGAAATACGCCGCCAGCCGCGGAAAGTCGCCGGCGCGATCCTCCAGCCCGGTGTGCATCGAACCCATCAGCACGCGGTTCGGCAGGGTCGTGAAGCCGAGGTCGAGCGGAGCGAACAGGTGCGGATGATCCACGGTGACCGGCCCATCGTTCAAACGAGCGTTCGAGAGTGCCCGTAGGCGCATCGGCTTGGCAAGCATCCGCACCGCGGCGGATCCTGCGGTGCCGGCGTCCGCCGCGGACCGGCGGACGGGCGCGTGCGCAGCTGCCGGATCCGGGCCCTGGTTCCGGCAAGGGTCGCCGCGGCTGCGCAAACGGGTAGAATCCGGGCCGGTCCGGTTTCTCATTCACCGCGGGTGACCAACCCGGGGTTAGTGGACTGTTCAGAATTCTTTATGATTTTTCGTTAAAATCCTGTTCGTCTTGCGCACAGGTGGCGTACCATTGCCGCGGACAGTGTGTCATGGTCCTGCGCCGCCGGTCGGTGCCGGAACAGCAAAAACCAAGAACGAGGAGACTGCAATGAATCACAAGGCCTTGAGTGTGCTCATCGCCGCGGCAATGCTCGGCGGTGCTGCATCCGTTGCGACGGCCCAGGACGGCAGCTGGTACCTTGCCCCGCGCATCGGCGTGGTTGCGCCGGACAGCAACCGCAACACCGACGAATCGCTTTACACCGGCATCGGCATCGGCTGGTGGGTCAACCCGAATTTCGCCGTCGACTTCGAGTACGGCATCAACAACGCCGACTGGGAAAACAACTCGTTCCGCTCGGGTCACGAGTGGGAGAGCGTCAGCGTCGGCGTGACCGGCCGCTGGTTCTTCGGCGAGCAGGGTTCGTCGTGGCGTCCGTACGTCCTCGCCGGCGTCGGCGCGCTGCGCCACACCGGCTACTCGGGCTTCATCCAGGAAGGTGGCTGGGATCCGATGGCCACCGTCGGTGGCGGTATCCAGTACAGCCTGTCCGACCGCGTTGCCCTGCGCGGCGAACTCGCTGCCCGCTGGGACGCGGATGACAACACCCAGCGCGGCCAGTTCATCGGTGCCGGCGACCACAGCAACTACGTGGACGGCATCGCCACGATCGGCGTGACGATCGGCTTCGGTGGCACCACCCCGCCGCCGCCGCCGCCGGCTGCCGAACCGCCGCCGCCGCCCCCGCCGCCGCCCGCCGAGGAAGTCCCGGCTGCCACGCCGATCACCATCGACCTGCGCGGCGTGAACTTCAAGTTCGACCGTCCGAAGACCGGCGAAGGCAACATCACGCCGACCCTGCAGGAGCCGACCGCCGACTCGATCGCGATCCTCGACCAGGCCGTCGACGTGCTGACGCGCAACCCGGACGTCCGCGTTGAACTCGCCGGCCACACCGACTCGATCGGCAGCGACGAGTACAACCAGAGCCTGTCGGAGCGTCGCGCGCAGATCGTCTATGACTACCTGACCTCGCATGGCGTCAGCGCCAGCCAGATCACGGGCGTCGTGGGCTTCGGCGAGAGCCGTCCGATCGACACCAACGACACCAAGGAAGGCCGCGCGCGCAATCGCCGCACGGAGCTGGGCGTGCAGCAGTAATCGCACCCCGCAAGTCGAGCAACACGAAAAGGCCCCGCTTCGGCGGGGCCTTTTTTCTTGCGCGAATCCGGCGGGCTTCGTCGCGATGGCGGAGTTCCGGCTGCGGCAAACCGCGCCGGCGCAGCCAC
>ERZ795041.671-NODE-671-length-12222-cov-5.849182_pt1 | contig 12222 bp, 7 predicted proteins | sample MGYA00375125_ERZ795041 | MGnify/ENA primary metagenome ERZ795041 (study PRJEB30170, sample SAMN03074214) | activated sludge metagenome | biome: Common Effluent Treatment Plant; feature: Wastewater; material: Activated sludge; isolation source: activated biomass in a...
AAACGAAAAGGGCAGACCCCTCGGCCTGCCCGTCATCACGCTCCGTCACATCACGTCGTTCATCACATCACGACGTCCATCGCGTCAGGGCGTCCCCCCGCGCTCCCGCTCGACGGGCATCATCACCGCTCCATCGGCGCCAGGGGCTCTGGCGCGGAGGCCGGCGCGTTGATGTCACGCAGTTTCGGCGGGGCGCCGTCCATGCGGCCGTAGTCGAACGTCTGCACGGCGGGGAGGCGCTGCGTCGGGACCGTGGCGTGCGTCGTCGTCGGGATCATGTCGACGGGCTCGCCGTTCCTACAGGTCCGCACCGGAGCAGCGGTAAGCTGCGGCAACCCGCTGCGATCATAGGAGGCCGTCGGCTTGCGTCCGTAGCGGTTGCCCCATTGCGCGACGATGCCGGTCGCCTGCTTGCGCGTCCCCTCGGCTGCCCCGCAGAAGATGTTCTGATAGATGTCCTCGATCCACATGGCGTCCTGGGGCTGCGCGTTATCGACCGCAACCGCGATCAGCGCCAGCGCCCGCGGCGGGTCGGGCTCGACATGCTTGCCGCGCCACAGGAGATCGGCGAAGAACGCCTGCGCGCCGGCGTGTCCGTTCTGGCTCAAAACCGACAGCCAATGCCGTCCGAGCGGCACATTGGTCTCGACGCCCTCGCCCTTGAGCTGCAGCTTGGCGAGCTCGAACTGCGCGTCCTCGTCGTTGAACGTCGTGGACGCGTTCTTGAGATAGAACACCGCGCGCTCCGCATCGGGCTGAAGCCCGATCTCAGGCAGCCCGCGCAGGACATAGCCCGCGAGCGCCGTCAGCGCCTTGCCGACGTACTGCGCGCGCGGATCGTCCGGATCCGCGTCGAGATGATCGTCGGCGATCTTCTCGAACAGCGCGTAGGCTTTGGCGTGGTCGGTATAGGGACCGGTGTTGTCCTGATAGATCTTGGCGAGGTAGTAGCTCGCCATGAACTCGTCCTTGGCGGCCGCAAACCTGAGCGCCGGCATGGCGAGCTCGTAATAGCCGCCCTGATAGGCGCTGACGCCCTGCCGGAGCGCCTCGCGCGGCGAGTTGAACGAGGCCGACTGCGCACCCGCGACAGCGGGCAGGACCGTCAGTGCCATCAACCCCAGTATCAGCCTAGATGTCCGCATAGCAAACAACTTCCGCCTTCCCGCCTGCATGGGTCACGGCACCGAAACGGGCCGGCCCCACCTGATCCGCAAATTTTCTGATGGCCCCGCTCTGGTAAGCGTTCGGCGGGGCTTTCCAGTCCTTCCGACGGCGCTCGAGCTCGGCCGGCTCGACCTCGAGGTCGAGCGTGCCCTTCTCGGCGTCGATCGAGATCATGTCGCCGTCCCGGATGAGCCCGATCGGGCCGCCGACGGCCGCCTCCGGCCCCACGTGCCCGATGCACAGGCCGCGGGTCGCGCCCGAGAAGCGCCCGTCGGTGATGAGCGCCACCTTGTCACCCTGTCCCTGGCCATAGAGCGCGGCCGTGGTGGAGAGCATCTCGCGCATGCCGGGGCCGCCCTTGGGGCCCTCGTAGCGGATCACGAGCACCTCGCCCTCCTTGTACTGGCGCGCATCGACGGCCGCGAAGGCGTCCTCCTCGCAATCGAAGCAGCGCGCAGGGCCGCGGTACTTGAGCATCTTGAGGCCGGCGACCTTCACGATCGCCCCGTCCGGCGCCAGCGTGCCCTTGAGGCCCACGACGCCGCCCGTCGGGCTGATCGGATTCGACACCGGATAGACGACCTTCTGGTCGGTGTTGAAGGTCACCGAGGCAAGGTTCTCGGCCATGGTCTTGCCGCTCACCGTCAGGCAATCGCCGTGCAGGATGCCGCCATCGAGCAGAGCCTTGAGAATTTGAGGCACGCCGCCGATCGCATGCACGTCGTTCGCCACGTACTTTCCGCCGGGCTTGAGGTCGGCGATGTAGGGCGTCTTCTTGAAGATCTCGGCCACGTCGAAAAGATCGAAGTCGATGCCGCACTCGTGCGCCATGGCAGGGAGGTGCAGCGCGCCGTTCGTCGAGCCGCCGGTCGCGGCAACGACGATCGCGGCGTTCTCGAACGCCTTCCTCGTACAGATGTCGCGCGGACGGATGCCGTGCGCGATAAGCTTCATCACGGCTTCGCCCGAAGCGCGCGCATACTGGTCGCGGCTTTTGTAGGGTGCCGGCGTTCCAGCCGACCCCGGCAGTGCGAGACCGATGGCCTCGGAGACGCACGCCATGGTGTTGGCGGTGAACTGCGCCCCGCACGCGCCCTCGCTCGGGCAGGCCACGCACTCGAGCTCGTGCAGCTCCTCGTCGGAAAGCCGTCCGACCGAATGCATGCCGACGCCCTCGAAGACGTCTTGCACGGTGACGTCATGGCCCTTGAACTTACCGGGCAGGATCGAACCGCCGTACATGAAGACGGACGGCACGTTGAGCCGCAGCATGGCCATCATGGTGCCGGGCAGGCTCTTGTCGCAGCCCGCGATGCCGACGAGGGCGTCGTAGCAGTGGCCGCGCATGGTGAGCTCGATCGAATCGGCGATCACCTCGCGCGAGACGAGCGACGACTTCATGCCCTGGTGGCCCATGGCGATGCCGTCGGTGACGGTGATGGTACAGAACTCGCGCGGCGTGCCGCCGGCCTCCTTGACGCCGGCCTTGGCCGACTGCGCTTGCCGCTGCAGGGCGATGTTGCAGGGCGCGGCCTCGTTCCAACAGGACACCACGCCGACGAACGGACGGTTGATCTCCTCCTCCGTGAGTCCCATCGCATAGTAGTAGGAGCGATGCGGCGCCCGCGACGGGCCTTCCGTGACATGCCGGCTCGGCAGCTTCGATTTGTCGAACGTCCTCGCGTCCATCAACCCACTTCCATTCGTATTCGTTCGTATTCGCTCTGACGCTTCGGACGGCGGCGCATGAGATGCACGCGCCTCCGTCGGTCAAGAGCGGGAATTCTATTCTTGGATAAGGCCGCTTCGGAAAATTGGATCTGCGGTTGCCTAACGAGGCTCTCCGCCAATTCCGAACCTGAAGCCCCCGCAAGCTCCCGTTCTCGCTGACCTCTGGTTGCTCTCCATTTGTGGCCCAAACGAGGCACATCGACCCGGATTGCGTGGCGATCAGGCAACATACCTGACTTCTGAGTTCCAATTTCAGGACGATCCGCCAGGCGTGACATCGAGGGCACACTCGGCGCCATCGAGAGTTTCCGGTCGGCTGCCATGATCCCGTTTACCATCCGATCCCGGCCGATCGTAGGCTCGACTTGGGCCGTCTCGCGGCGATTGCGGGACGCATGCTGAAGGCCCGTTCGACGGGATGGCGGGCGCAGGATGGAACTTCCGCGCGCGGCTCTATCGCAAAAGAACTTTCGCGCCTTCGCCGGAACGACAGGGACGGGAGCCGACGGCGCCTATCCCTCGATGCGCTTCAGCGCGGCCGTGAGGCGCGCGATGCGGTCCGCCGCCTCGGCGACTCGCTCGCGGTTGAGCTCCACCACGTGCTCGGGGGACTTGGCGACGTTGGCGGCATTGGCGAGCCAGGCCGCCGCCTTGGTGCGGTCGCCCTCGGCCTTATCGATCTCCTTGCCCAGGCGCTTGCGCTCGGCGCCCATGTCGATCACGCCTTCGAGCGGCAGTGCGACCGTCGCCTCGCCGATCACGATCAGCGCCGCGCCCTTCGGGGCCGCCGTCTCGAAGGCGATGCTCTCGAGCCGCGCCAGCCGCTGGATCGTCTCGTCGTGCCGGCGCGCCCGCGCCACAGTGGCCTCGCTCGCGCCCGTGATCACAAGCGGGATTTTGGCGCCCGCGGGAATGTTCATCTCCGTGCGCACCGAGCGCACCTCGGAGACGAGACGCACGACCCAGCCGATCTCCTCGTCGGCCGCTGGGCTCGCCAGCCCCGCGAGCTTCGGCCACTCCGAGAGGCAGAGCAGCGACAGGCGTTGCTCGCCATGCTCCACCATATGCGCCCACAGCTCCTCGGTGATGAACGGCATGAACGGATGCAGGAGCTTGAGGCACTGGTCGAGCACCCATGCCGTGCAGGCGCGCGTCTCGGTGATCGCCTGCTCGTCGTCGCCCGCCAGGATCGGCTTGATCAGCTCCAGATACCAGTCGCAGTAAACGCCCCACACGAACTCGTAGATCGCGCCTGCGGCCTCGTTGAACTTGTAGCCTTCGAGGCCGGCCGTCACGGCGTTCGCCGCGCGCTCGGTCTCGCCCACGATCCAGCGGTTGAGCGTATGCTTCACCGCGGAGGGATCGAAGTCGAACTGGCGCACGCACTCGTTCATCTCGCCGAAGCGCGCCGCGTTCCAGAGCTTGGTCGCGAAGTTGCGGTAGCCCTCGACACGGGCCGGTGCGAGCTTGATGTCGCGCCCCTGAGCCGCCATGGCGGCGAGCGTGAAGCGCAGCGCGTCCGCGCCATACTTGTCGATGAGGGCCAGCGGATCGATGACGTTGCCCTTCGACTTCGACATCTTCTGGCCCTTCTCGTCGCGGACCAGCGCATGGATGTAGACGTCGTGGAACGGCACCTCCTTCATGAAGTGCAGCCCCATCATCATCATGCGGGCGACCCAGAAGAAGATGATGTCGAAGCCGGTGACGAGCGCGCTCGTCGGATAGTAGCGCTTAAGCTCGGCCGTCTCGTCCGGCCATCCGAGCGTCGAGAACGGCCACAGCGCGGAGGAGAACCACGTGTCGAGCACGTCCTCGTCGCGCGTGAGCACGATTTCCCCTCCCGACCTCCCCCACGAGGGGGGAGGAGAAGTGGCGTAGTGCTTCTCTGCTTGCGCGCGTGCCTCGTCCTCGTCGTAGGCAACGAACACATGACCGTCCGGCCCGTACCACGCCGGAATCTGATGCCCCCACCAGAGCTGGCGCGAGATGCACCACGGCTGGATGTTGCGCATCCACTCGAAGTAGGTCTTCTCCCAGTTCTTCGGCACGAACGTCGTCCGGCCGCTCTCGACGGCGGCGATGGCCGGCTTCGCGAGCTCGGCCGCGTCGACGTACCACTGGTCGGTCAACCACGGCTCGATGACGTCGTTCGAGCGGTCGCCATGCGGCACCGTGTGCGACGTCGGCTCGATCTTCGCCAGGAGATCCAGCGCGGCGAGGTCGGCGACGATCCGCTTGCGCGCCTCGAACCGGTCGAGCCCGCGATAGGGCTCGGGCACCTCGGCGGTGTCGGCCATCCGTCCGAACGCATCGAGCACGTTGATCTTTGCGAGATCGTGGCGCTTGCCGACCTCGAAGTCGTTGAAGTCGTGCGCGGGCGTGATCTTCACCGCACCGGTGCCCTTCTCAGGATCGGAATGCTCGTCGGCGACGATCGGGATCTCGCGTCCGACGAGCGGCAGCCTGACCTTGGCGCCGGCCTTGAGCAGCGCCGCATAGCGCGCATCCTTGGGATGCACCGCAACGCCCGTATCGCCGAGCATCGTCTCCGGCCGCGTCGTCGCGACGACGATGAAGTCAGAGTCGTACCCCGGTACCTTCTGCGCCAGCGGATAGCGGAAGTGATACATGTGCCCGGAGGGGTCCTTCTTCAGGACCTTCCCCAGCGCCTCCGCGTCGAACGGCTTCTCGGAATCGCCGTCCTGTTGCTTGCCCGCCTCCGGCGGGACCCAGGCAAAAGAGCCCTTCTTCTCGACCTGCACCACCTCGAGGTCCGAGATCGCGGTCTGGAACTTGGGATCCCAGTTGACGAGCCGCTTATCCTTGTAGATGAGCCCTTCGCGATAGAGCGCGACGAACACGCGGATGACCGCGCGCGAAAGCCCCTCGTCCATCGTGAAGCGCTCGCGCGACCAATCGCACGAGGCGCCGAGCCGCTTCAGCTGGTTGACGATGGTCGAGCCGCTCTCTTCCTTCCAGCGCCACACCTCGTCGAGAAAGGCCTGGCGGCCCATGTTGCGCCGGTCGGCCTTGTTCTCGGCAGCCAGCTTGCGCTCGACCACCATCTGCGTGGCGATGCCGGCGTGATCCGTGCCGGGCTGCCAGAGCACGTCGCGTCCGCGCATGCGCTCGAAGCGCACGAGCACGTCCTGCAGCGTGTTGTTGAGAGCGTGGCCCATATGGAGCGAGCCGGTGACGTTGGGCGGGGGAATAACGATCGAATAGGCGGCCGCCCCGGCGCGATCCGGCCGTCCCGAGCGGAAGGCATCGGCGCGCGTCCATGCGTCGTTGATGCGCGGCTCGATCTCGGCGGGCTGATAGGTCTTTTCGAGCATGGGTCGCGCGGGCCTTTGCGGAAGGAATAGGGCAGCAGGCGTCCTACGAACCCGCTTGCCGCCTGTCAATCGGCAGCGGGGCCGATCCCGCCGCACCCACGAGCGCGTGAGGTGAAATCGTCCGCATAGCGATTATGGGGCAGCGTCGCACGCCCTCAGGTGCCGGGCGTCTTGCTTCCCGGCTTGACGATCTGGGCGACCTCGGTCCTGAGCGCCCGCTCGATGATGCGCGGCATGTTTTCGGCAACCCATTGCTGCAGCATGGGTCTCAGCATATCCGCAACCGCGTCCTCGAGCGTGCGGTTGACGGGCGCTGTGGCCTCAACGGACAGGGGAGCCGGCAGCGTGGACGGCGCCGGATGGACCCGCACGTCCGCGTCCGGATTCTCGAGCACGGGCGTCAACGGTATCGCGGGCGAGCCCGGCTCGGCGGGCGCCGACGCATGAGCCGCCGATGCGGCCAGCCCCAGAGCCAGGGCGTCGAGGGCTTGGTGAGCGGCATCGGAGCCTACCCCGGGCTCCGCGCCGAGACGCACCTCAGCCACGTATCCGGAATCGGGGCGAACGGCCTGAGAGAACGGATCCGCGTGAAGGCGAGGCTCGATCGGCCGCGCGTCCGGTGCCGCGGCGAAGGGCGAATCGGCCGGTGGCGTGCCGAAGGGCGCCCTGGCCGCGCTCCCTAGCGCCGGCGACAAAGGGGCCGCCGCGGGAGAAACACCAGACGACTCCGAAGCGGCAGACGTGTCCGTTGCAGCAGACGGCTCCGAGGCGGCGAACGGAGAAAAGCGCCAGTCCGCGGCGCGGAAGCGCGGCGGCTTAGGCGCGGCCGGCGTGCTGGCGCTCGCCGGTTGCGGCGGCTCGGGAGATCGGGGGCCGGTCGAGAACGGGTCGGTGTCGCCCGAAACGTTCGAGCCGATGCCGCGCGGCGCGCGCGCAGCCTCTCCGGCGGGCGCTGGCGCATCGGGCGATGCGGCCGCTGGCGCTGGCGGCTCCGGGTCCGGAGCTGGCGCTGCTGCCGGCTGTGACGGAAAGAACCCCCCTGTCGCGGCCGGCCTCGCCCGCACCGCCGGCTTCGGCTGGGGCGGATAGAAGCTGGTTTTGCGCAGCGGTGGAAACCCGAACGTCGTCGACGGCGCAACCTCGGCCGCCTTCTCCCCACTGCCGAACGGCAACGGCGGGATAAACGCCCCGGACGGCGCAAGCTGCGGCGGCAGGGCCGCCGCGCCATCGGCAACGGCCGCTGGCTTTGCGCTCTCCTCTTTCTCTGTCGCGACCTCTTTCGCCGTCTCTTTCGTGCCGATCGTCTCGTCTGTCTCGGCGGGCGGCACGCTTGCCAGCGGCGGAACGAAAGGCTTCACCGGCGTCGGCGAGAGCGAGGCCGGAACGCGGATGTCGGGCTTCGGCACAAAGACCGAGTTGCCGTTGACCGGCGCGTTCTCGTCGAACATATCGGCGAGATCCTGGTCAAACGACAGCGGCCGCTTCGATCCGAGCGGGCTCGTCGGCGGCAGCGATCCGCCCTTGAACACGTCGCTCAACCGGTCCGCCAGCGGCGGGCGCGGCTCGGCCGGCCTCATCTCCTTCGAAGGAACCAGCGGATTGGCCTCGATCGCCGGCTCGGATTGATCGCTCGACGGGTCGTCAGCAATGATCTGGCGGATGGACGCCAGGATCTCCTCCATGCTGGGCTCTCCGGCTTTGCCCGGTCCGTTCATGCCTGCCTGCCGCCGCTTTCAGCACCATCCGCAGAGCACCTCGAGCGTCTCGCCTGCGGCCTGGCCGGCGGGATGCCGTCGGAATAGTGCGTTGGATCAAATTTCATAGGCATGACGTACCTCGCAGCCGGGCGGGCTTCAATGCCTCTCGGCACCCCGGACGCAGCCTCCCGGCCCAATGCTCGACGACGCATGCGACGATTTCGAGGCGATCGTGCGCGCGCAGGCGCGCCGCCGGTCGCAGACCGTATCCCGTCAGAGCTTTTTCGGCACCTTGACGCTTTCGGCGATCTCGATGTGAAGCGCCTTCTCCACCATGCGCGGCATGTTGTCGGCCAGCCACTGGCGCAGCATGGGCCGCAGGAGATCGGCGGTCGCATCCTCGATCGTACCAGTCTGATCGGCGCTGACCGGCGGGACCTGATCGGATGCGTTGCGGACCGGTTCGGCCGTGGGCAGCGGCGGTGGCGGCATCGTCACGGACGCCGCGCGCTGCACGGGCGTCGTCGACAAGGAGGCGCGATCAAACTCGCCGGGGATGATGGTGCCGAAATCAGGCGCCTTCGGCTTTTCGGCAGGCGCTGCTGCGGCTGGAGGCGGAACGAACGCCGGGAAAGGCGACGGCGAGGTCTGTGGAGCCGGCGTGGAGGACATGTGCACGAAATGCGTGTCCTTGAACGGTGCCATCACGCGCTTGGGCTCGTCGTCCGGTTTGGCGGGAGACGACGCCGGGGAGGGCTCGCTTCCCGCACCCGCAGGCCCCGGCTTTCCGTTGAAGAGACCCGCGCGCTCGGACGATGCCTCGGACCGGACGGACTTGAGCGAGCTCAGCCCGGAAATGCCGCCCTCGCCCGCACCCGCGTGCTCGGCGCCCTGAGCCTCGTCGGCGGATGAGGCGGCGCGCCCCTCGGGGGATGCGGTCGTGGCGTTGCGGATTGCATCCGTCAGCCGTCCCAGCAGCGGCGCCGAACGCTCGACCTGCGGCGGCGGAGACGCACGGAAAATGGCGGGAAGGTCGAAATCGCTGGCATCTTCCAGAGCGCTGTCGCCCTTGAGCACGATGGGCGTGCCGCGCAGCTCTCCATTATGCGGGTAACTCGTGGGCTCCTCCGAGATGATCCTGCGGATCGACGCCAGAATCTCCTCCATGCTCGGCTGGCCGTTCTTCTCTGTCATGTTCATGACGCCACTCCCTACGCAGTCCACGACAAGCACTCACGGCATCCCATCCCGCAAAAGGATCCGCCCCCGTAAAGAGGAGCACCCGCAAGAGACGCGGCTGCCCCCGACCCGCTGCACACCGGCAGCGAGAAAAACCTCCGGCTCGCGACGCCTGGACCACCGTCCCAGGCCGACGCGTCAATTCCGCTCAGCAAAATTCGTGATGGGTTCCCCACCGATCCCGACGCTAGGCGTCATAGTGGGCAACGATGTGGCAAAGCCACAGGACAACACAAATCGACGAGCAGGGCCGCTCAGCTAGCCCAACCCGCCACCCGTCCTCAAGGAGATTATTTCGCGGAGTTCGCTCCATCCGGCAGCGGCGGCAATTGCTCGGTGCGGCCGTCCGAATGAGTTATCGAGGTTCCCCAGGGCTTACGCCTGACTTCCTGATAATGAGCTTCAGGATCGTAGGCGATCGACGTGAAGCCGAGGTTCACCGCATCGAGCCGGCCGACGGCCGACAGAACTGAATAGCTCGACACGACGAGGTTGCGCCGCGTCGTTACCAGCGCCACCTGCGAGTTCAGAAGCTCAACCTCGGCGTTGAGAACGTCGAGCAGCGTCCGCTGCCCCACCCGCTCTTCCTCGCGCACGCCGGTGAGCGCCGTCGTGTTCGCATCGACCTGCGACTGGTCGGACTGGATCTGCGCCCGCGCGGCGAGAAGCTGCGACCACGCCGAGACGACGATTTCCTCGGTCTCGCTGCGCGCCTGCTCGATCTCCTGCAGGCGGCTGATGTGGATATGCTTCTGCTGGCGAACGCGCGCGTAAACCTCGCCGCCTTCGTAGATCGGCACCGTCAGGCGTCCGGTGACCGTCACGTCCTCGGACTGGTTGATGCTGTCGGCGATGCCGTAGCGATCCGAATAGCTGGCTTCGAGCTGGACGCTCGGCAACAGCTCGCCGCGGATGCGGTCGACGCCGAACTTGGCCGCCTGCTCGAGATAGAGCGCATTGACGACGGCCGGGTTCTCGTGCGTCCCGACGTTGGTCGCCTCATCGAGCGACCGCGGCAGAAGGCGCTCGTATCCCCTCGGCTCGACGAGGCTGCCCGGCGCATGCCCGACGACGCGCTCGTAAACGGCGCGGCTGGTCTTGAGATTGGCCTTGGCGAGGTCGAGTGCCGACACCGCTCCGGCCCGCCGCGCCTGCGCCTGCGCCACGTCCGTGCGCGTCACCTCGCCGACGGCGAAGCGGTCCTCGGTCGCCCGAAGCTCGCGCGAAAGCACGTTGACGTTATTCTCGCGCAGCCGGACGATCGCCTGGTCGCGCACCACGTCCATGAAGGAGGTCACCGTCTGCAGGAGCACGGACTGCTCGACGGCGCGCAACGTCTCGCGCGCGGCCCGCACGTTGGCTTCCTGCTCGTTGACGGAGTTGATGGTGCGAAAGCCACTGAAGATCGGCTGCACGGCATCGATCGAGTAGCCGCGCGGCTTGAGCTCGTTCTCTATCGAGCCGGTCGTCGTATGGCTCTTTGTCCAGTTGTAGTTGACGTCGGCGCCGCCCGTGATCACCGGCCGGAAGCCCGACCGTGCGCGCGTTACCTCCTCGTCGGTGGCGCGCAGGCGCGCCCGCTCAGCATCGAGCTGCGGGTTGTACTCGTAAGCGGCCGCGAGCGCTTCGTTGAGGGTTTCTGCCTGTGCCGCGGTTGTCAGAGATGCCGAAGCCATCCCTGTGGCCACGGCAACGACGAATGCGGCACATCGCCAATTTCGGTCAAGACAGCGCAAATCCAGCCTCAATATAGCTCCGGCAAGCCGCACATCCCCGCCCGAGGGGTCGTCAGCAACGCTTTCGAAACTATAGTTAGGTAGTGCAGCGGCGCGATTCGCAGAAGCGAACAAAGCCTGCCTGTCCCCTCTAGCACCGCAGGCGTGGCTGCTTTCCCACACCCTCCGTGACGGCCGGCCGGAAACGGTCGAGGCCGCACTCCGGGAAAGACAAATTATTACATTGATTTTACATGGATATCTTAGAGCATCCGTCAACGGATGCTTCTGCGCGCGGGTTCCGCGCGCAAGCGGCCGGCCGGATCCGTCGTCTTGCGATGACGAAAGACGCAACGCCGCGTCAGAACGCGAACACCCGCGGCTTTTCGAAACCGGGCAGCACGTCGGCTGCAGCGTCGAAAATCTCCGTCTTGCCGAATGTGCGACCGTCGCGACGCCAGACGGTGGCGCGTCCCGTGGTGCGGTTCCCGGCAACGGCGATGGCGACGAGCCGCCCGCCGTCTTTGAGCTGATCGAGCAGGCCCGACGCGACGGTCTCCACCGCGCCTTCGATCAAGATCGCGTCATAGGGTCCCTCGTCAGGCCATCCCTGGTCGAGCGGCCCGTCCACGACGGTGGCGTTGCCGGCGGAGAGGTCGGCAAGCCGCCGGATGGCGTCGTTGCGCAGATCCGGATCGCTCTCGAGGGCGACGACACGGGCACCGAGCCCGGCCAGCAGTGCCGCCCCGTAACCGGGACCAGCGCCGACAGCGAGCACGGACGCCCCAGACGCGACGTCGGCCGCCTGCACGAGCTTGGCGAGGACGCGCGCCGAAAGCAGCGCGCGGCGCGTCCCGCCATGGGTGGCCGGCGTCAGCGGCACGGACCCATCCATATAGGCCAGCGCGCGCAGGCGCTCCGGCACGAAAAGCTCGCGCGGAAGATCGAGCATGGCGCGGATGATGCGCCGGTCGGTCACGTCGCTGGGCCGCACCTGCGATTCGACCATGTTCTTGCGCTGCGTCGCGTAATCCACCCTGTCCTCCCGAATGCCGTCTCGCGCGACCATACCCAAAGTCCCGCCCCGAGGCCACATCCCGCAATGCCGCTCCCCTGCCCTTCGCCTCGCCCCCAAGGACGGGCCCCTTGGGCCAGGCGGCGTCCCGCGATCCGCGCGCTTGTGCGAGGCTTTATGTGTATGATAGATGGCTGCGCACGCGCCGATCCGGCGCGCTCGGCCGTTCGATCACGGACCGAGGCCCAGAGGCGGGCATCGCGCCCCGGGCAAAAGGATCCCAGAGGCCACGTGGCGGAGTGGTGACGCAGCGGACTGCA
>ERZ795041.672-NODE-672-length-12209-cov-6.797022_pt1 | contig 12209 bp, 13 predicted proteins | sample MGYA00375125_ERZ795041 | MGnify/ENA primary metagenome ERZ795041 (study PRJEB30170, sample SAMN03074214) | activated sludge metagenome | biome: Common Effluent Treatment Plant; feature: Wastewater; material: Activated sludge; isolation source: activated biomass in...
CCATGAGCCGCAGCGCGAACTCGGTGCTGAAGATGCAGGTGTTCTGCGCCTGGTCTTCTTTCAGGATGTCGGCCTGCACGGTGCCGCGGACGCTCTGCAGGGTCTCGGCCTTGATCTTCTCGTAGACTTCTTTCGGAAGGACTTGGTCGCCGGTGATGCCGAGGAGGAGCAAGCCTAGACCGTTGTTGCCTTCGGGGATCTCGCCGTGGTATTGGGGCCTCAAGCCATTAGCCTCAAGCTTCAAGCTTGTGGCTTGTGGCTTAGAGCTTGCAGCTCCCCACCTAGAAGCGATCTTCTTCTCCACCTCCTTCTCCAGCTTGTGTTCGCGGATGTACTTCTCGCAGTTCTGATCGATGGCGGCATTCATGAAGAAGCCGAGCAGCATGGGCGCGGGACCGTTGATGGTCATGCTCACCGAGGTCTTCGGGTCGCTGAGGTCGAAGCCGCTGTAAAGTTTCTTGGCATCGTCCAGGCAGCAGATGCTCACGCCGCTGTTGCCCACCTTGCCGTAGATGTCGGGTCGGCGGCCGGGGTCGTGGCCGTAGAGCGTTACGCTGTCGAAGGCGGTGCTGAGTCGCTTGGCGGGCAGACCCTGGCTCACGTAGTGGAAGCGCTTGTTGGTGCGCTCGGGTCCGCCTTCGCCGGCGAACATCCGCGCGGGATCCTCGCCTTGGCGCTTGAAGGGATAGATGCCGGCGGTGTAGGGGAAGTAGCCGGGCGTGTTCTCCTGCATGGCCCAGCGCACCTTGTCGCCCCAGCTCTTGAACTTGGGCAGCGCGACTTTGGGGATCTTCAAATGGCTGAGGCTCTCGCTGTGGTTGGGCACTTTGATCTCCTTGCCGCGCACGGTGTAGGTGTAGAACTCGCCGCTGTAGCGCGCTTCCTCGTTCTTCCAGCCGGTGAGCATGGACCAGAGGTGCGGGTCGAGGTCTTTTTTCAGTTCCTCGAACCTTCTCAACAGGAAATCAAGTCGTGAGTCGATCAGTCCTGAGTCGTGAGTCTTTGAGTCGTGTGTCTGCGACGACCTGGACTCACGACTCCCGACTTCAGGACTCACGACTCCCTTACTCCCGACTAACAAATCCGTGCCACCGAAGGTGCGTACCGCCGAATACAGCCCATACAGCTTATCCGCGATCTCCGCCTGTGCCTCCACCTTCGCATCATACCTCCTGTTGCTCTCGCTGATCTCGCTCAGGTAGCGGCTCTTCGCGGGGGGGATGATCCACACCTTCTCGCTCATCTCGTCGTGCGCGTGGAACGCGGAGTCGAGCGCTACGCCCGTTTTCTCGGCGATCTTCTTCATCAAGCGCACATAGAGCGTGTTGGTGCCGGGATCGTTGAACTGGCTGGCGATGGTGCCCACCACGGGCAGGTCCTCGTCCTTGGCGTCCCACAGTTGGTGGTTGCGCTTGTACTGCTTCTTCACGTCGCGCAGGGCGTCCTGGGCGCCGCGCTTGTCGAACTTGTTGATGGCCACCACGTCGGCGAAATCCAGCATGTCGATCTTCTCCAATTGCGTGGCCGCACCGAACTCCGGCGTCATGATGTAGAGCGAAACGTCGCTGTGGTCCAGGATCTCGGTGTCGCTCTGGCCGATGCCGCTCGTTTCGAGGATGATCAGGTCGAAGCCCGCGGCCTTCAGCACCAGCACGGCCTCCTTCACCTGCTTGCTCAGCGCAAGGTTGCTCTGGCGTGTGGCCATGCTGCGCATGTACACGCGCTCGCCGCGGATGCTGTTCATCCGGATGCGGTCGCCGAGCAACGCCCCGCCGGTCTTGCGCTTGCTCGGGTCCACGCTCACGATGGCGATGGTCTTGTCCTTCTGGTCCAGCAGAAAACGGCGGATCAATTCATCCACCATGCTGCTCTTGCCCGCCCCGCCCGTGCCGGTGATGCCCAGGATCGGCGCGGTGCTCGCGGCGGCCTGCTTATGCACCGCATCGGCCACCTTCTCAAACACCTCCGGATGGTTCTCCGCCGAACTGATCAAGCGCGCAATGGCCGGCCAGTTGGTAGTGGAAAGCTCCTTCACCTCCCCATGCAACGCATCGCTGTGGTCTACGTCGCAGCGCTCCAGCATATCGTTGATCATGCCCTGCAGGCCCATGGCGCGGCCATCGTCAGGATGGTAGATGCGCCCGATGCCGTAGGCCTCCAGCTCCTTGATCTCCTCGGGAAGGATGGTCCCTCCTCCCCCGCCGAAGATCTTGATGTGCCCCGCGCCCTTCTCCTTCAGCAGGTCGAACATGTACTTGAAGTACTCCATGTGCCCGCCCTGGTAGCTGGTCATCGCGATGGCCTGCGCATCCTCTTGGATCGCGGTGTTCACCACCTCCTCCACACTGCGGTCGTGCCCCAAATGGATCACCTCCGCGCCAGAACTCTGGAGGATACGCCGCATGATGTTGATGGAGACATCGTGGCCATCGAACAGCGAAGCTGCGGTGACGATGCGGATCTTGTGCTTAGGGACGTAGGGCTTGATAACGGAATGGGACATGCTTTGCTCGCCGAAGCGGGTGCGTAGGTGAGGCGCGAAAATACCGGTCCGGGAGCGAATGCCGGTGACTGGTGATCAGTTGCTGGTGAATGGGGCCGCCGAACGGGCTGTCCGCTGTGGTGTCCTCGTCCGGGCTCGCGTCACCGGGGCTCCGGGGTCCCTCCTATCGTCGGGCCTCCTCGCTCCATGGTGCCGCACGGCCCGGCTTTCGGCCAGCCGCCGCTACCATCACGGGCGGAGATCAGGGTCAAGCACCTTTCACAGAATGATGAAAACTATGGCGGAAAGGTCGCATCACCTTTTGCTCAACACGCCGCATTCTTCTTGAAACTTCACGAGCACGGAATCACCGGATGCAATGATCGAGGGAGGGTATTGAGCGATCTTATTCACCAAACAATCACAGAACTGCTCTGGATCGTACTCCTTGTCGGAACCTTCCTTCCCCATTTTGGTGATGCAGTCCTTCTTAACCTGTTCCACCATGCCCTCCGTCCATTTAGCCCCTTCGCTTTCCGCCATGCATTCTGAAAGTGAGACCATATCGAAAGAGGGATCGTTCTTCAACTTCTGAACTAACTGAGTCATCCGTCCTGCCGTGAGACTGGTCCTCTCGTACTCTGTCAATACGTTGGAACTAGCCAACTTCGTTGCCATGCATGTGCAGAAGGAGATTTGTTCCTCCTTCGTTGAGAACATATTGGCAGACCCGTTTACGCAATCGTCAATGGGGATCCGCAGGCCATTCACCTCAACCACGTACTCGGTGGACCTCGGTATCGATGTGACGAACTCGATCAGTTGCCCGAGGATGCTCATGGCAGCCACGACTCCGATCACCGTCCAGACCACCTTTGACCCTTTGGAAAGTGAGAACGATGGATCACGTCGTCTAAAGGCACTCCTCAACAAGAGTCCGCAAAGCACAATGATCAGTACGACCGCAATGGCAAGCGACAGTGGATCTCTCGTTTCCCTCCACATGTTCACCGCCTCGCTTCCGCCGGTTAGCAAAACAAGAATGGCAAGAAGGATCTTACCGATATGCATGCGCTAGATCTTTAGCTCGCAAGATAAAGGGAGGAGGAAAGTGAGGATGTCTGCGTTGAGCCGCCGCTACCATCCCGGGCGGAGGTCACGGCTGGGTCATTGCTGATCGTACAACCCTAAGTAATGGTTCATAGCGTCCACGTACACATCTGACAAATAGGAATCATCCGGATGTTTCGACAGGAAATGTTCCATGAACCAGATGGGCACTTGTTCAGCTTGTATGCTCCAGACGATTCCGGATTCCGGCCGTTTCATTTCGCAGAACAAGGTACTCGCACCTTGTTTCGAATTGTCCCAGACATACGCGTGATACGCGATGGCCATCGCCTCGTTCAGGTGAGCCATGGTCCGATCGTAGCGGCTAATGATCTTATCCGTAGGCACATCGTGTCCACCTTGCTTCACACGGATCTCCTTTACGCGTTGCACATTGATCGTAGCGTCCTCGGTTGAAATAAAATACAAATAGACCTTGTAGCCAAGCGTCTTCGCACGCTTCATCAATTCCAACTTTCCCGGGTGACTGAACACCGTTTCGAATGAGAACTTGCGTTTGGCCTTTAGCAATTCATCGTACAGGAATTGCGCGATCAGCTGAGCAACTCGATCCTTGGGCAATCCCGGCTTGGAACGGACCTTATCATTCTTCCATATCAAACCCGAGCTTAGCATTTCCAAGGACAGGTGCTTGTTCACCAAGCCCGAGCCTTTCGCAAAGACCAAGAACACCTCCATACCCGTATCCAGTTCCAAGGGAGACAGGTCATATCCCTTCGTCAATGCTTATGCGATCTCATCCGCATTGATGTAAACGCCAAAATCCACCGCTTTGCCGTTCACACGCGCTTTGCGCACTGCGTCGATAATGGTTGTCTTGCCGGACCCGTTCGGCCCAGCGAACACCCTCAAGCGCAACGGCCCCGCCATATCGGGTTATGCTGCGGGGAGTTTGATCCGCTTCACCCGGCTAATGACTTTCCCCTTCTTGTCCACCTTCACCAACCAACCCTCCTTTACAACCAGCAATTCATCAACCTCATCAAAGGCCGATCGGCTTGCAGCCTTGGTGGCAGATTCGGAAACTCGGCGCAAGGTCTTGCTCGTAAGTGGAGCCTTGGCTGCCTTGCGCGGTGATCCTGCGGAAGTGCTCTTCGTAGCCATGGCATAAAGATAAGGAATGGGGGCCGTGTTCGAAACTATGCCTGCGGTACGGTACTGATGCCAAGCTCCTGCGCCGGGCTGCCGCTTGCAATCCGGGCGGAGATCGCGGTTACAACCGGATAACCACCGCTTACTACTTCTGTCGGCGAACCCTTAACTTCGCAAAAGCCATCCTGCCATGAACATCCAAGCCCTCAAGCTCACACTGGACCAGCAATTGGTTGGCACAGACGATGCTAAGGTGTTGACGAAGTTGAAGCGATTGTTGGACGTTTTGCGTTCCGGACCGGAAGGCACTTTGGCGGAACGTGACGAAGAACTGCTGGCCGCAGCCAACCTTTTCGGCACTACCGCATACAGCGAATATGAACCCGACATCAGCGAGCTGGTAGTGAAGGAGCGGACCCAAACTACGGCGGATGAGGCCGGGTGATGTGATCCAGTGGTCATTCTACAATGTGTTCTTGCTGGCTGAACCGACGATGATAGTCCCGAAAATCTGATCATCTGATCGTCTGATCGCCCCCCATGTCCCAACAAGGAAAGCTCAAACGCTACCTGCTCATCCTGGAGCGGCTCCAGCACGCCCCAACGCTCGCGGAGTTGAGCGAGCACTTGACGGACCAAGGCTTCGAGCTGAACAAACGCACCATACAACGCGACCTCGCCGAACTGCGCGACGAATTCGGTGTGGATACCGTGTACGACCGAAGCCGCAACACCTACCGCATCACCGGAGATGAAGAGGACCTGCCGGGTCTGATGCAACTGCTGGAGCGCGCCCAACTGCTGGAACTGGTGCGCGATGGTGGCCAAGGGCTCGGTGAGTTGCGACGTTGCATCCACTTCGAGGAGCTGGGGCGCTTGCGCGGCATCAAGCACATCGCGCCACTGCTGCGCGCTATCCGCGAACGGAGGGAGGTGAAGGTGCTGTACCAGAAATTCTATGCGGATGCCGCCAAGGCTTTCCGGATCCAGCCGCATTTGCTCAAAGAATACCGTGGCCGTTGGTATGTGCTTGGGCCGAGCGCGGAGCATGTGCGCCCCATCGCACTTGGCCTGGACCGCATCAAAGAGATCACCGTGCTGGCCAAGCGCTTCAAACGGCACGATGGGAAGATCGCCGAACTGTACGACCAAACGATCGGCGTGGACACCAGCCCAGAAGTGCCCGAGCGGATCGTGCTGCGCTTCAATGCGATGCAGGCGCCATACGCGAAGGCGCTGCCGCTGCATCCTTCCCAACAGGTGGAACAAGAGGACGAGGACGGAGCCACTATCTCGCTGTTCGTCATGGCCAACTTCGAGCTGCGTCAGATCATCCTCGCCTTGGGCAATGCAGTGCGCGTAATGGAGCCGAAATACTTGGCCAAGGCGATCAAGCTGGCGCACTTGGAAGCCGCCCGGCAGTACGGAAAGTGACCGCGGTTTTCACCACGACATGTTTTGTCATGGTGATTTCTGAATCTTGCGGTATGCACACTTCACCCATACCCGCCAGCCTCGCCGATCGCACCGCGAAACTCATCGGACTCTACGATCGCTTGCGCACCAACCACTTCGGTATCGACACGGAGATCCAGCGACTGCTCGATGCCTTCGCACCATGGTACCGCTTCGCAGAAACCCAAGCGCGCCCGCAAGTCATCGGCCTCTGGGGCATGACCGGCACAGGAAAGAGCAGCTTGATCCGTTCCATGGTGAAAGCCGCCGAACTTGAGGACCGCACCTACTGGCTCGATGCCGGGGAATGCCGGGATAGCTACTGGCTTGGCTGTTTCAAGGACCGTATCGAGAAGCTCCAGACAGGCACCCCGTTCATACTTGTTGTAGATGAATTTCAACATGCCCGCACCAAGGAAAACGGCATTGAGATCGTGGAAGCAACCGCGCTTCGTGAATTATGGGAACTCTTGGATTCAGGTCGCATCGTCGCTTGGCCGCACTTCGGCAATGAGGTGGAGCTGGTCTATTTCAAGGACCGGCTCATTCGTGCGTTGGCGGCAGGCGTGCGGATCCGTAATGGCCGTGTTGTACAAGGACAGGAGAAATACAACGAAGTGATGGAGGTCGGATCCTCTCGACCAGGGAATGCAGGTTACGCCGTATCGCCAAATATGTTGGAACAGTTCCGTCACTTGCACCATCAACCACAGCCATCGCCCATGCAACTCGAACAGCGCCTCTCTACCTTGTCCGGGGACGGGATCCTTCTTTGGATCGATGAGCTGCTCCGCAACGCCTTGACCGCACGTGTGGTGGATGCCAGTAAGATGCTGGTGATCCTCTCCGGCAACTTGGACGAACTCTACACTGCCGAAAAGGAAGCACTGGCAGAGTTGGACCCCGATGTGCTTCTGCACCGCCACCGTGACATCGGCTTGGCCGGTGTGCAGAATGCCTTGACGGAACTCTTCCGGATCGAACAGGTAGGGCGGCTGGGCGCATCGCACATTGTGTTCCCGCCTATCGGAAAAGCCACGGTGGACAAGCTGGTTCAGCACGCGGTGACCGAACTCACCGACAAGCTCTCCGCACATTGCGAACGCAGCATCACTGTGGATGACGCGCTGGTGGACCATCTGCGCAGCACTTCCGCCATCGCCGTACTAGGTGCGCGGCCCGTGGTGCAAGCCGTGCAGAACACCGTGCCTCTGCTGCTTTCCCAAACCATGGACCTGCATAGTGCGGAAGCCGCCACAAGCATTGCGTTCGGCATCACCGATGGCCGGTATGTGGCCCGCCTTACGGTGGATGGTAAGGAACACGATGCCGTACTTCCATTACCCGTGGTCCGGAACGACCCAAACGACACAATAGAAAACCAGATCGAGCGGACCGCCGTGCATGAGGTGGGCCACCTGCTCTGCGGCGTGCTTCTCTGCGGCAAAAAACCGTTGCAGGTCTGCGCCCGCACCCGCGATCCCCATGTGGAAGGCTTCGTGGCTTGGGACCGTCGTCCCAAGATGCCGCGCCTGCGTTCGGAGATCGTTCCGGAACTGGCCACTTTACTGGGAGGATGGGTTGCCGAACGGATCCATTTTGGTACTGACGGTGTTTCCACCGGCAGCACGCGGGACATTCAACTTGCCACGGACTTCGCACTGAACATGGTAAAGAACCACGGCATGGGCGGCATGCCGCTGTATTTCGCCGAGCATCCATCGGCAGACGCTAGTGGAGGTATTCGCACGGCACAAGCGGCGGTAGATAGGCAAGCGCGCGAATGGATGGAAGCCGCCGAAGCCATGGCTGCTGCCACATTGGAAGCACAGCAAGAACTCTTCGGTCGATGCGTGGAAAACCTGCGCGCAAAAGGCTCGCTGAACATGCGTGAGCTGGAGGAGCTGCTGAACCCTGCTGAAGAATCTCAATACATTGGGAGCCTTAACACGGCTGGAGCATGAAGGCGAGAGAATTCATTGATGTTTGGGAGAAGTTCGTCAACGAGAAGAGCATAAAGGACAGGTTGCTCTCAAACTGGAATAACAAATCCAAATGGACGGAACAAACAATCGGTTATGCTTGTGCTGTCTCTTGTCCTTCAGATAATGACCCCCAAAGTGAGGGCCATAGCCCATTCGGAGAGTACCTCATTGAAGCACTACGAACAGGCTGGCGCTACCAAAAAGAGTACAAGCACGTCGACCTCGTAATCGCCCGAAAGGACAATATGAGGAGGCCCTATTCCTGGGAGGCACATGAGCAAGTCTTGTGGTCTGCGCACTTCCATCCGATCATACCCGAGATCCTGATCGAACAGGAAAGTAGCTGCGGCATCAGTTGGCAGGAGATGGAAAAACTGATCCTGCTACGCAGTAGGTTGAAGGTCCTCATTACGTACACCTATGACAAAGGGCATGAACAAAGCGAAAATCTGAACCATGCAACCAGCAGGCAGTTCAAGGCCATGTTGGAAGACGCTTGGCGCGAATGTCCGGAGTTCGAGGAAACGGAATACCTGCTGATCATCGGACAATTGGATGAGGCCGGAGAAGATGCCAAGGCGAATTGGTATTGCTCTATATTCTCCGCCAACGGCACAGCGGTTCCTAAGGAAGCATGGATGGATTTCTCAACCCTAAAACAATAGCAGCATGGATGATCGGTTAAATGAGATAGAGCGGGGAGGTCTCACGAAATACGAAAGATTACTTGAAGTACCCTGCAGCGACTGATAACCGGCGCACGAGCGAGCCCAATTGAGTCGATCGCAACTACCCAAGCGAAGGTCCTTCGTGCAAGGTCGGCCTCTTACGTCCGGTTGGAGGAAACTGGACATGCCAGCCGACATGCACGGGTTGGATGCCGTCGCCAAGAAGTGGATCATTTGCATGGATCCTCCACGCTGCGATCATGCCCCAAGTGGATCACTTCCACGCCGGTGCTTTGGATGATCCGCCGCATGATGTTGATGGCGGCATCATGCCCATCGAACAGCGAGGCGGCGGTGACAATGCGGATCTTGTGGGTGGGGACGTAGGGTTTAGCGATGGCGTGTGACATGGCGCGAAAATACCGGTCCGGGCGCGAATACGCTGTGACTGGTGAATGGATCGGTCAACCAGATGGATCAGACGCTGACTGAATACGAGCAAGAATGGGATCTGCGATGGATCCGAAAGCTGGTCAAAGTCCGCTCGCACCGGTGGCCCAGCTCATTGTCTCGTAGCGCTCCTCCTTTCTCAACACGGCTCCGCTGAACGGATCGAATACGATCGAATCCACTAAGCGGTATGTACGAATTGAGTTCGCAACCTTCTCCGTTCGGGTACCTCGAACACGACCCAGAACAAGTTCATATCGACCCTCACCTGCAATGTGGATCTGCGCCACTGTATCCAATGGCACCCATCTGAGGTCACGGAATGCCGTGCTTCGACCACACTTCACCCCATTCTTCTTAGCCAGAGCAATAAAGCCATCGAGGTCAGTATGGAACTGCTCAGGTCCTGAGCTTGAAATGAAGCCTCTTAAGTCCCCATCCTCGATCAATTCGCCTTCCGGTGTAATGCTGAACGCGATGTTCATTCGGCTGGCATTCACGGAGTCGAAACCAATGTCGTATTCAAAGTAGCAGCTCTCAGGTAAGCGAGTGATCGTATCGCGCTCTTCCCAAGGATAGGTATCCTCTCCGATTACGATGTAATCCAAAGGACTGTCCGGAACGAAGATGTGGTCCTTGAAGAAGACTGCACCAAACCGTGATATCACCACCGAATCGGCTCGGTCAACGATCTTGTTCCAGTACGCCTCTCCAAGTGGCTGCGAGGATAACGCGGCATGGAGGCTGAACAGAAAGGTTAAGGCTGTGAGCGCGCGCATGCCAAGCTCATAATATCACTTGTTCACTACATCATGGCCATCGAACAGCGAGGCCGCAGTAACAATGCGGATCTTGTGGGTGGGGACGTAGGGTTTCGCGACAGGGTGTGACATGGCGCGAAGATATTGGGCGTAGGGTGGATCGGATGATCGGATGATCGGCATTTGGCCGCCTTAACGGGCTGTCCGCTGTAGCTGCTTCGGCTCTGCGGCCGTTGCTGCCGCTGCGGTTGCTTCCGCTGGTCGCCTCCTCGCTGGCGCATCGGCTGCGCATCGCCTTCAGCAGGCTGCCGCTGCCATCCCTGGCGGAGATCACGTCCGGAACAGATCACGCATCCTCCAAGCCGCGGTACCTGTTCATCGCCTTCACGTGAATATCGGACAACTTGTTGCCATCCTCCTGCGGCACCAACAAATAGGGCAGGAACCAGATCGGCACCAACTCAGCTTGAATATTCCAAGTGGCACGGGCACCTGCGCGCTTCACCTCACAGAACAACTGGGCCGATCCATGTTTCGAGTTGTCCCATAGATAGGCATGATAGGCGATCGATAATGCTTCAGGTAAATTGTTCATCGTCCGGCTCCAGCGGCTGATGATCTTATCCCTCGGCACATCGTGCCCACCCTGCTTCACCCGGATCTCCTTCACCCGCTGCACGTTGATGGCCGGGTCTTCCGTGGAAACGAAATACAGGTACACCTTGTATCCTGCTGCCTTTGCCCGTTTCATCAGTTCCAGCTTGTTCGGATGGCTGAACACGGTCTCGAACGAGAACTTCTTCTTTGCCTTCAATAACTCATCATACAGGAACTGCGCGACCAATTGGGCCACCCGGTCCTTAGGCAAGGTTGGCTTGCAGCGGACACGTTTCGGTGTCCAGCGTACACCTTCCGCCAAGCGCTCAATGGTCAATTCCTTGTCCAACAACCCTGAGCCCTTCGCAAATTCCAGAAATCGCTCCACTCCAAGCTCCAACTCGAACGGGGCCAGGTCGTACCCTTTCCCAAGTGCCTTGGCGATCTCGTCCGCATTGATGTAAACACCGAAATCCACCGGACGCCCATTCACCCGCGCCTTTCGAACCTCCTCGATGATGGTCGTTTTACCCGAACCGTTCGGACCGGCAAACACCCGCAACCGAAGCGATGGTGCCATGGCCTATCAGGCGGCCGGCAGCTGGATCCGCCGCACGCGTTTGGTCACTTTCCCGTTCTTGTCCACCTTCACCAACCACCCCTCCTTCACCACCAGCAATTCGTCAACTTCCTCAAACGCTTTCCGGCTCGCTGCCTTTGTAGCTTTCTCGGAAGCCCGTCGCAAGGTTTTGCTTGTCAGCGGGGCCTTCATGGCTTTCCGTCCGGGCCGCGTGGCTGAGTTCTTCGTTGCCATGCGTTAAAAGTACGACAATGGGCGGGCACATCACTACTTCTCTCTCCTCGATCTTGCACCCATGTCCCAACGCGGCAAGTTCAAGCGCCGTGAACAATCCCGCTGTGTGGCATGCTGAAAAGATCCACCTGCGGCGTTCCCATGGTCGCTTTCTCCAATTGCAGCAACCTCCGCTTCACCCCCAACCCGCCCGCATAGCCCGTCAGCTCCCCGTCGCTGCCGATGATGCGGTGGCAGGGCACCATGATCGAGAGCGCATTTGCACCGTTTGTGGAAGCAACCGCGCGAATCGCCGTGGGTTCCGCAACCTTCGCGGTGAGTGCGGCATAGCTCAACGTGGTGCCGTAGGGAACCGCCCGCAAGGCCTGCCATACGCGTAGCTGGAACTCGGTGCCCACCAAGCGCACGGGCAGGTCGAAAGTTGTGCGTTCACCCGCGAAGTACGCGTTCAATTGCGCCTTTGCTTGCTCGATCACCGGTGAAATACTTTCGACATATTCAGCCTGCAAGCCGCGCTGGATGCGCGCATCGATGGCCGTGCGCATGCGCCGGTAGCGCCAATCGCACAGGCACAGTTCGTTGTTGAACGAACCCAGCAATAGCTCGCCAAACGGGATGTGGAAGGGATGGATAAGAATCGGTTCCATAGCGGGCCGGGACAAGGTAGCACGCCCTACGGGCAGTCCACCCAAAAACAAACCACGGATGAACACCGATGAACACGGATGGTCTCAATTGGGTAGTCCAGCTTTATCCGTGTGCATCCGTGTCCAT
>ERZ795041.673-NODE-673-length-12201-cov-3.762803_pt1 | contig 12201 bp, 10 predicted proteins | sample MGYA00375125_ERZ795041 | MGnify/ENA primary metagenome ERZ795041 (study PRJEB30170, sample SAMN03074214) | activated sludge metagenome | biome: Common Effluent Treatment Plant; feature: Wastewater; material: Activated sludge; isolation source: activated biomass in...
TCGGCTTCCAGCGCATCGGCGACCTCATCTGGGCTGCCGCGGACAGCCGCACCAAGGGCTTCCTGCTCGGCGCAACGGCCGGCAGGACGACGCTCGCGGGCGAGGGACTGCAGCACCAGGACGGACACTCGCACGTGCTCGCTCAGCCGGTCCCCAACCTCCTCGCGTACGACCCCGCGTTCGCGCACGAGCTCGCCATCATCGTCCACGAAGGCATGCGGCGCATGTACCAGGAGCAGGAGGACATCTTCTACTACCTGACCGTCGCCAACGAGAACTACCCGCAGCCGGGCGCCCCCGGCCACCTCACGCGCGACGAGCTGCGCGACGGCGTCCTCAACGGCATGTACCTCTTCAAGCCGAGTAGGCTCGGGACAGACGGCAGCAAGGGCGCGAAGGGCGCCAAGCTGCACGCGCAGCTCTTCGGCAGCGGCACCATCATGAACTCGGTGCTCGAGGCGCAGCGCATGCTCGAGGACGACTACGGGGTGGCTGCGGACGTGTGGAGCGTGACCTCGTACAAGGCGCTCCACCGCGACGCGCTCATCACGGAGAGGCGCAACCGGCTCAACCCGGCCGACGAGCCTCGCCAGTCTTACGTGTACACGGCGTTGGCAGACGCGCAGGGCGTGTTCGTGTCGGCTTCGGACTACATGAAGATCCAGGCAGACGCTCTGGCTCGTCACCTGCCGAGGCCGATGGTCGCGCTCGGCACGGACGGCTTCGGTCGCAGCGAAGCCCGCGAGGAGCTCCGTGACTTCTTCGAGGTGGACGCGAAGCACATCGTGCTGGCGACCCTCCACGCGCTCGCGCAAGACGGCCAGCTCGACGCTGCGAAGGTCGAGGAAGCCCGAGACGCCCTCGGCATCGAGCCAACCAAGGCCGATCCCTACACCGACTGAGTCGAGCGAAAGGAACTCCACGTGTCCACCGAAGTGAAGCTGCCGGAAGTCGGCGAAGGCATCGAATCAGGGACCGTCGTCGGTGTACTGGTCAAGGTCGGTGACCAGGTCGGCAAGGACCAGGCACTCATCGAGCTCGAGACAGACAAGGCCGTCGTGGAGGTCCCGTCCACGGTCGCAGGCGTCGTCACGCAGATCAACGTCAAGGAGAACGACCAGGCCGCCATCGGGTCAGTGCTCGTCGTCATCGAGGAGGGCGCCACTGCGGCGGCTTCCGACGCTGCCCCCGCCGAGGACGCCGCTACTGCGCAGGAGGCACCGGCAGCCGCCGCGGAGCAGGCAGCCCGACCGGCTGCCGCCCAGGCGGAGCCCGCTGCCCGCGCAGCGTCGCCCGCTACGCAGGCGCCGTCCCAGGCCGCCACCCCGTCACAGGCCACCACGCCGCCAGCAGCGCGGGCTCCGTCCGCGACAGGCGGCGCAGGCGCGACGGCCGACGATCACCCCGATCTCGACAGGCTGGTACCGGCGGCTCCGTCGGTGAGGCGCCTCGCTCGCGAACTGGGCGTCGACATCCACCATGTCGGTGGCACGGGCGTCCTCGGGCGGGTCTCGGCAGCAGACGTGCGCGGAGCTGCCAACGGAGCCGGTGCGGCCGCAGGTGCTGGCGCCGCCTCGGGTACCGGCGCTTCTGCCGGTCGCTCGGTCGTCGCCCCGACGCCGCTGCCCGACTTCTCACGCTACGGAGCCACCACCCGGTCGCCCATGAGCGGCGTGCGCAAGGCGACCCTCAGGGCCATGACGAACGCCTGGGGCACCGTGCCGATGGTCACACACTTCGACAAGGCCGACATCACGGAGCTCGAGCGGCTGCGCAAGCGCTACCAGCCGCAAGCAGAGGCGGCGGGCGCGAAGCTCACCCCGACGGCCATCCTCCTCAAGGTGGTCGGCATCGCGCTCGAGCGGTTCCCCGACTTCAACGCCAGCATCGATGCGGAGAAGCTCGAGATCGTGCACAAGCAGTACGTCAACGTCGGCGTCGCGGTCGATACGGACGCCGGCTTGCTAGTGCCCGTCGTCAAGTCCGTCGACACGAAGAACATGATCGAGCTGGCCGTCGAGCTCGGCGAGCTCGCCGAGAAGGCGCGCGATCGCAAGCTCAGCATCGACGAGATGCAGGGGGGCAACTTCAGCATCTCCAACCTCGGCGGCATCGGCGGCACCGGCTTCACACCGATCGTCAACCCGCCAGACGTCGCCATCCTCGGCGTCGCGCGGGCGTCCGTCGAACCCGTCTGGAACAAGGACAGCGCCGCGTTCGAGCCACGGACGATGATGCCCTTGGCCCTCACCTACGACCACCGTCTCATCGACGGGGCGGCGGCGGCTCGCTTCCTGCGCTGGATCTGCTCGGCCCTCGAAGAGCCGTTCGTGGTGGCGCTCGAGGCCTGAGGTCACCACCGGCGCTCGGGCAGGTCCGGACGGCGAGGGTCCGTCGTCGCCGACCTGCCTCGCTGGCAACCAGCGGTAGCACGAACCTTCACCCGGCTCTCACCAGGGTGCGTGCTAGCATTGACCTGTATGTCGGCTCTGGAACGTGTTTCCGACGGCTTGGAGCCGCAGCCTTCGGGGGCAGTCACGGGTGGCACCGGTGGTCCCGCGGACCCGCAGTACCGGGGCGGCACGGCAGCGACCGTGGTCGACCGCCCGGGCTCCGGGAGCCCCGAACGCGTCCTGAGGGCACGGGGTCTCAGCAAGCGGTACGGCAGACGCAAGGTCGTCGACTCCATCGACATCAGCCTCGCCCGGGGCGAGATCGTCGCCCTGCTCGGGCCCAATGGGGCGGGCAAGACCACCAGCTTCTACATGATGGTCGGGTTCATCCGACCCAACGGCGGCAGCATCGAGCTGGGCGGGCAGGAGATCACCTCCTGGCCCATGCACCGGCGCGCCCGACTCGGCCTCGGGTACCTCGCCCAGGAGCCGAGCGCGTTCAGGCGCATGAGCGTGCGCGACAACCTCCTCGCCATCCTCGAGTTCCAGAAGCTCCCGAAGGCAGAGCAAGCCCAGCGAGCCGACGACCTCCTGGCGGAGTTCCACCTCGCACACCTCGCGCATCACAGGGCCGACACGCTGTCGGGCGGTGAGCGCAGGCGCCTGGAGATCGCCCGCAGCCTCACCATCGACCCCGACTTCCTCCTGCTCGACGAGCCGTTCACGGGCGTCGACCCGAAGTCGATCCGCGAGATCCAGACGCTCATCCACGACCTCCGCGCCCGGCGCGGGCTCGGCGTGCTGCTCACCGACCACAGCGTCAGGGAGACCCTCGCCATCGCTGACAGGGTCGTCCTCATGTTCGACGGTCGAGTGCGCTTCGACGGGACACCGACCGACTTCGCCGCGGACCCCGAGGTCAGGACCTTCTACCTCGGAAGCGACTTCCAGCTCTGAGGGCTCGAGATGACTCCAGCTAGCCTGCGCGGAGCAGACGGTCCATGACGTTCATCGTCCTGTTGGTCGTCGGTCTGGTGGCCCTTGCAGGCGTCATCGCGTTCGCTGGTGACAGGCTGGGAACGTACGTCGGCCGCAGGCGCCTGAGCCTGTTCGGGGCGCGGCCACGGCGCACCGGTCAGATCGTCGGCGTCATGGCGGGCATCCTCATCATGCTCTCCACGCTCGCCGTGCTGGCCATCGCGTTCCAGAACGCCACCGACACCCTCATCAACTTCCAGCGCACGCTCGAGGAACTGGACCGGCTCCAGCTGCAGGAGCGCGTGCTCAACGAGCGCGTCACCGACGCGAACACGCAGCTGGCTGACCTGCGTATCGACCTCGAGGACGCAGAGCTGACCATCCGCACGGCCGAGGCGCAGCGCGACGCCGCGATCGCCGCCCGGGACACGGCACAAGCGGAGCGAGACACCCTCGTCGAGCAGCGCGACCTGTTGCAGAGCCGTGTCGACGAGGCCGTGGAAGAGGTGACGCAGGCCGAGATCGAGCTCGGCGACGTCTCGACCGAGCTGAGGGAGACGCAGGCCGAGTTGGACTCGGCGTCTGCCGACCGGGACCAGGCGCTCACGGACCGCGACGCGGCGCTGCTGGAGGCCGACGAGGCTCAGGCCGAGGCCGCGCGCCTGCAGGCCGAGGTGACCCAGACGTCCGACGCCCTCGTCGAGGCCCGGGACCAGCTGGGTTCGTTGACGGACGACCTCGTCCGGGCGAGCCTCGACCTGGCGGAAGCCGAAGACAGGTTGGCGGCCGCCCAGGCAGACCTGGCGAACGCCCAGGCCGACCTCGACGCGGCCCGGGCCGCACAGGCTGCTGCCGAGGCCGCGCGCGTCGAGGCTCTGACGGCGCGTGACGCCGCCGTGAGCGAGCGCGACGCTGCACAGGAGGCATCGCGTCAGCTCTCGCTACGCCTCGAAGAGCTCAACGCCGAGGTGGCCGAGCTGGACACGGTCACCGGCGAGCTGCGGGCCCAGGCCGACGAGCTGCTGGAACAGAACACGGCGCTCGAGCAGGCGAACACGACCCTGAGCGCGGACAACCTGCGTCTGCAAACGCAGAGCGAGTCGCTCGACAACCTCAACACCACGCTCGAGAACGAGATCAGGAGCCGCAACGAGGACCTCGTGAACCTCCAGGACGAGGTCAACGACCTGAGGGAGGACCTCGAGCGGCAGTCGCGGTTGCTCGACGACCTGCAGCAGGAGGCGGGGCGCTTCGAAGGAGGCGAGGTCTTCTTCGTACGAGACCAGCTCATCTACTCGGGAGCCATCTACGCCCAGGCGCCGGCTGAGGTCAGGCAGGAGCTGGCGGCGTTCATCGCCGACGCGACGACCTTCGTCGCGCGGCGCGGCGTCGAGCGCATCCTCGTCACGCCAGATCAGTTCAACCTCCTCGTCGAGGTCATCACCCAGACGCCCGAGTCCGACCTGGTGAGGCTCATCTCACCGAGCAACCAGATCAGCTCGACCATCGACGTGCTCGTCGAGGCGCTGGAGAACACCGTCTTGTTCGAGCGCGGCCAGCTCATCCTCACCTCCCGCCTGCACCTGGGCACGAGCCAACTGCCCATCAGCCAGGACGAGATCCGCAACGCCGTCACCACGTTGAAGGCCGAGGCCCTGCGCAAGATGCGCAGAGCCGGCCTCGACGAGGGTCAGCTGCCGGACTTCGGCCCCGTCACGGAGGAGATGTTCACGAACATGCTCCTGCGGCTGACGGGGCCGGTGACCATCGGGTTGGTCGCTACCGAGCCGGTGTCGCGAGCTGGTCTCGCCAAGCTCGAGCTGATGATCCTCTACTGAGGTCTCTGGCTCAGATCGAACGCTTCGCCAGCAGGTCGCGGATCTCGACGAGCAGCTGCTCCTCGCGCGGGACGACGGGAGCAGGGGCCTCGACGGGCTTCTCGGTGCGCTTCTTCATCTCGTTGAACGCCTTGATGACCATGAACAGGACGAACGCGATGATGAGGAAGTTGATGACGGTGTTGATGAACGCGCCGTACTGGATGACGGGCGCGCCAGCGGCGACCGCGTCTGCAACGGAGCCGTAGAGCTGGCGGTCCCTGAGGATGATGCCAAGGTTGCTGAAGTCGACGCCGCCAAGGAGGAGGCCGACGACAGGCATGATCACCTGGTTGACGAGCGACGTCGTGATGGCGCCGAACGCACCACCGATGATGACGGCGACCGCCAGGTCGAGGACGTTACCTCTACTGATGAACTCGCGGAACTCCTTGATCATTGATCCTCCCATGGTGTGGTACGCGGCGATTCTAGCGTAGCCGTGCCGCAGTGAGACTCTTTACCGTGTTCAGGGCGCACGTGTCGCGTAAGCTGACTGCCGTGGCCAAGCACGTTTCGATACTCGTTGCTGAAGACTTGGCGGGCCAACGGATGGTCCTCGACATGCTCCTGTCCGTCGACGGTTACGACGTCCATCTGGTCGAGGACGGCGTGGAGGCGCTCGAGTACCTGAAGGAGCACACACCCGACCTCGCCATCCTCGACGTGAGGATGCCGAGGCTCGGCGGTCTGGAGGTCTGCGCCCGCATGAAGCGCGTGTCGCGCCTCAAGGACGTGCCCGTGATGATCCTGACCGCGCTCAAGGACGAAGCCACGCTGGAGGCGTCGAGGCTCGTCGCTGCAGACGCCATCGTGTACAAGCCCCTCGAGGGCAAGGACTTCCGCGAGACCGTCAAAGCGCTGCTGCAACGACCGACCGTCCAAGCTCCGACCGTGTGAACGGGCCGGGCGCTGCGGCGCCGGGTTCAGGCGCTGCGTTGCCTGAGGGCCTCGTAGAGCACGACCGCCCCGGCGACGGACGCGTTCAGGCTGTCGGCAGAGGATCCCTTCATCGGGACGCGTACCAGCTCGTCCGCGCTCTCCAACCATCCGTCGCGCAGGCCCGTCGCCTCCGCGCCGACGAGGAGCGCCACCGTCCCCCGCAGGTCGGCAGCCCAATGTGGGGTGGGGGACGCTGGCGTCGTGGCCACCAGGCGGGCTCCGCCTGCCCGCAGGAACGCCAACGCCTCGCCGTCTTCCGCCGCGACGGGGGCGACCGCGAAGACGCTCCCCTGGCTGGCGCGGATGACGTTGGGGTTGTACAAGTCGGTGCCCGCGCCGGTGACGATGACGAGATCGACCCCGGTGGCGTCGGCCGTCCGCAACAGGGCGCCGAGGTTGCCTGGCTTCTCGATGCCGTCGAGCACGAGGACGAGGGCGCCTTCGTGCAGCTCGACGCCTGCGAACGCACCGCCCGGGCGCGGCACGATGGCCACCTGCAGCGCGACGCCGTCCGGGTTCTGCCGCATGCTGATCTTCGAGAAGGCCGCGCCGGACAGCTCGACGACGTCGGCGCCGCCTGCGGCGGCCGCCGTCACGAGCTGGTGGGCGTCCTCCTCGACCGACACGAGCTCGGGGCTGTAGATCGCCCGCACCACCGGCACGCTGGCACGCAGCGCCCGACCGGTCTCGCGCGCTCCCTCCACGAGGAACGTTCCGCTCGCGTTGCGACCGGCGCGGTCCTTGAGGGACGCCAGCTCCTTGACGAGGGGGTTCGCGGTGCTGTCGATACGGCGCGCTGGCACGGTCGCATCAGACCACGCTGACGGACGCCGTGCGGTGAGCTGGCGCTTCCCAGTCGGTACACTCGGTCATGGGTGCAGCAGCGAGGTCCTCCGGTGACGGGGACCACCTCATCACGGCGCACGAGCTCGCGGAGCGCCTCCACGACCCGAACCTGAGGGTCATCGACGCGTCGTTCGAGCTCCTCGACCCTGCCGCGGGAGCGGCTCTGTACGCAGCGGGGCACGTGCCGGGCGCGATCCACCTCGACCTCGACACGGACCTCTCCGGTCCGCTCGGAGCAGGCGGTGGTCGCCACCCGCTGCCCGACATGGAGGCGTTCGCCGCCACGCTGGGAGAGCGCGGTATCGGGCAGGGCAACGACGTCGTCGTCTACGACCAGTCCGGCGGGATGTACGCCGCTCGTGCGTGGTGGCTCCTGCGTTACGCCGGTCATCGTCACACCCGCTTCCTCGACGGCGGTATCGGCGAGTACAGGCGTGCGGGAGGGAGGCTGCCCACCGACGTCCCGCGGCACGCGGCGACGACGTTCGAGCTCGACCTCAGGCCGGACATGGTGGCGACTGCCGCCGAGGTCCTCCGCCGACTCGGCGATCCTACGCTCGTGCTCCTCGACGCCCGCGCGCCCGAGCGGTACAGGGGAGAGGTCGAACCCCTCGACCCACAGGCCGGGCACATCCCCGGGGCGCGGAACCTGCCGTACACCGCGGTCCTCGACGGAGGCAGGTTCCTCGCGCCTGCCCGTCTCGCCGAGCAGCTCGCCAGCGGGCTTGGCACCGGGCACTTCGAGCAGCTCGCCACCGAACTTGGTCACCCTCAGGCCGACGCGACGGCCGCCGGGTCCCGGGCGCACGTGGGCGCGGGCACCGACATCGTGGCGTACTGCGGTTCCGGCGTGAGCGCTGCTCAGCTGGTGTTGGCGTTCGAGGTGGCTGGCGTGACCGGCGTGCGGCTCTATCCCGGCTCGTGGAGCGAGTGGTCGAGCGACCCCGACAAGCCGGTAGCCACCGGGAACCGAGACGGAGCCGTCGTTGGCGAGTGAGGATTTGACCGCGTCAGGACGGCGAGTCGCACCGTACAATGAGAATGGTGCAGCACGCCGTGGATGAGCGCGACGAGAACACTGCCGATACTGGCCTGTGGCCCGAGTACTTCCGAACGGCGCCGCACGGCATGGTCGTGTTCAAGGCCCAACGCAACGCCGCCGGGCGCTTGACGGACTTCGAGTGGCTGGACATCAACCCGGCCGCCGTCGTCGCTCTGGGGCTCGAGCACGACGACGTCATCGGCCACCTCGCGCGCGACATCTACCCCGACAGGCTCGACCCCCGCATCTACCGCCGCCTCGTGACGGCCCACGTGACGGGCCGCGTCCAGGAGTTCGAACAGGCGATGCCCCGCCGCGGCGGTTCCGCCGGGGACCGTTCGGCCCAGGAAGGGGCGACGGGCGGCGTCGAGGTGTCGTGGTTCGCGGTGACGGTCCTGCCGCTGCAGGACGGACATGTCGTGGTGCAGTTCCGCAGCATCACCCACTACAAGAACGTCCTGCGCCAGGCCGTCGAGCTGATGAACCACGACGACCTGACAGGGCTTCCCAACCGCAGGCACCTGAAGTCGAGGTTCTGGGTCCTGCGACGCCAGGCCGTGCCGATGGCGGTCCTGTACTTCGATCTCAACGGGTTCAAGGCCGTCAACGACAGCCACGGTCACGAGATGGGCGACCGCGTGCTGAGCGTCATCGGCCAGCGGCTCAAGCAGAACGTCAGGCCCGGCGAGATGGTCGCTCGCCTCAGCGGTGACGAGTTCGCGGTGCTCCTGGCAGGGACCGACCTCAACTCCGTCGACCGCGTCGCGGAGCGGCTGCTCCAGGCCGTCGAGGAGCCGATCCACCTCGACGGCGTCACGGTCAGGCTCGGCGCCAGCGTCGGCGCTGCCCTGCACCCGCTTCACGCCGAGTCGTTCGAGGCGCTCCTCGCCTACGCCGACGCCCGCATGTACGAGCAGAAGCGCCGGCGTACGTGACCAGCACGGACCCGGACGGGTCGAACGGCAGTACCTGGCCTGCACTGACGGAGCTGCGTGGTCGACTGGCCGAGATCGGCGCCCTGACGACGGCGCGCGAGGTCCTGTCGTGGGACCAGAGCACGCACATGCCCGAGGCGGGCGCGCGCGACCGCGGCTTCCACATGTCGGTGCTGCACAAGCTGTCGCACGAGCTGTTCGTGTCGGACAGGACGGGCGAACTGCTCGCGCTGGCTGACGAGGAGACGGCGCACCTCCCGAGCGATCACCTCGACGCCCAGCTGGTCGCCGTCGTCGGCAGGGACTACCGACGCTCCTCCAGGGTCCCGGCGGCGTTCCTCCAGCGGATGAGCCTCCACGCCTCCGAGGCCTTCCACGCCTGGCGCGAGGCCCGGCCGTCGGACGACTTCGGGAAGGTCGAGCCTCACCTCGAGAAGGCCGTGGACCTGAGCAGGGAGTTCAGCGCCTACTTCCCGGCGGCCGAGCACCCGGCCGACCCCCAGATCGACCTCGTCGACGAGGGCTTCACCGTCGCGACGCTCAGGCCCCTGTTCACGCGCCTGCGCACCGAACTGGTCGCGCTGCTCGACGAGCTCGGCGACTTCGATGGCTCCGGCGGGCGTCGTCCGAGCCCGTTCGAGCAGTACTTCGCGCCGGACGACCAGCTCGCTGCCGGGCTGGCCATCGCCCAGCGCTTCGGGTACGACCTGCGTCGCGGCAGGGTCGACCTCACCCGCCATCCGTTCGCGACGTCGTTCGGTGTCGACGACGTGCGCATCACCACGAGGTTCGACGAGAACGACCTCACGGAGTCGCTGTTCAGCACGCTCCACGAGACCGGTCACGCGCTCTACGAGCTCGGCGTCGACCCTCGACTGTCGCGCACGCCGCTGGCACACGGCGCTTCGAGCGGCGTCCACGAGAGCCAGTCGCGGCTGTGGGAGAACCTCGTCGGCCGCAGCCGTCCGTTCTGGCGCTGGGCGGGGCCGCTCCTTGCACAGCGCTTCCCCGAGCAGTTGGCCGGCGCGACGCCCGAGTCCTTGTACCGCGCCGCCAACAGCGTCGGGCGCACGCTCATCCGCACCGAGGCGGACGAGCTGACGTACAACCTGCACGTCATCGTGCGCTTCGAGCTCGAGCTCGAGCTGCTGGAAGGCACCGTGGCGGTGCGGGACCTGCCCGACGCGTGGAGGTCTCGGTACCAGGAGTACCTCGGTGTCGCTCCTGCCGACGACAGGGACGGTGTCCTGCAAGACGTCCACTGGTTCGCCGGGCTCCTGGGTGGGTCCTTCCAGGGCTACACGATCGGCAACGTGCTGAGCGTGCAGCTCTTCGAGGCGGCCGAGCGGGCGATCGGGCCTCAGGCCGACGGCTTCGAGGCGGGAGAGTTCGCCCCGCTGCGCGAGTGGCTGAAACGCGAGGTCTACGCCTACGGCCGCAGGCTGGCTCCGCTCGACCTGATCGCGAAGGTCACCGGCTCGGGTATGTCGGTCGAGCCGTACCTCGCCTACTTGCGCGCGAAGTTCCTCGACCTCTACGGACGGTGAGCGCCAGACTCAGTCAGACGAGCTGGGTTCGGGCGGTTGGCGCGGCTTGAGCTTGACGGGGTCCCTGTCGCGCGCAGCCACCCGTGCGGCCCGCAGGTTGAGGAACTCGACGGCAACGCTGAACGCCATGGCGAAGTAGATGTAGCCCTTGGGGATGTGCTGACCGAGGCCGTCCGCCAGCAGGCTGACGCCGATCATGATGAGGAAGGCGAGCGCCAGCATCTTGACGGTCGGGTGCTCCTCCACGAAGGTGCTGACGGGACCTGCCGCGAACATCATGATGCCGACCGCAACGACGACAGCGATGATCATGACGACGAGGTCGTCCGCCATGCCGACGGCCGTGATGACCGAGTCGAGCGAGAAGACGATGTCGAGGAGCACGATCTGCGAGATCACGGACGCGAAGCTGGCAACGACCGCCGGTTTGTCGGTGTGCGACTGACCCTCGAGCCGCTCGTGGATCTCTTGCGTCGCCTTCCAGATGAGGAACAGCCCACCGAGGAGGAACACCAGGTCGCGGCCGGTCACGCCGTGGCCGAACACGGTGAAGAGCTCGGTCGTCAGGCGGGAGATCCAGCTGATCGACGCCAGCAGGGCGATCCGCGTGAACATGGCCAGCGCGAGTCCCAGCGTCCTGGCGCGCTGCTGCTGATGGGCAGGCAACCTCCCGGACAGGATCGAGATGAAGATGATGTTGTCGATCCCGAGGACGATCTCGAGCACCGTCAACGTGATGAGGGCGATCCATGCTTCCGGGCTGGTGATCCACTCCATGCCCGCCATTATGCACGTGTGGGCGTGCGCCTCACGGCAGGAGGCTCGCAGGGGCGCCGCGATCAGTCGATGTCGCGCCTCAGGAACACCCAGAAGAGCAGCGCCCCGAAGACGAGCGCGTAGCCTGCGACGACGGCGGCGGAGTGCGGGATGCCGAGCCCGATGCCGAGCAGCCCGTCGAGCGGGCCCATCTCACCCGTGGGCGTGACCCCCTCGCCGATGACCGCGCTCACGAGCTCTGCGCCCGGCGAGCGTGCCGGCGTGTACAGGTTGGCCGTGAAGAAGTAGCGCGGCGCCTCCGTCCACGCCTGCTGGATGCGCAACGCCTGGAAGATGGCGTTGATGCGGTTGAGCGGCTGCAGTTGCAGCAGCGAGTTGAGGACCGTGTAGAGGCCCTCGATCAGGCCGGGAAGGAACAGCACCATCACGACCCCGAGCACGCCCGACCTGACGAGGAACACCAGCAGGAACGACAGGAGAACGGGGGCGAGCAGGAACAGCCATTGCAGGAGGTAGAGCCCGGCGATGCGCGCCCAGTCGCCTTGGAAGGTGGTCGGGAGGAACGACGTGCCGAGCGTGCCGAACAGCAGGGAGCTCACGAACGCGCCGGCCATGAGCACGAACAGCGCTCCCATGGCGACGATGACCTTGCCCGTCATGACAGCGACGCGGTTGGGCTGGACGACCAGCACCGTCTTCCACATGTTCTGCGACTTCTCGTCCCCGATGAGCAGAGCAGCCAGCAAGACGATCGCGACCATGTACAGGCTGGGGCTGACGAACGACGGTGCGAGCAGCGAGAGCGTCGCGAGGCCGAACGGCGAGAACAGACCCTGGAGGAGTTGGTCGATGGATCCCACCTCG
>ERZ795041.674-NODE-674-length-12193-cov-3.715686_pt1 | contig 12193 bp, 10 predicted proteins | sample MGYA00375125_ERZ795041 | MGnify/ENA primary metagenome ERZ795041 (study PRJEB30170, sample SAMN03074214) | activated sludge metagenome | biome: Common Effluent Treatment Plant; feature: Wastewater; material: Activated sludge; isolation source: activated biomass in...
CGTGATCGATGACCTGCCGCTCCGTGAGATTCGGGTCCTTTCTCACGACGAATAACGCGACGCTTTCGCCCGAGCGTTCGTCCGGCTGCGCGACCGCCGCGACTTCGAGTACGCCGGGGTGGCTGGCGACCACGCTCTCGACTTCGTTCGGATACACGTTGAAACCCGACACCAGGATCATGTCCTTCTTACGATCCTCGATGTATACGAAGCCCTCGGCATCGACGCGCCCGATGTCGCCGGTGCGCAGCCAGCCGCCCGGCAGCATCACTTCCGCCGTTTCCTCCGGGCGATTCCAGTAGCCGCGCATCACCTGCGGCCCATGCACGCAGATTTCTCCGATGGCGCCGATGCCGAGCTCGTTGCCGTCATCGTCGCGAATGCTGATCTGCGTCGACGGGATCGGTAATCCGATCGAGCCGTTGAAGTCGTGCGGCGCGAACGGATTGATGCACGCCGCCGGCGATGTTTCGGTGAGCCCCCATGCCTGGGTGAGCACATTGCCGGTGACTTGCTTCCAATGCTCCGCGACGGAACGCTGCACCGCCATGCCGCCGCCGAGCGAGATGCGCAGCGCACTGAAGTCCACGTCCGCGAAGCCCGGCGTGTGCAGCAGCGCATTGAACAGCGTGTTCACGCCGCTGATGAAGTTGAAGCGATATTTCCCGAGCTCGCCGACGAACGCGGGAAAGTCGCGCGGATTCGCGATCAGGATGTTGTGAGCGCCGAACTTGATGAACACCATCCAGTTCGCGGTGAGCGCGAAGATGTGATACAGCGGCAGCGCCGTGATGATGACGTCTTCGCCGAAGCGCGCGGCCGTGCCGATCCAGGATGCCGACTGCAATACGTTCGCGACCATGTTGCGATGAGTGAGCATCGCGCCCTTCGCGACGCCCGTCGTGCCGCCCGTGTATTGAAGGAATGCGATGTCGTCATGACCGACGGCCACCGGCGTGAAACGCCGGTAGGCGCCTTCGCGGAGCGCATCGTTGAAGCGCACGTACGCGGGCAGCTCCCACGCCGGCACCTGTTTGCGCACGTGGCGCACGACCAGATTCACGAGCGAGGATTTCGGCCAGCCGAGCCGGTCGCCGACGCCTGTGACGATGACCGTCGCAACGTTCGTATGCGCGAGGACGGCGGCGAGCGTATGCGCGAAGTTCTCCAGAATCACGATCGCCTTCGCACCCGAGTCCTTCAATTGATGCTCGAGCTCGCGCGTGGTGTACAACGGGTTGGTGTTGACGACGGTGAGGCCGGCTCGCAATGCCCCGTACAGCGCGATCGGATACTGCAGCACGTTCGGCATCATGAGCGCGATGCGATCGCCCTTGCGCAGGCCCGCCACCTCCTGCAGGTACGCTGCGAAGCAGCGCGACAGCCGATCGTACTCGGCATAGTCGATCGTGCGCCCCATGCTCGTGTAGGCGGGACGGTCGGCGAATCGCTGCACGCTTTCGTCGACGAGCTCGACGATCGACGAATACTCGTCCGGATTGATTTCCGCGGGCACGCCGACCGGATAATTTTTGAGCCACACTTTTTCCATGGATCCCCCGCGCCTGGGCGCTTATTTCTTGAGCAGCGGTTGCAGCACCGGCCACACGTTGTCGAGCAGTATCGGTTGGGCCTGCGCCGTCGGGTGGATGCCGTCGGCCTGCATCAACTGCGGATCGAGCGCCACCTTGTCGAGAAAGAAATCCAGATGCGGCACGGCGTATTTTCCCGCGCGCATGGAAGCCGTCGGCATATTCCGCACCGTAGTTCGTGGGCATGCGCATTCCGATCAGGACGGCCTGGGCGCCGCGCGCCTTGATCTGCGTGAGCATGGCGTCGAAATTCGTGCGCACCTGCTTCAGCGGCAGACCGCGCAAGCCATCGTTGCCGCCGAGCTCGAGAATCACGATCGCCGGATCGTGCAGGTCGAGGGCGCGCGGCAGGCGACTCAATGCGCCGCCGGTCGTATCGCCGCTGATGCTGGCATTCACGACGCGGTAACCGTACCCTTCCCGCGTCAGCCTGCGCTGCAGCAGCGCGACCCACGTTGCATCCACCGCAATACCGTAGCCGGCGCTCAGGCTGTCCCCTACGACGAGAATCGCGGGTTTGGCGGATCGCGCCGGTGTGGCTGCGCCGCTCGGTGCGCTGAGCACGACGCTCGCAAGCGCCAGCCAAATAAACCGTGCGCATGAACCAAATCGAACCCGGACAGTCGATCCCAAGCGCCACGAAAAACGCGATCCAGAAAACCACATGAGCATTGCGCAACCGGTCCTCAAGGCGGAAAAAATCACCAAGCAGGTTAGCAGCCCCGAGGGAACGCTGACCATTCTGGCAGATGTCGACGTGAGCATCGCGCCCGCGGAGACCGTCGCCATCGTGGGCGCGTCCGGGGCCGGCAAATCCACGTTGCTCGCGCTGCTTGCGGGTTTGGATGAACCCACCAGCGGACGCATCTGGCTGAACGACGAGGAGCTCACCGCGCTCGATGAAGACGGACGCGCCGCCGTTCGCGCCCGCCACGTCGGATTCGTGTTTCAAAGCTTCCATCTGGTTCCCTCGCTCACCGCGATCGAGAACGTGATGCTGCCGCTGGAGCTCGCGGGCCGGCCGAACGCCCGCGCCGCGGCGGATGAAGTGCTGGCGAAGGTCAATCTCACTGCGCGGCGCGAGCATTATCCGCGTCAGTTGTCCGGTGGCGAGCAGCAGCGCGTGGCGATCGCCCGCGCGTTCGTGACGCGGCCGGCCGTGCTGTTCGCGGATGAGCCCACGGGTAATCTCGATGCGCAAACCGGCGAGCGCATCATGAATCTGCTGTTCGATCTGAATCGCGATACGCACACGACGCTCGTCGTCGTCACGCACGATGCGACGATCGCCAAGCGCTGCGGCCGCATCATCCACATCGAAGCCGGACGAATCGTATGAAGGCGCTGCGGCTGGCGGTTCTCGCGCTCGCTCGCGACGGCAAGTCCGGCGAGCTGCGCGTGCTGATGCTGGCGCTGCTGGTGGCGGTGTCCGCGCTCACCGCCGTCGGCTTTTTCACGGATCGCGTCAGTCGCGCCGTCGATCAACAGGCGGGTGAGGTGCTGGCGGCGGATCTGCGCTTGCGCTCGAATCAGCCCATCAACCGCGGCTATTTCGAGCTGGCGCGGCAGGCCGGGCTCGACACGGCCGAGCTTGCGACGTTTCCGAGCGTCGTCTTCGTCGGCGAGGACAGCTCGCTGACGGCGATCCGCGCGGTCACCGATCGCTATCCATTGCGCGGGCGCCTGCGCGTCGCCGACGCGCCGTTCGAGAAAGGCGTTCCCACCGATGCCATTCCCGGCCAGGGCGAGGCATGGCTGGAGCCGCGCCTGATGGCGCAGCTCGGCGCGAGCGTGGGCGATCGCGTCCGCGTTGGTTCGATGGAGATGACGATCGCGAAAGTGCTCGACTATCGCCCCGACCAGGGCTCGGCGTTTGTCGATCTCGCGCCGACCCTGCTCATGCGCATGGATGACCTGCCCGCGACCGCGCTGGTGAGAACCGGAAGCCGCATTTCGTATGCGGCGCTGTTCGCGGGCGACCCAGCCGCGGTCGCGCGGCTCAAGGCGCAACTCGAAGCGCGCAAGACCCGCAGCGAGCGCATCTCGGATCTCGCCGACGCGAGCCCGCAGATTCGTTCGGCGATCGATCGTGCCGGACGTTTCTTGAGCCTTTCGGCGCTGGTCACGATCCTGCTTGCCGCCATCGCCGTGGCGATCGCGGCGCGGCGCTATGTCGCGCGACATCTCGATACGGCCGCGCTCATGAAGAGCATGGGCGCCTCGCAGCGGCTGGTGCTGCAAATCAGCGTGCTCGAATTGCTGATGATCGCCGTTCTGGCCGGCATCGTCGGATCGCTCATCGGCTACGCGGCGCAGGCCGGTATCGCGATGCTGTTGCGCGAGCTGGTGCGCGGCGACTTGCCGGCGCCTTCGCTCGCCGCGGGCGGGCTCGCCGTGCAGCGCCGCCAGCGATCCCTCGTTGCGGACGCGGAAGTCGGCCAGTGCCTCGACCGCGTCGAGCTGTTGCGCCGACTCGCCTCCGCCACTGCGCTCGCGCCCTTCTTGTTCGAGCAGCTTCGGCTTTGCATTGCCGCCGCTGCTGCAATTGCGACACGTTCCGCCGGCGCGCGTATTACGCCGCAATCTCGAGCCGCCGCCGCTCAAATACGCCACCGTGTACGGCACCGCCGTGGCTTCGCTCGTCGTGCTGCTGTGGTGGCTGCTGCGCGACGTCGATCTGCTCATCTACGTCGTGCTCGCAACGACGGCAACCTTCGTGGTGTCGTTCGGCGCAGGCTGGCTGCTGGTGCGGGCGCTCACGCGATTGCGCGGCAGTGTCGGGGTGGCATGGCGCTACGGCATCGCCAACATCGCACGGCGCGGCCGCGACAGCGTGGTGCAGATCATCGCCTTCGGTCTGGGATTGATGGTGCTGCTGCTGCTCGCCGTCGTACGCAACGATTTGATGCAGGAATGGCGCGCCAGCCTGCCTGCCGATGCGCCCAACTACTTCATGATCAATATCCGCGCAGATCAGGTCGAGCCGATCGAAGCCTTCTTCGAAGAACAGCAGGTGAGGCGTCCCGATCTTGTGCCGATGATTCGCGCGCGGCTGATCGAGATCAACGGCCAGGGCGTGAGCGACATGCGCCTGCGCACCGATCGGGGCCGCGAATTCGTGGAGCGCGAAGCCAATCTCACCTGGTCCGTCGATCCGCAGGAGGACAACACGATCGTCGCGGGCCAATGGTGGCGCGAAGACGACGGTGGCGGTCCGCGCGTCTCGGTCGAGATCGAGCTGGCGCAGGCGCTCGGGCTCGCGCTCGGCGATCGTCTCACCTACGACGTGGCCGGCGAAATCGTCACCGCGACGGTCGCGAACTTCCGTGAAGTTCGCTGGGACACCTTTCTGCCCAATTTCTTCATGGTGTTCTCGCCGGGAACGCTCGATGACGCAGCCGGCACCTACATCACGGCCGTGCACATTCCCGAGAACCGCCGCTCGATGATGATCGACTTCACGCGCCTATTTCCGGAAGTGACTGCGATCGATCTTGAAGCGATCATCGCTCAGGTCCGTGGCGTCATGGACAAGGCGACGCTCGCCGTCCAGTACGTCTTCGGCTTCACGCTGCTGGCCGGCATCACGGTGCTGCTCGCCGCGATCCAGGCCACGCGCGATGAGCGCCGCTATGAAAGCGCGATGCTGCGAACGCTGGGCGCCAGCCGCAAAGTCGTGCTGCAAGGCGTCGCCGCCGAATTCGCGACGCTCGGGTTGCTGTCGGGAACGCTCGCGGCGTTCGGCGCAAGCGCTGCAGGATACTTTCTCGCCAAGCAGCTCTTCGATCTGAGCTATACCTTCGATCCGCTGGTCTGGGCTCTCGGCCTGATCTCAGGCACGCTGCTCGTCGGCATCAGCGGCACGCTCGCGACGCGCTCGGTGGTGAATCATCCGCCGGTAGCGACGTTGCGTGGAGGATGAGATGAGATCTAGTGATCAGGTGATCAGGTGATCCGGTGATCTCGGTCAGAAGGGGTTCGGACCTTTTCTTGCCTTGATCACCGGATCACTTCATCACTTCATCCCCAACATCACCCACCCCACCTCCTCCGTCTGTCCCCGCCAGTTGTACCCGTCGAACTTGAGCAGGTAGTCGCCGGGGCCGAATGCGGATGAGTTGAGCGCGAAACGCAGATCCTTGTTCGAATCGCGGGCGATGCGGCGGATTTGCATGACTCGTCCGCCGTCGAGCTTGTCGATCGTGATCTGGAACGTGCTGTAGCGGCCTTCGGTGACGTCGACGATGATGTCCATCAGCTGCGGCGGATTCGGCCAGCCGATGGCGACGGTCGGCGATGCGGGTTTCGTGCGGCTGAGCTGCAGGCGATAGGTTTGTACGCTGCCGGGCGCCTGCATCTGCAGCGATTGCGCGGTGCGCTTCGTCTCGCGCAGGTCTTTTTCGAGCGAGCTCACGCGCATGCCGTACCAGACGATGCCACCGATCGCCGCGATCAAAGCGACGGCGAGTGCATAGACGATGGGACGATTGACGCCTGCGCGCGGTGCCGACGCTTTCTGCCATGACTCCTGCGCGTCCTCGTCGAAGTCCTCTTCTTCGGTCGCGCGCAGCGCCGCATGCGTCGTGCTGGATGGAATCGCCTGGAAAATGCCGGTTTCGCTGTCTTCGAGCGGTTGGCGCGAGAGCCGCGCCTTCAAACGTACCGGGATGGGCAGCGCATTCAGGAACTGCGGATGCTCGAGACAATATTTCTCGAATTCGCGCGCCTCGCGAACCGTGAGCTCACCGGCGAGGTAACGATCGACGATACGTTCGTTTTCGATGTAATTGCGATCCATGAGATCACCAGAAGCGGATGACGGACAAGAAGTAGATCAAAGCTTCCCTAGCGCTGCTCGCTTGTTTCCTTGGCGCATTGTGCGCATTGCGGCCAATAGGGTTTGGCCATGAGATCGAGCGTCAGACGATTGCCTTTTTCGAAGAAGTCCCGCATTGCCAGCGACTCGGGATCGTCGCCATAGCCCAGGCCGACGATGCGCACCTGCGTCATCGAGCCGGCGGGTGCCAGATAGATCACCGACCACGTACCGCGCATGGCGTTCTTGAACGGGAAATCGGCGGGTACCTGCCGGGCGCGAATCGCGAGCATGCGCTCCGGTTCGTAAGCGAGGATCTCCTGGACGATCGTATTGGGATCGCCCAACACTCCCGTGGCGTCGTAGTGCGTTCGGATCGAGCCGCCGATGCGAAGATCCACTTCGGCGTGCGCCACGCCGGTTGTCTTGAAGCCCTCGCTCGTCGTGAACAGACGCCACACCTCGGTGAGGGGGGCGTTGATGAAGCCTTCGGTCACCACCGGTTCCGCCGCCCGCGCCATTGCCGCCGTTAGACATGTGAGTGCTGCGATAAGCAATGTCGAACGCCTTGCCATAGTGGGACCCCCGAATCGAACTGCGGCGAAACACGCAGTATTGTTGCAGACCTATGGCCGATACTGACAAGCCATCGGATCGGCTCTCATACTCGAACTAATTCGCAGGGTTGGTTGATCGAGCGCTGCATGATTCTCACGCTGGAAGTCCTGGGGGAGCAGGCCGAGGACCTGGGCGCCGCGAGCCGGAAGGTCTTCGATTCGATCGGCGGAACGGTCGGTCGCTTGCCGGACAACGACTGGGTGTTTCCCGACCCGTACGTTTCCGGACGCCATGCGCTCATTCGCTACGTGAACGGTAGGTTCTTCGTCGAAGACACGAGCACGAACGGTGTCTTCGTCAATTCCCCGGACAATCGCCTGTCGCGCGCCCAGGCCTATCAGCTGCGCGACGGCGATATGCTCTATATCGATGCCTACCGCATCCAGGTCTCCATCGAGAAACCCGCTGCGGCCAGCCGCGAGAACGACGATCCGTTCGAGCTGTTGAAGGCCGCGAGCCGCGCGCGCGACGACAAAAAGACCAGGGCGCAGCTGCCGAACGAGGATCGGACCGTGAGCATGGGCCACAACGGCGAGGAGCTCACCGTCGAATGGATCGATGACTCCGCCTATCTCGAAACCCCACGCGCCCGGGCATTGCAGCCGCCGGCGGCAGCTCGCCCGGCGCAGCCGATGCCCCCGCCTCCGGTTCGCACGCCGCCTCGGGGCGCACGCGGTGTCGAGCGCGCCGAAACCGCGGATTCGAGCGGCGACCCGCTGGGCGAATTGATGGCCGCCGCGGGAATCGTCGGCGTGCAGCCTTCGGCGGACGTTGCACGCACGCTTGGCAAAGTGTTGCGTGTCGTGATTGACGGCTTGATGGAAACGCTGCGGGCGCGCGAGCGCATGCAGGATGACATGCACCTGCGCGACACGACGTTCAAGACGCAGAACAACAACCCGCTCAAGTTTTCCGCGAACGTCGACGACGCGTTGCACAATCTGCTCGTCAAACACAACCCTGCATATCTCGATCCGCCTGAAGCGTTCGACGATGCGCTGCGTGACATCCGCGATCATCAAGCGGCACTTGCCGCCGCGACGCGTCTTGCCTTCGAAGAGGTGCTCGCGCAATTCGAGCCGGACCGGATGCAGGAGGCGGGCTTTCGCACCTTGTTCGGCGAGGCATTCGCCAGGGCATACGAAGACCACCTTGGTCGGCTGCAGGCATTGGCGCGCAGTCGCGGCAAGTAGCGTGGACGAGGTCGTTCAACCCACCTACACATCTGCCGCGTTGACGGACATCGGGCGGGTGCGGCCGACGAACCAGGATGCGATCGTGGATCACAGCTCCGCATGTCTTTGGGCCGTTGCCGATGGCATGGGCGGCCATCGCGACGGTGATGTCGCGAGCAGGATGGTGCGCCAGGCGCTGGAGGGCTTGCAGCCGCAGGCTCAGCTCGATGCGGCGGTCGAGGACGTGCGTCGGCGCATGAGCGAGGTGAACGGCCAGCTGTATGCCGCGTCGATTCGCGCGATCAATCCAGTGCAAAGCGGCAGCACCGTCGTCATCATGTTGGCGCAACGCACCTCCTGCGCGATTCTGTGGGCCGGCGACAGCCGTGCCTATCGGCTGCGCGACGGCAAGCTGATGCAATTGACGACGGATCACACCTGGGCGGCCGAGCTGCATCTGAGCGCACCGGCGGAGGAAGAGATCGATCATGCGATCACCCGCGCCGTGGGCGGCGAGGCGCGCTTGAACCTCGACTTGCGGCTTGATCGCGTACGCCTGCGCGATCGCTACTTGCTGTGCTCGGATGGGCTGACGCACGAGCTGAGCGCAGCGCACATTGCCGATCTGCTCGGCGCCGGCGATGTTCGCGAAGCCGCGCGTGCGCTCGTCGATGCCACGCTGCAGGCGGGCGCACGCGACAACGTCAGCGTCGTCGTCATCGATGCGGCATAAAGCTGCGGGTGGCACGTTTTCGAATCGCTGGTGCGCGAAGTGCGTGTTCGAACGCGGGAGCCCCCCTAAAAATCTTCGCGACTACGAGCCGCCGCGTCGCGTGAACTCCACGCCGCGGATTCGACCGGATTGAATCGCGAAGCCCGGAACGTTGTTTACGGCATCGCGATGAAATTCGAGCTGTGCCCCGTCCGGGGTCGAGAAGGAATCCTTGAACGTCGGTACCAGCAGGTCTTCCACGCGGTCCGGGAACGTGACGAACAGCTGTCTGTCTCGAACGCCGAGCTCATAAGCCGCGTCGAGCTCTTCGCTGAAATAGCGCCCCGCGAACGCAGCAAGCTCGGATGAGGCGGGCTCATAAGCGGCGACTTTTTCGTAGATCCTCGGGCTTTCGTTCATTCGAGTGATATGCAGCGACACGCCCGCCTCGTGCGTCATGAACTCGACGAACAGACCTTCCTGTCCTGCGAAGCGATTCTTTGCCAGTGCAGTGAGCTCGCGGCTTTGCGTCGAGAACGAGTCGAGGCGAAGCTTGCCGTCGGTGACAGTGATTCTTCGCAGCCCGCCGCCGACAGAATCACGATATGTGCCGGCCCAGGCCTTCGCTTCTGCGTCACTGACGCGTCGCGGCGATGGTGTACGGGCGGCGGTTCGCGGTGCCTGCGCATCGAACGCCGCAAGCTCCTTCTCCAGATACAGCGTCGCGACCTTCATTGCGAAAGTGGATGGAGTCGACGCCACGCCGGCGTTGCAGAGGCAAACGACCGAGAGACGCTGATCGGGAAAGCGCAGCAGCTCTGCCCGATATCCTGCCCAGACGCCGCCGTGCTTGACGCGTCGCAAGCCCTTGTAGCGATCGATTTCCAATCCAGCCGCGTAGATCAGGTCCTGGCCGTTGTTGAGCTTGCCGGTTTCATGCATCGATCGCAGCCAGGCTTCGCCGCCGACCTTGGGATCGTAGAAATTCCGATCCCATTTCGCGAGATCCTCGATCGTGCTGAGCACGCCGCCATCGCCGGTCTGCTCGAAATTCGACATGTCGATCATGAAGCCGCCGCTTGAACGGCGTGAATACCCCCATGCGCGGCGGGGCACGATCCGGTTGTGATCGTTGAGGACGATCGTGCTGGTCATCCCGAGCGGCTCGAAAATCCGCTCCTGCGCGAAAGCAGGGAACGACTTGCCGCTGACGCGCTGAACGATGATCGACAGCAGCACATAGCCGCTGTTGCTGTACACGAATTCATCGCCCGGCGCGAAGTTCAACGCCTTCTGCCGGACGATGTAGTCGAGCGCGTCCTGTTCGGTCGTCGTGCGTTCGAAGCTCACGCCGGCAAGCCAGAACAAGCTTACGTAGTCGCGCAGTCCGCTCGTGTGATGCAGCAGGTGCCGGATCGTGATCGGCCTCTGGTATTGAGGCAGCTCCGGCACATAGCGCCGCACGTCGTCGTCGAGCGAGAGCTTGCCGTCCTGGGCGAGCAGCAGGATCGCCGTCGCGGTGAACTGTTTCGACGTCGAGCCGATGTCGAAGACGATCGTCGAGTCGTTCGCAACGGCATGCTCCAGATTCGCCATGCCGTAGCCGCGCGCATAGCTCAGTCGGCCGTCCTCGATCACGCCCAACGCACAGCCCGGGGAATCCGGCTTGTCCAGATCGGCAAAGATCGCGTCGATGCCGGCGACGAACGCGGGAGCGGCGACCTCCTGTGCCGTTGCGTGCCCGAAGACAAGAACGAGCGGCCAGAGACATTTGCGTTGCATCGATCGAGTCATGTTTTCATCTTACCTGCATTCGCTCGAAGCTCTCCTTCATGAACGGTGTGAGCAGCGTCGAAACCATTGCATCGCCGAAAGTGTCAACACCCCGCTATCATGCGAAATCTCATCGACTTCCGTGCCAGGCGGGGAGATCGTCTCATGGATCATTCATGCTCGTTTGCCGGTGGCGCCGCCATGGCGTTGCCGCTGTTGCGGATTTGACGGCTTTTTTCCATGTCCTGGCTGCTCGAAGGCGTCACGCTCATCCTCAGCACCGTCGGCGCACTGTTGCCGATCGTGAATCCGTTCTCCACGGCTGGACTGGTCGTCAGCATCACGGCCGGCTTGACGGAAACCGAGCGCGCGGAGCAAGTGCGCCGCGCTTGCATTTACATGTTCTTCATTCTCACGACGTTTCTCATCTCCGGCGGCCTGATCATGACCTTCTTAGGTATCTCGATTCCTGGGCTGCGCATCGCCGGCGGCATGATCGTGAGCTATCTGGGATTTCGCATGTTGTTTCCGGAAACCCCGTCGATCTCCAAGCAGGAACAGGTCGAGGCAATGCACAAGCCCGATGTTTCGTTCACGCCGCTGGCCATGCCGAGCCTGAGCGGCCCGGGCTCGATCGCGGTCGTGATCGGCGTGTCGTCGACGATCCAGGAGCGCGGACGCATCGTCTTCGGCTACGCCTTCGTCGCACTCGGCATTGCCATCACCGCGCTGATTTCCTACGCCGTATTGAAGGCGGCAACGCGCCTGGATCGCCTGCTCGGTGCCACGGGCATGAATGCAATGGCGCGCATCATGGGCTTTCTGCTGGTCTGCATCGGCGTGCAGTTCGTCATCAACGGCGTGACGGAGATCGCAGGATCGATTCGCCGCGGCTAGCCCGACGAATCGCCCATCGCCTGCTGTCTACTTCAGCGCCGGCCGTTGCATTTCGACGACCTTGCCGTCCACGAACGAGATTGAGCCGGTGAGGAATCCCGTCGTCCCGATTTCCAATGTGTACAGCAGGGCGCGGCGTCTCTGAGCATCGGTTCGCAATGCAGTCGGCTTGCCAAGGATCTCGATGACCTGCAGCTCGCTCATGCCGGGGCGCAGCCGCTCCCATGCGGCGGCATTGAGCCATTTTTCAACGGCGTCGGCGGCCGATGCGTCGCGGTCGCTGCGTATGGCCAGGGTTGGATCGGCGCGGTGCAACTGTTGTTGCAACTCGCTTATTTGGCGCTGCAGCGCCTGCATCTGACGTTCGAGGGTGCGCATGTCCTGCTCGAGCTTCATGATCCGGAAATCGTCGGCCGCGTTCGCCGTCGCCGCGAACAGCATTGCACACAACAAGACGACGCCCCTCATACGTATTCCTCGCGCAGGTTGCTGCAGCGCCGGCACGCCTCATGTTTCGTCCTTGAGTTAGTGTGTGGGCCGGCGGTATCGTTCCTCACTTCCAGGTCGCGGAGGACGCTCGATGCAAAAGCAAATGAGTGTTGTGTTGCTG
>ERZ795041.676-NODE-676-length-12160-cov-3.565799_pt1 | contig 12160 bp, 10 predicted proteins | sample MGYA00375125_ERZ795041 | MGnify/ENA primary metagenome ERZ795041 (study PRJEB30170, sample SAMN03074214) | activated sludge metagenome | biome: Common Effluent Treatment Plant; feature: Wastewater; material: Activated sludge; isolation source: activated biomass in...
GCGGTGCTGGCAGAGCTGCCACTGCCGCCCGCGGGCCTCATCACCGACCAGCCGCTCGCGGACGTCAAGGACGCACTCGACGCCCTCGACGCCGCCGCTGCGTCGCTCGGCAACCGGCTGCCGTCGCCGTTCATGGCGTTGAGCTTCCTCGGCCTGCCGGTCATCCCCAGCCTGAGGCTCACCGACAGGGGGCTCGTCGACGTCGAGGCGGGCACCCTCGTCCCCCTGTGCCGGGGGCCAGGCGGCGGCTAGAGGCCGAAGGCGCTCGCTGCCTGGTCGACCATGTGCTCGCCGATGGCGAGGCTGGCCGTCGCGGCCGGCGACGGTGCGTTGATGAGATGCATGCCCCGCGGGCTGTAGCGGATGACGAAGTCGTCGAAGAGGGCGCCGTCGGCGCCGAGCGCCTGCGCGCGAACGCCCGCGCCGCCCCTCGTGACGTCGTCCATGCCGAGCTCGGGCATGAGCCGCTGCAGCGCCCTCACGAACGCCGCCTTCGAGAACGAGCGGTACATCTCGTACCCGCCGATCTTCCAGAAGCGCGAGGCCATGCGCCACAGCCCGGGGAAGGAGACGGCGTCGATGACGTCTCCGAGCCTGACGTCGAGCTGCTGGTAGCCCTCGCGGGCGAAGGCGAACACGGCGTTCGGACCGGCTTCGACCTCACCAGTCACCGTGCGTGTCAGGTGGACGCCGAGGAAGGGCAGCGACGGGTCAGGGACGGGATAGATGAGTCCCTTGACGAGGTGACTGCGCTCCTCCTTGATCATGTAGTACTCGCCGCGGAACGGGACGATGCGGACGTCGGTGACGTCGGCCCCCGCCGAGCGAGCCAGCCTGTCTGCGTGCAGGCCGCCGCAGGTGATCACGGCACCCGCCTCGATGGGGCCGAGGTTCGTCGAGATCGTCACGGCGGCACCGGTGGTCCTGATGCCCTCGACCGTGACGCCGGTGCGCACCTCGCCTCCACCGGCCTCGAACAGCTCGCGCAGCCGCTGGGCGACGCCCGGGAAGTCGATGATGGCGGTCGTCGGGGAGTGGATGGCCCTGATCCCCGCGGCATGAGGCTCGATCTCGCGGATCTCCTCCGGACCGATCATCGAGAGAGACGCGACGCCGTTGGCGGCGCCGCGTTCGAACAGCGTGTCGAGGCGCCCGAGCTCGGACGGGTCGGTCGCCACGACGACCTTGCCCACCTGCTGGTAGGCGACGCCGTGCTCCTCGCAGAACGCCCGAATCATGCCCACACCGGTCACGCACAGCTTCGCTCTCAGGGTGCCGGGCCGGTAGTAGATGCCGGAGTGCACGACGCCGGAGTTGTGGCTGGTCTGGTGCCGGGCGATACCGTCTTCCTTCTCGAGGACGACGACCCTCAGGTCGGGGCGCCGGCGGCCCAGCGCCTCCGCCGTGGCGAGGCCCACGATCCCCGCGCCGACGACGACGACGTCAGGACGGCTCAGAACGCCCTCCTGAACGGCCAGATCTGGAAACGGTGCCACGCACCGCCGCGGCGGTACGGGTCTGCCTCGAGCAGCTCGCGAAGGCTCTCCTCGCTGTCGGCCTCCATGACCATGGCAGAGCCCACCATGCGACCGCCTGCCAGGATGGCTCCGCCGACGGCCAGGACGCCGCTCTCGTGCAGGCCACGCGCGTGCGCGAGGTGCTCTTCGCGCACCGCCATGCGCCGCTCGAGCGCGCCGTCGTCCGTCCCGTCGTGGGCGATGACAAGGAACTGCATCAGAAGTCGTGCCTCCGCATCCGTGGAAGGATACCGCGCAGGTGGCTCATAGTGATGTGCGTGACCACCGACATGCAGTGGCTGACGGCCTTCGATGAGTTCGCTCAGTCCTACCTGACCCGCCACGAGGTGCCGGGAGCCGCGATCAGCATCGTCGGGCCGGGCGGCAGCGTCTACAGCAGAGGGTTCGGGTACCGCGACAGGGAAGGGTCACTGCCTGCGACGCCAGCGACCGTCTTCGGCATCGCTTCGTTGACGAAGTCGATCACGGCGTTGACGGCCCTCGCCCTCCAGGCACGGGGGACGCTGAGCGTCGACGACCCCGTCACGCGTCACCTCCCCGGCTTCGGGTACCCCGGCCTCGACCCGGAGGTGCGCGTCGGGCACCTGCTCAGCCACTCGAGCGGACTGCCACCGTTGCGCGCCCTCGACTTCGCGATGCACGCGAGCCAGGTGGGCGACCCCGCGACGGAGCACAATCTCCGCGACTAAGCGGGCGAGCGGCCCGCCCTCGCGGCCCCCGGTCACGTGATGAGCTACTCGAACGAAGGCGTCGCGCTGGTCGGCGCCGTGATCGAGGCCGCGACAGGCGAGCCCTTCCCCGCGGTCGCGCGTCGCTTCGTCTTCGAGCCGCTCGGCATGAGCCGCACGACGTTCGACACGGCCGAGGCTCTGCGGACGGGGGAGAGCACGACGCTCTACACCCGCGTCCCGGACCGCACCATCATCCGCTCACCGGCCTGGTGGGAGGCGCCTGCGTACCTCGGTACGGGCTTTCTCAAGTCGAGCGCTGACGATCTCGGTCGCTACCTGACGGCTCTCCTCTTGAAGGGGCGCGCGGTCGGGATCGACGAGAGGCTCTTCGGTGAGCTCGTCGCACCGCGGGTGTGGGCGGAGCCCGGCGGCAGCTACGCCTTCGGCTGGCAGGTGCGGGCCCACAGGGGCGTGACGGTCATCAGGCACGGCGGGAGCCTCAAGGGCGTGTCGTCCCACCAGGGGTTCGTGCCCGAGCTCGGGTTCGGCATGGTCGTCCTCACGAACCTCGACGAGGTGCCCGTCAAACGGCTGTGGACGGCGGCCTTGAACCTGGCACTGGGGGATGCGCCCGAGCGCCCGCTGTTCGATGCCGACCAATACGTCCTCGTCGGATCCGCGCGAGCCAACGGGACGTACTCGCCCGAGAGGTACGCCGGACTGTACGCCTCGGGTGAGCCGTGGGGGCGGCTCGAACTCGTGCCTGGAGGCGCGGACGGTGGGCTCAAGGCCCTGACGGGCGAGGACGGCGACGACTCGGGCGCCCTGGCGATGCTCGACGAGCGCGAGTTCGTCCTCGTCACGGCCGACGGCGCGTTCGACGGTGGCCGCTTCCACCTGGACGACGGCGGTCGGCCCGTCGCCGTCCAGTACTCTGGCCGGTGGTACGACAGGACCTGAGGCGACGGGCTGCTCGCGTCCGCACGGCCGCCGCGCCCTCAGGGCCGCCACATTCAAACTTGATACGACCAGACTCACATCTGTTGACAATCGGTAGTAGCAACGGCTATACTCGTCGATAGCAGAAGCGCCTGCGTGCAGCGTACTGAGGTTTCATGAGGCGAGCGACAGAGCCTCGACCTGGACGCCACGGAGGTACGCCGAGCCCGGCCGTCGACACGGCGGTCGCGCACACGAGACCATCACCTGAGGAGCGGAACTATGGCAAAGGCCGTTGGCATCGATCTTGGTACGACCAACAGCGTCATCGCGGTCATGGAGGGCGGAGAACCCGTCGTCCTCGTCAACTCGGAGGGCAACAGGACCACGCCGTCCGTCGTCGGCTTCAAGGACGACCAGCGCCTCGTCGGCCAGGTCGCCAAGCGTCAGGCAGTGCTCAACCCCAAGGGCACCCTGTTCGAGATCAAGCGCTACATCGGGCGCACGTGGGACGAGGTCAAGAGCGAAGCCGAGCGCGCGCCGTACGAGGTCGTCCGCGGCTCCGACGGCGGCGTCAGGTTCATGATCAGCGGCAAGGAGTACACGCCCGAAGAGGTCTCGGCGATGGTCCTGCGCAAGCTGGTCGACGACGCCGGCGAACGGCTCGGTGAGAAGATCACCAAGGCCGTCATCACCATGCCCGCCTACTTCAACAACTCACAGCGCGAAGCGACCCAGAACGCGGGCAAGAGCGCGGGACTCGAGGTGCTGCGGATCGTCAACGAACCGACGGCAGCCGCGCTCGCGTACGGCCTCGAGAAGAAGGGCAACGAGACGGTCCTCGTCTTCGACCTGGGCGGCGGCACGTTCGACGTGTCCGTGCTCGAGGTGGGCGACGGCGTCTTCGAGGTCCGCTCGACCTCCGGTGACACGCACCTCGGCGGGTCCGACATGGACTACGCCGTCGTGAAGTGGCTGGCAGACGAGTTCAAGGCCGAGTACAACGTCGACCTCACCAAGGACAAGCAGGCACTGCAGCGCCTCATCGAGGCCTCCGAGAAGGCCAAGATCGAGCTCTCCGGCCTGCCGGAGACGACCATCAGCCTGCCGTTCATCGCGATGGATCCCGCGTCCAACGCGCCCCTCTACCTCGAGAAGAAGCTGACGCGCAGCAAGTTCGAGGAGCTCATCGCACCGCTGCTCGCCCGCATCAAGGGCCCCGTCGAACAGGCTCTCAAGGACGCGAAGCTCGACAAGGGCGCCATCGACGAGGTCATCCTGGTCGGCGGCTCCACGCGCGTCCCCGCCGTCAAGAAGATCGTCAAGGACCTGCTCGGCAAAGCGCCGAACCAGAGCGTCAACCCAGACGAGGTGGTCGCGCTCGGCGCAGCCGTGCAGGCCGGCGTCCTGACAGGCACGGTCGACGACATCGTGCTGCTCGACGTCACCCCGCTGAGCCTCGGTATCGAGACGAAGGGCGGCGTCTTCACCAAGCTGATCGACCGCAACACCACGGTCCCTGTGCGCAAGTCAGAGACCTTCTCGACCGCCGACCACAACCAGACGAGCGCACCCATCCACGTGCTCCAGGGCGAGCGGTCGATGGCGAACGACAACAAGTCGCTGGGCCGCTTCAACCTCGAAGGCATCCCGCCCATGCCGGCAGGGGTGCCGCAGATCGAGGTCACCTACGACATGGACGCCAACGGCATCCTGCACGTGACCGCCAAGGAGAAGTCGACCGGCAAGGAAGCCAGCATCACCATCCAGAACACGACGACGCTTGCGGACGACGAGGTCGAGCGCATGGTGGCAGACGCCAAGGCGCACGCCGAGGAGGACCGCAAGTTCAAGGAGCTGGCCGAAGCGAAGAACCAGCTCGACGGGCTGAGGCTCTCCGCCCGCAAGGCCGTCGACGAGGCAGAGGGCGCGACGGACGACCAGAAGAAGCCGGTCGAGGACGCGCTGGCTGCCGCGCAGAAGGCGCTCGACGGCAGCGACAAGGACGCCGTCGAGGCAGCCACCCGCGACCTCTCGGAGAAGCTGCAGGCGTTCAGCCAGGCGACCCAGAGCGCGGGCCAGGGTGGGGCGCAGGGCGAGGCACCCGGTGACGACTCGGCTGCGGCCCAAGACGACATGGACGAGGAAGTCATCGACGCCGACTTCAAGCCGGCGGGCTGAGGTACTTCGATGAGAGACATCCCCGACCAGTACGAGGAGTTCGAGACGGTGGGGGCAGATGCCCCCACCGACGCTGACACCGCCCGTGCCGAACCTGCCGGCGCCAGCGCGACGGACTCGGAGGCCGACGTCCTGCGCTCCGAGCTCGAGAGCACCGCGAAGCGGCTCAGCGCCCTCGAGGCAGAGGTCGCGGACGCTAAGGACCGCTTCATGCGCTCGCGCGCCGAGTTCGACACCTTCAGGCGCCGCATGGCTGACGAGCTGAACTTGGCGCGGGAGGCCGGGCTCGACAGCGCCGTCATACCCGTCCTGGGCGTCTACGACGACCTGGAGAGGGCCGTCGTCGCGGCGTCGGCCACCCCGGACCCTTCGACGATACTGCCAGGCGTCGTCGCCGTGCGCGACGGGCTCATCCGCAGCCTCGAGGCTCTCGGCATCAGACGCGTCGGCGGCGTGGGCGAGCAGTTCGACCCTGCCCTCCACGAGGCGCTCGCGGTCGTGCCGCCGAGTGGCCAGGCCGGCGAGAACGTGATCGCCCAGGTCTACGAGATCGGCTTCGTGAAGGGCGACAGGCTCATCAGGCCCGCCAAGGTCGTCGTCGCCAAGACCGGCTGAACCGCGAGCGTCAACCGACCCGCACGGACGAGGGGTGAACGTGGCTGAGTTCAAGGACTACTACCAGGTACTGGGGGTGAAGAAGGACTCCTCGAAAGAGGAGATCCGTCGCGCCTTCAGGAAGCTGGCAGCCACGCACCACCCGGACCGCAACCCCGGCGACGCGGGCGCGGAGGAGCGTTTCAAGGAGCTCAACGAGGCGTACACCGTCTTGTCGGACGAGGAGAAGCGCAAGCTCTACGACACGTACGGGCGCTCGGGTGGGCCGGCTCCGTTCGGCGGGGGCGCGTACGGTGGAACCTACGCCGGCGCTGCCGGACCGTTCCAGGGCGGCCAGACGTACACCAACGTCTCGCCCGAGGAGTTCGCCGGCTTCTCCGACTTCTTCCAGAGCCTCTTCGGCGGCTTCTCCGGCAGAGGCGCCCAGGGCGGCAACGTCGGCGCCGATCCCTTCACCTTCGGTCGCGGGCGCACCCCGGCCGTGCCGACCGCCGAGGCTCGCCTCGACGTCGGCCTCCTCGACGCCCACCGAGGTGGCCCCACCACCATCCGGGTCGAGGGCAAGGAGCTGGAGCTCACGCTTCCCGCCGGCGTCAGGGACGGCGCCAAGCTGCGGCTGCGAGGACAGGCGCCGGGCGGGGGAGACCTCATCCTCCAGATCAGACACCTGCCCCAGCCGGGGATGAAGCTCGACGGCGACACCCTGAGGGTCCAGGTGCGCGTCCCCGACCACGTCGCGGCGCTCGGCGGGAGCGTGCCCGTCACGACGCTCGATGGCGAGCTCGAGCTCACGGTGCCACCTGCCAGCTCGACGGGCAGGATGCTGCGCCTCCGCGGTCAAGGCTGGCACAAGAAGGACGGCGGTCGCGGCGACGCACTCGTCGAGGTGCGCGTGACCGTTCCCGAGACCCTCAGCGCCGAACAGAGACGCCTGTACGGCCAACTGGCCGCCACCAGCGCAGCTGGCGTCGGCACCGCGACAGGCGGGGCGTCGGCGGGAACCCGCAAGGGTCGTGCAGGCGGCGCAGATCCGAAAGGCACCGCAGCCGAAGGCACGACCGCTGCAGGCAAGGCAGCCAGCGCGGTCGACTGACCCCCTCCGCGTCGCATGAGCGTCGCCGACCGGCACGCGCCGACCGACGCCCGCCCTGCGTCCGTTCGCCGTCGCCGCGAGTGGTACCGTGCGCGCCATGACAGACACAGGCGCGGCTTCGCGCTCGACCTCCTCGCTCGGCCTCCGCCGCGCACGCGCAGCCTGCCGTGCGCTCGCCGCCACGCTCCTCTTCGCCACCCCGGCGCTCGCGCAAGACGTCGCGGCTCAAGCACAGGCCGCGCCCGTCGCGGATCCCGACCCCGTCCTCCTCCAGGTCGGTGACAGCATCGAGCGCCTCAGCGACATCGGCTGGCGGTTCGACGTCGCCGTCCGCAGCTACCTGTCGGGACAGGGCGTACCGTACTCGCCCGAGATGGCAGCCCAGCTGATCGGCCTCATGCCCAGCTACCTCGAGCAGCGCGCCAGCGAAGTCGTGCTGTTGCGCGAAGCCGCGAGACGTCAGCTCGTCCCCAACCAAGAGTCCATCGACGGCACGCTCGAGCGCATCAGGTCGACGATGCAAGAAGGTGACGACTACGAGACCGTGCTGGCCGCGGCCGGCTTCGCCAGCGAGGACCACCTGCTCACGCTCATCAGGGAATCAGACCTCATCTCGCAGGTGATCAGCGCCATCTCGGGCGAAGTGGAGCCCACCGACGTGCAGGTCAGCGTCCGGTACAGGGCCGACATCGCCGCGTACACGCAGCCCGAGTCGTACTGCGCACGGCACATCCTCGTTGCGGACGAGGCCGTCGCGGCCGCCATCGTCGCGGACGTACAGGGCGGGGCCGACTTCGCGGCGCTCGCGGCAGAGCACGGCACCGATGCGACCGCCAGCCGCGGAGGAGACCTCGGCTGCTTCGGGCTCGGCCGGATGGTGGCACCCTTCGAGGAGGCCGTCGTCGCGGCTACCGTCGGGGAGGTCTCGGGCCCGGTGCAGTCCGAGTTCGGATACCACGCCATCCTCGTCTACCAGCACGACGACGCGAGGGTCCTGCCGCTGGCAGAGGTCGAAGACCAGGTGCGCGAGAGCGTCAAGGGATCGCTCGTCGATGCGCACATCAACGGCCTGCTGCGCGGTGCGGCCGCGACGACATACCCGGAGCGCATCCCGGTCCAGTAGTGTCGCGTACAGGGCGCAGGCTGTAAGGAACCCGTAAGGCACTCCTGCATATAGTGCAGGCACGCGCTGGAAACCCTCTCACGCCCTGCGTCACGTCTTCTCGCTCTCGCCTTCCAGCGCTCAAGAACGGCGCCGATCCGCGCACGGCCCTGCTGCCGACACCGGGTCGGCGCCGTCTCTCAGGTAGCCTCGAGAGGTGGAAGGCCCGAACCGCCTCGTCGACGAGCTCAGCCCCTACCTGAGGCAACACGCCCACAACCCCGTCGACTGGTACCCATGGAGCGAGGAAGCCCTCGCGCTGGCCCGCGCGACGGACCGCCCGATCCTGCTGTCCATCGGCTACTCCGCCTGCCACTGGTGCCACGTGATGGCCCATGAGTCGTTCGAGGACCCCGCCATCGCGGCCGTGATGAACGAGCACTTCGTCAACATCAAGGTCGACCGCGAGGAGCGCCCCGACGTCGACACCGTGTACATGAGCGCCGTGCAGGCGATGACGGGCAGTGGCGGCTGGCCGCTGACGGTGTTCCTCACCCCGGACGGCGCCCCCTTCTACGGCGGCACGTACTTCCCACCCACGGACAGGGGCGGGACCCCGTCGTTCCGGCGAGTGCTCACCTCCCTCGCTTCCGCCTGGCGCGAACGCAGCGACGAGGTCGCCGCCTCCGCCGCCACCCTGACCGCGCACCTCGAGGGGCTGGAGCGGACGCTCGGCTCCGATGGCCAGCCCGGGCTCGACGTCCCGCGCCTGCTGGCGGAGACCATCGCGGCTCTGGCGGGCGCCGAGGACGAGGCGGGCGGCTTCGGAGGCGCTCCCAAGTTCCCGCCCCATGCCGCGCTGGCGCTCCTGCTCGCGAGCGGAGCACCCGCCGCGACGGCCATGGCACAGCGGACGCTCGACGCCATGGCTGCTGGCGGCCTGCACGACCACCTCGGCGGGGGCTTCTTCCGGTACAGCGTCGACCGCCACTGGCGCCTGCCCCACTTCGAGAAGATGCTCTCGGACAACGCCCAGCTGCTTCGCGCCTACGCCACCGCAGCGCGGCTCTCCTCCGACGGGGTGAGGCACGGCCTCGTCGCGTCGCGGATCATCGACTGGCTCGAGCGCGAGCTGACCGTGACGACGAAGACGCTGGGCGGCCACGGGCATGCCTGGCAGCCAGCCGACGACGAGGTCGCGTTCTTCACGGCGACGGACGCAGACTCCGAGGGCGAGGAGGGCCGCTTCTACGCCTGGTCGGAGAGCGAGTTCAGGGCCGTCATCACCGCAGCGGAGGAGCAGAGCGCCGATGCCGCGCAGGGTGCGCCCGCCGCGACGGGTCTGACGCCAGACGCCGTCGCCGAGCTGGCGGCTCGACGCTACGGCGTGACGGCCGCGGGCACGTTCGAGGGCGGCAACGTACCCTACGTCGCCAAGACGGCCGCCGAGCTGGCCCGGGAGCGACAGCTCCCCGTCGACACCGTCGAGGACGCACTCCGGCGCGCTGGCGCCGCGCTCTTCGACCACCGCGCCGCTCGCGTCAGGCCCGCGACCGACGACAAGGTCGTCACGTCGACGAACGCGCTCGCCCTTGCCGCGCTCGCGGACGCGGGTCGCCTGCTCGGCGACGAGCGGGCCCTGACCATCGCACGGCAGCTCGCTACGTTCCTGCGCAGGCACCTGTGGCGCGACGGGCGCCTGTACCACGTCTGGCGCGAAGGCGAGGCCCGCGTCGAAGGGCTGCTCGAGGACTACGCCTACACGGGCCTGGGGCTGATGGCCCTGTACCGCGCGACCTTCGAGCCGTGGGCGCTGACGTGGGCGTTCGAGCTCGCCGACCAGTGCCAGGCGCGCTTCGCGGACGCTCAAGCAGGCGGGTACTTCACGCCGGCCTCCGACGCGCAGCCGCTGCTGGTGCGACCGAAGGGCCAGACGGACGGGGCTACGCCCAGCGAGAGCGTCGCCGCCACCGAACTCGTGTGGCTGGCGGCCCGGTACCGCTCGGACGTCGCGACGGCCGACGCGGCGCTCGCCTGGCTGAGCGGGGTCGAGCAGGGTCTCAGGGTGGCGCCGCAGGCCTTCGCCTCTGCCCTCCGGGTGCTGGTGCAGGCAGCGCGACCGGCCCGCGAGATCGTGCTCGTCGGAGCGGCCGGCTCCCCGGACCTCGCCGGGAGCAGGATGACGGCGTCCACGTCGTGCTCCTCGTCACCGGCCCCGAGCACCCCCTCGCGAAGCTGCCTCTCCTCGAGGGCCGGACTGGGCGTCCGGGCGGAGCCGCGCTCGCCTACGTGTGCCACGACGGCGTCTGCGACCTGCCCATCGGCCACGCGCCCGGCCTGTCGGCCCTGCTCCGCTCCGAGTAGACTCGGACTACGAATCGGAGGAACGCATGTACAACGGACTTCTCGACCTGCACAACCTCATCAGATGGGCCGTGGTGCTCCTGGGCCTCATCGCCATCGTCGTCGCGTTGGGCGGCGCACGCTGGACGCCGCAGCAGAACTCGCTCGGGCGCTGGTTCAGCCTTGCGTTCGACGTCCAAGTGCTCATCGGCATCGTCCTGCTCTTCGTCAGCCCACTCGCAACGAGCGCGTTCGCGGACCTCGGCGCCGCCATGGGCGACCCCGCTCTGCGTCGCATGGTCATCGAACACCCCGTCCTGATGGTCATCGCCGCCGTGCTCGTTCACGTCGGCGCGAGCCGCGGACGCAAAGCCGACAGTCCTCGCACGGCAGCCATCTTCTACCTGCTGGCCGCCGCGGTGGTCGCGTACGCCATCCCGTGGGACAGGCCCCTCATCCCGGGGATGTGAGGCAGACCAGCCACAGCCAGTGAGGTCCGGGGGGTGAGCTCGTGAGCTGGCATCTCACGGTCGGGCCGCCAGGCAGCGGTCGCACGACCGCCATGGTCGACGTCGCCCGCGCCGCCTGCGTCGCCGGTCGACGCGTGTGGTACGTCGGCCTTCCCGCCCAACGCGCCGCCATCACCCGGCGGATCACGAACGACGGCTTCACCGCCCTGGGGCTCGAGGTCATGAGCCCCCAGCAGATGTACTACCGGCTGTTGACCGGCGGCGGCAGCGTCGACGTCAAGCCGCTCGTCATCGGCAACGGTCGGCTCGTGAGGGTGGCCGAGGCGCTGACGCAGGTCATGGGGGCGCTGCCGTCGCCGGGCGAGGCGCGGCTGTTCGCCGCGGCCATCGCGGAGGCGAAGCGGTTCGCCGTCACACCGGACGAGCTCGGGGCGGGCGCACACGACGCCGAGACGACGACGTGCGGCTCGCTGCGGTCGCCATGTCCGAGCTCGCTCCAACCGACGCGGCCGCGAGCGCCGCGCTGGAGGCAGTGCCCGCCGACGTGATCATCGTCGACGGCCTGCGCGAGGTCGGCCCCTTGGAGCTGAGGGCCCTCAAGGCGCTCGCGCACTGGCGCGAGGTGCACCTGACTCTGCCCGTCGCGCCGGAGGGCGAGGAGCCGACGACGCTCCTCCCGGACCCACCAGCCCCCTTGGTCGAGCGCTTCCTCGCACCCAACCCCGTCGCGGAGGCGCGCTGGCTGATGCGCAGCCTCAAGCGCGACCTGGCTGCGGGGATCGATCCCCTCGACCTCGCCGTCGTCGCGCCACCCGGCAGGGCTGCTGCCGTCGTCGCCTTGGCCGACGAGTACGGCGTACCGATCATGGACGAGACACCGCTGGCGCTGGCCAGCACGGCAGCAGGCCGAGCGCTCCTCGACCTGTTGGAGGTCGCCGAGTCGCCGCCCTCCTCGCGCCTGCTGGCCGTTCCCGAGCTCGCGCCGCTGGCGGCAGCAGCCCTCGAGCGGGGCGTCTCCGGTCACGACGCCATCGGCCTGTTGGCGCAGGGCCTCGGGCTGTGGCGCCAGTGGCTGGGCTGGGCCGAACGCCTGACGGTGCACGATCCGCGCGGTTATCCGCCCAAGGTGGTCGGCAAGCGTCTCGCCCCGCGGCTGCAGAACCTCGACGGCAAGACCGTCTATCTGGTCGACTGCCTCTTCGACAATT
>ERZ795041.677-NODE-677-length-12153-cov-3.001653_pt1 | contig 12153 bp, 11 predicted proteins | sample MGYA00375125_ERZ795041 | MGnify/ENA primary metagenome ERZ795041 (study PRJEB30170, sample SAMN03074214) | activated sludge metagenome | biome: Common Effluent Treatment Plant; feature: Wastewater; material: Activated sludge; isolation source: activated biomass in...
GTGCTCCCCTGGGGCTGGGTGCTAATATCCATAGTGGTATGCAGTTTTACCGGGCTTGCCGCCGGCTTGTACCCGGCATACAAGGCCTCAAACCTGGATCCAATTGTGGCGCTTCGGTATGAATAAATTGGGGAAAACTCGGTATTTAGTACAGACATCTTAGCTATATTTTATTTTTTTTACAAATCGCCCCCAAAACTTTCAATTATTTTATTAACTTGTTGGCTCGTTTTGCTGGGAAAAAAATATTTAATTATTTTTTCTTAGCATTGCAGGATAAAATTATTTAAGCAACATTAATTATCAACTTCACTTACTAAAATTTGAATTTTATGGCAGACATCAAACCAACTGCTACTACAAAACCGGCTACTTCGGTTCAGGCAAAAAAATCAAGTAACATTATTTCTTTGATTGCTCCGGTATTGTGTGTATTAACCGGCTATCTTTTTTGGCGTTTTTATTTGGGTAACCCCGATGCATTTACCCATGTAGGCACCGGCTGGTTTTGGCCAAGCCACGAAGGATTGAGAGATCCCGGCTCTATACATAAAATGTATTTGGGAGGTATAATTGTACCCATACTCATTGGCTGTTTTTTAACGGTATTGGTATTTGTAGTAGAGCGCTTTATTACCATCAGCAAAGCAAAGGGCAATGGTAATATTGCTGATTTTGTACGCAAAGTGCAATATCACCTGGCCAATAAAAATGTAGATGCTGCGCTGGCAGAATGCGATAAACAAAAAGGTTCTGTAGGTAATGTAATGAAAGCCGGCCTTCACCGTTATAAAGAAATGGTGTCTAACACCGAGCTCAATACCGAACAAAAAGTATTGGCCATACAAAAAGAAGTGGAAGAAGCCACAGCGCTTGAACTTCCCATGATGGAAAAAAACCTGGTATTCTTATCTACCATTGCATCCGTAGCAACCCTGCTCGGATTGTTGGGAACGGTATTGGGTATGATCCGCTCATTTGCTGCCCTGGGAGAAGACAGTGGTGGTAGCGGTGCCGCTCAAAAACTTTCCATTGGTATTGCCGAAGCCCTTTATAATACGGCATTAGGTATTGGAACCTCGGCTATTGCTATTATTTTCTATAATATATTCACTACTAAAATAGATGCAATTACCTATGGCTTTGATGAATCAGGGTTTACTTTAACTCAATCTTTTGCTTCGCTCTATAAATAATTTATGGAAGCAGGCAAATTTTGCATCATAAAGTAGAAAACCTTATAAAATATATTAAGCATGCCAAAAGTTAAAATACCACGTAAGAGCACAAATATTGACATGACGGCAATGTGTGATGTGGCGTTCCTTTTGCTAACATTCTTCATATTGGCTACCAAGCAAAAGCCACCCGAAGTGCTTGCGGTTACACCGCCAAGCTCTATTTCGGCAAAGGCAGTCCCCGATAAATCTATCATGATAACACTCACAAAAGATGGGAAAGCCTTCCTGATGTTGGGTGATGATACCAAAAAAGGGGAGATATTGGAGAATGTTAACTTAACCAAGGGACTTAACCTTACTCCATCGGAGCTAACCAAATGGAAAAAACAGGAGTTTTACGGCTTACCTTTCAATATGGTAAAAAGCGCCCTTGCATTAAGCCAGCAGGTGCCTGCCACAAAAATGCCCGGTATCCCTATTGATAGCTCAAATAATGAAATGACGGACTGGGTAAGAAGTATTTCCAATGTATATGCCGGCACCGATCAGCGGACGCTACAGGAAATGCTAATGGTAAAAGGGGATAATGAAACCTTGTATCCGCAATTTAAAGCAATTAAGCAATCGTTTAAAAAGAACGATATTTTTAAATTCAGGATTGAAACCAATGGAGAAACTGTTCCGATAGGTTCGGAATTATATAACGAGTCGGTTTCCGGAGCAGGCGAAAAGTAATTTTATTTATTAAAAAACAAAAATAGTTCCAATGGCAGAAATGGATACCTCGTCGGGTGGCGGCCATAAAAAAGGGCCCGGCGTAAAAAAATCAAAAAAACTATCCACCAGGGTTGACCTTACACCCATGGTTGATTTGGGATTTTTGCTAATCACTTTCTTTGTGTTTACCACAACCATGAGCCAAAGCACGGCCATGAATATGAATGAACCCAAGGATGATGATACCACGCAGCAGCTTAAAGTAAAAAACTCGGGCGCTATGACCATTTTACTGGGTCAAAAAGACCAGGTTTATTATTACTTTGGCCAGTTGGATCCCAATACTTTAAGTGAGCAATTCAAGTCTTCAAGTTTTAAAGATATCAGGGATATTATTGTAAAGAAAAAGAAAAGTACACCGGAAGGCGATTTAATGTACATCATAAAATCCGCTCCCAAGTCCACATTTAAAAATGCCATTGATATACTGGATGAAATGAGTATATCGGCCATCAAGCCCGGCCACTACGCCGAGGTGGATATCACCCCACAGGAGATGGAACTCATAAGGCTAACCGAGCAGGCAAATGGTATAAAATAAATTTGTGGAATTGATGACATTTTTGAATCTCTTTTAGAAACAAACATTACAACAATGGATGTAAACAAAATTTTAAATGCCGATTTTTTGGACATCTTATTTGATGGAAAGAATAAAGAATACGGCGCATACCAGTTGCGTAAAAATTACCCCAAAACCATGGCAAAGGCGCTCATTATTACGGCTGCCTTGCTTGTACTGGTATTTTTGGGTTCGTTACTGGCCAATAAAGTATCTAAAAACACTACTGCGGAAATTGATGTATTGGAAACGCAAATGGCCGACATCAAAAAAGATGAGCCATTACCACCTCCGCCACCACCTACGCCACCACCTACAACACCTCCGCCACCACCGGAAATTAACCAGGTGAAATTTGTACCGCCAAAAGTGGTTAAAGATGAGGAAGTGAAGCCCGATGAAAAGATTGAAGAAGTAAAAGAAGACCAGGCGATAAGCACCAAAACGGTGGAAAGCGAAAATAAAACGGAAGTGGAAGCCAGCTACCCCGGTGGACAGGCGGCTTGGATACGCTATCTTAAAAGCAAGCTAAATGCCAACGAGCCTGTAGATAATGGTGCGCCTCCCGGTGTTTACCAGGTAATTGTTAGGTTTATTGTGAGCAAAGATGGCAGCATTAGCGATGTAAAAGCTGAAACCTCCCATGGATATGGAATGGAAGAAGAAGCCGTAAGGGTAATTAAAAACGGCCCCAAATGGGTGCCTGCCCTGCAAAACGGGCGGAACGTAAATGCCTACCGCCGCCAGCCCATTACCTTCCAGGTACAGGAAGAGTAAATTTTTAATGCAACTTTATTAAATAATTTTAGCCCCCGTTTCGGGGGCTTTTTCTTGCAAATTAAATTACAAAATTTAGTATTAATATTTTAAAAAATTGTTTGTGCGTTGAATTTATGCCAATAATTGTTCTTTGAATAATTTTTTCAATTTAATTTTCCGATCTTTTCCGGTGGGCAGGGTAATTTTTTTTATTCAAAAAATTTTATGGAATCCGTAAGGTTAGTAGCTCTAATTAATAAACGAATAATTTTGCTATGGATGCCACTACAATTCTAAACGCCGATTTACTCGACATTTTATTTGATGGAAAAAATAAAGCTTATGGAGCATACCAGATAAGAAAAAAATATCCTGAAGCAATGGCAAAAGCTTTGTTCACCATTGCAGGGTTAATACTGCTTTTTTGGGCTGCAAACTTGTTTATACCTAAATTGAAAAATAAAAGCAACAAAGAAATTTTTGTAAAGGAAGTGTTCATCGGAGATCTAAAAAAAGAGAAATTGCCAGAGCCCAATATTTTGAAACCCTTACTCAAAAACACATTACCTAAGAAAGTTAACCAAATAAAATTTGTAAAACTTATTGTGGTAGATGACAAAGAAGTAAAGCCTGTTGAAAAAATTGAAGACCTTAATGAAAACCAGGCCATAAGCTCCCAAACAATCAAAAGTGAAAATACTATTCAGGTGGTACAGGCTCCGGTTGTAGATAAAGGTACAAACGTAACAGGAGAGCTGAATGTAAATGACGATGAAAATAAGATCTTCATTATAGTAGAAAAGGAAGCCGGCTTTATTGGTGGCCAGGCCGCATGGGTTCGCTATCTTAAAAGTAAATTAAATGCCGATGTACCTGTTGAAAACGATGCGCCACCGGGTGTTTACCGGGTAATAGTAAGGTTTATTGTGAGTAAAAACGGTGCTATTAGTAATGTACAGGCCGAAACATCGCATGGATACGGAATGGAGGAAGAAGCAATAAGAGTAATTAAAAACGGGCCAAATTGGGTGCCTGCTCTTCAAAACGGGCAAAATGTTAACGCTTATTGCAGCCAGCCTGTAACCTTTCAGGTTACAGAATAGAAATTGCTAAATATTTTTTTGATAACAGCTTCCTTATTTGGGAGCTTTTTTTTGTTAAATTAGTAGTTTGCAATAGTCATTAATTGAGCATGAATTTAAGTTTAAATTTATCGGATACCATTGTGGCCCTGGCTACAGCCCAGGGCGTAGGAGCCATTGGCGTTATTCGCATAAGCGGGGCAAAGGCCATTCAAATTACCAATGCCTTATTTCCTCATAAAAATTTAGCGCTTCAGCAGTCGCATACCCTTCATGTAGGCCTATTAAAAACTAAGGATGAAATCCTTGACGAGGTAGTGATTGGCCTTTTTAAAAGCCCTTCATCTTATACCGGTGAAGATATAGTGGAAATAAGCTGCCATGGCTCAACTTTTGTACAATCAAAAATATTAGAAGCAGTGATATCCCAGGGCGCAAGGTTGGCCCTGCCCGGAGAATTTACCCAACGGGCATTTCTTAATGGAAAAATGGACCTTGCCCAGGCGGAGTCGGTAGCCGATCTTATAGCCGCTAATACAAGAGCAGCCCGTCAAACGGCTTTAAACCAGTTAAGGGGGGGATATTCCAAAGCGCTTAATGATCTTAGGGAACAACTATTGAATTTTGCAGCCCTTATTGAACTGGAACTGGACTTTGCGGAAGAAGATGTAGAATTTGCCAATCGCTCTCAATTGGAGAAACTTATTCATAATTTCCTGGAGAATATTAACCTGCTTATTCATTCTTTCCAACTCGGTAATGTTATTAAAAACGGCGTTGCTGTTGCTATTATTGGTCAGCCGAATGCAGGCAAATCCACCTTGCTGAATGGTTTGCTGAATGAAGAACGGGCCATTGTAAGTAATATAGCCGGCACAACAAGAGATACCATTGAAGAAGCCGTTAATATCAGGGGTATTATATTCAGGATTATTGATACCGCAGGAATCCGTGACCATACTACAGATACCATTGAAAATTTGGGTATTGAACGGAGTAGGCTATTGGCAGAAAAAGCCGATATCATCATTCATTTGCATGATGCTGCCGGGAATATAGAAGATGACCTTAAAATTGAAAATTGGCTGAAACCCTTTGCAGGACGGGTAATTGATTTGTATAATAAAGCCGATATTTTAAGAAAAGAGTGGGACAAAGAAGACATAGACGGTTTGCTCAAGCCGGGCTATATCAGCGCAAAAGAACCCGGTGATATTGCTTTGGTAAAAGAGATGCTTTATCAAAAAGTGATTAATGAAGATGTGTCAATGGAACAAACCATTGTAACCAATACCCGCCACCTGGAAGCTTTAAAACAAGCCCGCCAAAGCCTGATAGCGGTTAAAAACGGCATTGAGCAAAACATTGGAGGCGATCTTATGGCCGTAGATATCCGCAGGGCATTGCATTACATTGGCGAAATTACGGGAAGGGTAGAGTTGGACCGGGATATCCTGGGTACTATTTTTGGAAAATTTTGTATCGGCAAATAAAAAAGCTTTAACGCCTCATCCAATTCATTTAAATCCTCCATAAAAGATGCATTTTGCCACTTGCAAAAAAAAATGCATATTTCTTTTAAACTTGCGTAAATTTAAGATTGGTTAATTTTTATAAATTCTTATGCCCTGTTGCGCTAATTACGCATAACAGGCTACTTGTACTTCAATCAAATGCAGGCAAAATCAATCTAAGGAAATTCAACAACGGAAGTTGAATCAGCTTTACAAGATTTATTAAAGGATTATTTCAGGCCAACATTGGCTATTGTTTTCCTTTCTGTAAAACAAGACAGGCAAGCTCTATGTGATTTGCTCCGAAAAGAAAAAATAGATGTATTTGGCGCAACTTCTTGCGGGGAATTTATTAATGGCCATCAAAGCGAAGGTGAAATAGTAATTCTTTTACTAAACCCATCCCGGAATAACTATACCATCTTATTGCAGGATACGGCAAGTAAAAATTTAGAAGAAGCATCAGCTCAAATTGCAAAAGAAGCTTTGAATGTCTTTAAGAACCCTACATTTTTATTAACCTGTACCGGAGTGAATGGTAAAGCTGAATACTTTGACGGGCCCGGGTTGGTAAAATATCTTGTTAATTTAATTGGCGACGACAAAATATTTTTTGGAGGTATGGCCGGCGACGACTGGACCTTTAAAGGCAGTTATATTTTTACCAACGAAAAAGAAACAGGTGATGGTATTGCCGCTTTAGTGTTTGATGCAGATAAGATATCCCTGGATGGAATGGCGATACATGGATGGAAGCCCTTAGGTATTGCAAGAAAATTCACTAAATGCAAAGGCACATTGGTTTATACAATTGACGATAAACCTGCCGTGGAAATGTATTTAAAATACCTGGGCATGGGTGATAAAAGCTGGGATGAAAAATTTGGGATGTTCAAAGAGCTGGCCATTCATTTCCCATTTATCGCAGAGAGAGAAGATGGGGAGACCGTCATTATATCGCCCATGACTGTAAATACTGACGAAGGGGCATTGGTTTTAGATACCGAAGTACAGGAAGGGTCTGAATTTTATTTTACCACACCGCCGGATTTTGAAATTTCTGAAGAGATTATTGCTGAAGCTGCTGCTCTAAAAAAGGAAAAAGAAATGCAGCCTGATGCCCTGGTCATTTTTTCCTGTGCCGGGCGGCCGCCGGTGCTTGGGCCATTAACCATTAGGGAAAACGATGGCCTTGCAGAACTATGGCAGGTGCCGATGGCAGGTTTTTATACCTATGGTGAATTTGGCAGGGCAAAAAATGGTAAACAACATTTTCATTCGGGTGTTTGTTGTTGGGTAGCTTTAAAAGAATTATAAGTGATGAATTATTAATTATGAGTTGAAAAACACTCTAAATTTTATCCATTAACAATTACAAAATCAAAGAAATGACAAACAAAGAATTCTTTATTCAAACCTGGCAATCAGAAATGAAGCCAACCTTAACTGCCGTTAACGGATTACCGGCAGATATAACAAAGCTGGATTACCGTGGCCATGCAAAAGCAAGATCGGCACATGAAATTATTGGCCACATGCTTTCTCATGCAGAAGCATTATGTGATGCGGTTGACACCCATCTTGCCAATGAAAAAACCGGTAAAACTTTTAAAAGTATTCCTGAAGCTGCAGCTTATTTTGAAAATGCACTGGTAGAAAAATTAAAAACGGTGGATGATAAAGCCTGGGATGGTCAAATTATAGAGTTCCAGGTAAATGGCCATAAAATATTTGATGCACCGATGGGTAGTATGTTTTGGGGTTTTATGTTCGATATCATTCATCACCGTGGGCAATTGAGTACCTACTACCGGCACATGGGTGTACGCAACCCATCAATTTATGGCCCGTCTGCAGAAGATATGGAAGCAATGGCAGCTAAATAAATTTATCAAAAAATCAACCGATTTACTTAATTAAATTAATTTAAATCAAAACAATGAAAATAAATCTCTTTAATTTATTAACGCTATTCTTCATTGCATCGTTATTATGCCTTTCTTCCTGCACTTCAAATGGAAAAACCGAAACTGCAACAACTGACACTGCAGCAGCAAGAAAACAAATCAATGCCCTACTTGATTCGTTTAATGTAGCTGCTGCCCGGGCAGATTATACTACCTATTTTAATTTTTATACCGATGATGCCATTTTTACCGGCACTGATGCGACCGAAAGATGGGATAAAAATGAATTTATGCAATGGGCAAAACCCATATTTGATAAAGGCCGGACATGGGATTTTACTGCACTTGAACGGCATATTTATTTTGATAAAACCGGTACGCTTGCATGGTTTGATGAATTGCTGAATACACAAATGAAAATATGTCGTGGATCGGGTGTACTGATAAAACAAGGTAATGACTGGAAAGTGCAGCAGTATATTTTATCGACAACAGTTCCCAATGATTTGCTGGATACTTTAATAAAGCTAAAAGCTCCGGTTGAAGATTCGATTATTAATAAATTATCAGTAAAAGTAAATTGAAGTGCAGGCAAAATCAATAAAAGGAAAAACTCCTGAAGAAATTCAGTCAGCATTATTGCAAGCAATAGCGGATGGCTTTAAACCTATCCTGGCCATTGTCTTTTTATCGGTAAGTCAAGATAGAAAGTCCATTACAGCCCTGTTCGACAAAGCGGCCATCAGGGTTTTTGGTGTCACCAGCAACGGAGAGTTTACAGATGAAACACCTGAAAAACGATCAACTGTTGTATTACTGCTCGATTTAAAACCGGCTTACTTCCGCTTTTATAATGCAGCATATCCAAACAATAACTTTAAAGAAATAACATATAATATTGCCGGGGAGGCAAAAAAAGATTTCGGCAATCCTGCATTTCTTATAGCAGGCAGCAATTCCAATACCGATGCAGAAGCCCTGTTGCAAGGTTTTATTGAAGCAATCGGCCCCCAGGTAGATGTGTTTGGATGCATGGCCGGCGACGATTTTACTTTTGCGGAGCAATTTGTATTTACCAATAATTGGGAAAGTAACAAAGGGCTTGTTGTGCTGGCTTTGGATGCAGAAAAAATAATTATTAAAGGCAAAGCCACTTGTGGATGGAAGGCAGTCGGCACTGAAAAAGTTGTAACCAAAAGTGAAGGCAACCATGTTTACACTGTTGACGATGTTCCTGTGCTCGACCTTACGGCAAAATATGGTGGCATTGAAAACCTGAGCCCCGATAACCCCGAAATTCTTTTTGAAATAGCCGGTAATTTTCCACTGCAATTGCAAAGGGAAAAAGGCGACCCTGTAATGCGGCCGGGATTAGTCATTGACTGGAACGACCATTCCTTCTATTGCAGCGGCACGGTGCCGCAAGGTTCCAAAGTACGGTTCTCCCTGCCGCCCGATTGGGATGTAATGCAAAAAGTAATTAAGGGGGTTGACGAATTAAAAGCAACCGTAATGCCCGAAGCAGATGCAGTGGTAGTGTTCAGTTGTGCCGGAAGGCTGCTTTCATTCGGGCCCTTAATGAATGAAGAGCTGGAAGGTATAAAAAACGTATGGAAAGTACCCATGGCAGGTATGTTCAGCAATGCCGAACTGGCAAGGGCAACAGGGGGAAATTTAGAAATGCACAATGCCACAACTTGTGTTGTAGCTTTAAAAGAAAAATAAATTTTTTGAACCCGGCTGCAGTGCTGCTATCATCACCTGTTGCGTCGCACTCTTCAGGGTTCTGTTCGCTATTCATCAAATAAAACATGAACCAACATCTTCAACACATACTCTCCATTATTCAGCAGGAAGGCAATTTAAGTGCCGAACAAAAAGAGGCACTTGCCAAATCAATCAAAAATGCAGATAAAGAACTGGAGATAACCGCCTTCAAACTCGACCGAACCGAAAAAGTAAAACGCACCACGGCTATTCTTTTGGAAGAGACTATTGCCGAATTGGAGCAAAAAAGAAAAGTGGTGGAGGAAACGAACGATGCCTTACAGAAGTCATTGGCAGATTTAAGAGCAGCGCAAGCGCAACTCATCCAATCTGAAAAAATGGCCTCGCTCGGTGAACTCACCGCAGGTATTGCCCATGAAATACAAAACCCTTTGAATTTTGTAAATAATTTTTCGGAAGTAAGTACAGAATTGGTTGATGAAATGAATGAAGAAATAACAAAGGGCAATATAGAAGATGCAAAGGAAATAGCGAATGACCTGAGACAAAACTTAGAAAAAATAAATCATCACGGCAAGCGGGCCGGTGAAATCGTAAAAGGTATGTTGCAACATTCCCGTAAAAGCGAAGGCAAAAAAGAGCCAACAGATATTAATGCCTTGTGTGATGAATATTTACGATTGGCTTATCATGGTTTAAGGGCGAAGGATAAAACTTTCAATACTGAATTCAAAACCGAGTTTGAACATTCACTTCCAAAAATTAATGTTATACCGCAGGATATAGGAAGGGTGATTTTGAATTTAATTAACAATGCATTTTATGCGGCGAATGAAAAGAAGAAACAACAGCCGGACGGTTATGAGCCCACGGTATCTGTAATTACAAGAAAGGAAGGAAATAAGATTGAGATTAAAGTTATGGACAATGGCATTGGTATTCCAGATAACATCAAAGGCAAAATCTTCCAACCTTTCTTTACCACAAAACCCACCGGGCAGGGAACAGGGCTGGGGTTGAGTTTAAGTTATGATATTGTAAAAGCACATGGTGGGGAGATAAAAGTGGAAACCACAAATGCTGAAGGATCAACTTTTAAGATACAATTACCCATATCATAATGAAATACATTTTATTATTGTTTGTTTTGTTCTGCGCCTGCTTCAATGTACCGGCACAGGAAAAGTCTAAAGACGAATTGCTCAAAGAACTGGAGCAACATCCGCAGAAGGACAAGAAGCGGGTTGACATCCTGATTGAAATGATCAATTCGCCTCAATTTGCTTCCAAAGTAAAAGTGTCCTGGCAGGAAGAAGCCCTGGCGATATCCCAAAAAACAGGATACAAATTAGGAGAAGGCAATGCCCTGCTATTTTACTATTCCAATGCAGATCCGGAATCGGGATCACCTGAGGCAGACTCGATTCTAAATAAACTGAAAATCATTGAAAAGACAGTAAATAATAAAATATTTACAGGCCGTTTGCTCACCAACCTGGGAATTGTTCATACTGATCAGGGGAAAGAATCTGGAGTAGATGAATTACTAAAAGCAGCAACATTATTCACTGAAGCAGGATATTACCAGTGTATTTCCTCAGCATACGGAGCAGTATCAGATTATTACCTGAACGTAAATACAAATTATCCCCTGGCCATGGATTATGCGCTCAAGAGTTTGCAAATCGCCGAAAAAGAAAAGAGTCCTTATTTCCAAAGACGTAACTGGGTCAACATCGGATTTATTTATTCAGCCATTGCTGATTATGAAAATGCATTGCATGCTTTTAAAAAAGCGAATCACTTTGCAGAAATGGAAAAAAAATCTTACGCACAGGAGCCGATACTGAATGGCATGGGAGAAATGTACCGCTTCATGGGAAAGTATCCTGAGGCACTCAATGCTTACCAGGGTGCGATTGAAAAGAGCAGATCGAGTATATCTATTTCCATGTATGAAAGCAACATTGCTGATGTTTATACACGAATGGATAGTTTACCCCAGGCCTTTTACTATGCATTTCGTTCACTTGATACCGCCCGTATTTACAAAGACACAGTAGGGATATCATGGATTGATGGCATTTTATCCCGTGCATACTTAAAGAAGAAAATGCCCGATAGCGCCATTTACTATGCAAGCATTGGGCTCCGTATTGCACAAGACAATCAATTGCCTGAGTTTGTGAGAGACAATGCAAAAGGCTTATCTGATGCCTATGCAGCCCTCCACGATTATGCCAATGCATATAAGTACAACCTTCAGTATAATATGGTTAAGGACAGCATTCTCAATGCCGAGTCCCGAAACAGAACGGCTATGCTTAAGCACAATAATGACCTTTCTAAAAAAGAGGCCGAAATCAATCAACTTACCCAGCAAAAGAAAGAGCAGCGAATCATCTTACTCAGTATTTCCATCGTGCTGGGTTTGCTAATAATATCAGCCATCGGCTTATTGCGAAGCATTCGGCAGAAACAAAAAGCGAAAACAGAAATTCAAAATGCTTATAAAGAATTGCAATCCACCCAAGCACAGTTAATCCAATCCGAAAAAATGGCTTCGCTTGGTGAACTCACCGCCGGCATTGCCCATGAAATACAAAACCCGTTGAATTTTGTAAATAATTTTTCTGAAGTAAG
>ERZ795041.678-NODE-678-length-12147-cov-5.317979_pt1 | contig 12147 bp, 8 predicted proteins | sample MGYA00375125_ERZ795041 | MGnify/ENA primary metagenome ERZ795041 (study PRJEB30170, sample SAMN03074214) | activated sludge metagenome | biome: Common Effluent Treatment Plant; feature: Wastewater; material: Activated sludge; isolation source: activated biomass in a...
GGCGGCCGCGCCCCCGGCCGCGGCCGCCAGCGTCACGAAGCACACCGCGGCCTCGCCCTTCACCGCGTCGGGCACGCCGATCGCGACCGCCTCCCTGACCAGCGGATGGCCGACCAGTGCCGACTCGTACTCGGCCGGACCGACGCGCTTGCCGGCAATCTTGAGCGTGTCGTCGCTGCGCCCCTCGATGAACCAGTGGCCGTCGGCATCCACCCGCGCCCAGTCGCCATGCACCCAGATGCCCGCAAAGCGCGACCAGTAGGTGTCGAGGTAGCGTGCGTCGTCCTGCCAGAAGCCGGCGGCCATGCCCGGCCACGGCGCGCGCAGCACGAGCTCGCCGACCTGCGTGCCCGCGCCGCGCTCAGCAGCCGGGCCGGCGCGCAGGCTGCGCCCGCCGGCGTCGACGACGTCGGCCGCCATGCCCGGAATCGGCCCGGCAAAGCCGCAAGGCTTCTGTGGCAGGCCGGGGAAGCAGGCGAGGATGCCGCCGCCAATCTCGGTGCCGCCCGAGTAGTTGATGATCGGCCGGCGCCCCTCGCCGACGCACTCGAACAGCCAGCGCCAGGGCGCCTCGTTCCACGGCTCGCCGGTGGAGCCGAACACGCGCAGGCTGGCGAGCGCGCTCGCTGCCGGCAGCCCCGCCTCGCCCTCGCCCATCAGCAGGCGGGCGAGCGTCGGCGACAGCCCGAGGTGGGTGAGGCGGTGGCGCTCGACGAGTTGCCACAGGCGATCGGGCCGCGGGTGGTCGGGCGTGCCCTCGAACAGCATCAGTGCCGCCCCGCGCAGCAGCGCGCCGAACACCAGCCAGGGCCCCATCATCCAGCCCATGTCGGTGATCCAGCCGATGCGCTCGCCGGCCTTCAGATCGAAGGCCATCATCATGTCCTGCGCCGCCTTCAGCGGGAAGCCGGCGTGGGTGTGGAGCACGCCTTTCGGTCGCCCGGTGGTGCCCGAGGTGTACAGGATCATCAGCGGTGCATCGGCTGCATGCGGCGCGGCGCCGGCCTGGGGCGCGCTGCGCGCCACGAGTTGCCGGTAGTCGATCTCGTTGCCCCGGGCGCCACCGTCCGCCGAGGCGGGCTGCACACCGCCGTCGCGCGCCACCACCAGCACCTGCGCGACCGCGGCACTGCGCGCGGCCGCAAGCCGCGCCTCGGCGAGCATGTCCACGCGCCGGCCGCGACGCAGGTAGGCGTCGGCGCACACCAGCAGCTTCGCGCCCGCATCCTGCAACCGGCTCGCCACCGCGTCGGCCCCGTAGCCCGAGAACAGCGGCATGGCGATGGCGCCGAGACGGGCGCAGGCGAGCAGCACGACCGCCGTTTCCGGCACCATCGGCAGGTAGATCGCAACCCGGTCGCCGCGCCCAATGCCCAGCTCGGCGAGCCCGGCGGCGAGCCGGCGCGCCTCCTCATCGAGTTCGACGTAGCGGTAGCGCCGCGTGCTGCCGTCGTCGCCCTCCCACGACAGCGCCAGGCGCTCGGGGTCTTCGCGCGCGACGCGCCCGATCAGGTTGTCATACAAGTCGAGCTCACCGCCGACGAACCAGCGCGGCCACGCCGGCCCGGCGCTGCGCTCGAGCACCCGGCGGTAGGGCCGCGTCCAGCGCAGCGCGAGCGCCTCGGCGACCTCGGCCCAGAAGCGCTCCGGCTCCTCGCTGGCGCAGGCATGCAGACCGGCGAGATCGACGTGGCCGTAATCGCGGATGAAGCGGGCGAGCCCGGTGTCTTCCCAGCGGCAGCCGCTGGCGAGGACGTGTTCCGACATGTCTGTCCCCTCCTGCGGCTCAGGCCGCCTCCACAATGAGCTCGATCGCCTGCACGCGCGCGGCGCCGGCCCTGCCTTTCCATGCCATGCGGCCAGGTCCCTGATGGACGAGCGCCTTCATCATCTTGTCGTCTCCGCAAAAAAGCCCCCGGACCGGAGCCGGGGGTCGAACAGCGGGCCGTGGCACCCCACGGCCCGGGGGAGAAGCCGCCTCAGTCGGCGCGCTCCGGCACCGGCAGACCGACCCAGTCCTTGTAGAAGGCCTCGATGTCGGGCTCGAAGTCATGGATCACCGGGTACCACGGCGTGGGCGCCTCGACGTCGTGCATCGTGCCGCAACTGGGGCAGTAGTACTCGCGGTACACCTGCCACTGCGTGTCCGGCGCCATCAGCTTCGGATAGACCTCGGTCATCGCCTCCTCGGTGTCGCGCACGTAGAGGGCGGCGTGCAGCTTCCAGTTCTCCCGGTAGTCGCCGAATGCGTGGCCGCAGTCGCACTGGGTGACCCACTGCTTGTGCGCGTTCTGCACGATGTAGAGGTGCGGCCCCAGCGGCAGCACGATGCGCTCCTTGAAGCTCACCTTGGCCTGCAGCGCCGCCAGGTACTGTTCGAAGCGGCTGTTGTCCTTGGGCATGGAGAGCATGCGGAAGGTGGTGTCCCAGTCGAGGCTGCCTTCCACGAGGTGGGCGACCTGCTCATTGGTGTAGGTGGTCATGGTCTGGCTCCTTGATTCCTTGATTACTCTTCGACCTGGACGACGGTGGTCACGTCGGGCAGCAGCGAGAGGTCCATGCGGTGCTTGGCGCCGTAGGACGGCACGCCCAGCTCTTCTTCCAGCAGCTGCCAGTCGTCCGGCAGGCTCCAGAAGTCCTTGAACTGCTTCGTGAACTTCTCCGACAGGGCGAAGCTGGTGGCGAACATGTGGCGCACCTGGAGGGAGGCGTGCTTGTTGAGGATGCGTTCGCGCTCCTCCTTCATCCATTCGCGCGTGGGCAGCGCGCGGGCCAGGCGCTCCTGGCGCACCTCGGCGCGGCGGGCCTGGGTCTTCGCCGCATCCACGGTGAACACGCCCTTGGCGTCCTGGGTGACGACCGCGCCGTAGACCTTCTGCGCGTATTCCGGCAGCAGGAACTTCTGGTTGAGGTCGTTCTCGATCGCCTTCGGCTCGCGGTCGAGCGGATCGCCGAAGCCGGGGCCGCCGCGCAGGTAGTTCAGGTACAGGTCGTGGTTGGCGTAGCAGTCCTCGGTGGTGATGCACTGCTTGTCGCGCTTGACCACCGCGGTGGCGTCGATGTGGCGCTCGTAGTCCGGATCGGACGGGTCGAGGTCGCCGCCCAGCGGCAGCGAGTCGCCGATCGCGATGCGCTTCTCGAGCCCGGTCTTGTGGGCCTCGAAGCGGTAGCCGGTGGCCGACGGGTAGCCGCCCATCATCCCCCAGTCGCTGTTCATGAAGCCGTTGCCCATGAAGAACATGGTCCAGTCCTGGGCGTTCCACACCATGCGCAGGGTCTCGAAACCGCAGCCGCCGCGGTACTTGCCGTAGCCGCCGGAGTTGGCCTTGACGTTGCGGCCCAGATACAGGAGCGGCTCGGCCATCTCCCAGATCTCGATGTCGCCCATGTCGCCTTCCGGGTTCCAAATCGCCGCGGCGTGGTTCAGGCCGTCCTTCACCGCGCAGGCGCCGGTGCCGCAGCTCGATGCCTCGAAACTGTTCACCGCGTGGATCTCGCCGTCCTGATTGATGCCGCCGCCCTGCAGCCAGTTGGAGGTGTTGGCGTTGCCGGCATTGACCTCCTCCAGGTAGCCGCGGCTGAAGTAGGACTGGCTCAAGCCGCGCCACAGCGCCGCCCAGCCCGAGACGAGGAAGTGCCAGGCGTAGGCGTGGCCGGTGCGGCGGTCGTCCGGGTTGCACCAGGTGCCCTTGGGCAGGCGGAACTCGGTGGCGAAGTAGGCGCCGTCGTTGATGCGCTGGGTGGGCACCAGGGTCTGGCACATCATCACCCAGATGCCCGAGGTGAAGGCGACCTGGTGGGCGTTGAAGGTGTGCCAGCCCCAGCGGCTCGCGCCCTCGAAGTCCAGCCGCCACTTGCCGTCCGGCCGGATTGTCATCTCGCACGGCGAGTGCATGATCGAGTCGAGCTTGGCGAAGGCGTTGGAGACCTGCACGTCGTCATGCTTGTACGGCACATCGACGAAGGACACCTTGCGGTACTTGCCCGGCAGCGTCATCGCCTTGATGCGGCTCATGAGGCCGCGGCGGCCTTCCTCGATGACCTCGTAGGCGAACTTCTCGTAGGCCTCGATGCCGTCGGCGCGGATCACCTCCTCGACCAAATCGCGGATCATGTGGCAGCCGGCGATGCGCGTCTTCTCGTCGAGGATCCAGTACTTCGGGGTGCGCACCGAGCGTTGCGATTCGTGCAGCCAGTCGCGCAGGGGCTCGTCGTTGATGCCGGTCTTGCGGCAGGTGATCATGTAGCCGTCGCCGAAGCGCTGGGTCTGCCCGGTGGACATCGAGCCCGGCGTCACCGAGCCGGTGTCGATGACGTGGGTGACGCCGCCCACCCAGCCGATCAGCCGGCCTTCCCAGAAGATCGGCACGATGGTGGCGATGTCGCAGGGGTGCACGTTGCCGATCGAGCAGTCGTTGTTGGTGAACATGTCACCGGGGTTGATGCCGGGGTTGGCCTCCCAGTTGTTCTCGATCATGTACTTGATCGCCGCGCCCATCGTGCCGACGTGGATGATGATGCCGGTCGAGGTCAGCACGCAGTCGCCGACCGCGTTGTAGAGGGTGAAGCACAGTTCGCCTTCCTGCTCGACGATGGGACTGGCGGCGATCTTCTTCGCCGTCTCGCGCGCATGCACCAGGCCGCCGCGCAGCTTGGAGAACAGCTTCTCGTAGCCGATCGGGTCGCTGTCGCGGAACGCCAGCTTCTCCAGCCCGTTGTAATGGCCGCTGGCCTGGGTGCGCTCGATGATGCCGTCGCGGAACTGCTTGAGCGTCTGGCCGTTCTTCAGCAGGTCGGCAAAGCCGACTTCCTTGCTTGTCATCATGTTCATGTCGGGTCTCCTCACTTCACTTCTTTGAGATGGAACAGGCGGTGCTTGTCGACCCGGGTCTCGAAGCCGTCGGGCACGACGAAGGTGGTGGCGTCGGACTCGATGATCGCGGGGCCGACGATGTGGTTGCCCGCCTTGAGCGCCTCCATCTTGAAGAGCCTGGCGTCCACCCACTTCTTGTGGCGGTAGAACGGACGGGTGCCGAGGAAGGCCTCCTGCGGCGGCGTCGGGCCGGCGTCCGGGTCTTCCGGCAGGACCGGCTTCTGGGTGACGACCATGCCGCGCAGGATCGCGCCGGTGATCGAGAAGCCCAGCTCTGGCGAACGCGCGGAGCTCGCATAGACGCGGCCATAGGTGGTCTCGAAGGCGTCGACGATGCGGTCCCAGTCCTCCGCCGACGAGGCCGTGGACACCGGCGAGACGATCTCCAGGTCGTTCAGCTGGCCCATGTACTGCATCTTGTAGCCGGGGATCAGCATCACGTCCTCGGCCTTGTAGCCGTTGAGCACGAACTCGTCGATCACCTTCACCGCCAGCTCCCCCCATGCTTCCTGCAGCGTGCGACAGGCCGTGGCCTTGTCGGCCGCGGGGGCGAACTGGGCCACGCCCAGGTCCACCGACTTGTCATAGCGATACTCGAAGTCGGCGCAGGCGCAACCGAAGGCCGAGAAGCCCGCCGCCCAGGCCGGCACCACCACGTCCTTGAAGCCCACCCCCTCGGTGTAGCCGTAGGTGTGCACCGGGCCGGCGCCGCCGTAGGAGAAGCAGGTGAAGTCGGCCGGGTTGTAGCCCTTGGCGCTGATGTTGGCGCGCAGGTATTCGGACAGGGTGAGGTCGAGCAGCTCGATGACGCCGGCGGCCGCATCCTCGACCGACAGGCCGAGCGGGTCGGCGATCTGCGCCTTGATGTGGTCGCGCGCGCGCTGCACGTCGAGCTTGATCGCGCCGCCGAGGAAGTTCTCCGGGTTCAGGTAGCCCAGTACCACGTGGCAGTCGGACACGGTGACGGTATCCAGCCCGCTTTCCGGCCAGCAGGTGCCGACGCGGTAGCCGGCGCTGTCGGGGCCGAGCTTGATCGACTTGCTGTAGGGATCCAGGCGCACGAAGCTGCCGGCGCCGGCACCCACCGAATCCATCGCCACCAGCGGCAGGGACAACACCAGGCGGGCCATGTCGGGGTCCGACTTGATGGCAAAGTTGCCCTTGGTGATCAGCGCCACGTCGAAGCTGGTGCCGCCGATGTCCGAGCAGGCGATGTTCTCGTCGCCCAGTGTCTCACCCAGCAGCTTGGAGCCGATGACGCCGCCGATCGGGCCGGAGACGATGGTACGGGCCAGCTCCTTGGCCTTCCAGCTGATGGTGCCGCCATGGGTGGCCATCACCCGCAGGTCGAACTTGGCGCCGTGCTTCTTGAAGCGGTCGCTCACCTTCTTGAGAGTCTGGCGCGAGGGCTCGGCGCCGTAGGCCTCCAGGATGGTGGTGTTCATGCGGTGGCTTTCCTTGCGCGACGGGTAGTAGTCGACCGAGGCGAATACCGGAATGTCGGCACCGAGCCGCTGCAACTCGTCCTTCACCAGGTCGCGCGCACGCTGCTCGCTGGTCTCGTTCTTGTGCGACTGCAGCAGGCAGATCACGATCGCCTGCGAGCCTGCTTCGACCAGTTCGCGCGCCGCCTGGCGGACCTCGTGCTCGCGCAGGGGAATGACGACCTTGCCCTGCACGTCGGTGCGCTCGGTCACGCCGCGGGTACGCGACACCGGCACCAGGGGCTCGTCGTAGCGGTGGGTATTGAGGTGGATGCGGTCTTCCAGCGCATAGCCGAGGTAGCTCTGCAGCGCGCGGCCCATGGAGTGGATCTGCTCGAAGCCGCGGTTGCAGATCAGGCCGACGTCGAGGCCCTTGCGGCTCAGGATGCGGTTGAGCATCGCGGTGCCGGAATAGACGCAGGTCGCCAGCTCAGGGTAGACCTCGTCGACGTCGCGCCCCCAGTGGGCGAGCGCGTCCTGCGAGGAATTGAAGATGGCGAGCGATTCGTCCGCCGGATTGCTCTGCGCCTTGCCGACGACGAAGCGGCCGTCGTCGCGCACGAAGAAGGTGTCGGTCATCGTGCCGCCGGCATCGATGCCCATCACCTGTACGCGTGCTGCGGTCTGTACTTGCATGGTTGTCTCCGTTCCTTCTGGTTGGATGAACGCCTGGTGCATCTGGCACCAATGCCTTCATTGCAACCGCCATGCCACCTCGGCGTCTGTGCGTCGCAGCACGCCTCCAGGGTGCATTGCTGCAGCATGGGAGGCCGTCCAACGCTGCATCGCCGCATGAAGGCATCGAGCGACGTGGCGACCGAGATCGAGATGGACGTCCGGATTCCGAACGTATGGGAACGCGCTCCGGACAGACCGTGGCCCCGCAGATATCGAGGCCTGCCGGCGTACTGCGCAGGCGAGAACGTGTAGACTTTCCGGTTTTGCCCTCGCGCCAGGCCCCGATCCGCCCATGACCCCGCTCGACCGCTTCACCCAGGATGACCTGATCGCCCAGCTCGGCATGGAGACCGTGGCCAAGGGGCTCGGCTACCTGAGCCGGGTGAGTGCGCTTTCGGCCGAGGGCAGCGAGGTGTCGGCCCTGGTCAAGGGCCGGCAGCGCACGCCCTACGACGTCTTCGCCGACGTCACCGAAGCGGACGGGCGGCCGACCCTGGTCAGCAGATGCACCTGCCCGATGGGCTACGACTGCAAGCACGTGGCGGCGATGATGCTGTTGCTGCTGCACCAGCGCCGCCGACCCGACCGTCCGCGTGAGCAGGTACTGGCCTGGGTGGAGGGCTTTCGCCACGCGGCCAGCGCACTCAACCCCGCCCGCCCCCGGAGAGGGCCGACGCGCCCAAGGGAGGAAACGATGAAAGACCAGACCACCGCCACCCGGACCCCCTATACGGGCGCCGAGTTTCTCGACAGCATCCGCGACAATCGCGAGATCTATATCCATGGCGAGCGGGTGAAGGATGTCACCACGCATCCAGCCTTCCGCAACTCGGCCCGGATGGTGGCGCGCTGGTATGACAAGCTGAACGCCGAAAAGGCCACGCTGGGGCGGCCCACCGATACAGGTTCGGGCGGCTGGACGCATCCGTTCTTCAAGGGCGCGAAAACCGCCGAGGATCTGATCGCGGGCCGTGATGCCATTGCGGCCACGCAAAGGGTGGCGAATGGCTGGATGGGCCGCTCGCCGGATTACAAGGCGGCGTTTCTGGGCACGCTCGGCGCGAATGCCGATTTTTACGGCGAATATGCCGGCAATGCCAAAGCCTGGTATGCCCGCACGCAGGAGCGGCTGGACTATTGGAACCACGCCATCGTCAACCCGCCGATCGACCGCCATCTGCCGATTGAAGAGACCGGCGATGTCTATATGCAGGTCGAGAAAGAGACCGATGCAGGGCTGATCGTCTCGGGCGCCAAGGTCGTTGCCACCGGCTCGGCGCTGACGCATTGCAATTTCATCGCGCATTACGGCATCCCGATCAAAGAGAAGAAATTCGCGCTGATCTTCACTGCGCCGATGGACAGCTCGGGTGTCAAGCTGATCAGCCGCGCCAGCTATGAGCTGAACGCGGCGGTGATGGGTACGCCGTTTGACTATCCTCTCTCGTCGCGCGCCGATGAAAATGACGCGATCCTGGTGTTCGACAAGGTGCTGGTGCCCTGGGAGAACATCTTCGTCTATGGCGATATCGCCAAGATCAACGCCTTCTTCCCGGCCTCGGGCTTCGTGCCCCGGTTCACGCTGCATGGTGCGACCCGGCTGGCGGTGAAGCTGGATTTCATCGCGGGCCTTTTCTCGCTGGCGCTGGAGGCGACCGGATCGGGCGCTTTCCGTGGCCCGCAAACCGCGGTGGGAGAGGTGCTGGGCTGGCGCAATATGTTCTGGGCGTTTTCCGACGCGATGGTGAAAAGCCCGATCCCCTGGGCGGGCACCGACGGCTATGTGCTGCCGAATATGAATTACGGCCTTTCGTCGCGGATCTTCGCCCCGATGGCCTATAACCGCATCAAAGAGCTGATCGAGCGTAACGTCGCCTCGGGTCTGATCTACCTGCCATCTTCGGCACTGGATTTCGCCTCGGATGCGGTGCGGCCCTATCTCGACCGCTTCGTGCGCGGGTCGAACGGCATGGTGGCGCTGGACCGGGTGAAACTGCTGAAGCTCCTTTGGGATGCGATGGGGTCGGAGTTCGGCGGTCGGCATGAGCTTTATGAGACGAACTATGCCGGCAACTACGAAAACATCCGCATCGAGACCATGCTGACCGCCCAGGCGACCGGCGAGATGGAGATGCTGCAGCAGACCGTGCGCGACTTTATGTTGGAATATGACCTGAACGGCTGGACCTCCCCCGACCTGATCAACCCCTGGGATGTGAACCGCCTCAAGGCGGGGTTCCAGGGCTGATCGGGTCAACCGGGGGTGGGCCTGTGAACAGCCCGCCCCCAACTTCCGAACGGCCAGCCGTCGGGCTGATGTAAAAACGACCGGCGGAGGCGCTTCTCAAAACGGGGACCATTCAACCGCCGGCCCGGCAGACGCTTCTCTCATCGGCCGGGCCAACGGTCTCCTGCAGGGAATTCTACTCGATTACAGCAGGCGTCTGGGTCTCGGTATCGCTGGTTCGCCCGGTCTTCACAACGGTCTCGTCCTTCAAGTCCGTCTTTTCCGTCACGATGCTGGCGGTGGTCATCGTCCGGTCGACATCGGCCGAGGCCGTCGTCTTGGTGTGGCCGATGCAGTCGGCAAGCGCACCGGTCGCCGAAAGTCCAAGGGCGGCGGCGACTACAAGCACTGTCTTCATCGTCTGTCTCCTTTTCGCTGTCGTTGCGCCGAAAGGGTACCGCCGTGGCGGCTTATCCCCTAATCACGATTTGGCGATGGTCCGCCATGTCCTGCAAGCAAACCGGATGGCAACCGAAAAATGCCGGCGGCATGTATCGAAACCGCTTTCCGGCGGCACCGTTTCATCGCTAAGCTGCCGTTCAGGGCTGACCCGCATTTTGCACGCAACCGGCAGCCGAACGGATGGCATGACACGGCAGAGACGCAGGCGGATCATCGCGGCACGGCGCACGGGGACCGGGCTTGCCCTGGTGGCGGCCATTTCTTTCGTTGCAGGCATGACCGACGCGGTCGGCGTCATCATGTCGGGCGACTTCGTTTCCTTCATGACCGGCAATACGACACGCGCCGCGATTGCGCTCGGCACCGGCAACCTGCAGCATGCGCTGGTGCTTTTCCTGGCAATCGCCACCTTCGTCGCCGGCAATGCGCTCGGCGTCGTGGTGGCCTATTCGGCGTCGCGGCCGATCTTTGCCGTACTCGCCGCCGTCAGCCTGGTGCTGGCGGTCGCCTCGACGGTGCGTGCGCCGGATCTGGCGCTGTTGCAGTTCCTGATGATCGTGCTCGGCATGGGCATGGTCAATGCCACTTGAAGCTGGTACCTTAATCGTCACGCCGACCGCCGGCGAGGTTCCGGCGGCTGCCGAAGAACTGAATGCCGAGATCAGCGATATGTATCCGATGGTTGAGGTGCCGGACCTCTTGAGGGAAGTGCACGATTGGACTGGCTTCGCCGATCACTTCACGCATGTCCGCACGGGTGATTCTCCGAGGGACGTCTCGGCCATGCTGGCCGGCGTGCTGGCGGATGCAACCAATCTCGGCCCGAAGCGAATGGCCAGCGCATCCAAAGGAATCAGCGCGCATCAGATCGGCTGGATGCGCACATTCCACGCCCGGTCGGAGACCTATCGCGCGGCGCAAGCATGTATCACCGATACCCATACTCGTCACCCGCATGCCCGAGTTTGGGGCAATGGGACGACGTCATTATCTGACGGCCAATTCTTCCGCGCGAGCGACCGAGCCGCCAAGCGCGGCGACGTCAATCTGCACTGCGGCAGCGAGCCGGGTTCGAAATTCTACAGCCATCTGTCAGATCAGTACGGCTACTTCAGCATCCTGCCGATCAGCCCGACCGAAAGCGAGGCAGCCTATGTGCTCGATGGGCTGTTCGATCAGGACACGATCCTCGATATCCAGGAACACTTTACCGACACCGGCGGTGCGAGCGATCACGTCTTCGGGCTGTTCGCCTTGATCGGTAAGCGCTTTGCGCCGCGATTGCGCAACCTCAAGGATCGGAAGTTCCACACCTTCGAGAAAGGCGATATATACCCGGCGCTGTCTAATCACATTGGCGCTCCGATCAACGCTACCCTGATTCTCGACCATTGGGACGATCTGCTCCATCTGGCAGCGTCGATTACGACGCGCGCCGTGGTGCCATCCACGATCCTCAAGAAGCTGTCAGCATCCCCGAAGGAAAGCCAGCTCGCAAAGGCGCTACGGGAACTTGGCCGGATCGAGCGATCGCTATTCATGATCGAATGGTATTCGAGCCCAGCGCTGCGCCGCCGCTGCTAGGCCGGCCTCAACAAGGGTGAGGCGGCGCATAAGCTGAAGCGCGCCGTCTTCTTCCACGAGCGCGGAGAGATCCGGGACCGATCTTTCGAAAGCCAGGCCTTCCGCGCCTCCGGCCTCAACCTCGTCATCAGCGCGATCGTACACTGGAACACGGTCTATATCGAACGGGCCGTCACCCACTTACGCGACGTGGGTCGCGAGATCCCTGATCATCTGCTCAGGCACATCTCGCCGCTGAGCTGGGAGCACATCAATCTTACAGGCACCTACACCTGGGATAGCGAACAGCATCTGCCGGAAGGTTTCCGGTCGCTGAGGCTCCCGGCTTGGCTACGGCGAGCTGCATGAGTTCTCACTTTGTTCGACCTTAGGGTACGATTTCGCACTGCTCTTGTTCTGACCCCTCTAAACCCCAAAGCGCTGACCGGAAGTTAATGTGAAATCGCCGCCGCGGGCAGTGTGGAAATCCATCCACTGGTGCGGGGTGGTGTGACGCACGATCCTGTCAGCCAACCCAATCGCCTGGAAGACGCGCGGGCACTCGTCGTCCATGCCGACCCCGCGCGGATAATCGATCAGCTCGCCGAGTTGCTCGATTATCAAGATTCCTTAGTCCGTGAGGCGCGACCAGATTGTTGATCGTCATGCCAACCGGGCCGGCGCTGACAATGATGAGATCGTAATCGGGGCGTCAGCCATGGTCGCTTCCCATGTTGCCGGCCAAGACTATCGCAGCGCCGCCGGCAGCCAGAGCGTGATGATCGGGAATGATATCAGGAGACTTAGAGCTTATCCGTAAATTATGTTGACGCTCAATGGCACCTTGCGGAAAGCGATGA
>ERZ795041.679-NODE-679-length-12132-cov-15.622257_pt1 | contig 12132 bp, 9 predicted proteins | sample MGYA00375125_ERZ795041 | MGnify/ENA primary metagenome ERZ795041 (study PRJEB30170, sample SAMN03074214) | activated sludge metagenome | biome: Common Effluent Treatment Plant; feature: Wastewater; material: Activated sludge; isolation source: activated biomass in...
CTTAGGGCACAGCTCAAGCAAGACCACGGAGATCTACACCCATGTCAGCACCAAGGCCATTGGAAAGATCCGCAGCCCATTGGATGATCTGGACATCTAGGTTGAAGGTGTGCTTTACGTGCCGAAAAGGCACGATATACACACCTTACAAAGGCGAAATATCAACACCTGTTACGTCAACTGAGTAGTTACCAGCAACCAATGACGACAATGCTAACCCAAACATTTGTGCATTAGACAGACTTAAAAAAGTAAATGGACACATTAAGACAAAGATATTTCCTTGCGACAAAAACCTTTCAGTTACTTGACAATAAAGTAACCGTAAATGAAAAATCTTTATTTCAAGACAAAGAGTGGGAAGCTCGTTATGACGACTTAGGGCTTGACATCGTAAAAGTAAAAACAAGAGAAGGTATTGGCAATACTGTTTTGTTTGGCGGACTTTTAATTGTTTCATCAATTATGACTTACAATGCATTTACAGACGGCAAAACTGACTACAAACTTGCGTGGCTATTTTTATTTTTCTGCTTTATGTGGGGGACAGTTTTGTCGTGGACAATTCAAAAATATTTTACCGCTCACTACTTTTTGACTGGTGGCAATAAGACACTTGAGTTCTTCATTGACAGTCCAGACAACAAGCAGGTTCTTGCATTTATCGACAAAATCAGAGAGCGGACAAAATTTAAACTCAAAATTGAATACACAACTTTTGACCCCGACTTGACTTTTGACGACCAATTTAAAAATTTAAAATACCTCAAAGCCAATGACATCATAACTGTTGACGAATTTGAGATAATTAGAGAAGATTTAAGGGGACAGCATTTAATTAAAAAGTAAATGACGACAACAATTAGACACTTCAACTTTCATTTGACAGGCAGTTTGGCTGCTGGTAACACACGTTTGGCGCAATGGGGGCTGACGTTTTACAATCAAAAATCTGGCTACTATTGTACATTTGTTGTGGTTGACAATTTAGTTTTCCAAAATCCCCCACTGCGCCAAGCGTGGGAACGTTGTATGCCATTTTACGGACGACCGTGCTAAACTCAACAGACACAAACAGACGAATAAATTATGGAGTTAAAAGAAATCCGACAGATTGTTGCAGAAATTTTAAGCGACATTGACAAAAACCAATTTGACCTGACTTACAGAAAATACGACACTTTCTTTGACAGAATTGGAATGACTTACAGACGAAAATTTGACATTCTTGCAAAGTTTGACCGTCAATTCAAAAATAACAACATTACACTTTGGGTAGGAAAAGAACCTGTAAAAAGGTTAGAGCAAATTCGCAAAGGTGAAACAATCACTTTTCGTTTGTCTGTGTCTGACACTTCCGAAAACAACGAAACACAAAACGAAAATAATAACAGCACAAACAAAAAAGTAAGATTTAAGCACGCAGGAACAGTAACCATAGAACAGTCTGAAAGCGGTATAGAACCTTATCCGCACCAAGAAGAAGCATTTTACAATCTGCAAAAAGAAATAATCAAATCAAACAAAAATCCATTTGCAGGACTTTTGGTTTTGCCGACCGGTGGTGGCAAAACTTTGACCGCTGCACATTGGATTTCCAAAAATATTCTTGACAAAAATAAAAAAGTGCTTTGGGTTGCTCACAGACACGAACTTTTAGAGCAAGCACAAAAAACATTTGCCGAAAAGTTGGCGTTCAAAGACATTTTTGCCAACAAACAAAGTTTTAATTATCGCATTCTTTCGGGTATTCACGACAAACCTATTCACATCAAACAAACGGACGACATCATTATTTCAAGCAAAGACAGTTTGAATGCAGGTTTTGACCATTTGTATAAAAATTGGATTAAGAACAACACGGACGAAATATTTTTGGTGGTGGACGAAGCTCACCACGCCACAGCAAAAACGTATCGCAAACTCATTTCAAACCTAAAAGAAAACGTATCGCAATTTAGAATGTTAGGTTTGACAGCAACACCTTTCAGAACTGCGGAAGATGAACAAGGTTTGCTGAAAAAAGTTTTTCCTGACGACATTATTTACAAAATAGATTTACGCACTTTAATTCGTTTAGGTATTTTGTCCGAGCCACATTTTGAAGAAGTAACAACAGGACAAAACATCATTGAGCAATTTGATTTGACCGATGAACAAATCAATGAACTCAATTCAAAATTTGGCGACTTCAACACTATTTTAGGCGAAAACATTTCAAAATCAATCGCCACAAACAAAGAAAGAAACCTGACAATCGTAAATCGTTACATTTCTCAAAAATCAAAATACAAACAAACTATTGTGTTTGCTTTGAACGTGGACAATGCCATTGCATTAAACGCATTGTTTCGTGAAGCAGGTGTAAAATCCGATTACGTTCTTTCATCAATAAAAGACATTGCCACAGGCGTAACGCTTTCAAGTAAAGACAACAAAAATAAGATTGAACAATTTCGCAAAGGCGAAATAGAAGTTTTAATCAACGTAAACATTTTAACCGAAGGAACTGACGTTCCTAATGTGCAATCTGTTTTCTTGGCACGACCAACCATTTCAAGCATTTTAATGACACAAATGATTGGGCGTGGATTGCGTGGACCAAAAGCAGGCGGAACAAAAGACGCTTACATCGTCAGCTTTATTGACGAATGGCAAAACAAAATTTCGTGGGTTAATCCCGAAAAATTATTCATTGAAGATAACATTGACTTTGAAGATAAAACCATTGAAGTCAAAAAACAAATCATTCGTCTTGTTGCTATCAACAAATTGGAAGAATTTGCCATTCTCAACAATCAAATCATTGAACCGCAAATAAGGGAAGAGCTTGAAAAATTGGATTTCATTGAGCGTTTTCCAATCGGTATTTATCAGTTCAAATTCTTAAAAGAAACAAAAGAAGAACCCGAAGAACAAAATTGTGAAGTGTTGGTTTACGACAACATTCAGCAATCTTACAACGATTTCATAAATGGTTTGTCTTCGCTGTTTTCAAAATACAAATTAGACAAAAGAGATTTTTTGACAGAAACAGAATTAGACAAATACGCAAGTATTGTAGAAGATGAATTTTTTAATGGTTGTTTGAAATATCCTGCATATCACATTCAGGATATTAAAGACATTTTGCAGTATTACGCAATTCAAGACCAAACACCGCCATTTATAGAACTGAAAGACAGAGAAAAATACAACATTGACGAAATCGCCAAAGAAATCATTGAAAAAGATTTGGGCGAACGGGCACAAGCCGAAATGATAAATCAAACTTGGGAAAGCAATGAAATTGCTTGGGAAACATTTTTCAACTTTGACAAAAAGAACTTTTTACGAGAAATCAACTTAGCAAAAACAAAATTTTTGCACCCTGAATTGTATGCGAGAAAATCGGTTGTCCCAAAAGACGAGAAAGAATTACGAGAATTAGAAAAACTAAGTCTTTACGAAATCAGAGAAACTAATCCTGAATACGGAAAATGGTTATCGGACGAAGTGTATAAAAAGTTCACAGACCAAGACGGTTTTTATTTTAGTGCTGACAGTGGCTACAAAAGCAAAAACAAATTGGACTTTCAAATTGACCACATCAAACCAATGCACAATGGCGGTTTGACAGTTCTTGACAACTTGCAACTATTGACAAGAAGCGAAAACGCAAAAAAAGGAAACAAAGAATGACGAACAAAAAAACGGCATACAATCGAGTAGGCGGCCCCGCCGCTAAATAGCGACGGGGTGCGCCTCTCACACCACTGTACGTACGGGCCTCGTATACAGCGGTTCGTTGAGATGTGGAGCGACTTTCCGGTAGTGATCGAGCAAGGCTTCGTAGCCGCGTTTAGCCAAGCGGTTCAGGGTGATCGTGGTGCTTAGGATGGGACTTTGGGCGATGGCCCAGCCACCTTTGCGCGTGCGGCTCCAAGCATAGGCATGGTGCTGGTCAACTCCCAAGCGGATCAGGTTCTTCCGTTTCCGTTCGGGCTTCTTCCAGTCCTTCCAGATGCAGTACCGCAGCCGATTGCGCACCCAGCCATCCACATCGCGCAATTTGCCGGTCATACTTGCCAAGCGGAAGTAGTTCAACCAGCCGCGTTGCACGGTCTTCAGGCGGGTAATGCGCTCGGCCAACGGTAGCGGAGCCGTTTTGCGCGTAATGGCTTTCACCTTGCGCTTCAAGTTCGCCCAACCTTGGGCACCCACCACCAGTTGGTATTGCCCTTTCACGCCCTTCTCATACGTAGGGACGAACCCATAGCCCAGCAGCTCGAACTGCACGGGTTTCCGGATGCCGCTCTTCGCACGGTTGATGGGCAGCTTCAGCCGGTCCCGAAGGAACAGGTAGATACTGTTGCCCACTTTCCGTGCTTGGGAACGGCCCTTCAGATAAATGCTGAAGTCGTCCGCATAACGCACGTAGCGCAACCCCTGCCGTTCCAGTTCGCGGTCCAGTTCATGGAGCACGATGTTGGACAACAAGGGGCTGAGCGGGCTGCCCTGCGGCACTCCCTTGCGCCGCTTCACCAGCTTGCCCTCCACTTGGATGGGCGCACGGAGCCAACGGCGGACCAGGAGCATCGTCAGGGGGCATTTCACCTTGCGATACAGTAGTTGCAGCAGTACACCATGATCCACTTCATCGAAGAAGCTTTTCAGATCGATATCAACGATGTGCTGATACCCTTCATTGATGTTCCGCTGCGCGCGCTGCACCGCCTGGTGGGCGCTCCGTCCGGGGCGGAAGCCATAGCTGTGGGCTTTGAACTCCACCTCGAACAGGGGCATGATCACTTGATGTACCGCCTGTTGCAGCAGGCGATCGGTAACCGTGGGGATGCCCAGTAGACGGGTACCCCCTTTGCTCTTGGGTATCGCTACCCCCAGAATGGCTTGCGGTAGGTAACTCCCCGCGCATACTGCCGTGGCCAGTCCTTCGCCATGCACCTGAAGGTGCTCGGCAAGGGAACGTACGCCAAGCCCGTCCACTCCAGCGGCGCCCTTGTTGGACACCACCTGCCGACAGGCCGCCAGCATATTGCGTTTTGTTACGATCCGTTCGATCATCCTGTGTACTCCTTCATTCTACTCTGTTCCGCTTATCGCAGGGCTTCCCCACCTTGCGGCGGGCGATCCCTGCGGCATTTGGAACACCTCAACGTTCGGTCCTTCATGGGTTTGTGAGACCTCCGCCTTTATCCTTGCGGTGACGGCTCGTACCTACCCACTACTACGACCTCTGCTGACCTCTCCGCTCTGCCAGCTCGTGACTACGGAGATCTCCCCGGGTAAGGGTCATATCCTTTGGTCCATCCCCGCCGCATCTACCGCTCTGGGTTTGTTGCCTGCGGGCTTTGCAGTGCTGTGCCTGCTTACCCACCCAAAGCGGCCTCGGTATGCGGTTCCTGTTCGTCGGTACGGACCTTTGCAGTCGCGCTTCCTTCAGTGCAGGGGTCACCCCCAGCCACCTTGCGCCTTGCTGACCGGCTTGAAGCAACTCGCCGGCAAGGGACTTGCACCCTCTGGATATTCAAAGAACGATGCTACCTTGCGGTAGACTTCTTGACCCATGCCGGGCACACACATTGGCTATACGTAATGCGGTGGAAAGTGCTAATATGAAGGCAATTACATTAAACAAACTAACAACTAAACGGAAAGTGAAGCGCCTTGAAATCCCGCACTACGCATAGCCGAGACCGTTGAACGCCATTCCGCCAAAGCGCGGAACGGCGTTCAACTATGAATGACCACGCTGTTCAAGGTCCTCGCGGTCTAGCCTTCCTTCAGCACGCTCCTACCGATCACAATGCGCTGCACTTCGCTGGTGCCCTCGTAGATCTGGGTGATCTTGGCGTCGCGCATCAGGCGCTCCACGTGGTATTCCTTCACGTAGCCATAGCCGCCATGCACCTGCACGGCCTCCACGGTGGTCTTCATGGCCACCTCGCTGGCAAAAAGCTTGGCCATGCTGCTGGCGCGGTCGTAGTCTAAGTGCTGGTCCTTGAGCCAGGCGGCTTTCAGGCAGAGCAGGCGGGCGGCCTCGATCTCGGTGGCCATGTCGGCCAGCTTGAAGGCGATGGCCTGGTGCTCGCTGATGGGTTTTCCAAAAGCCTTGCGTTCCTTGCTGTAGGCCACGGCCAGCTCGAAGGCGCCGCTGGCAATGCCCAAGGCTTGAGAAGCAATGCCGATGCGGCCACCGGCCAAGGTCTTCATGGCGAACTTGAAGCCGAAGCCGTCCTCGCCGATGCGGTTGGCCTTGGGCACCTTCACGTCCTGGAACATCAGGGTGTGGGTGTCGCTGCCGCGGATGCCGAGCTTATCCTCCTTGGCACCCACCACAAAGCCGGGCATGCCTTGTTCCACGATCAGGCAGTTGATGCCTTTGTGGCCCTTTTCAGCGTGCGTTTGGGCCATCACCAAGTACGTGCTGGCGGTGCCGCCGTTGGTGATCCAGTTCTTGGTGCCGTTGAGCAGGTAGTGGTCGCCCATGTCGATGGCGGTGGTGCGCTGGCTGGTGGCATCGCTGCCGGCCTCAGGCTCACTGAGGCAGAAAGCGCCGATCTTTTCACCCTTGGCCAAGGGCACCAAGTATTTCTGCTTTTGGTCCTCGTTGCCGAATTCCTCGAGGCCCCAGCACACTAAGCTGTTGTTCACGCTCATCACCACGGAGCAGCTGGCGTCCACCTTGCTGATCTCCTCCATGGCCAGCACGTAGCTCACGGCGTCCATGCCGCCACCGCCGTACTTGGGGCTCACCATCATGCCTAAGAAGCCGAGCTCGCCGAGCTGCTTGATTTCCTCCTTGGGGAATTTCTGCTCGCGGTCACGTTCGATCACGCCGGGCTTCAGCACGTTTTGGGCAAAATCGCGGGCGGCGTCGCGCACGGCTTTTTGTTCTTCGGAAAGTTCGAAGTTGATCCCAGAGAGGGTGGCAGTTTCAGACATGGATTGAGGGGAATGAATGCACGTGCGGCAAATGTAGGGGAATGGGGGTGTGGTTCGCAGGGCTCAGTTCGTAGGGCGCAGTTCGTAGGGCACAGGGCGTTGGCTCGCGCGCTGCACTACGCCCTACGAACTACGCCCCTTGTCCAAATCCATATTCCCAATCCACTGGCGTCCGGGATAACATCCCAACACCGGCTGCGACACCCTCCGGGGTCGGCGCGCACACGGGCCTGTTAGTCTATAAGCTTTGACCCCTCCGGGGTCAGGCCCCTTTGTTGACGCTGGGTTCTTGACCCCGGAGGGGTCGCAGCTTGTAGCATTTGCCCACCACATGGTATTCGACCCCGGAGGGTGTCGCAGCCGGTGTTCCTGACACGGGGAGCTTCATTGCACGCCCCATCCATTTCCATACAGGGCAGGGCGTTCCGACCTATGCCGATGCTTATCCCGGACACCAATGATTCCCAATCCCCCTCGGAAAATACCTTCGCCCCGGCATGGAACATCCAAGTGTCATCGGTGTGATGAGCGGCAGCTCCTTGGACGGCATCGACCTGGCCCTGTGCCGCTTTGAACCGAGCTGCGCGCACTGGTCCTTCACCATCGAAAAAGCCGAAACTGTCACCTTGCCCGGCACCTTGCGGGAACGTCTGCTCCACGCCACCGGGGCGGATGCACTGGAACTGGCGCGCCTGCACCGCGATGTGGGCATCGCCATTGGCGCGGCCTGCAAGGACTTCAGGAAGGGAACGGATGCGGCGCTGATCGCCAGCCACGGCCACACCGTGTTCCACAAGCCGGATGAAGGACTCACCACACAAGTGGGCTGCGGTGCGCACATCGCGGCACTTTCCGGCTTGCCGGTGGTATGCGACTTCCGCACCATGGACGTGGCCATAGGCGGACAGGGCGCACCCCTGGTGCCATTCGGCGAACGGATGCTTTTTCCGGAGCACGCGGCATTCGTGAACCTCGGTGGCATCGCGAACATTTCAATCCACACCGGCGGAAAGGTGACCGGCTACGATGTATGCCCGTGCAACCAGGCATTGGATTTTCTGGCCCAGGAGGCGGGCCTGGCGTATGATGCGGACGGTGCCTTGGCGCGTTCCGGGGCGGTACTTCCGAAGCTGTTGGAAGCGTTGAACGCGCTACCCTTCTACCGGCAGCCCCCTCCCCGCTCCCTGGGCCGAGAGTGGTTTGAGGAGCAACTGAAACCGTTGATCGCCACCTCTGCCCCGCTGGCGGACCGCCTGAGCACGGCGGTGGAGCACATTGCCGTGCTGGTGGCGGGGGAATTGGGCCGTGCGGGCGTGCAATCCGCGTTGTTCACGGGCGGCGGGGCGCACAACGGCCTGCTGGTGGAACGGATCTCCACACTGGGCCCGTGCAAGCCCGTATTGCCTTCCGCTGCGATGATCAACTTCAAGGAAGCGGTGATCTTCGCCTTCCTTGGGCTGATGCGGTGGCGCGGCGAAGTGAACACCTTGGCCAGCGTGACCGGCGCGGCACACGACAGCACGGGCGGGGCCATTTACCTGCCCAATTAACAGCGGGCAAGGGATAACCCGGCAGTCGCATGCCGAACGCCCTTGTTCACGCGGCTAATTTTGGCTGCCCGCCAAGGCGTGTACAGCATGAGGGAAGCATTGAAGCAGTTTGAGGAGCGCGAGCCGGAGATCGTATTTGAATGGCATGACGGCCCCACCGGTGCCAAAGGCTGGGTGGTGATCAACAGCCTGCGGGGCGGCGCTGCCGGTGGCGGCACGCGCATGCGCAAGGGCTTGGACAAGCGCGAGGTGACCAGCTTGGCCAAGACCATGGAGGTGAAATTCAGCGTGAGCGGGCCGGCCATCGGCGGGGCCAAGAGCGGCATCGACTTCGATCCGCAGGACCCCCGGAAGCACGAGGTGCTCCAACGCTGGTTCAAGGCCGTGATGCCCCTGCTGAAGAACTACTACGGCACGGGCGGCGACCTGAACGTGGACGAGCTGCACGAGGTGATCCCCATCACGGAACGTTACGGCTTGCTACACCCGCAGGAGGGCGTGGTCACCGGGCATTTCGGACTGGATGAAGCTGGCAAGGCCCGCATCATCGGCCAGTTGCGCACGGGGGTAAGCAAGCGGGTGAGTGACACCGCCTACACGCCCCTCCCGGGCAAATATGCCGTGGCCGACCTGATCACGGGCTGGGGCGTGGCCCAAAGCGTGATCCACCACTATCGCATCAAAGGGGGTACGGTTGAAGGCAAGCGGGTAGCCGTGCAGGGTTGGGGCAACGTGGCCTCGGCCGCAGGCTATTACCTCGGCCAGGCCGGTGCATTGATCACCGGTATCGTCGACCGGCACGGCGGCCTGCTGTCTGCACAGGGCTTGGATGCCGCAACGGTGAAGGAGCTCTACCTCAACAAGGAAGGCAATTTGCTCAATACGCCGGACCTGATGCCCTTCGAGCAGGTGAACCAGCGGTTCTGGGACTGCGGTGCGGAAGTATTCCTGCCCTGCGCGGCTTCCCGGCTGGTAACTCGCGAGCAGGTGGACCGCCTGTGCGCTGCCGGGCTGGAAGTGATCGCCTGCGGGGCCAATGTGCCTTTCGCCGACCCGGAGATCTTCTACGGCCCCATCGCCGAGCATGCCGATGGGCAGGTGGCCGTGATCCCCGACTTCATTGCCAACTGCGGCATGGCCCGCGTGTTCGCCTACTGCATGATGTACGGCTCGGACCTTTCCGACAAGGCCATCTTCCGCGACGTGAGCACTACCATTGGTCACGCACTGGAAAAGGTCCATGCGCGCAGCGCCGGCAACACCCACATCACACGCACGGCCTTCGAGATCGCCCTCGCACAGCTCAACCGATGAAATTTCCGGGAGATCACCCCGTTCAATAACCAGCAACCTTCCTCCATGCATTTCGAGCTCTTCGCCCAAATACAGGACAACGCCGAGGCCGCCCGCCAACTTTTGGAACAGGCCGCCACCGCCGCACCCGCCGCACCGGTGGAGGACACCCTGACGGTGTGGCAATTGATCAAATACGGAGGCTGGTACATCATGGGCCCCTTGGGCTTGATGTCCCTGATCGCGGTATACCTGATCATCGAGCGCAGCATGGCCATCCGGCGCGCGCTAAAGCAGGCACCGGACTTCATGGAGAAGCTCCGCGATTACATCCACGAAGGCAAGATCGATTCAGCCAAAAACCTGTGCGCCCAAACACCCGCCCCGGTAGCCCGCATGCTGGAGAAAGGGCTCAACCGCATCGGCCGCCCGCTGAAGGACATCGAGGTGAGCATTGAAAACGCGGGCAAACTGGAAGTGTACAAGCTGGAAAAAGGCCTGAGCGTACTGGCCACCATTGCAGGCGCTGCGCCCATGCTGGGCTTCCTGGGTACCGTGATCGGCATGGTGGTCACCTTCCACACCATCGAGATCAGCGGCGCGGGCGTGGAAGTCAGCCAGCTCTCCGGTGGCATGATGCAGGCCATGGTCACCACCGTGGCCGGCCTGATCATCGGCATCATCGCCTATGTGGCCTACAACACGTTGGTGGCCCGGGTGACCAAGGTGGTGCAGCAGATGGAAGCCTCCTCCATCGCCTTCATGGAAGTGTTGGATTCCCCAGCGAAATAGGAAATGGGACTGCGCAGCTCACATAAGGTGGACGCCGGGTTCAACATGAGTTCGATGACCGACCTGGTCTTCCTGTTGCTCATCTTCTTCGTGCTGCTGAGCACCTTGGTCAGCCCCTACGCGCTGCCGGTGGACCTGCCCACCAGTGCGAACAAGACCAAGGAGAAGGCGAGCGTGTCCGTGCGGTTGGATGCCGAAGGCCACTATAGCGTGAACAACCAATTGATCGATCCTTCCCAATTGGAACCCGTGCTTACCGCCGAAATGGCGAAGATCCCCGCGGACCAGGCCATCGTGCTGCATGTGGACCAGAGCGTGGCCACCGGCATCACGGTAAGCGTTCTGGACATCTGCAAGCGCAACAAATGGCGGGTGATCCTGGCCACCAAGCCGAAATGAACGACCCCCGCATGGAGCGCACGCCCCGTGCCCGCGTGAACTGAACAGGATGGACAGCCTGAGCCTCAAGCAGCAGGAACATGACCGGCGGACGGGCGCCATCGCCACCGTCGTGTTCCACGTGCTGCTGCTGCTGCTGTTCCTGTATGTGGGCTTGAAACAGCCCAACCCGCTGCCCAAGGAACAGGCTGTTGAACTGGTGTTCGAGGACATGGGAGGCGCCAGCGGAGGGGGGGGCACGCCAACCCCCGAGGTGGCCGCCGCACCTCCGGTGGAGGCCGCCGAACCCGAGCCTGCGGAGCCGGTAAGCACGCAGGAAGAAAGCCCCGTTTCCGTGCCCAAGGCGGAAAAGCCAAAGCCCAAACCCAAGCCGACCGCCCCCAAGCCGGTGGTGGAGCAGGCGCCCAAGCCGAACCCCAATGCGCTCTTCACCCCGTCCAAGACGGGCAGCAACGAACCCAAGCCGGGCAGCACCTTCAGCCCTGGTGGCGATGGCGGGCCCGGCAGCGGCGGCAACAGCGGCGGGGGAACGGGGGGGGGCACGGGGAGCTTCAGCGGGCAAGGCTTCCAAGGGCGCTTGGCAGGGCGCGGGCTGAAGCGCGGGCCCAGCATTTCCGAGAAGCCCAGTGAAGGCGGGCGGGTATCCTTGGACATTTATGTGGACCGCAGCGGCAAAGTGACCCACGTGGCCCAAAACCTGGACCGTAGCACCACCACCAGCACGCTGCTCTTCAACTTAGCCAAGAAAGCCGCGCTGCAATGCACCTTCAGCGCCAAACCGGACGGGCCCGCCGAGCAAAAGGGGGAGATGACCTTCATCTTCGAGCTGCAATAGCTTCTTTCAACCAAGGATGCACACGGATGGACACCGACCCAGTTTTCACCATCCGCGTTTATCCACGTGCATCCATGGTTCTCTACCGGTGACCACGCCATGAACTACGCGGAAACGCTGGCTCATTTGAACCTGGTACGCGCTTGGCTTTTTGCCAAGTGCGTGCAACAATAGGGCCCCCTGCCCGTCGGGCGCACATCCCTCAGCCATAAGCTACCGTGTGGACACATCTCCTGGTCGGACGATCATTGATGTCCAAGGCCATTCCGAAACCGGCTGCGACACCCTTCGGGGTCGTTGAACCCACGTGGTTTGCGT
>ERZ795041.680-NODE-680-length-12131-cov-5.483852_pt1 | contig 12131 bp, 12 predicted proteins | sample MGYA00375125_ERZ795041 | MGnify/ENA primary metagenome ERZ795041 (study PRJEB30170, sample SAMN03074214) | activated sludge metagenome | biome: Common Effluent Treatment Plant; feature: Wastewater; material: Activated sludge; isolation source: activated biomass in...
GCCGCGGAAGGCGACCGCGAGCGCGGCGGCAAGGCCGCTGCGTGCCGCCTCGGCCGTGCGCACGTTGGCGCGCACCGAGACGTTCATGCCGATGTAGCCGGCGAGGCCGGACAGGATCGCGCCGACCGCAAAGCCGACCGCCGTACTCCAGCCGAGGCCGAAGCCCATGATGACGAACAGGACGGCGCCGACGATGCCGATCGTCGTGTACTGGCGGTTGAGGTAGGCCTTGGCGCCGAGCTGGATCGCCGCAGCGATTTCCTGCATGCGCTCGTTGCCGGCCGGCTTGGCCATGATCCAGCGGATCGACCAGAAGCCGTACAGGATCGCCACGACGGCGCAGATCAGCGAAATGAGCAAACCATGTTGCTGCAACATCTATTCCTCCCCGGGGAGCAGGCTTGAGTGTTCGAGGCGATGAAAACGCGGACTTGAAGCCGTTCGAGTATAGCCAGCCGTCGGTGCGGCCCTTCGCTGCATCGCAGCATACGTCCGGGGAACTGCCGTGGCGGTGCCGGCCGCCCGCTCAGGTGTCGCCGATCGGGTACGCCGGCAAGCGGCGCGCCACCGCGACGTTCTTCAGGCGCACGTACTTCGGCAGGCCGTCGCGGCCGTACGGCGGCGGCGCCTCGCCGCGTACCAGCGGCCCGAGGTAGCGGCGGGCGGCGGCGGTGATGCCATGGCCGTCGCGGCGGATGAAGCCCTTCGGCAGCTTCTTCTCGCGGTTGGCGACCTTGTCGAGCGGCACCGCCTCGATCTTCCAGCGATAGGGCGCGTCGGAGGTGCGGATGATCGCCGGCATGACTGCATTGCGCCCGGCCAGGGCGAGTTCGACGGCCGCCTTGCCGACCGCCCAGGCGTGGTCCACGTCGGTTTTCGAGGCGATGTGGCGGGCCGAACGTTGCAGGTAATCCGGCACCGCCCAGTGGTACTTGTAGCCGAGCCGCTGCTTGACCAGCGCGGCCAGCACCGGCGCCACGCCGCCGAGCTGCGCATGGCCGAAGGCATCGCGGGTGCCGAGTTCGGACAGGAAGCGGCCGGAGGCGTCCCGCACGCCTTCCGAAGCCACCACCGTGCACCAGCCGACGCGCTCGACGGTGGCCTTGACCCGGGCCAGGAAGGCTTCCTCGTCGAAGGCGATCTCGGGGAACAGGATGATGTGCGGGGCCTCGTCGGCACCGGTTCCGGCCAGCCCGGCGGCGGCGGCGATCCAGCCGGCGTGGCGGCCCATGACCTCGACGATGAAGACCTTGGTCGAGGATTCGGCCATCGAGGCGACGTCGAGACTCGCCTCCAGCACCGAGACCGCGGTGTATTTCGCCACCGAGCCGAAGCCCGGACAGCAGTCGGTGACGGCGAGGTCGTTGTCGACGGTCTTCGGCACGCCGACCACGGTGACGTCGTAGCCGAGGGCCTTGCCGACCTGCGAGATCTTCAGCGAGGTGTCGGCCGAATCGTTGCCGCCGTTGTAGAGGAACCAGCGGATGTCATGGGCGCGGAACACCTCGATGAGGCGCTCGTAGTGGGCGCGGTCCTGGTCGATCGATTTCAGCTTGAAGCGGCACGAACCGAACGCCCCGCCCGGCGTGTGGCGCAATGCCGCGATCGCCGACGGGCGGTCCCCCGAGGTGTCGATGAGGTCCTCGCGCAGCGCGCCGATGATGCCGTTGCGCGCGGCCAGCACGCCGACCCGGTGCCTGCGCGCAGTCTCGATGACCGCACAGGCGGTCGTGTTGATGACGGCGGTGACGCCGCCGGATTGGGCGTACAGCAGCTTGCCCTGCATCGATGCATCCTCCCGTGGGACAGCAGGTCGCGGTTTGACTGCGACGGCGTCTGCGGCTAGCGTTAGCCGGCGTTTTCACGCCCGAATTCTAGCCCAGCCCCGTGGTTGCCCGCGGTGCTCCATCGAAGGATCCCTATGCGACTCGTGCTGCTCGGCGCACCCGGTTCGGGCAAGGGAACCCAGGCGGCCTCGTTGAAGGCCGCGCTCGGGGTTCCGCATGTTTCCACCGGCGACCTGCTGCGTGCAGCCGTCAAGGCCGGCACTCCGCTCGGCCTCAAGGCCAAGGCGGTCATGGAGGCCGGTCAGCTCGTTTCCGACGAGATCGTGCTTGGCATGCTCGAGGAGCGGCTCGCCGAAGCCGATGCCGACGCCGGCTTCATTCTCGACGGCTACCCGCGCAATGTCGCCCAGTGCGCCGCGCTCGAGGCGCTGCTGGCGCGCATCGGCCAGCCGCTCGACGTGGCGGTCAAGCTCGAGGTGCCGAACGAACGGATCGTCGAGCGCATTGCCGGCCGCGCCGCCGCCGAAGGGCGCAAGGACGACACCCCGGAGACGGTGCGCGAGCGCCTGCGCGTCTACGCCGAACAGACCGAGCCGGTGGCCGGCTATTTCGGCGATCGCGGCAAGCTCGTCGTCGTCGATGGCGTCGGCACGCTCGACGAGGTGTTCGCGCGCATCACCGCCGCGCTGCCAAAGTGAAAAAGGGGGTCAGAGTCACTTTTCGGGTGATGCTTCATGGTGGATGCCCCATTGGCGAAAAGTGACTCTGACCCCCTTTTCCCACTCCCTTTCCCACCGATGAAACTCCACATTCTCGGCATCTGCGGCACCTTCATGGGCGGCATCGCCGCGCTTGCGCGCGAGCTCGGCCACGAGGTCGACGGCTCCGACACCAGCGTCTATCCGCCGATGTCGACCCAACTCGAGGCGCTCGGCATCGAGCTGCGGAAGGGCTACCTGGCGGAGCATCTCGAACCGGCCCCGGATCTGGTCATCGTCGGCAACGCGCTCTCGCGTGGCAATCCGGCGATCGAACATCTGCTCGATGCGCGACTGCCGTACATCTCCGGCCCGCAATGGCTCGGCGAGCAGCTGCTTGCCGAGCGCCGCGTGCTCGCCGTCGCCGGCACCCACGGCAAGACCACCACCACTTCCCTGCTGGCCTGGCTGCTCGAAGCGGCCGGCCGGGAGCCCGGTTTCCTCGTCGGCGGCGTGCCGGCCAACTTCGGCGTGTCGGCGCGGCTCGGAAAAAGGGGTCAGAGTCACTTTTCGCCGACACTCGCGTCGTCAGGAAGTGCATGTCCGGCGAAAAGTGACTCTGACCCCGTTTTCGTCATCGAGGCGGACGAATACGACACCGCGTTCTTCGACAAGCGCTCGAAGTTCGTCCACTACCGCCCGCTGGTGGCGGTGCTCAACAACCTCGAGTACGACCACGCCGACATCTTCCCCGACGTCGCGGCGATCCAGCGCCAGTTCCACCATCTCGTGCGCATCGTTCCTGCCAGCGGGCGCCTCGTCGTCAACGCCGAGGATCCGTGCCTTGCCGAAGTGCTGGCCATGGGCTGCTGGTCGCCGGTAACGAGTTTCGGCATCGATGCCGGCGACTGGCGCGCACAACTCGTCGCAGCCGACGGTTCGGTGTTCCGCGTCAGTCATCGCGGCGAGGCGATCGGCGAGGTGCGCTGGTCGATGCTCGGCCGTCACAACGTGATGAACGCACTCGCGGCCATCGCCGCGGCGGACGCGGTCGGTGTCGATGCGCGCGACGTGCTCGCCGCGCTGGCCACGTTCCGCAGCGTCGCCCGGCGCATGGAGACGCTCGGTGAACACGCCGGGGTGACCGTCTACGACGACTTCGCCCACCATCCGACCGCGATCGCCACCACCCTGGCCGGCTTGCGCGCCAGGGTCGGCCGTGCGCGAATCCTCGTCGGCATGGAACCGCGTTCGAACTCGATGCGTCTCGGCGCCCATGCCGACGGACTGGCGCCGAGCCTTGCGGATGCCGATGGCGTGGTGTTCCTGCAACGCCCCGAGCTGCCGTGGGATGCCGCGCGCGTGCTCGGCGCACTTGCCGGCCGCGGCCATGTCGCCGGCGGCGTCGACGAGCTGCTCGCGCAGTTGCTCGCCCTGGCGCAACCCGGCGACCATGTCGTGTTCATGTCCAACGGCGGCTTCGAGGGCGCACCGCGGCGATTCGTCGCCGCATTGGCGGGATCCTGAGCCGCGCCGCCGCTCCACGCTTGCCATCGCCGGTCCACTCAAGGGCATTCCCGGACTTACCGTCGTGGATTCGATCGACATCCCGTTGTTCCCGCTGGCGTCCGTGCTGTTTCCCGGCGGGCGCCTGCGCCTGCGCATCTTCGAGCCGCGCTATCTCGATCTCGTGCGTGACTGCGCGCGCAGCGACAGCGGCTTCGGCGTCTGCCTGATCCTCGATGGCGAGGAAGTCGGCGAACCGGCCATTCCGGCCGCGTTCGGCACCCTCGCGCGCATCACCGATTTCCACACCCTTCCGGGTGGTCTGCTCGGCATCCATGCGCATGGCGGCGAGCGCTTCCATGTCGAGGAGACGCGCGTGCGCAGCAATGGCCTCGTGCACGGCAAGGTGCGATTTCTCGAAGCCGAAGCCTCGCTGCCGGTTCCGCCCGAATACGGCCTGCTGGCGACGATCCTCGAACGCCTGCTCGACCGCATCGGCGGCGAGCGGGCCGATGTCGGACGCGAGTGCTACGACGATGCCGGCTGGGTCGGCTTCCGTCTCGCCGAGACGCTGCCGCTCGAGTCCGCCGAACGCCAGCAGCTCCTGCAGATGACCGACCCGCTGGCGCGCCTCGAGCGCCTGCTGCATCACCTCCCGCGCTTCCAGCGCGCCTGAAGGAACCCGTTCCCATGAGCACGCTTTCCGGCAAGACCCTGTTCATCACCGGCGCCTCGCGTGGCATCGGTCTCGCCATTGCCGAGCGCGCCGCGCGCGACGGCGCCAACATCGTCATCGCGGCGAAGAGCAGCGTTGCCAATCCGAAGCTCCCCGGCACCATCCACTCCGCGGCGGCGCGCATCGAAGCTGCCGGCGGACGCGCCCTGCCGTTGCAGGTCGACATCCGCGAAGAGGAGCAGGTGACCGCGGCGGTGGCGCGCGCCGTCGAGACGTTCGGCGGCATCGACATCCTCGTCAACAATGCCAGCGCGATCTGGCTGCGCGGCACGCTCGACACGCCGATGAAGCGCTGGGACCTCATGCACCAGGTCAACGCGCGCGGCAGCTTCCTCTGTTCGCAGGCCTGCCTGCCGCAACTGCGCAAGGCGGCAAATCCGCACATCCTCATGCTCGCGCCGCCGCCGGACCTCGATCCGAAGTGGTTCGCACCGCACGTCGCCTACACGATCGCCAAGTACGGCATGAGCCTGTGCGTGCTCGGCATGGCCGAGGAATTCCGTGACGAGGGCATCGCCGTCAACGCGCTGTGGCCGCGCACGATCATCGCCACCGACGCACTCAACATGATCCCCGGCGTGTCGCCGGCGAATGCGCGCACGCCGGCGATCGTCGCCGATGCCGCACATGCCATCCTGACCGCGCCGAGCCGCCGGCACAGCGGTCGCTTCTTCATCGATGACGAGGTCCTTGCGGACGCCGGCATCACCGATCTCGACGCCTATGCCGTGGCTCCCGGCGAACCGCTGCTGCCCGATCTTTTCGTCACCGCGACGCGGTAGGATCGCGACAGGCATCCGGGGGAGATCTCATGTCGAAGCTGCCGTTCGCGTTCGTGCTGGTCCTGCTTGTCGCGTCGCCGGCCCGGGCCGATCTCGTTTTCCACCAGGGCTTCGAGACCTGCTGGTCCGCGGCCATCACCAGGGACGACTTCCTCGCCCGCCTGCGCAACCAGGTCGACGGCCGCACGGCCTGCCTGCCGCCACAGTCGGGCAGCCAGTCCGGCATTGCCTACACGATCTGCAACACGCCGGGTGGCTGCGGCGACGGCGTAGCGGGTTGCCCGCTATCGGTGCAGTCGCAGGCTTTCACCGGCGATTTCATCGCCGGCCATTTCAGTGCGCCCGGCAGCACGGCCAACATCAGCGTGCCGTTGACGACCTCCGTGTTCGGCAACTGCACGATCAGCATCTCCGGCGTCACCCTGACCACCACGCTCGACTACCTCATGCGCCTCGACGGTGTCGATGGCGTGTTCGCCGAGGATCTGCAGACCCCGGCAGTCGACATCACCGGATACTCGACCGGCAACGACTGCAATCCGGTCATCGGCGCCCTCATCGCCAGCTACATTCCGCAGGCGCTCGCCGATGCCGAGGCGAGTGCGGCTGCCGCCATCGAGCCGGGACTGCGCGCCGACACGGTCGGCCAGTCGGTCTGTCCGCTGACGCCCTGATCCTGCCGGAGCATCGCGATGCTGAACCTCGCTGTCGTCCTCGAACATGGCGCACGCGAGCAGCCGCAGCGTGACGCGATCGTCTTCGCCGGCCGTCGCCATTCGTATGCGGCGATCGATGCGGCGGCGAACCAGGTGGCGAACCTGCTCGTCGCCAGCGGCATCGTGCCGGGCGATCGCGTCGCTCTCGGTTGCCCGAACCTGCCGTATTTCCCGATCGTCTACTTCGGCATCCTCAAGGCCGGTGCCGTGGTCGTGCCGCTCAATGTCCTGCTCAAGCGCGGCGAGATCGCCTACCACCTTGCCGACGCCCGGGCGAAGGCCTTCTTCTGCTTCGAAGGCACGAGCGAACTGCCGATGGGCACGGAGGGCTGGGCGGCGTTCAACGAGGTCGGCTCCTGCGAACGCTTCTTCCTGCTGACGGCGGATCCGCAGGCGGCATCGCCGATCGTCGGGGCGACGACTTTTGCCGAAGCCGTGCGTGCGCATCCGCCGCGCTTCTCCAGCGTGCAGACCAGCGCAAACGACACTGCCGTGATCCTCTACACGAGCGGCACCACCGGTCGCCCGAAGGGCGCCGAACTCTCCCACGGCAACATCCTGTTCAACGCATTCGCCGTCACCCGCCTGTTCGGCGAGCATCCCGAGGGCCATGACCGCATCCTCGTCGTGCTGCCGCTGTTCCACACCTTCGGCCAGACCGTGCAACTCGTCGCCGGCTTCCTGCAATCGGCCACCCTCGTGCTGCTGCCGCGCTTCGAGGCAGGCGCCGCGCTGGCCGCGATGCAGGCCGAGGCGATCACCTGCTTTGCCGGCGTGCCGACGATGTACTGGGCCCTGCTGAACGCGCTCGACGACCGCATCGATGTGACCGCGATCGCGTCCCGGCTGCGCATCGCCGCTTCCGGCGGTGCGGCCTTGCCGGTCGAGATCCTCTACGAGTTCAAGCGCCGCTTCGGCGTGCAGATCCTCGAGGGCTACGGGCTTTCGGAAACCTCGCCGGTGGCGACCTTCTCGCGTCGCGAACATCCGATCCGGGCCGGCTCGATCGGCACGCCGGTCTGGGGCGTCGAGCTCCGTCTCGTCGACGACGACTGGAACCCGATCGAGGAAGTCGGCGCCGTCGGCGAGATCGCCGTGCGCGGCCACAACGTCATGAAGGGCTATTTCAACCGTCCCGAGGAAACCGCGGCGGTGATGCGCGAGGGCTGGTTCCGCACCGGCGACCTCGCCCGCCGCGACGCGGACGGTGCCTACTACATCGTCGACCGCCGCAAGGACATGATCATCCGCGGCGGCTTCAACGTCTATCCGCGCGAGGTCGAGGAACTGCTCCTCAGCCATCCCGCCGTCTCGCTCGCCGCCGTCGTCGGCGTGCCGTCGGCCGAGCATGGCGAAGAGATCAAGGCCTTCGTGATCCGCAAGCCCGGCGCCGAGATCGGCGAAGGCGAACTCGTCGAATGGGCGCGCGAGCGCATCGCCGCGTACAAGTACCCGCGCCTGGTCGAGTTCCGCGACAGCCTGCCGATGACCGCGTCCGGAAAGATCCTCAAGCGCGAACTGGTCGGCTGAAGCCGGTGCGGCGCGCATGTGCGAACATGCGCGCCCTGTCCACCCGGGGCCCCGCGCCGTGAGCACCACCTCCGATCTCGTCGCCGACGCGCGCCGCCACAGCCTGTCCGTCTACCGCCAGCGCGAGCTGATTCTCGAGCGCGGCAAGGGTTCGCGACTGTGGGACATCGAAGGGCGCGAGTACATCGATCTCGCTGCCGGCATCGCGGTCAACGCGCTCGGTCATGGCGACCCGGACATCCTCGCCGCGCTGCACGACCAGGCGGCGCGCCTGTGGCACACCAGCAATGTCTTCCACAGCGAGCCGCCGATCCGCCTGGCGACCGAACTGGTCGCGGCCAGCGGATTCGCCGAGCGCGTGTTCCTCTGCAATTCCGGCGCGGAGGCCAACGAGGCGGCGATCAAGCTCGTGCGCAAGTACGCCGCGGATGCCGGGAAGGCGCCCGAACATCGCGTGATCGTCACCTTCGGCGGCTCGTTCCATGGACGCACGCTGGCCACGGTCACCGCGACCGCGCAACCGAAGTACCAGCACGGCTACGAACCGTTGCCGGGCGGTTTCCGCTACGGCCGCTTCAATGACGTCGATGCGCTCGACACGCTGCTCGGCGAGGAGGTCTGCGCAGTGCTGGTCGAGCCGATCCAGGGCGAGGGTGGCGTCGTTCCGGCCACGCCGGAGTTCCTGCGCGCGCTGCGCGAGCGCTGCGACGCGCTGGGTGCCTTGCTCGTGTTCGACGAGATCCAGTGCGGCATGGGCCGCACCGGCCGCCTGTGGGCGCACGAGTGGGCGGGGGTGAAACCCGACCTGATGACCCTCGCCAAGGCGCTCGGTGCCGGCTTCCCGATCGGCGCCATGCTGGTCGGTGCGCGTGCCTCCGATACGATGCAGTTCGGCGCGCACGGATCGACCTTTGGCGGCAATCCGCTGGCCGCGGCGGTCGCCCGCGTCGCCCTGCGCAAGCTGTCCTCGCCGCAACTGCTCGCCAACGTCGAACGCCAGTCGGTCACCTTCCAGCTCGGCCTCGAACGTCTCGGCAATGCCACCGGACTGTTTTCGGGAATCCGTGGCCGCGGACTCATGCTCGGTGCCGTGCTGGCGCCCGAGCATGCCGGCAAGGCCGGCACGATCCTCGACCTCGCCGCCGCCCACGGCCTGTTGATGCTGCAGGCAGGCCCCGACGTGCTGCGTCTGCTGCCGGCGCTCGACATCCGCGACGACGAGGTCGCCGAAGGCCTGGCCCGCCTCGAGGCCGCGCTGCTCGCATTCGTCGCCGGCTGAGCTAGCGGAGCGAGCTCTGCAAATCGGTGCAGCGGCAAGCGCAGCGGATCACGCTCCGCTCCACGGACGCGTCGAATCGTGCGGGCTTCCGTAGGGCCGGGAGCTCGGCTGAAGCGACTCAGCCCGAGGCAAGGGCCGCGAATGCGCCGCGCGCCGCTTCGAACGTGTCGGCAATGACCTGTTCGGTGTGCGCGATCGACAGGAAGCCGGCCTCGTAGGCCGACGGCGCGAGGAACACGCCGCGTTCGAGCATCGCCCGGAAGAAGCGGTTGAAGCCGGCGACGTCGCTGGCGGTCGCCTGGGCGTAGCTCTCGACCTTCTCCGCATTGAAGAACAGGCCGAACATCGCCCCGACCCGCGTCGTGCTGAACGGCACGCCCTCGCCGTCGGCGATCGCCTGCAGGCCGTCGGTGAGCAGGCGCGTGCGCCGCGCGAGTTCATCGTGGAACCCGGGTGTCTGGATCAGTTCGAGCATGGCAAGCCCGGCGGCCATTGCCACCGGATTGCCGCTCAGCGTTCCGGCCTGGTAGATCGGTCCGGCCGGCGCGATCCGCTGCATGATGTCGCGGCGACCGCCGTAGGCACCGACCGGCATGCCGCCGCCGATGATCTTGCCGAGCGTGGTCAGGTCCGGGGTGATGCCGTAGTGCGCTTGCGCACCGCCGAGGGCGACGCGGAAGCCGGTCATCACCTCATCGAAGATCAGCAGTGCACCGTGCTTCGTGCACAGCTCGCGCAGATGGGCGAGATAGCCTTCGCGCGGAGGAATGCAGTTCATGTTGCCGGGCACCGGTTCGACGATGAGGCCGGCGATGTCCGCACCGGCCTCGTCGAACAGGCGGGTTGCCGCGTCGAAGTCGTTGAACGGCAGGGTCAGGGTGAGGTCGGCCAGCGCGTCGGGGACACCCGGCGAGGTCGGCGTGCCGAAGGTCAGCGCACCGGAGCCGGCCTTCACGAGGAAGGCATCGCCGTGGCCGTGGTAGCAGCCCTCGAACTTGACGATGCGCGAGCGCCCGGTGAAGCCGCGCGCGAGGCGGATCGCCGACATCGTCGCTTCGGTTCCCGAATTGACCATGCGCACGACTTCGATCGAAGGCACCAGGCGGGTGATCGTTTCCGCCATCGTCACTTCCGCCTCGCACGGCGTGCCGAACGAAAGCCCGCTGGCGATCGCCCGCTCGACGGCGGCGCGTACCGTCGGATGGGTGTGTCCGACGATCATCGGCCCCCATGAGCCGACGTAGTCGATGTAGCGCTTGCCCTCGACGTCCCACAGGTACGGGCCGTCCGCGCGCGCGGTGAAGAACGGCTCGCCGCCGACCGACTTGAATGCACGCACAGGCGAATTGACGCCGCCCGGAAGCAGTTCGAGCGCGCGCTGGAAGAGATCGGAATTGGTGGCCATCGTCGTTCGGGTCCGGAATCAGTCAGGGAAAAAGGGAGGCGAGCCGGCGCGTGGCCGATTCGATGTCGTCGGCGCCGAACACGGCCGAGATCACCGCGAGGTAGTCGGCGCCGGCATCGACGAGCAGCCGTGCATTGTCGGCGGTGATGCCGCCGATCGCCACCACGGGCACGCCGAGTGCGCGTGCCTCGCCGAGCACGCCGGTCCGTGCACGCGGTGCCGCCGGCTTGGTCGGCGAGGGAAAAAAGGCGCCGAAGGCGAGGTAGTCGGCGCCTTCCGCGGCCCGTTGCCGGGCGCGCTCGATCGATCCGTAGCACGACACGCCGATGATCGCGTCGGCGCCGAGGCGTGCGCGGGCGTCGCCGATCGATGCATCGCCCGCGCCGAGGTGCACGCCGGCGGCGCCGGCCGAAGCGGCGAGTTCGATGTCGTCGTTGACGATCAGCGGTACCCGATGGCTGCGGCAAAGCGCGACGAGTTCGGCGGCCTCGCGCCGGCGTCGGTCGGTGTCCGTGCCCTTGTCGCGGTACTGCACGAGGCGTGCGCCGCCGGCGAGCGCTGCGCGCACGGCGGCAACGAGGTCGTCGCGGGGCCCGTCGGTGATGACGTAAACGCCGCGGCCGCAAAGTCTGCTCATGGAATTCCTGGGGGTGCTCTGAACCAGTCTGCGCATGCGTCACCGCACTGCCTGCGCGCAGATCAAGGTGGGGCGACGAAGGCAGACTGGCCGTCTGTCGAGTCGACCCGCCGCGGAGCTGCGCGCAGGCAGTGCGGCCCCAACCGCTTGAATCCAATGACGGGGTGATGTCCACGAGGCCCTCCCGCCGGCGCGCGCGGCTTGCCCAGGCAACCCGCCTCAGCGGCGCCACGCACACCACCGGGCGAGCCTCGTGGACATCATGCCGCATGCGCAGACTGGTTCAGAGCATCCCTAGGTTTCGGGGTGGCAAGCTGCCAGAATGGCGCGTCATGCACTTCGATTCCATGCGATTGTTTCCGCGATGAGCCCGAGCGAAGCACCTTTCCGGTCATTCATGTGTGTGGTCTGCGGGCTCATCTACAACGAAGCCGATGGCTGGCCCGACGACGGCATCCTTCCCGGCACGCGCTGGGAAGACGTTCCCGAGACCTGGACCTGCCCGGACTGCGGAGTCACCAAGTCCGATTTCGAAATGGTCGAAATCTGAGCCCGCCGCGCCGCCGCTTGCCCGCGCTGCGCCCCATTTCACCCGCATTCGCCCCCGCCCGGCAGCATTTCCGGCCTCCGCCCTTGCTCGAATTCCACCCGGGTGATCCTGCCCGCTGCTGGAGGTGGAGCCATGCGTGTGTTCGTGCCGGTGGAAGATTCCTCGTTCGATGCGCGCGCCGGAGTGCTCGTGCCGTATCGCTGCGGCATTGCCTGCGAACACGGACTCCGCGATGAGCGGACGGTGGGCGCAAGCTCGACCAGCGCCCGCTGGCGGGAGCCGCAGCCGGCACCGGTGACGGCGCACGATTCCGTCGTGGCCCGCCGACCCGACCGTCCGTCCGGCTGATTTCTCCCGCATGCCGCGGGCATGGGGCGACGCGACATCCTGCCGCGTGGTCCGCAGCCGTCGCGGTGCAACATCCATCTTCCAAAGCCCGGTGCGAGCCGCTAGGATTCGCGCCCCCTCGCAGGAGGGTCCGCACAGGAGGTGCGGGAGGATGGGT
>ERZ795041.683-NODE-683-length-12087-cov-4.689910_pt1 | contig 12087 bp, 11 predicted proteins | sample MGYA00375125_ERZ795041 | MGnify/ENA primary metagenome ERZ795041 (study PRJEB30170, sample SAMN03074214) | activated sludge metagenome | biome: Common Effluent Treatment Plant; feature: Wastewater; material: Activated sludge; isolation source: activated biomass in...
ACTTCCAGGGCGGTGGCACCTGCATCGGCCGCTCGCCGGCGCTGAGCACGAACAGCGGGCATGACGGCAGCTATGTCGCCTTCGAATCGAACTGCCCCCACACCTCGGGCAACGGCGACTTGAACTTCGAGATCTTCCGCTACCGCAACAGCGGCACAACAGGAACCCGCTTTGCCCAGATCACCAGCACGAGCGGCGCGGCCGTCATCAACACGCTGCCGCAGATGGACCGCTCGGACCACACCGGATCGAACACGGGATCGGTGTATTTCCTCTCCAACCTCGCCGACACCAGCCGCGGCCTGCAGGTGTTCCGGCACACCTGCGCCAACGCCAACTGCACGAGCGGCACGCGCACGCAATGGACCGATGGCCCGGCCACGCAGTGGTACACCGGCTTCCGCAAGCTGATCCGTACCGCCGACAACAACGTGATCCTCGACTTCGTTTTCGAGCGCATGAACCTCGGCACCGGCTTCGTCGAGGTCGGCCACCGCATCGGTCCGACCGGCCAGGAAACCACCATCACGCTCGACCAGCCGCTGCTCGACCTCGGCGGCGGCATGGACGGCAGCGTGCCGGTGATCGGTTTCATCCACGCCCGCGATGTCGTCGCCGGGCAAAACACCGACCTCAATCCCGAACTCTTCCACGCGAGGGTGCAGTGATGCGGACCCGTCTTCCGGCAGCCCTCGCGGCCCTGCTGTTCGCCTTGCCCGCGTTCGCCCAGCGCGAGGCGCCGTCGGGCTTCGACGCTTTCGGTTATCGCCTGCGCAGTTCGCCGCACGCGGCCTGCCCGGCGCAGTGGGTCGACCTCTCCGCCGGCACGCCGCTCACGCTGGTCGCCGCCGGCGACAATGCCGCGGCCGACGACGATGGCGGCACGGCGCTGCCACTGCCGTTGCCGATGCGCTTCTACGGCCAGACCCATGCCGGCCTCGTCGTCTCCAGCAACGGCTATGTCGCCTTCGCCGACGGCCTCGACGACGAGGACGGCGGCCACTGGCGCAGCGACTGCCCGCTGCCGGCGATTCCCGACAACCGGCACGCCCGCTTCGCGCGCATCCATGCGCTGGCGGCCGACCTCGAGCGCGGCGCCCTCGGCGACCTGCGCTGGCAGCATTTCGCCGACTGCCCGCGCCCTGCCGCGCGCGGCAGCGACGCCTGCACGGTCGTGCAATGGCTGCGCTGGCAACGGCGCGGCACCTCCGGCCTGATCGACATGCAGCTCGTGCTCTACCACGCCAGCGGCGAGATCGCCGTGCAGTACGGCGACCTCGATGCGCTGGCCACGGCGGGCGCCACGGTCGGCATCCAGGACGGCGAGGCGCGCAGTGCGCTGGCGCTCGCCTGCGGCACGGCGCCGATGCCGCTGCCGGCCAGCGCGGCCTGCTGGTACGACGATCCGCCGCAGGTCGATGTCGGCCTCGGCGTCGAACCGGCCGGCGCCGGCACGGTCGCCGGAGCGGGCAGCTACATCCGCGGCGACGAGGTCGTCGCCGAAGCCGTCGCCGGCAGCGGCCATGTCTTCCTCGACTGGCAGGAGCAGGGAATGACCGTCTCGAATGCGCCGAGCTACGTCTTCACCGGCAACAGCGACCGCCAGCTGGTCGCCCGCTTCGTCGCCGGCGACACGATCTTTGCCAATGGCTTCGAGGCCGACGTGGCACGATGAAGTGCCGGCCATCGACGGGCCGGATGACGCAGACCCGATGGACTTCGACATTCCCACCGCGATGCAGCTGGCCGCGACGATGACCCTGGTCATCGGTGGCGGACTCGCGTTTGCCGCGACCGGCTACCCGCCCGCGCTGCAGCGCGCGCTCGACCTGTGGGTGCGCGGGCTGCTGCTGCAGCCGCCGGCCTACCTGATGTTCGCCCTGCGCGGGCACATCCCCGACCTGTGGTCGATCGTGGTGGCGAATACCCTGCTGATGGCCGCCTTCGCCCATGAGGTGCATGCGCTGCGCGTGTTCAACGGCTGCAGCGACCGGCGCCGCCTGCTGGCCTTGCTGGTGATCGCGACCCTGGTCGGCACCAGCCTGCTGACCTGGGCCTGGCCCTCGCTCGGTGGCCGCACCGTGCTCGTCTCGCTGGTCTCCCTCGTCATGTGCCTGCTCGGCATCCTCGGCATCCACGGTGCGCGCGGTCCGCGCAGCCGCCCCGAGCACCTCGTCGTCCTGTTCCTCGGCGCCGGCATCCTCATCATGCTCGCGCGCATCGTCGCCCAGCCGACCTCGAGCGCGCTCAGCATCGTCAGCTATTCGCCGCTGCAGGGCATCGTCTTCACCTACGCGTCGCTGCTGCCGGTAATCGCGACCGCGGCCTTCATGCTGATGTGCGGCGACCGCCTCAATGCCGACCTCGCCCGCCTCGCCAACCTCGATCCGCTGACCGGCGTCTACAACCGGCGCACGCTCGACGAGCTCGGCCGCCGCGCGGTCGCCGACGCCCGCCGCGCGCAGCGTCCGCTGGCCGTGCTGATCCTCGACATCGACCACTTCAAGCAGATCAACGACGACTTCGGCCACGACGCCGGCGACACCGCGCTGAAGACCCTGGTCGAACGCCTGCGCCGCGAGCTGCGCGAAGGCGACATCATCAGCCGCGTCGGCGGCGAGGAGTTCGTCATCGTCCTGCCGGGCGTCGACGAGGACGGCGCGGAAATCCTCGCCGAGCGCATCCGCGACCGCGTCGGCGCGTCGAGCTTCGGCGTCGAAGGCGTCGGGATTCCCTTGCGGGTGTCGATCGGCGCCGGTGCGCTCGGACCACACGCGGCCGATTTCGATGCCCTGCGCCAGGCCACCGACCGCGCCCTCTACGCGGCCAAGCGCAGCGGCCGCAACCGCGTCGCGCGCGTGTCCTCGCTGGCGGCGACGGAGCCGCCGGCCGCGCCCTGAGCCTCAGTCTTCCTTCGGCGGGAACAGGTGGCTGGCCAGCAGCGAGCTGCCGATCAGCAAGGCGACCATGCCGAGCGAGAGGCCGATCGGAATCTTCCACACCTCGACGATCATCATCTTGAGGCCGATGAAGATCAGCACCGCGGCGAGGCCGTAGTTGAGCAGGTGGAAGCGGTCGGCCATGCCGGCAAGCAGGAAGAACAGCGCGCGCAGGCCGAGCACGGCGAACACGTTCGAGGTCAGCACGACGAACGGATCGTCGGTGATGGCGAAGATCGCCGGGATCGAATCGACGGCGAAGATGACGTCGGTGACGGCAATCAGGCCCATCACCACGAACATCAGGGTGAAGTAGCGCGTGCCGTCCTTGACCACGCTCAAGCGTCCGCCGTGGAACTCGTTGACCAGGCGCAGGTGGCCGCGCATCCAGCGAAGCAGCGGATTGGCCTCGAAGTCGGCTTCGTCGTTCGGCGCGCGCACCATCTTGATGCCGGTGTAGATGAGGAACACGCCGAAGATGTAGAGGATCCAGTGGAAGCGCTGGATCAGCGCGGCGCCGACCAGGATCAGGATCGCACGCAGCACGATCGCGCCGAGGATGCCGATCATCAGCGCACGTTGCTGCAGTTCGGCGCTGACGTTGAAGCGGGTGAAGATCAGCAGGAAGACGAAGATGTTGTCGACCGCCAGCGCCTTCTCGACCACGTAGCCGGTGAGGAACTGCAGGGCGACCTCGTCGGCGACGGCGCGTCCCGAGCTGTCCGCCAGCCACCACCACAGGCCGAGATTGAACAGCAGCGCCAGCGCGATCCAGCACACGCTCCAGATCGCCGCCTCGCGGAACGAAACCTTGTGCGCACCGCTCGACTTCAGGACGAGGAAGTCGATGACGAGGGCGACCGCGACGACGAGGCCGAAGACGAGCCAGAGAGCCGGGGATCCGATCGTGTGCATGCTGCAACTCCGGAAACGAAAAGGCCCCGCGCGCCGGTGGCGATGCAGGGCCTCGGAATTCCGGGCATGGCTTCGCCGACAAAACGGCGAAGGTCTTGCTCGTGGAAGGCGGTCATGGCGACCCGTTTCCACCTGCCGGACCGGGACCGTCGCGGCGGTCCGTACTGACGATCACGGCAGCGGGAGAGCTACTCCCCTTCGTACTGGGGCGGCACTCTAGCAGCCTTCCCTGCCGGAAGTCATGCGACAGAATGTGAACGGCGAAACGGGCCGGGCGGGCCATCGCTTACCATGCGCGGATGAACCGCCCCCTTGCCGAACCCGTTCCCGCCGTCCGCCTGCGCATCGAGCGCCGATCGAACCATCCCTGGATCTTCCAGAAGATGGTCGAGAAACCTGAACCGAAGCCGAAACCCGGCAGCATCGTCGACATCTTCGACCGCGACGGCGCCTTTGCCGGCCGCGGTTTCTACAACGGCCATTCGCGCATCAGCCTGCGCGTGCTGACCAGCGACCCGGACGAAGCCGTCGACGAAGCCTTCTTTGCCCGCCGCATCGGCGCCGCCATCGCCCTGCGTCGCGACCTGCTCGGCCTCGACGCGGTCACCGATGCCTGCCGCCTCGTGCACGCGGAAGGCGACGGCCTGTCGGGGCTCGTCGTCGACCGCTTCGCCGACACCCTCGTCATCGAGTTCTTCGCCGCCGGCATGTACCGCCAGCGCGACGTGATCCGGCGCTGCCTGCTCGAACATTTTCCCGGCAGCACGATCTACGCGTTCGCCGAGGAGCACGTGCAGAAGCAGGAGAGCTTCGACTGCCCGACGCCGCCGGCGCCGGCGCCGAGCGTGATCCACGAACACGGCGTGCGCTTCCACGCCGCGCCGGGCAGCAAGCACAAGACCGGCTTCTTCGCCGACCAGCGCGACAACCGCCTCGCCCTTGCCGGCTTCTGCAAGGACAAGCGCGTGCTGGATCTTTGCTGCAACTCGGGCGGGTTCGCGATCTATGCCAAGACGATCGGCGGCGCCCGTGAAGTGGTCGGCGTCGACCTCGACGAGGACATCCTCGCCATCGCCCGTGACAACGCCCACCTCAACAAGGTCAAGGCGCGCTTCGTCCAGGCCGACATCTTCCACTGGCTGCGCGACTACGCGAACAACCGCGCCGAAAAGTTCGACGTGGTGATCCTCGACCCGGCGAAGATGACGCGCGACCGCGAACAGGTCATTCCGGCGTTGAAGAAGTACCTCGACATGAACAAGCTGGCGATGTCGGCGGTGAAGCCCGGCGGCATCCTGCTGACCTGCTCGTGCACGGGCCTGGTCAGCGAGGAGCAGTTCCTCGACATGCTGCGGCGTGCCGCCTTCTATGCCGGACGCACCGTGCAGGTGCTGAAGGTCGGCGGTGCCGGTGCCGACCACCCCTGGCAGGCGCACGTGCCGGAATCGCGCTATCTCAAGGCGGTGTTCTGCCGGGTCGAATGAGGCGGCGTTGCGGGATGCCGCGCCGCCTCCCTAGACTGCCGTTTCCCGCGCCGCGTACCGGAGCCCGATGATGAAACCCCGCCGCAAACGTCCGACGGTCACCCGCGAGGCTGCCGAGGAGGCCGTGCGCACGCTGCTGCACTGGGCCGGCGAGGACCCGACGCGTGAAGGCCTGCTCGACACACCCAAGCGCGTCGTCGACGCCTATTCCGACTGGTTTTCCGGTTACGCGATCGATCCGGCCGACTACCTCAGCCGAACCTTCGAGGAAGTGGCCGGCTACGACGAGATGATCGTGTTGCGCGACATCGAGTTCGAGTCGTACTGCGAGCACCACATGGCGCCGATCATCGGTCGCGCGCACATCGGCTACCTGCCGACCGACAAGGTGGTCGGCATCAGCAAGCTCGCCCGCGTCGTCGACGGCTTCGCGCGCCGCTTCCAGGTGCAGGAAAAACTCACCGCGCAGATCGCCCACTGCATCGAGGACGTGCTCAAGCCGCGCGGCGTCGGCGTGGTCATCGACGCCGTGCACCAGTGCATGACCACGCGCGGCGTGCACAAGCGCGGCGTGTCGATGGTGACCAGCCAGATGCTCGGCGACTTCCGCGAGGACGCCCGCACCCGCGCCGAGTTCCTGCGTTTCGTCGATGCGCGACGCGCCTGAGCGACTGCAATCGCGGCTCCTGCGCGCGGGTTCCGGCGCGATCGTGTATCGTCCGCGCGCCGAAAGTTCCCGCCGATTCGACCGATGACCGCCGAACATCCCGTCACTCCGGTGCGCCGCGCCGCGGTGGTCTTCATCTTCGTCACCGTCATGCTCGACATGCTGGCGTTCGGGATCATCATCCCGGTATTCCCGCATCTGGTGCAGGCGATGACCGGCGGCGACATCGCCACGGCGGCGCGCTGGACCGGCATCATGGGTGCGCTGTTCGGGCTCATGCAGTTCGTCTTCTCGCCGGTGCAGGGTGCGCTGTCGGACCGCTTCGGGCGCCGCCCGGTCATCCTCGCCTCGAACTTCGCGCTCGGCATCGATTTCATCCTCATGGCGCTCGCGCAGACGCTGCCGATCCTGTTCATCGGTCGCGTCGTTTCCGGCATCGCCAGCGCGAGCTTTTCCACCGCCAATGCCTACATCGCCGACGTCACCCCGAAGGAAAAGCGCGCCGCCGCCTTCGGCACGATGGGCGCGGCCTTCGGCATCGGCTTCATCATCGGCCCGGCGCTCGGCGGTTTCCTCGGCGATGTTTCGGTACGCCTGCCGTTCTGGGTCGCCGCCGGATTGGCGCTGGCGAACTTCCTCTACGGCTGGCTGATCCTGCCGGAATCGCTGCCGCCGGAACGGCGCAGCGAACGCTTCGATCTGCGCAATGCCAATCCACTCGGTTCGCTGCGCATGCTGCGCCGGCATCCGCAGGTGTTCGGCCTCGCCGTGGTGTTCTTCCTCGTCAGCCTTGCCCAGTTCTCGCTGAACTCGACGTTCGTGCTGTACGCCGACTACCGCTACGGCTGGGGCGCGCGCGAGGTCGGCTACACGCTCGGCCTGGTCGGCGTGTGCAGCGCGATCGTCCAGGCCGGACTCGTGCGCCGGGTCGTGCCGGTGTTCGGCGAACGCCGCGTCATGCTGGCCGGCTTGAGCTGCGGCGTCGCCGGTTTCGCCACCCTGGCCTTTGCCAGCTGGTGGCCGGTGTTCCTGCTCGGCATTCCCTTCCTCGCCCTGTCCGGTCTCGGCGGACCGACCGTGCAGGCCATCGTCACCCGCCAGGTCGATCCGCGCGAACAAGGCCGTCTGCAGGGTGCGATGACCAGTCTCGCCAGCGTGGCCACGGTGTTCGGACCCTTCCTGTTCAGCCAGGTGTTCGCCGATTTCATCAGCCCCGGCGCACCGGTCCATCTGCCCGGCGCCGCCTTCCTGCTGTCGGCCGTGCTGGTCGCCGGCGGCCTCGCCCTCGGCTGGGGCGCGACCAAGCACCTGCGTGCGACACCGATGCCGGACCCGCTGGCCTCAAGCGGCGCCGACGCGCCACCGCCATGAACGCGAAACCGTTCGCCGCCGCCTGCGAACGCATCCGCGCTCAGGGCGCGCGCCGCGCACATGGCATCCGCGATCTGGCGGGCACCTGCAACCGAAACGGCGACGGCATTCACGAGCAAGCCCGGCTCTCCAGAAGGCCGTGCGATTCCATCCATTGGTGGAGCGGAGTTTGCTCCGCTGCCGCGCTTTTCTTTTTCCCGCTCCGCAGAAGCCGGCTCAGCGGGTCAGGAACTTCGTGACGAAATCGGCGAGGCGGCGGTAGGGCGGGCGCAGCAGGCGCATCGACGACCAGCGCGACTGGTACAACACCGGCATCTGCTTGGAGAACGCGAGGAAACCGGCATGGCCGTGGTAGTGGCCCATGCCGGACGGGCCGACGCCGCCGAACGGCAACTCGCTCTGGGCGAAGTGCAGCACGGCATCGTTGACGGTGACGCCGCCGGCGAGGGTCGCCGCCAGCACGCGGCGCGTGCGCGCGCGGTCGCGGTCGAAGTGGTAGAGCGCCAGCGGCCGTGGTCGCGCATTGACGAAAGCGACCGCGTCGGCAACCGAGGCCTGGCCGAGCACCGGCAGCACCGGGCCGAAGATCTCGTCCTGCATGAGGCGCAGATGCAACGGCGGGTCGATGACCACGGTCGGCGCGAACACGCGCGCTTCGGCATCGTGGGCGTCGGCATCGGGCAGGGTCACCACTTCGCAACCGGCCGCTCGGGCTTCCTCGACCAGGCCGGCGAGGCGGCGGTAGTGGCCGGCGTTGACGATGCTGGTGTAGTCGGGGGAATCGCGCAGCGCCGGATAATGCTGCGCGACATAGTCGCGCAGTTCGGCGACGAAGGCCGCCTGCGAGCCCTGCGGCACGAGCACGTAGTCGGGCGCGATGCAGGTCTGTCCGGCATTGAGGAACTTGCCGGCGGCGATGCGCTGCGCGGCGGTGGCGAGCGGATAACCCGGCGCGATGATCGCCGGCGACTTGCCGCCGAGTTCGAGCGTCACCGGGGTCAGGTTCGCGGCCGCGGCCGCCATCACCTTGCGCCCGACCTCGGTCGATCCGGTGAAGAACAGGTGGTCGAACGGCAGCGCGGCGAAACGTGCGGCAAGGCCGGCATCGCCCTGCACGCAGGTCACGCGTTCGGGCGGGAACACTTCGGCCAGCAGTTCGGCGAGCAGGGCCGAGGTGCGCGGCGTGTGCTCGGACGGCTTCAGCATGACGTGGTTGCCGGCCGCGATCGCCGCCGCCAGCGGGGCGAGGGCGAGGTTCACCGGGTAGTTCCACGGCGCGATGATGCCGACCACGCCGAGCGGCCTGACCTGCACCTCGGTGTGCGCGGGCAGGAACATCCAGTCGGCGAAGCGGCGGCGCGGCCGCATCCAGCGGCACAGGCGCCGGCGCAGATGGTCGATCTCGCGCAGCACGGTCATGCCGTCGGTGAGGCGGCTCTCGTGCGGCGAGCGGCGGCCGAAATCGGCACTCATCGCCTCGACCAGCGCCGGCAGTCGCCGTGCAAGGGTCTCGCGCAGGCGGCCGAGATCGCGCAGGCGCTGCGCCGCGGCGGGCGTCTGCGCCTGCCAGGCGGCGCGCATGCGCGCGAGGGTCGCCTCGAGATCGGTCACCGCTTCGGCCATGGCGCATCTTAGCGCGCGCGATGCCGCGCGGCCGGGCTTGCCGATATCATGCCGGCCTCGCTTGCTTGCCGGCACCGAACCGCATGAACCTGCGCGCGTACAAGGGCATCGTCCCCCGCCTCGGCGCCCGTGTCTGGATCGATCCGGCCGCGGTCGTGGCCGGTGACGTCGAGATCGGCGACGACGCCTCGTTCTGGCCCTGCGCGGTCGCCCGCGGCGACGTCCAGCGCATCCGCATCGGCGCACGCACGAACATCCAGGACAACGCCGTGCTGCACGTGACCCACGACGGCCCGTACACGCCGGGCGGTGCGCCGCTCGTCATCGGCGCCGACGTCACCGTCGGCCATGGCGCCATCCTGCACGCCTGCACGATCGGCGATGCCGTCCTCGTCGGCATGCACGCAACCGTGCTCGATGGTGCCGTGGTCGGCCGCCACAGCATGATCGGTGCCGGCGCGCTGGTCGCACCGGGCAAGACCGTCGGCGAGGGCGAGCTCTGGCTCGGCAATCCGGCGCGCTGCGTGCGCAGGCTCGGCGACGCCGAGATCGAGCGCCTGTACTACTCGGCGCGGCACTACGTGTCGATCAAAAACGACTACCTCGACGGCGGCGCCTGAATGCCGCACCCGGTTGCCCGCGTGCGTCACGGCTTGCCGGCCTTCATCGCGCCGCACACCGGGCTGGTCGCCAGCTTCGTGTCCTGGCTGGTGTTCACGCGCGTGTTCGACGTTTCCGACCTGGCGATCCTGCCTGCCGCCACGCGCGGGTTCCTGCAGGTGCAACCATGGTGGTTCGCCGTCGCACTGGCCGGCCTCGGCGCGACTCTCGTTGCCGATCACGTCGAGGCCGCGCGCCGCTGGCGACCGTTCGTGCACGGCATCGAGTGGCCGCTCGCCCTGCTCAACCTCGCCTGCATCGCCTGGAGCATCGTCGCGATGTACGTGATGACCCTGCCGCGCGGGATCGGTTGAGGCACGGTCGTACCTTCCCGAGGCCGCAAACGGCATGCCGGTGGGAGGCCGGTGCTACGGCCGCGTCGCCCGCTCAAGTGCAGCGAGCATCGCCATCGCCTCGCCGCGCGATGTGCCGCACATCGACGGCGACGGACGCAACGAGGCGCACACGGCGGGGCGGCGCGGGTCGCCGAAGATCGCGCAGCGGTCATCACCGGTGAGCTGGACGCAGCGCACGCCGGCCGGCTTGCCCTGCGGCATGCCGGGAATCGGCGAGCTGATCGACGGCGCGATGCAGCAGGCACCGCAGCGCGCACGACAGTCCATCGGCGCGCTCAGTCCTCGGCGTCGCCCGGCACGTATTTGCGCAGTTCGGCGTGGACGGCTTCGGTATCGGGGCGCTGGCCATGCCAGAGCGCGAACGCCTCGGCGGCCTGCTCGACGAGCATGCCGAGGCCGTCGAGCGCCGCCTGGGCGCCGGCACTGCGTGCCCAGGCGAGGAAGCCGATCGCGGCCTTGCCGTAGCTGAGGTCGTAGCAGAGCGTGCGCGGTCCGACCAGCGAGCGCGGCAGGTGGAGGCCGCGGTTGCCATGTCCGGCCGAGGTCGCGTTGACCACGAGGTCGAAGGCCCCCCATTGGCCGAGGTCGTCCCAGTAGCGCGTGTGCACGCGTTCCGGCGTGCCGATCGCGTCGGCCAGTGCATCGGCGCGTTCCGGCGTGCGGTTGGCGATGGTCAGCTCGGCGATTCCGGCATCGATCAGGGCGAACGCCGCCGCGCGCGCGGCGCCGCCGGCGCCGAGCAGCAGGGTGCGGCGTTCGCGCAGGTCGAGCTGGTGGCGCGCGGTGATGTCGCGCACGAGGCCGATTCCGTCGGTGCTCTCGCCATGCCAGCCGGCACCGGCGCGGACCAGGGTGTTGACGCTGTCGGCGCGGCGGGCGCGCTCGCCGAGACTCATGCACAGCCGTGCGGCCAGCGTCTTCAGCGGCAGGGTGACGTTGGCACCGCGTCCGCCGGCCGAGGCGAAGCGGGCAAGCTCGACCACGAAGCTCTCCGCCGAGGCTTCGATCGCGCGGTACTCGAGGTGGATGCCGGACTGGCGGGCGAAGGCCGCGTGGATGCGCGGCGACAGCGAATGCGTGATCGGCTGGCCGAAGATGGCGAACGACAGCGGCTCGGTGCTGGCAGGCATCGACATGGCTCCACGCGGGATGGCGGGCATCCCCCAGGGGCCGCCCGGGGCGGCGGCATGCAGCCGGTTTCGGCGATGCGCCGGGGCGCCTCGCCTCAGCGCGGCTCCCTCAGCCAGCGCGCGGCATCCAGTGCATGGTACGTCAGGATCGCATCGGCGCCAGCGCGCTTGATCGAGGTGAGCGCCTCCAGCACGACCGCGCGCTCGTCGAGCCAGCCGTTCTGCGCGGCCGCCTTCAGCATCGCGTACTCGCCGCTGACCTGGTAGACGAAGGTCGGCGCGCCGAAGCGCTCCTTCACCCGCCGCACGACATCGAGGTACGGCAGGCCCGGCTTGACCATCACCGCATCGGCGCCTTCGGCGAGATCGAGTTCGACTTCGCGCAGGGCTTCGTCGCTGTTGGCGACGTCCATCTGGTAGGTGTGCTTGCCGCCCTTGCCGAGGTTGCCGGCCGAACCGACCGCATCACGGAACGGGCCGTAGAACGCCGAGGCGTATTTCGCCGAATAGGCGAGGATGCGCGTGTGCACGTGGCCGGCCGCTTCGAGCGCGGCGCGGATCGCGCCGATGCGCCCGTCCATCATGTCCGACGGGGCGACGAAGTCGTACCCGGCCTCGGCCTGGGCCAGCGCCATCTTCACCAGCGCGGCGACGGTGGCGTCGTTGACGACGTAGCCGGAGGCGTCGACGAGGCCGTCCTGGCCATGCGTGGTGTACGGATCGAGGGCGACGTCGCCGATCAGGCCGAGACCCGGATGAAGCGCCTTCAGCGCGCGTGCAGCGCGCTGGAACAGGCCTTGCGGGTTCCACGCCTCGCGCGCGTCCTCGCTCTTGACCTCGGGACCCGGCGCCGGGAACAGGGCGAGGGCGGGGATGCCGAGTTCGACGCAGGTGTCGGCGATGCCGAGCAGGCCGTCGATCGAGACGCGCTCTATGCCGGGC
>ERZ795041.684-NODE-684-length-12081-cov-2.898221_pt1 | contig 12081 bp, 11 predicted proteins | sample MGYA00375125_ERZ795041 | MGnify/ENA primary metagenome ERZ795041 (study PRJEB30170, sample SAMN03074214) | activated sludge metagenome | biome: Common Effluent Treatment Plant; feature: Wastewater; material: Activated sludge; isolation source: activated biomass in...
AGTAGGGCGAGAAGTAGATGCCCATCGAGGCGCGGCCCGTCTGCACCTGCCTGATCTGCTCGTCGCGTCCGATGGCGAACAGGTCGGGTGGCATGTAGCCGCCCTGGAACAGGTCGGCCCACAGTTGGATGGCGCTGACGCCGGCCGGTTCGGTGATCGCGCAGGCCGAGCCGTCGGCGTTGAGGATGGCGCCGCCGTTGGAGAACAGGATGCGTCCGAAGTCCTGGACGATCTCGAAGCCGGGGATGCCGCGCTGGACGAGGCCGTAGATGTCGGTGCTGCCGTCGCCGTCGGTGTCGCGTGTAAGGGCGAAGGCAGCCGCGCGCAGCTACTCGAGCGTGGTAGGCACCTCGACGCCTGCCTCAGCCAGGTGGTCGGCGCGGTAGTAAAGCATGGTCGTGCCGCCGCGGAACGGCACCGCCAGTAGGTTGCCGTCGACCGTGTTGACGTCGATGAGCGACTGGATGAGGTCGTCGACCTGGTAGTCGGCGCTCGAGGCGGCCAGCCTGTCCTGCAGTGGCTCGAGGAACATGGCGATCTCGTCGTTCATCCACGCGTCCTGCAGCGTTGCGACGTCGAACTGACCAGTACCGCCGACGTACTCGATGACGGCGCGCTCGCGCAACTGGTCGGTAGGCGCGGTGACGACGTTGACGACGATGCCCGTGGCCGCCGTGAAGTCGGCGATGACGCCCGACTCGCCGCCGGTGGCGGCGTACAGGGTGGGGTGGATGAGCAGGGTGATCTCCTGGGCAGCGGCGGTAGCCGCTCCTCCCAGTACCGCCAACACCGCCAGCAGCGGCGCGGCGCGCTTCTTAAGCCAAACGTGGGTCGTTGTCATGTGGTCCCTTCCGTCGATCTGCCGGTATGGCTCCGGCTGGGCTCGGGTCGCGGGGCGTACGTCAGTTGGTTCCGTCGACCACTCCTCCCTGTGACCTGATGGTCTCGCGCAGCCTGTCGGTCGGTACCTGACGAGCGTCGAGCCAGCCGCGGCTGACCATCAGTGCGGCGGCGGAACCTGCCGCCTGGCCCATTGCCATGCACGGGCCCATCACGCGCGCGGAGCCGTTGGCCTCACGCGATGAGGAGAAGCAGCGGCCAGCGACCAGCACGTTGGCGAGACCCTGTGGGATGAGGCTCTGGTAGGGGATGTCGTACGAGCGTCCGTCGCGGACGGGTACGCGGTGCTGAGCGCGCCCAGCGCCGTGCAGGTCGACGTGGTGGGCGCCCTTGGCGATGCCGTGCTCGGACTTGACCCCGTCCAGGACGTCCTCGGTGCTCAGCTCGTACTCGCCGACGACGCGGCGCGTCTCGCGGATGCCGACGCGAGGCGCGACGGCGACGAGGTGCGAGTCCTCGAAGCCGGGGACCTCGCTGCGCAGGAACGACTCGCACTGCCTCACCTGTGTCGTGAGGGTAGAGAGCGCGTCGCTGAGGGCGTCGACGTTGGTGGCGTCGATGCCTGCCAGGCGGGTCGTGTTGAGCCCGACCTCCTTGCGCTGCAGCGACGTCGGCCACATGTACACGGCGGTGGTCTGGTACATCCTGCCGTCCTGCATCGCGCCGCCGAGGAGCGACCCGCGGGCGTCGATGACCGAGAACGGCAGGCCTGCGTCAGCCACGGCTGCGGCGCACTCGGCTGGCGACTTGTCGATGACAGGGTTCTCAGCCAGCATGAACTGCTCAGGGTTGTCGCGCTGGAACTGCAGGAACCGGGCGTAGTCGACGTTGCCCTGGCGGAAAACGAGGCTGACCGGCTGTGTCTCGCCGCCGGCACCGCCCTGCTCGTACGAGGCGCCCGCCGCAATGGCGACGTCGCCGTCGCCGGAGCAGTCGATGAAGGTGGTGGCTGTCAGGAGCGTGCGACCGTTCTTGTTGGCGGCGATGATGCCGGTCACGCGGCCGTCGGCGGTGATCACGTCCTGCGCCAGCGTGTAGAGCAGCGTCGTGACGCCGCGCCTGGCGAGCGCTTCGATCAGCACGACCTTGAAGATCTCGGGGTCGAAGCACACGCCCCAGTTGAGGCGCCAGTCGAACACCGGTCCGCCGTACCCCCCCAGGGCGTCGCTGGCGTCGAGCATTTCTCGCTTCACGCCGCCGACGATCCACTCGCCGCGTGCGTTGAGCGCGCCGTCGATGGGCAGTCCACTGATCAGCTCACCGCCGACCATGGGACCGCTCTCCAGCAGAAGCGTCCGCGCTCCGTTGTCGGCCGCCGCCAGCGCGGCTGCCACGCCGGCGCTGCCTGCTCCGACGACGATGACGTCGTAGTGCCTACTTCTCATCGCTTGCCTCATGCCTCCCCCTCTTCACAGGATCTTCTCGACGCTCTCGATGTGCTGATACATCAGGCTCTCGGCGGCGGAGGCGTCACCTTCCGCGATGGCCAGCGCGATCAGCCTGTGAAAGTGCTTGCCCTTCTCGCGCACGACCGGGTTCTCGGCCGGGTGCGGCTCGGTCTTCTCGAACAGCTCGTAGATGGCGGTGACCATCTGGGCGATGACGGGGTTGTGCGCGGCGAGAACGATGAGGTGGTGGAAGCGCATGATGTGCGCCGTCCACTCGGTAACGTCCAAAGTCCTGCCATCCTCGGCCTGCGACGACTCGAGGATGGCTTGGCGCTCCGCCTTGGTGGCGCGCGCGGCCGCCAGCGCGGCGGCGTGCGGCTCGAGCAGTCTGCGTGCCTCCAGCAACTGGGCCCGCGTCGGCCCGCCCTGCAGTTGCATGCGCTTGAGGATGTCGTCGTTGGAGCCGAGGTCCTCGGCCACGAAGGTCCCGCGGCCCTGGGCGACTACCAGGACACCCATGTGCTCGAGAGCCCGGTACGCTTCGCGCACCGAACCCTGGCTGAGCCGTAGCTCCGCCGCTCGTTCCACGATGGTGGGCAAGCGGTCGCCGGGCCGCAGTTCGCCCGCCAGGAGCTGGTTCTTGATCTGCTCCACGATCCGCTCGTACGCGAGAAGTCGTTCCGGGTTGCGTTGCGCCATGGCGTCTGTCCCTGCTGCGGTGTCGGATCGAGCGCGTTGAGTGCTCAGCCGCACTGAACAATTCATTCAATGACTTGAGGAGTCATAGTGTCATGTTGGCCGCAGCGTGTCAACACGCAACGCCCGAAGGCCGTACCAGACCCGCCAGAAGCACGCCGCGCCATGCGTCGCTGCGAAGAGCGCGCCCGATAGGTCATGCTGTTCTCAACGTCATCAGGTCAAAGAGGAGAACCGACAGATGGATGAACTCGACACCCTAGGCACACGAGGGCCGATCCTCGGCGGCAGGAACCCCAACCGGCTGATCCTGCTCGGGATTGCAGCGATCGTCGTCGCGGCCATCGCCTTCGGCAGCTTCTTCACTATCGACCAGGGGTACCGCGGCGTCGTGCTGCGCCTCGGCGCGTTCAACCGCGTGGCAGACGCTGGCCTCGGGCTCAAGCTGCCGTTCATCGACCGCGTCGTACGCATCAGGGTGCAGACGAACTCGAAGATCTACGACCGCATGGAGGCCTACTCGCGTGATCAGCAGCTCGCGGAGTTGCGCCTGTCCGTCACCTACCGCATCGTGCCCGAGATGGTCAACGAGGTGTACGCGCAGTTCGGCAGCGAAGAGGGCCTGGTGTCGCGCCTCATCGACCGCCGCGTCAACGAACTCGCCAAGACGGTCTTCGGTCGCTTCAACGCCGTCGAGGCGATCCAGATGCGCGGCTCGCTCAACCAGCAGGTGTCCGACTCGATCATCGCCGTCATCGACCAGAACATCGTCGTCATCGAATCGGTGCAGATCGAGGACATCGCGTTCAGCTCGGCGTACGAGCAGTCCGTCGAGGCGAGGATGATGGCAGAGGTCGAGGTCCAGCGCAGGACCCAGGAGCTCGAGCAGCAGCGCATCCAGGCGCAGATCGTCGTGACGCAGGCTCAGGGCGCGGCCGACGCGCGGGTCGCGGAAGCGAAGGCGCAGGCCGAGGCCACCATCCTCGCCGGCGACGCGGAGGCGAGTGCCATCAGGGTGAAGGGCGAGGCGTTGCGCGACAACCCCGAGCTCATCGCGCTCATCACGGCCGAGAACTGGAACGGCGTCCTTCCGACGACCATGCTGCCCAGCGGCACCATCCCGTTCATCGACCTGGGGCAGTAGCCTCCGCCGCGTTCACGGTCGGCGGCAGACCGTCGGCGACCTTCCGTTGTGACCGTACTGTTGGCGCGATCACGAGCCAGCCCAGCGCGATGGCCGCAGCAAGCGCCAGGACGGCGATCAGCGGTCGGTGGACGAGCCACGAGGCCGCGAGGACGCTCACGGCCATGCTCGTGCCCAGAACCCCCGCGATCGCGGTGAGGCCGAGCCTGAACACACCGCCCACCACGGGGACGTACCCGAGGAAGCCGAGGAGCCGACCTAGCATCAGTCTCCATCCGGCAACGGCCATACCCGCGCCGACGACCCTCAGCGCGGCCGACAACAGCGCGTTCTCGGCCGCCGCGGCCTCGAACATGGCAGGGGCTGACACTGCACCGGCCCTGATGATGCCAACAGAGGCTCCGGACCTGGCTGTGTGCGGCTCGAGCAGTGCGCCCATCTTGCGCCCAATAAGGCTCACGACCCCGGCAGGCACGGTGGTGAGCTTCACCCGGTAATCACCAACGAGCGACCGGGCGTGCGCACCGCCACCGTACGGCAGGTAGAGGTACTCGCCATCGATCGCGACCGCTTCGAGACTGAGATGCAGCCTGGCGGAGTCGACCAGATCTGCTGTCAGACCGACCGGCACTGCGGCTCTGTACCTGACAAGCAACTGCGGTGTGACCGTGAGCCCTCCGAACCGCGCGTCGGGTGCGTAGGTGGTCGCGTCTCCGACTGGCAACGGCAGGCTCGGCGCCTCACCCGTGGGCGACGTCGACGGTCGTGTCGTCCACTCAAGCGTGAACGACGCAGAGGCGGTCCCACCCTCCGGGTCAGCTTCCTGGGCGCGATACTGGTAGGTCTCGACCTCACGGACGAGCATCAGACCGTCAACGCTGATGCCGAGCACGGGATCCGCGATGGGCCCGGAAGCAGTCAACGGTCCGGTCGAGTGGACGCGCGCGCCGTCGAGGTGCGCGCTCAGTTCATCGATGCCTACCGACACCACCGCGCGCGCACCTTCGTCGAGCGCGCGCGCCGTGCGCACGGCCCTGCCCTCGTTCCAGAAGAGCAGGGTGACGGCTGCGAGCAACAGTGCGCCTCCGACGGCGATCGAACCGGTTCGGTTCATCGCGGCACTGCCCAGAGAGACCCGGCCATTCGCCCCGCTGGTCGTTCGATGCTCGCGGACTCGCGAGGCGTGGGATCGCTGTGGTGCAGCACGGCGCTACCTCCTGAGGCTGTCGTCGGAACGGTGCTGCCGAGCGCGACCGCGTGCTCTGCGCACAGCGCGACCGCGGGGCAGCGAACTGGGCGCGACCGCGTGACCCTGTACCGGGTGCGCGTTCCTCACCCTCATCGTCTCCAGGAAGCGTTTCAGCCGCGTTGCAGCTCGGACCTCGGGGCCGGCATCCCAGCTTGGTACGCTCGTCCGATGTCGCTGCAGTCAGTCACCGATCACCTGCGTCGCTTCGGCAAGGACGCCGACATCCTCCTCTTCGAGGAATCGAGCGCCACCGTCGTGCTGGCAGCCGAGAAGGTCGGCACGACACCCGAACGCATTGCGAAGACCCTCGCCTTCTACGACCCGCAGGACCCTGCGCGCGCGGTGCTCATCGTTGCAGCGGGAGACGCTCGTCTGCACAACGGCAGCTTCAAGCGCGCGTTCGGGGGCAAGCCCAAGATGGTCACGGCGGAGGACCTCGAGACACTGACAGGGCATCCCGTCGGCGGCGTGTGCCCCTTCGCGAACCCTCCGAGCGCCCGCGTCTACCTCGACGCATCGTTGAAGCGCTTCGACGTCGTCTACCCGGCGGCGGGCACCGATCGCTCCGCCGTTCGCGTCGCAGTGGACGAGCTGGAGGCGCTCAGCGGTGCGCAGGGGTGGGTCGAGGTCACGAACGGCTGGGCCGTCGATGGGGCGGCGCCGCTATCCTGAGCGCGTGTCTCCCCGGCGAGTGCAGGAACGGCCCGTCAGCGGTCGGCGCGGCGGCCGGAGTCTGCGGTATGCGACCTTGCTGTGGCTCGTGCTCGGCGTCGGCGGGTGCGCACCGCGCCAGGTAGCGCCGCCACAGGTAGCGCCACACCATGCGGCGCCACAGCAAGCGGCGCTCCAGCATGCGGGGCCCCGGCCGGTAGCACCGGTCCGACCGCCACCGTCCGCGACGGACGCCCTCGTTCTCGACGTCCTCACCTTCAACGCCGCGCTGCTCCCGGAGCTCGTCGCGTCGACGCGGCAGGCCGACAGGGTCGCTGCGATGACGCCGCACCTGACCGGCTTCGACGTCCTCGTCCTACAGGAGCTGTTCGTGGACTCCTGGCGCGACCGGTTGCTCACCGAGCTCGGGGACCACTACCCGTACCGCACCGACATCGTCGGCGTCGACGGTGCGCGGGGCAACCCGATCAGACAAGACGGCGGCATCGTGATCCTGAGCCGTTGGCCCATCCTCCGCCAGGCCCAGCTGACGTTCGGTGCCGCGTGCAGCGGCACGGACTGTCTCGCGGACAAGGGCGTCGCCTACGCCGCCATCGCCAAGGGGCCACAGGTGTACCACGTGTTCGGCACGCACGCGCAGTCCGAGTACGGGTTCCGGGTCGAGCGCGTCAGGGCAGCGCAGTTCGCGTCGATGCGCGCCTTCGTGGACGAGCAGGCGATCCCCGCGGACGAGCCTGTCATTCTGGCTGGCGACTTCAACGTCGACGCGGCGACCCCCGAGCTCGAAGCCATGCTCACCGCCCTGGACGCGGTGCGGCCCGTCACGACCGGCTCCCTGCGGCAGACGTGGGACCCGGAGCGCAACCGCTGGGCGAGGGGCCCCGCCCAATGGATCGACTACGTGCTGGTCGCCGCCGATCACGCCGCGCCCGCGGCAGCCTGGAACAGGGTGCTCGCCCTGCGGGAAGGTGACCTCGATCTCTCCGACCACTTCGCCGTGGGGGGGCGTGGCGTGATGACCGCGCCGCGCGACTGACCGCGCCCCGCGACCGACCGCGCCGGCTGACGAGCCGCACCAGGCGACCGACCGCGCCGCGCCGCCGTCACACCCGCTGCAACATCACCAGCGCGTCACACCCGCCATCCCACCGAACTCGTCGTTCAGCCGCGCTTCGCTCGCCCCTTCCACGAACTCGAGCCTCGCGCCGCCCTGCTCGACCAGGCCGGGCAGCACCTCGAGGAGAGACACCTCCTCGCTCGTTTCATCCGGCTCGAGCGCACGCTCCGCCGGATCCGCGAGCCTCACGCGACCGTCCTGGTCGCGTTGAACGCTCAGCGTGAGGTTCCACGGCACGACGAGGGTCTGGATGCGGTGCTCCTGCAGCAGGCTCAGCGTCTGCTGCACGCCCCACACGCCCGACTCCCTGATGCGGTCCAGGAGGGCCTCCTCGTGGGCTGCCTCGGCCGACGCCATCTGGTCGGCGACGAGCGGCAACCAGTCTCGCGGTGGCCCATCGGGATTGGCCGGCGGCGGCACGCTACCGACGACGCGGCGCTGCAGCGCCGTGCTCATGACGTCCTGGAACGGTCGCGTCGCACCGGGGAGCCCGACGAGGATCACCCTGTCGACCTGGGCGGCGGAGATGGCGCTCTCCACCTCGGGCAGCATCGTGCGGTACAGCCTGACCGATGCCTCATCGAGGCGAGCACGGTACGCGTCGACGTCGGCCCCGCCGCGTCCCGCGACACCCGCACCGACGGCAGGGCTACGCCTGGCGTTGCGGTACGGCTGCCAGTCCTCCGTATCGACGAGGCGCACGTAGTCGCTCAGCTCCTCGATCTGACCGAGGAAGGCTTCGAACACCCGCACCCTGTCCGTGCTGACGTAGATGACCGCGTACCGCTGCTTCTGATCGAGGGCGAAGAGCAACGGGGCGACGAACGGTGCACCCCAGTTTGCGACCACGCCGTCCGATGCGCCGAGGAACGGCAGGCGCGTCTGCAGGTAGTAGGCGTCGAAGAGCTCGTCGAGGTCGCGGCCCGCGAAGACGACCAGGCTGCGCCCCTTGGCGATGACGAACTCCTGCGCGAGCTTCGTCGTGACGGCGTCGATGTACTCCTTGTCGAGGCTCAGCGCCCGCAGCGCCTCCGCCGCGCGCAGGACGAACGCCTTGGGAGTGTTGTCCGGGTTCGCAGGGTTCACGTCCAGGTAGAGCGAGAGGACCGGCTGGGCGTGCCGCTCGACCTGGTCGCGGAGTGCTTGCCTGACGTTGTCGCCGATCATGAGCGCACCTCCTGGTGATGGGGAGCAACTGCATCGACCGTAGCGGGTGAGTATGAGACGAGGGATTCTCGGCGCGCCTATAGTGCCCCATGGCGAAGAGCGAGCAGTCTGGGTTCACGGCAGCAGAGAAGGCGGCGATGAAGGCCCGCGCACAGGAACTGAAGAAGGAGGCGCGAGCCAAGGACAAGAAGGCGGCGGGAGAGAAGGACGCGCTCGAGAAGATCGCCGAGATGCCGAAGACGGACCGCGACATCGCACAGCGCGTCCACGCCATCGTGAAGGAGCACGCTCCCGACCTGGCTGCGAAGACGATGTACGGGATGCCCGCCTATGCGAACGAGGCAGGCACGGTCGTGTGCTTCTTCCAGGCAGCGGCGAAGTGGGACACGAGGTACGCGACGCTCAACTTCGACCACCCCGCGAAGCTCGACGACGGGGACATGTGGCCGACCAGCTTCGCCATCGTGAGGCTGACCCCTGCCGTTGAGGAACGAATCGTCGAGCTGGTGAAGCGGGCGGTCGGCTCCTGAAGGCCGGAACCGCCCTCGGTCGGTAGCCAGACCTCGGACGGGCACGGGCGCGCCCAGCGCGCACTTGCGCTCGAAGGTATCCCGGTATACCGTATGCACACTTCGCGCATATCCATGCGCGTCCCCCGAGGAGCGGAGTGCCATGCGGAACGCGACGAGGCTGCAGCACGTACAGCCGAAAGCGACGACCAAGCTGGCCGATCAGGTCCGTGTCCTGCGCGCCCGCGGCATCGAGCCGATCAACCTGGCCACCGCTCGACCCGACTTCGACACACCGCGCGCGATCAAGGACGCGGCAGTCGCAGCGTTGAACGAGCCCCTGACGTACATCCTCTACTCCGAATCCCGTGGCCTCATCGAGCTTCGGGAGGCCATCGCCGACAAGCTCGCCGCCGAGAACGGGCTCGACGTCGACCCGGAGACGCAGGTGCTCGCCACGGCAGGCACCCACGAAGCGCTGACCATCGCCTTCCAGGCCATCATCGACCCCGGCGACGAGGTCATCCTGTTCGATCCGAGCTGGGTGGCGTACGTGGGCATGGTGAGGCTGGCGGGGGGCGAGCCGGTCTACGCGAACCTCAACGAAGGCCGGCTCGACGAAGACGCACTGAGGGCCAGCATCACGCCGCGCACGAAAGCCATCTTGTTCAACAACCCGAACAACCCGACGGGTACGGTGTTCAGCCGGTCCGAGCTGACGACCATCGCCGCGCTGGCCATCGAGCACGACCTGCACGTGCTCGTCGACGAGATCTACGAGTACTTCCTCTTCGACGGCCACGTTCACACGAGCATCGCGTCGCTGCCTGGCATGGCCGAGCGCACGTTGACCATCAACGGCGTCTCGAAGGCCTTCGCGATGACCGGTTGGCGCGTCGGGTACGCTGCCGGGCCAGCCGACTGGGTGGAGGCGATGCTTCGCGTCCACCAGCACTTCATCTCCGCGCCATGCACGTTCGCCCAGAAGGGCTCCGTTGCCGCCTTCACCGTGGCGCGCCACAGCGTCGACGCGATGGTCGACACGTACCGCCGCCGCCGCGACGCTCTCGCGCCCCTGCTCATGGACATGGACGGCGTCACCGCTTCGGTGCCTGAGGGGGCGTGCTTCTACTTCCCGCGGTTCGATGTCGGCCTCGACAGCGAGCGGCTGTCACAGGAGATCCTCGAGCGCTCCGGGATCATGCTGACACCCGGATCTGCGTTCGGGCCCGCCAGCGAGCATCACCTCAGGCTGTCGTTCGCCAGCCTTCCCCTACCGCTCGTCCCCGAGGTCGTCGCGCGGCTGCGCACGGTCCTCTCGGAGCTTCGCTTCGTCGCCGGTCCCGGCGGACGGTCCGTCGACCCGCCCCACGCTCGCTCATCGAACACGTTCAGAGAGGAGAAGGCATGAAGCACGCAGGTTCACGTTCGAACGCCCACTCCGGGGCCCCAGCACCGTCCAGTGCGCGCCAGAGGACGGGCGCGCGGATGCGAGGCATGACGCTCGTCGCGGTCATCCTCGGGTTCGCCCTGGCTGCGACGGCGCTGGCTCAGACCTTGACGGTCGCCATCAGCGAAGGCATGCCGGGCTTCGATCCGGGCGCGAACAACCGCACCGTTGCCTCGCAGGTCTACCCGAACATCTTCGACACGCTGGTGGCGAAGAACGGAGCCGGCGAGCTCATCCCGAGCCTCGCCACCTCCTGGGAGTCCGCCGGGCCGACCTCGTGGCGGCTGCAGTTGCGCGACGACGTCACGTGGCACGACGGCCAGCCGTTCACGGCCGCCGACGTCGAGTTCACCATCGAACGGATCGCCACCACGCCGGAACTGGCGCGCCACGTCCTGTTCCAGGGCGTCACCGACGTCGAGGTCGTCAACGACCACGAGGTCGTGATCCACACCGAACTCGCCGACCCGTTGATGCCGAACAACCTGGCTGCCAACGGCGCCCAGATCCTGCCGAAGCACTACGTCGAGAGTGCGGGCATCGACGTCGCGTCCGTGACGCCCATCGGCACGGGACCGTACCGCTTCGTCGAGTACCGGCCAGACGATCGCCTCATCCTCACCGCGTACGCCGACCACTGGCGCGGCACCGCTGCCTACCCCGACGTCGTGTTCCGCATCATCGGCGAGAACACGACGGCCGTCAGCGAGCTGATCACCGACGGCGTGCAGCTGTCCGCGGTGGACGCAGCCGACCGCGAACGCGTCACCGACAGCGGAACGGCCACCGTCGTCTCCACACCCACCAACAGGGTCGTGCACTGGACGTTCAACACCTCGGAAGGGCTGCCGACGAGCGACCAGCGCGTCCGTGAAGCCATCGACCTCGCCATCGACGACTCCGTGTTCGTGGAAGTGCTTCAGGACGGGCTCGGTGCCGTGACCCGGGCGAGGACGGGGCCTGGCGACAACTTCGCACCGTCCGGCCTCTACGGCACGTTCCTCTACGATCCGGATCGCGCCGTCGAGCTCCTCGCCGAGGCGGGCTACGGGCCGGGCGAGCTCGAGATCACCCTGATGGGCGGCACGGAGGCGAACGACCGCGCCGAGCTCACGTCCGCGATGCTCGAAGCCGTCGGCATCGTGCCCAGCATCGAGCTGTTCGAATCGAGCGTGTGGAGCAGCCGCTACTGGAACACCGGCGAGTTCGTGCACATGGCGGCCGTCGGCTCCAGCAACTCGACGTTCGATTACGGTTCGACCCTCACCGACCTCGTGTGCCCGAGCGGCGTGCACTCGTTCCGCAGCCACTGGTGCAACGAGGAGTTCAGCGCGCTGGTCGTGGAGGCGAACTCCGAGCTCGACGCCGCTCGCCGCCAGCAGCTGCTCGACCAGGCGACCGCGATCCTCATGACCGAGCGCCCGCAGATCTACATGTACAACACCGTCAACTTCCTCGGCATAGCCAACAGCGTCGCGTTCACTCCACGCGCTGACGGTCTGCTGTTCATGTACGACGCCGCACCAGCTCAGTAACGAGAGACACGGCGTAACCTCTCGCAGTGACCGCTTACGTCATCCGCCGACTCCTGCAGGTGATCCCGACCATCATCGGGATCACCTGCATCGTGTTCGTCGTCGTGCGGTTCTCGGGCGACCCCATCGCCATCTACCTCGGCAACGAGGACCTCGCGGTCGGACAGCTCACCGAGGAGCAGGTGGTCGCGATCCGCGCACGGCTGGGGCTCGACAGGTCGCTCCCCGAGCAGTACGGGCTGTTCCTGCGCGAC
>ERZ795041.687-NODE-687-length-12054-cov-4.546712_pt1 | contig 12054 bp, 13 predicted proteins | sample MGYA00375125_ERZ795041 | MGnify/ENA primary metagenome ERZ795041 (study PRJEB30170, sample SAMN03074214) | activated sludge metagenome | biome: Common Effluent Treatment Plant; feature: Wastewater; material: Activated sludge; isolation source: activated biomass in...
TAGGCGGCGAGCGGGCGATAGGCTTTGGCGCGCGCAAGCAGCGCATCGACGACCGCCGGGTCGCTTTCCGCAGCGGCGGGCGCGGCGCTCGGCGGCGTCGCCGGCGGTGGGGGTTTCGGCGCCGGCGGAGCCGGAGCGGGCGGTGGGACCGGCTTCGGGGTCGGTGGTGCCGGTCCGGCGGCGAGACGCGGGCGCGGCGCGGGACGGGCGCGTGCGCCTCCCGTATCTGCGTAGATGGGGCGTCCGCCGTTGTTGTGGATGCGCTCGAGCCAGGACGCCTTCGAGAACATGAACCCCTGCCGGCGCAGCCAGTCGATGATGTCGTTCCGGTGCGTTAGGCCCTCGGCGGCGATGGCGGTCATCCACTCGTCAAGCGCGCGGCCGGTATCGCTCTTCAACGTCTCGAGGAACTGGCGTTCCCGCTCGCCGTAGTCGATGCTCACGGCCGCTCCCTCGTCAGATCCATCGGCGTGTCTGCGCCTTGTAGCCGCGATAGGCGTCGCCGAAGCGTGCCTCGAGGTGCCGCTCCTCCGGCAGGACGGCGAGCCAGGTGACGAGGGGGATATAGGCCGCGGCGAGGATGACGAACCAGATGTTGTGCGTGATCTCGGCAAGGCCGAGCAGGATCAGGGCATGAGCGAGGTAGATCGGGTTGCGGCGGAAGCGGTACGGGCCGTCCGTGACCAGCACGTCGGCCGCCGCGTCGGGCCGGATGGCGGTGCCGTGGCGCTTGAGCGTCCAGGCCGCCCAGGCCATGAGCGCTAGTCCCGCAGCTCCGAGGCTGAGCCCTGCGACATGCGCCATCGGGTCGTCCTGGCCGGGCCAGGAGAGCGGGGCCAGATAGCTCGCGGCGACAGCGGCCGCGACGATGGCGGCCAGCAGGATGGGCGGCCACGGGCGTACGGCGGGCGGGGCGAGGGGACCGGGTTCAGAGGCGCTGGTCATTGCTCGATCTCGGCAGGGGTTCGCGACCGGTGATAACGGGCTCGGGTCCGCCAGGCAAATTCGTGTGCGGCAAAGCCATACTTTTATCCGTAAGCGGCATTACGAGTGCGCGGGGATCAGCGGTTCATCGGCAGTTCAGGCCGGGCGCGCTATCTGCGGTCCGGTGCATCAGGAGGGGAAACATCATGACGACCAAGTCCATGTTCGCGCTTGCCGTCGCCGCTGCGCTCGCCATCGGGGCCGGGGCTCCGGGCGAGGTGCAGGCCGCCAGCTACGGCTGCTTCAAGGTCACCGCAAGCCATCTCAACATCCGCGACCGTCCGTACAGCTCGGCCGAGGTGATCGGCGTCGTCAACCGTGGCGACATCCTCGAGCAGCGCAAGCTCATCTGCACGCCGCGCGGCTTCTGGTGCGCGGTCCGAAAGGGGTCGCTCGAAGGGTATGCGGACAAAGCGAACATGCGGAAGATCGCGTGTCCGTAACCGCGTTGCGCGCGCCTTGAGCCTATAGGGATGCCGTTCACGCTCGCCAAGATCCTGGCGCTCCTCGTGCAGCCGTCGTCGCTCGCCATTCTCGCCGTCATCGCCGGTCTCGTGATGACGCGCGGCGGGCGGGCGAGCCGGCTCGGGCGCGGGCTCGCCTGGGGCGGCGTGCTGGTCTTGACCGTGGGCGGGCTCACATCCGTCGGCAACCTCCTGGTTCTGCCGCTCGAGCAGCGCTTCGCCTCCGTGGCGCCGCCGGCCGCCTCGGAGCGTGTCGACGGGATCATCCTGCTCGGCGGTTTCGAGGACGGATGGGTCTCATCGGGGCGCGGCGGGCTCGGCCTCAACGAGGCGGCGGAGCGGGTGAGCGAAGGCTTGCGGCTCGCGCTGCGCCACCCCGAGGCCAGGGTGGTTTTCACCGGCGGCGCCGGCACGCTCCTGGCTCCCGGCGTCGAAGCGACCGGGCCGGTTGCCTTTTTTCTGGGGTTGGCCGGCGTCGCGCGCGTGCGGCTGATCCTGTTGGCCGGCTCGCGCACGACTTTCGAGAACGCGATCTTCACGCGCGATCTCGTCGCGCCCCGGGCGGGCGAACGCTGGTATCTGGTGACGAGCGCCTATCATATGCCGCGTGCGATGGGGCTCTTCCGCAAGGCCGGGTTCGACGTGATCGCCTATCCGGTCGACTATCGCACCCGTGGGCCCGAGGATGCGCTGCGGCTCTTCGAGCGCATTCCGCAGGGGCTCATGCGGCTCGACCTTGGCGTCAACGAGTGGGTCGGGTTGCTCGCCTATCGCGCGCTCGGCAGGACCGACGCGCTCTTTCCCGCGCCCTAGACTCGTGACCTCACAGCGTTCGCTCCGGCACGTCAGGATTTCTTGAGCGGGCGCGTGTGCGGCGGGTCCTTGGCGCCGGGGGCCAGCTCGGCCTCCAGGTCGAAGTTGGGGCAGTTCTTCTCGGCCAGGCGCTGGTTGTAGGCTTCGAGCTGGGCGCGGTCGCGGGCATAGCGCGCGTAAGGGTCGCTGCCTTCTCCGGAGCCGCCGTAGACCGGCTTGGCCGCAACCTGAAGGTTGCGTGACAGGCTTGTTGTCTGCGTGCGTGTCTGGAAGTCGCGGATCTGCACGATGCGCACGGCCATGCGCCCCGTGAGCTTGCGGCAATCGAGGGCCTGCTCCTCGGGGCTCAGCGTGTAGCCGCCGGCGGACGGGAGCCGCGCCACGGTCTCCGCGGCGGGTGTGACCGAGGACGTCGGCGGTGCGATGCTGGCGGTCTGCGAGGCGCAGGCGCCGAGCAGCGCCGTTGCGACGGCCAGGCCGAGAGCTCTCGATGGGCGTATCATTCAGGGCCGGATATCGTTGCGTGGCCGTAGTCTATAAAGGTTCACCCGCTGGGTGGCGACATTTCGGACCCGGTCCGGCAAAAAGGCGGCGTTACGAAGTTTTTTCCGACGGCGTGGCGTGGACGACAAAGCCGCTCCAGTTGACCCCGATCCGTCCGGCGGGCTACGCCTCGTCTCTCCTGATGTCGGGTGCGGCCCTTCCGGCGGCGACCCTGTGGAAAGAGGCGCGCATGAAGCTTGGCTCGGTTCTCCGCGATGGTTGGGGGCGCGCCGCCGCCCCGCTGGTTGGAGCGGCCCTGGTCCTCGGCGTCGCCGTCTTGCCGGCCGGCGCGGAAGAGGCTCCGAAGAACCTGTCCTGCTCGTTCGAGGAGGGTGCGGCGTGGACCTACGATGCGGGCAAGTTCCAGTCCAAGCCGTCCACCCCGCTGAGCTTCGGCATCGCCGACATCGATCTCGAAACGCAGACAGCCACGATCAAGGCGGCGCCCGACGCCAAGCCCGGAAAGCTCAGCGTCGTGCGCGCCATCAACGCCAACCACTTTATCGAGGCGGTCAACGAGGGATTCCTCAACCTCACGACGGTCTACGACAAGGACGCAGCGAGCGGACGCTATCCGGCCGTGCATTCGCGTCACGGCGGCGTTCTCGGAAGCCCCGTGTTCGGCCAGTATACGGGCTTCTGCACGGATGAGTGAGGCGCGTGCCCTCGCATGACACTGCACATCGTTAAACTCTGCGTCGGAGCCACCTCGATCGAGGATCTTGCCCAATGGCAGGAGGAGCGCTTCCGCGCGCGGACGGCGCGGGGGGAGGCTGCACGCATCTTCCACGCCACGCTGCAGACGCCGAAGCGCCAGGCGGAGCTCGAGGGCGGCTCGCTCTACTGGGTGATCAAGGGGGTCATGCAGGTGCGCCAGAAGCTTCTCGGCTTCGAGGAGGGCACGAAGGAGGACGGCTCGCCCTGCTGCCTGATCCTGCTCGACCGGACGCTCGTGCCCGTGCGTCCCGTTCCGCGGCGCGCGTTCCAGGGTTGGCGCTATCTCACCGAAGACGATGCGCCGGAGGACCTCGGCAAGGCAGGCGGGGATTTCGCCGACCTGCCGCCCGAGATGCGCCGCGCGCTGATCGAGCTCGGCTTGATTTAGGCGCGGCATTCAGGGCGCGTCGGGTTCCGAGGGAATCGGTGCGCGCCCGGGGTTCCGGTGAGACTCATCAACCTCGGGCTGACAGGAGCCCGGTGCGACCACGATCCGGAGGTACCCCGATCCATGACACGGCCCCCTCTCACGCGCATCATTCGCGAGCTTCCGAAGCTCGTCCCGTTCGTCGGGCCGGAGGCGCAGGAACGAGCACGCGGGCGGCCGTTCAAGGCCCGGCTCGGCGCCAACGAGAGCCTGTTCGGGCCGAGCCCGGCGGCGGTCCGCGCGATGGCCGGGGCAGCGGCGGAAAGCTGGATGTATGCGGACCCCGAAAGCCATGACCTGCGCGCGGCGCTGGCGCGCCATCACGGCATCGGGGCGGACAATGTGGTGATCGGCGAAGGGATCGACGGGCTCCTGGGGCTTGCGGTGCGGGCGGCCGCCGAGCCCGGATCCGTCGTTGTCACGTCGGACGGGGCGTACCCGACCTTCAATTTCCATGTTGCGGCCCAAGGCGCGACGCTGGTCAAGGTCCCCTACCGCGGCGACCGGGAGGACCTCGAGGCCCTGGCGGAGGCGGCGCGACGGCATGGCGCATCGATCCTCTACGTTTCCAATCCCGATAACCCGATGGGCTCGTGGTGGGAGGCCGGCGACATCGCCCGTCTGATTGCTGCGCTTCCTGGCGGCGTGCTGCTGCTGCTCGATGAAGCCTATTGCGATACCGCGCCGCCCGGCGCCATCCCGCCGGTCGACGTGTCCAACCCGCAGGTGCTGCGGCTCAGGACATTCTCCAAGGCCTACGGGCTCGCGGGCGCGCGGATCGGGTACGCCATGGGGGAGGCGGATCTCATCGCCGTGTTCGACAAGGTGCGGAACCACTACGGGATCAACCGCGCCGGACAGATCGGGGCCCTGGCGGCGCTCAACGACCAACCCTATCTAACGCAAGTGGTCGGCAGGATTGGCCGCGCGCGCGACAGGATCGCCGACATCGCCCGGCGCCACGGGCTTGCGCCGCTTCCGTCGGCGGCCAATTTCGTGACCATCGACTGCGGTGCGGACAGCGCCTTTGCGCGCGCCGTGCTGGACGAGCTTCTGGCGCGGGACGTGTTCGCCCGCAAGCCGGGCGTGGCGCCACTCGACCGGTGCATCCGGGTTTCCTGCGGGCGCGATGAGGATCTTGCGATCTTCGAAAGCGTTCTATCGGAGGCGCTCCCGGCGGCCCGGGAGAAGGTGCACAGAAATAGTTGAGCCGGGCTCGGTCCGGCGCATGAATTCGGCCGTATACTTAGGGAACTGCCGGCCGAGGCCGGTGTGCGAGGAGAGGAAATGGGGAGACCGATGCAGAAAGCCACACGTAGCATGCTTCTCTCTTCAGGATTGGCCGGTCTCTTGGCCGCCGCCACGCTGACGCCGGCCGCCGCCGATACGGATCTAGCCGGATCGTGGAAGGGTGGCGGAACGGTGACGTTCAGCTCGGGTGCGAAAGAGCAGGCCCGCTGCCGCGCGCGGTTCAGCCCCAGCGGCGTACGTGCCTACGACGTCAGTGCAACGTGCGCCACGCAATCGGGCACGGTCTCCCAAACGGCGTTCGTGCGCGGACGGGGCGGCTCCTACCGGGGCACGTTCTACAATCCCGAGTTCGACACCTCGGGTAAGATCCAGATCTCGGTCAGCGGGCAGAGTCAGGTCGTGCGACTGACCAGCAGCAAGGGCTCGGCGGTCATCCGGCTTTCGCGGTAGCCGGCCCTTTCATCCTGTCCATGCGAGGCATGTCTTCGCCTCTCCCTGCGTAGCGCGGCACTTCCATGGCCGTGACGCGGGAAAGGTCGCGCGGTGGTGAGGCGCGGGGGAGGGAGCGCGCACCTTTTCGGGCACGCTCCCTTTTGGCCGACTTATTTGCCGGGCCCCTCGAACAACAACTGGAACGAGCCGGCGGAAGGAGTCTTCTTGGTCTGCCGCTGGGCCGGACGGCGCGGCCGGGACGTGCGCTTGGCGCGCTCGGGCCGTGCGGCGGGGGCGGCTGCCGGCTTGACCGGCTCTGCAGCGTCGGCGGTCTCGCCGGCGGGGTTTTGCGGGACGAGGCCCTGGGTCTTGGCGGCCTGAGCCGGGGCAGGGAGACCGGCGGTCACGAGCGAGCTGCCGTCCGTCTCGATGGTGGCGTTCTGTGCGACGAGGCGCGAATAGCCCCACGGTCCGGTGACCGCGCAGTCGGCAGTGCAATCCTGCGTTACCTCGACCGAGCCGCCGGCCGGGATCTTGTAAACGGCCTCCTCGGTGCCGGTATCGACGCCGATCGACACCTCGTCGGACGACGTGTTGTGGACGGTCAGGGCGGCCACCGGAATGGCCGCCAGGGACAGCAGGGCGCAGGCGGCGATGGCGCGCGTCATCAGGCTCATGGTCGTCTCCCTCGAGTCTCGGATCATGGCTGCGGCTCGCGACGCGCCTCGCCACGTGTGTGGGGTACATGGCAGTCAGCATAAATAATGTATGCTTAATAATTTACTTAAAATTACTACGTTTTCAACTTAGATATACAAATTATCTAGCTGATTCGCCTTATTTTTCCCAGATCACCGATGCGTGGTGACGGCGACCCACTCCGGATCCTCCTGCGCCCGCCGCTCGAACGACAGGAAGTCGTAGTAGCCGCACCGGCCCTTGCCGGGGAACGAGCGGCAGACGGAGGGGCGTGCCTTGTAGATCGTGCAGCAGCGCTTCTCGGTATCGAAGAAGCGGCAGATGGCGCCGAAGTGGCGGTCACGCTTGCGTTTCATGGCGTATTTGCGGCCGTGGGCCTCCCGCGTGAAGGCGCGCCGCGCCTCCTCGAACGCCATGCCGTGATGGCGGGCGAGGCGCTCGACGTCGCGCTTGTCGAGGGCGATCAGCGGATAGGAGCAGCAGTAACCGGGACACTTCTTGCAATCGTACACGCAGGCAAACCCGTCTCGAGGATATGGCTCAGAGCCTGAGCGCGCGGCGGCGCCGCGGTGTGGCTCGCAGCGGTGTCCGCCGTGGTGCGGAGAGGCTCGCGCGCGGTCCGTCGGCAATCCCGCCGTCCGCGCGTCTCCCTCGGCTTCTGTTAGCTTCCATTGCCGCCGGGGGCAATGCCAAAGCCTGTGCTTTGGTCAAGGATAGGGGCGACGTGCGACAAGGCCCTGGGCGAGGCAGGGCGCGGACAAAGGGCGGGTGCGGTGAGATACGCCCCCGCGCCTCTCCGTGCGACACACTTTCTCCTTTAATGTCGGCGCATGTCAGGGCGCTCTGATCGTGTCGAGGGATCCCGAAATGACGGAATTGGCCCGTGGCGCGCCCGAGGGGGAAACGCCCGTCAACCCGTATAGTCTGCTCGAAGCCGTCAACCGTTCGAGCGACACGGCGCATACGAGCTGGCTCATCTTCCTCGCCATCATGGCCTATTTCGTCATTGCGGTGGCGGGGGTCACGCACAAGGACCTGCTGCTCGAGACGCCGGTCTCGCTGCCGATCCTCCAGGTCGACATCCCGCTTGCGCAGTTCTTCCGCTTCGCGCCCATCGTGCTCGTGCTGCTGCACGTGGGCGTCGTGTCGCAGCTTGCGCTGCTCGCGCGCGAGACGCTCGAGTTCGACCATGCCATCCGGCTGCTCGAGGCGACCGACAAGCGCACGCATCCGCTCCGCCTCGAGCTCAATACCTTCTTCTTCGTGCAGGCGATCGCCGGGCCCTCCCGCAGCCGCGTGATGAGCGTGCTCCTGTACGGCATGAGCTGGCTGACGCTCGTCGTGCTGCCGGTGTTCCTGCTCATCTACATCCAGGTCGTGTTCCTGCCCTATCACGATGTGCGCATCACGTGGACGCATCGCTTGGCGCTCCTCGTCGACATCGCCATGCTGGTATCCATCGGGCTCTTCCTCATACGCGCCGAGACGAGCTTCAGGCAGGCGTTCCTGCGTGCCACGTCGGCGTATCCGGGGAGTTTCCTCGCCACCGTTCTCGTGCTCCTGGCCGTGTGGGTGGCTTCGTTCTTCATCGCGACCATTCCCGGCGAGATGGCCGACCGCTTCACGCAACGCGCGCTCGGGTTCGACAACGAGGACGAGACCGGGCAGCCGCGCTTCGTTTCCGGCTTTGCGGTTCCGTTCCTGACGTTCGGCTCGGACGGATCGCTGCTCGGACTCTTCAAGCGCAACCTCGAGGTGGTCGATGCCGATCTCGTGCCGGACAAGGACCTGACGCCCGGCGAAACTTCGATCAGCCTGCGCGACCGGGATTTGCGGTTCGCGACGCTCGACCGTTCGGATCTGCATCAGGCGGACTTCACGGGCAGCGATCTGCGCGGGGCCTCGTTTGTCGGTGCGGACCTGCGCGGCGCCTCGTTGCAGTGCTCGGACATCACGCAGCTTGTCCTGACGGACGATCGCGACGCGCTCAATTGCACGACGGCGCGGCGTGCGCGGTTCACGCGCGCACGCCTCGACGGGGCGCGCCTCACGGGCACGGACCTGCGCGGAGCCAGGCTCGACGAGGCCAGGCTCGAAGACGCCGATCTCAGCTACGCTCTGCTCTACGGCGCCAACTTCGCGTCCGCGCGCCTCGACAAGGCCGATCTCACGGGCGGCGTCGCGGCGCAGGGCGCGAACTTCATCGTCGCCAACCTGGAGGGCGCCGATCTGACGGGCGCGGCGCTCACGGGGGCGGACCTCTCGAACGCCGATCTCACGGGTGCCGTGCTGGCCCATGCGCAGCTCGATGCAGCCAACCTCAGCGATGCCAAGCTCGACGGGGCTTCGCTCTATCGCGCATCGCTGCGGGGCGCGGTGCTCAGCGGGGCCAGCGTGGCCGGCGCCGACCTCAGGGACGCAAAGGTCTGGCGGACGGTTGCGCCGCTTCCGGATCCGGACGCGGTCGCCGATCTCAGCGGCCTCCGCATCGTTGCCATGACCGACGCTGACGCCGACGACCTCAAGGCCGCGGTCGCGCGCATCCCCGGCCGCCGCACGAGGGCGCGCGTGGGGGAAGCGATCGCGCCGCTAATCGAGGCTTCCGAAAGTGCGGCCTGGGAAGGATCGGCGGACGACGCGGCCTGGCGCGACCTCGCCGTGGCCGGCGCGCAGACCTCCCCGGACCTCTACAAGTCGCGGCTTACCGACTATCTCGTGCGCCAGTCGTGCCGTCCGCGGTGGAGCAACGGGTCGGTGGCGACGGGGCTTGCGCGACGCGCGCAGCGGCCGGAGTTCCAGGGCGATCTCGTGGCTGTCTACGATCGGCTCGTCGATCGATCGTGTCCGGCGTCTGGGACGATCGCGCCGAAAGTGCTCAAGGATCTCTCTGTGGCGGCCGACATCGCGCGGGGCGGGTAGCCCGTCGTTCGCGCTTGCTTTCGTTGCTGTGTGGCTGTAGAACATAACGCGAACATTGCGTGCGCCTTCAGCCCTGTCGAGAGGTTTGCAGGTGCGTGAGACGTATGAGCCATGCTGGCCAAGCCGGTGCAGGTGCGCCGGAATTTTGAGAAAGCTTGGGACAACGGTGGCGCTGGGCACCGGCCCCGTTCGCGTCCGGGGGCCGATGCGGGTAGGGTGCTGCAACTTGAGTCGCCCGGCCGGCGGAGCCGCGCCGGGCCGATCTCCATCGTCACGGCCGTCGGGCCTGTCGCCAGCCGACGTGCGGACGCCGGACAGGCGCGGACACGGGCGCGGGGGTCAGACGCGGATGCCAGACAGGGCGCAGATGCCAGACAGGGAGTGAAGACATGGCCGGATCGGTCAACAAGGTGATCCTGGTCGGAAACCTCGGGCGCGATCCCGAGATCCGCCGCACGCAGGACGGGCGTCCAATCGCCAACCTGCGCATTGCCACGAGCGAGTCGTGGAAGGACCGCAACAGCGGCGAGCGCCGCGAGAAGACCGAGTGGCATTCGGTCGTGATCTTCAACGAGAACCTGTGCAAGGTCGCAGAGCAGTATCTGCGCAAAGGCTCGAAGGTCTACGTCGAGGGGCAGCTCCAGACCCGCAAGTGGCAGGACCAGCAGGGTCAGGACCGCTACTCGACCGAGGTCGTGCTGCAGGGGTTCAACGGTCAGCTCACGATGCTCGACGGCCGGTCTGGCGCGGGCGGCGGGCTCGGAGAAGGCGGGCAGTCCGATTACGAGAGCGACAGCGGCGGGTTCGGCGGCGGCGAGCCGAAGCGGGCCCCGCGCGGCGGTGGCGGCGGCTCCAAGGGCGGCGGTGGCCTCGACAAGCCCTTCGACGACGAGATCCCGTTCTAAAGTGGGCAGAGTAGGCAGTAGGCAGTAGGCAGTAGGCAGTAGGCAGTAGGCAGTAGGGGTGACCGGCAGCGGTCGCGCGTGCTATCAGCGGTGCTTGTGCTTGGCGCGCTTGCGGCCTTTGCGGCTCGATCGTAGAGCCGGGGGCGGCGTGCGCGGCGGCTCGGTCGGTTCGGGCGGCGGCACCGGCATGTTTGTGACCAGCGGCGAGGCCGGGGTCTCCTCAACCGATGCAACGTCGGGTGCCGGCACACGGGCCGGCTCGGGCGTAGGGGGCGCCGGGGCGATCTTCGGTGGGCGGCCCGCCAGTATGTCCTCGGCGCGGGCGTGATCGCGCGCCGATTGCCCCTCGATGAAAATGTGGCGCACGGCCGGCGTGTGCGTGTGGATGGTCGCCTCGATGCGCGCGACGGCGGCCTCGATGGCCGCGGCCGTCACCGCGTCGTCGAAATCGACGCTCGCGGCGACCAGGATGTCCGACGGCCCGAGTTGCATGGTGCGGATCTCGTTGACGGCGCGGATCGGCCGGCCGGGCCCCATCTCCGCGACGATGGCCTCCTGGATGTCTCGGCGCACGCTCGGGGCCGCCGCCTCGCCGACGATCAGGCTGCGAATCTCGACGCTCATGAAGGCAGCGACGGCGCCGAGCAGAAGACCGATCAGGATCGCGGCGTAGGCGTCCGGCGTCGACGAGCCCGTGAGGTCCGAGAGCGCGATGCCGGCGGCGGCGATGAGGATGCCGGCCAGCGCGGCGACGGTCTCGACCAGTACGGTGAAGAGGGCGGGGTCCTGCGAGGCGCGTAGGGTGGCGAGGGCAGGAGCCACGCCGTGCCGCCGTTTGAACGTGCCGATGGCCTTCGCCGCCGCCATGGTCTCGAGCGCGAATGCGACCGCGAGCACGGCGTAGTTGACGAAATGATCGGTGACGGGACGCGGATCGATCAGCTTCTGGACGCCCGCGTAGAGGGCGACGCCGGCGCCGAGCGAATACAGCAGCACGGCTGCGGCGAAGCCCCAGAAGTGGAGCTCCCTGGCGTAGCCGAAGGGACGGACGGCGTCCGCCGGCTGCCCGGCGCGGCGGAGGCCGAGCAGGACCAGCGCCCGGTGGCCCGCGTCGACGAGCGAGTGCACCGCCTCGGACAGCATGGCGGAGGAGCCGGTCCAGGCAGCGGCGACGAACTTCGCGGCGGCGAGGCTGAGATTCGCAGCCAGCGCCACCACGACGACGCTTGTCGAACCGCCCGCTGCCACGCCCTGCTCCCGCCAGATCCCTCGATGAGGTCCCGTATCTACGCGACTTTCCGAACCGCAGAAAGAAAAACCCCGCCGCAGGGTTGCTGCGGCGGGGCCTCGTTGGATGGCGACCGTCGGGATGATCGCCGCTTCGCTTACGGATTGGCCGGAGCGGGCTCGGTTGCGGGCGGCGCGTCGGGTGCGGGGGCGGGCGCCGGCTCGGTGGACGAGCCGCCGACGGCTTCCTTCGCCGAATCGATAGCGCCGGAGACGGCCTCCTTGGCCTTATCGAGGGCGGGGCCTGCCGCCTCCTTCGCAGCGTCGAGCGCCTCCTGTGCCTTTTTCTTGGCCTCGTCGATCTTCGGCTTCGACTTGTCCGAGAACTCGTCGACCTTCTCCCGGGTGCGCTCGAAAAGCGATTTCGCCGGTTTCTTGCGCACGAACTCGGGCGCGGTGTCGATGGTGTCCTTGGTCAAGTCGGGAAGCGACACCACGAGCTTGCCGTCCTTCTCGTCGAACTGGAGGGAGGAGAGGGCGACGCCGATCTTCTTTTCGGCCCAGCCGAAGTAGCCACCGGTGCCCATGACGACGCCCACGACCTGGTTCTGGTCGTTGACGATCAGGTCCTCGATGTCGGCGACGATGGTGCCCTCCTTGCCGTGGACCTTGG
>ERZ795041.688-NODE-688-length-12023-cov-5.380097_pt1 | contig 12023 bp, 7 predicted proteins | sample MGYA00375125_ERZ795041 | MGnify/ENA primary metagenome ERZ795041 (study PRJEB30170, sample SAMN03074214) | activated sludge metagenome | biome: Common Effluent Treatment Plant; feature: Wastewater; material: Activated sludge; isolation source: activated biomass in a...
GCTCGCGATGGCGCCGCAGCGATGCTCGCGCAGGGGCGCGCCGGTCGCGAACGGCGCGTCTCCGTCCGACGCCTGGGCGTCCCGGACGACGCTGATCAAGGCCGGCGAGGACCTCGCGCCTTAGAGAGTTTCCGTTTCAGATGGAACAGCGGTTCGACATGCGCAAGCCCGTCTGGACTCCGGCCTTCGCCGGAGTGACGTTGAGTTTGCGTAGCCCGCCTGCATACAAATGACGTCATCCCGGCGCAGGCCGGGATCCAGACACGCCAATTGCTCGCATGACCATGTTTCCACCTAAGTCGGAACGACTCTAGACTGCTGTAAACTTCGTAAGCCAGTCGTCGGGCTTACTCGGCCGGAGTGGCGGCCGGCTGAGCGCCGGGCTCGGCCGCGGCGTGGCGCGAGGCGCCGATCAGGCTCAGGACCGTCGGCACGACGAAGAGCGTCAACAGCGTGCCGAGGCTCATGCCGCCGACGATGACCCAGCCGATCTGCTGGCGGCTTTCCGCGCCCGCTCCCATGGCGAGGGCGAGCGGCACGGCGCCGAGAACCATGGCGCCCGTGGTCATCAGGATCGGACGCAGGCGCAGGCTCGCCGCCTCGACGACGGCGTCCATCCGCGTCTTTCCGTCGGCCTCGAGCTGGTTGGCGAACTCGACGATCAGGATGCCGTGCTTGGTGATGAGGCCGACCAGCGTCACGAGGCCGATCTGCGAATAGACGTTGAGCGAGCCGCCGACGAGATAGAGCGTCCCGAGCGCGCCGCACATGGAGAGCGGCACCGTCAGCAGGATGATCAGCGGGTCGCGGAAGCTCTCGAACTGCGCCGCGAGCACGAGATAGATGAACGCGAGGGCGAGCACGAACACCAGGGCAAGGCTCTGGCTCGACGCGCGGTAGTCGCGGCTCTGGCCGTTGACGTCGGTCTGGATGTCCGGCGGCAGCACCTGGTCGACGGTGCGCTCGATGTGGTCCAGCACCTCCCCCAGGGCATAGCCCGGCGCGATGGTGCCGGAGACGGTGACGGCGCGAAGCTGGTTGAAGCGCTTCAGCTCCTTGGGCGCCACGCTCTCGACCACTTTGACGATGTTGGAGAGCTGGACCATCTCGCCCGAGGGCGAGCGCAGGAAGATGGTGTCGAGCGCGGCCGGCGTCGAGCGGTCCGGAATGTCGAGCTGCACCATCACGTCGTACTGCTCGCCGTTCATCTCGAAGCGCGTCACCTGGCGGCCGCCGAGGAGCGTCTCGAGCGTGCGCCCGACGACGTTCACGTCGAGACGCAGGTCCGACACCTTGGCACGGTCCATCTCGATACGGAACTCGGGCGTGTTGAGCTTGAGGTCGGTCTCCAGGCTTTCGAGCCCGGGATAGCCTTCGAGGGCCGCGAGGAGCGTGTCCGAGAGCTTCTCCAGCTCCTCGTAGGTGCCGGACGACTGCACGACGAACTCGACGGGCTTCGAGGAGCCGCGCTGCCCGAAGGCGTTCGGATTGGGCGCGAACGCGAAGACGCCGGCAATGCGGCGCACCTTGGGGCTGATCTCGCGCGTGATCTCCTGCTGCGTGCGCGTGCGCTCGCTCCAGTCCTTCAGCGGCGCGAAGATCAGGAAGCCCGAGACTTCCGGGTTGCCGTTGATGACGAGGCGCGAGGCGATCTCGGGCACGTCGGCGAGAATGGCGTCGGCCTCGGCGCTGTAGCGGCTGGTGTAGGCGAGCGTCGCGCCTTCGGGGCCGGTGCCGCGCACGCGGATCACGCCGCGGTCCTCGACGGGGGCGAGCTCGGACTTGAGGTTCTGGAAGAAATAGACGCTGGAGCCCGCGACCGCGATGGCGAAGAGAAGCACGGCCGGACGGTGGCGGAGGGAGAGCTGGAGAAGCCGCCGGTAGCCCCGCTCGAGACCCTTCAGCAGTCCTTCGATGGCGAGGAAGAGCCGTCCCGGCGCCGGATTGTGGCGCAGGAGGCGCGCGCACATCATTGGCGTCAGAGTGAGGGCGACGAAGCCCGAAATGATGACCGCGCCGGCGAGCGTCAGTGCGAACTCGAGGAAGAGCCGCCCCGTCTTGCCCGGCGCGAAGGCGATGGGCGCGTAGACGGCCGCGAGCGTCAGCGTCATCGCGATGACGGCGAAGCCGATCTCGCGGGTGCCCTTCAAGGCGGCGTCGATCGGCCTCATGCCGTGCTCGATGTGGCGGTAGATGTTCTCCAGGACGACGATGGCGTCGTCGACGACGAGGCCGATGGCGAGCACCATGGCGAGCAGCGTCAGCGTGTTGACGCTGAAGCCGAAGGCTAGCATCAGCGTGAACGTGGCGATGAGCGAGATCGGGATGGTGACGATCGGGATGAGGGAGGCGCGGGGCGAGCGCAGGAAGAAGATGATGACGAGGACCACCAGAAGGATGGCCTCGCCGATGGTGCGGTAGACGGCCTCGATCGAGCGCTCGATGAAGATCGAGTCGTCGTTGGCGACGTGCGCCTGCATGCCGTTCGGCATGGACTGGTTGATGCGCGGCAGCAGCGCGCGCACGGCCTTCGACACGTCGAGGGGGTTGGCGACGGCCTGCTTGATGACGCCGACGGCGATGGCGGTGCCGCCCTCGAAGCGGCTCTCGCGCCGCTCGTCGAAGGCGCCGAGCTCGACGCGCGCCACCTCTCCGAGCTTCACCTGATGGTTGCCGGAGACCTTGATGACGATGTTACGGAACTCCTCGGGCGTCACGAGGCCGGTGCGCGACAGCACGCTGAACTCGCGGTTGGCGCTTTCGATGCGTCCCGAGGGAAGCTCGACGTTCTGGGCCCGGAGCGCGCTTTCGATGTCCTGGACGGTGAGGGCGAAGGCGGCGAGGCGCTCCCGGTCGATCCAGATGCGCATGGCGTAGCGGCGCTCGCCGTAGATGGTGACGTCGGCGACGCCGTTCAGGTTCTTCAACTGATCGATGACGAAGCGGTCGATATAGTCGGTGATCTCGAGCGGGGAGAGCACGGGGCTGTTGAAGACCAGCAGCATGATCGGCTGGGCATCGGCTTCCACCTTGGCGATGATCGGCTCGTCGATCTCGTCGGGAAGGCGGCCGCGCACGCGCGAGACGCGGTCGCGCACGTCGCTGGCGGCCACGTCCTGGTTGACGTCGGGGCGGAAGCGGACGCTGATGCGGCTCTGCTCGGAACGGCTTTGCGAGTCGATCACGTCGATGCCGGGGATGCCGGCGATGGAGCCCTCGAGGATCTGCGTGACCTGCGATTCGATGATCTTGGCGGAGGCGCCGGGATAGCGCGTCTGCACCGAGACGACCGGCTCGTCGACGTTCGGGTATTCGCGGACGGTCAGGCGCATGTAGGACACGACGCCGAGCAGCACGATGACGAGGCTCAGAACGGTGGCAAACACCGGCCGGCGGATGCAGAGCTCGGAGAGGCCCATCAGGTCCCCCGCGCGCCGGAGCCGGAGCCGGCTACGATCTCGACCGGGCTGCCGTCTTTCAGCTTCTGCTGGCCGGCGGTGACGACCATCGCCTCCTCGGAGAGCCCGTCCAGAATCTCGACCAGGCCCGTACTGCGGCTGCCGAGCGTCACCTTGACCTCGACGGCCTGGCCGTCCCTCACGAGGTAGACGATCTTGTCGCCGCCGCGCGGCACGATGGCTGCCTCGGGCACGACGAGCACGTTGCGCTTCACCTGGCCCTTGACGCGGATGCGCGCGAAAAGGCCCGGGCGGAGCACGAGGTCCGGGTTTTCGAGGCGGGCGCGAATGTTGAGCGCGCGGCCGTTGACGTCGATGTGCGGGTCGATGGCATAGATAGTGCCGATGAACGTCCGGCCCGGCAGCGCATCGACGGAGAGCTCGACGGTCTGGCCCGTTCTGACCTGCGCCAGGTAGAGCTCGGGCAGCTTGAAGTCGATCTTCAGGGTGTCGATCTTCTCGAGATTGACGATGGCGGCGCCGGCTTCGACATAAGCGCCGGGCGAGACCTTGCGGATGCCGGCGATGCCGTCGAAGGGCGCGCGGATCGTATGCTTGTCGAGACGCACCCTGGCAAGCTCGAGGGCCGCGCGGGTCGTCTCGGCATTGGTCGAGGCTTCATCGCGGGCGCGCTCGGTGACGTTCCCGGAGCGCGCGAGCGAGTTGGCGCGGCCGAGGTTGCCGATTGCAAGATTGTAGCGGGCCTGCGCGTCAGCCACCTCGGCGTTGGCGAGGGCGCTGTCGAGCTGCACCATCACGTCTCCCCTGCCGACGGGGGCTCCCTCGGAGAGCGGAATGGCGGTGATGCGTCCCGCGATCTCGGAGGTGATCTGCACGCCCTCGTCCGACTGCAGCGTGCCGATGGCGCGCAAGTCCTCGGTCGACGTGGCCGCGACTGCGGTGGCGGCTTCCACCGCGATGCTCGCCGCGCGGTTTCTTTCAGCCGATCGGTCCTTGGCGATCTCTGCGCGCCGCGCCGCGACCGGATGCGCGTCGGCGGGCGGGGCTTGCGTCAGCAGGGCGAGATCGCCGCTCCTTATGGCCTCCCAGATCCGCCCGTCGGTCGCATAGAACGCGCCGCCGCCCGCGAGGGCGAGGAGGGCGCAGGCGATCCAGACTTTCAGCATCTCGGGCACCTATCCAGGACGGTCCGTCAGCGGGGCGATATCGAGCGAGGTTCATCGGGCTCAAGCAGGCGGCGCGTCATCCATGCCGCCGGATGTCAGGTCGAACTCTCGGGCCTGCTCCTTGGGCCGTCCGCTCTTCCCCAAACGGAACGCATCTGCCCTTGGAAACCCGTCGAAAATCCCGGTGCCGCGTCGGAGAACCGACCTTTTTCAAGCTTACGCCCGAAATGTGGCAGGAGCTACCGGGCAATCCCCCTCTCCGGGACGGAGATCAGGCCCCGGGCGAAGCGCCCGGGCGACGGCGCGGGCGGGCCTTCCGGGTGGTCTCGGCGGACCTTCGCCGCAGGGGGGCCGAGCTCTCTTGCCGCGCTGTCGCCGGCGGCGTTTCGTCGAGCCGCGTCCGCGCCGGCGGCGCCAGCCTGCTCACGGGCGAGGCCTCGCCGTCCGCGGTCATCGGTCCGGGGATCGGCCCGTGGAACGGCGGCACATCGCGCGAGGCCGCCCTGGCGAGGACGGGCTGCAGCTCGGCGTCGAGCGTCGCAAGGGGGACCACCGGCGCCTTGGCGACGAGGTGGACGACCTTGAAGCCCTTGGCCTTGAGGCCGGCGAGAATCGCCGGCAGGGCCTTCGCGGTCGGCCGCTTGAGATCGTGGAACAGGAGGATGCCGCCCTTTTGCGCGACCGCGAGCTTCAGGGTGCGCTCGGTGATGCGCTGGGGGCTCGAGATGAAACTGTCGTTCGAGATGACGTCGACCGTGAAGCTCGCGATGCTGCGCGACTGGAAATACGTCAGGAGGGCGTCGCTGTCGTTGAGGCCCGGGTAGCGGAAGAAGGGCGCGATGCCGGTCGCGGCGGCGAGCGAGACGGCGGCGAAGCCGCGCTCGATCTCGTCCTTGGCCTTCTCGATGTCCATGCGGGCAAGGTTGTTGGGGTGCGACCACGTGTGCGTGCCGACCGTGTGGCCGCGCGCCAACACCTCCTTGGTCATGGCCGGATAGGAGAGCGCCATCTCGCCCACCGAGAAGAACGTCGCCTTGGTGCAGAACCGATCGAGCGTGTCGAGAATGGGACCCGTGACCCTCGGCACGGGGCCGTCGTCGAAGGTCAGTACGACCTCGTTCTCGGCAAGGAAGCGCGGCTCCTTCTCGCGCCGGGTCGCGGAGCCGAAGATCGGGCCGCCCGACGTGTCGATCTCGATGACGCGGGAGATGCCGAGCGCCTTCTCCGGGTCCGAGCATTCGCCGGCTGCGGCTCCCGATGCAAACGCAACCAGCACACCGATCGTCGCTGCGACCCCAATTTTTCTCATCGCGGGACTCGGGTTGCGGCGGCAGGGCCTACTGGTGACCGAACGCCTTGAGCTGCCAGGGATCGTTCGAGGGATTGGCCCAGTCGAACGGCTTCGCCGGTTGCGCGCCGTTGCGCACGGGCTTCTTCGGTGCGGGCGCTGCGGCGGGCGGTGCGTCGGGTGCGCCCGAGACGGGCCAGGTGGCGGCGCGCTCGGCGAGAGGCGAGCTGGCGGCTGCGACCGATTTGGCCTTCAGGGCCTTCTCGGCGATGGCGTCGTATTCCGGAAGCGTGATGGGGGCGTCCTTGGCGACCATGTGCACGACCTTGAAGCCGCGCGCCTTGAGCTCCTCGAGCAGGCTCGAGAGCGCGCCGGCCGTCGACGGCTGGATGTCGTGGAACAGCAGGATGCCCTTTTTGCTGTGCTCGAGCTGGGCGAGCACGTTGCGCAGCACGACGCCGGGGCTCTTGGTGCGGAAATCCTTGGAATCGACGTGGATGCCGAAGGTGCCGACGCCGCGGCTGCGGATGTAGTCGCGCGTGGACTTGCTGTGGGCGAGGTAGGGGAAGCGGAAGAAGGGGGCGATCGGCGTGCCGGCGGCGGCGGCCACGGCGGAGAACCCGAGCTCGAATTCGCGCTTCATGGCAGCGGCGCTCAAGGTGGCCAGGTTCTTGTGCGACCAGGTGTGCGTGCCGATGGTATGGCCGCGCCGCGCCACTTCCCGGAGGGTCGCCGGGTCGGAGATCGCCATGCGGCCGACCGAGAAGAAGGTCGCCTTGACGCACTGCTCGTCGAGGGCGTCGAGGATCGGCAGCGTATAGCGGCGCATGGGGCCGTCGTCGAAGGTCAGCACGACCTCGCCGGGCTCCAGGAACTTGGGCTCCGTCTTGTGGTACTGCTCGCCGAACTCGGGCCCCGTCGTCGTGTCGATCTCGACCACGCGGGAGACGCCGAGAACGTCCGCCCCGGCGCCACAATGGGCCGCGGACTTGAGCCCGATCTCGGCGCCAGCCGCGGGGCTTACCGTAGGCGAGCGCCAGCCCTGGCCGAGAGCCGAGGACGGGTCGGGCGCATGGACGCCGGTGCCCGTTTCCGCGCGCGCCACATCGATGGCCGCTGCGGCCCCGACGCTCAGGATCATCGCTGCGCCCAAGGCCAGCCAAGTGCACCGACTGGCGCTCATTCGGTCGTCTCCTCTGCCGCCCTCGAGGTATGCGCCTCGGGGACGGGCCCTCTGTCATCGAAGCTCGTCATTGAAGCACGGTTCGTAAAAGAGTTTGTAACTAAAATGCAACCCCGCTTGCGGGCCTGCTTTTTTTGCCGGAACGCAGTGTCGCAGATATGACGGCTGTGCTAGGCCGGCGCAAAAGGGCTCCCGGTCTCGCGTCAGGCGGGGCGGCCGTTTTGGCGGACGACGGGCCGGCGCGCGGCCCGATTTTGCGCTTCTTGGAGCTTCGATGACAGGCTTGGACGAGCATCCGCCGGCTCCGGAAGCCGACGCCATCAGCGTGGCCGATCTCGTGCGCGATGTCGCGATCGCGTTGCACGACGGAGACAGTGCCACAGCAGCCAATCTCGTCATCGGCCTGCACCCCCGCGACCTCGCCGACGTCATAGAACTCCTGTCGCCCGAGCATCGCGTCGCCCTCATCCACGCGCTGGGACCGGCCTTCAACTACGATGTGCTGTCGGAGATCGACGAGGCGGTCCGCGACCAGCTCTCGGAGGCTTTGCCCAACGAGCTCCTGGCCAAGGCCGTCACCGAGCTTGACACGGACGACGCGGCCTACCTGATCGAGAACCTCGAGGAGGAGGACCGCGAGGAGATCCTCGCGCAGTTGCCCAAGGGCGAGCGCGCAGCCCTCGAGCGTCAGCTCGAATATCCTGAGGATTCCGCCGGTCGCCTCATGCAGAGCGACTTCGTCGCCGTGGCGCCCTATTGGACCGTCGGCCAGGTCATCGAGCATGCGCGCGAGACGGACGACCTGCCCGAGACCTTCTCCGAGATCTTTGTCGTCGATCCCGCGTTTCGCGTCGTGGGCAGCGTCGACCTTTCGCGGCTTTTGCGCACAAAAAAGGACGTGCCGGTCTCGGATATCATGGAGGCCGATCTCGATACGGTGCTGGCGACGGCGGACCAGGAGGAGGTGGCGCGCCAGTTCGAGCGCTACAACCTCATCAGCGCGCCGGTCATCGACGAGCACGGCAAGCTCGTGGGTGTGATCACCGTCGACGACGTGGTGGAAGTGATCCAGGACGAGGCCGACGAGGACATGAGGGCGCTCGGCGGCGTCGGCGACGAAAGCATCGGCGACAGCGTCGTTCAGACGGCGAAAAGCCGCGTGCCCTGGCTGATCGTCAACCTCGGGACGGCGGTGCTGGCATCGTTCGTCATCAAGATATTCGATGCGACCATCGAGCAGATGGTGGCGCGCGCCGTGCTGATGCCGGTGGTCGCCTCGATCGGCGGCAACGCCGGGACGCAGACCATGACCGTCACCGTGCGCGCGCTCGCGACCAACAAGCTCGGCGCCGCCAACGCGCCGCGGATCATCTCGCGCGAAACCATGGTGGGCCTTCTGAACGGGCTCGTGCTGTCGGCCATCATGGCGCTCATCGTCTTCCTGTGGTGCGGCTCGAGCCGGCTCGGGGCGGTGATCGGAACGGCCATGATCGTCAACCTCCTGGCGGCGGCGCTGGCCGGAATTCTCATTCCGCTGGCGCTCGACAGGCTCAAGCTCGACCCCGCGCCCGCGTCCGGCGTGTTCGTCTCGATGATCACCGACTGCGTGGGGTTCTTCGCGTTCCTGGGGCTTGCTTCGCTCATTCTGTTCTGAGCCCCCCGCCCACATGACACTTTGATGGCGGCGGGTCTGATTTTGTCGCTTGCGGGCGGGCCGGCGGGCGTGATTATCACGGAGAGAGAAGGGTCAAGCCAAAAAAGCCGGTCGCCATGGATCAAGACAAGCGCGTCAAGCACCTGCGCCAAATCCTGCTGTGGCCGGTCTATCTCCTGCCCCTCGACGAAAGCGCGCCGCTGCAGGACCATTGGGAGCAGCTCGAGACGCCGGGCCCCGATAATCCCTGGCGCGAGGTGGACGACGAGTTCGGGGACCCGCAGGAGTTCCAGACGCGCCACTACAACGAGTTCGTGACGTTCCTGCCGCCGGTGCAGCGCTTTCTCTACGGCCAGGGGCTTGGGCGCTCGGTGCGAAAGGTCTACGGCGAGAGCCCGATCCGCGTCATGCGCCGCACGGACATCGCGGCCGCGCGCGTGACCCTCGACAAGGGCGGGGCACCGATCACGCTCAACATCGCCCACATCGATCTCTATTTCTTCTACGACATCGACATCGCCATCCTGGCGCTCGAGGTCTGGACCGACGACATCACGCTCTCCGCGGCCCAGAGCGTGATGTTCCGTTTCGGGCGCGCCTATCCGGCCTACTGGGAGGAGGGCGACGGCCGCGGCGGCCATTGCCCGTGGAAGGTCGAATGGCTCGACGCCGACGGGCAACTGCTCGTCCAGTCCGACTATGAGAACCGCGAGAAGTTCCTGTCCTTCGTCTGCCGCCACCGGGCCCCCACGACGGCGGCGCACTGGGAGTTCCTGATGTCGCCGCTGGTGCTCTACCATGCGGACGCGAAGGGCCACGTGCGTTACCGGCAGCTCGAATACTACCGCATGCCCTACATGGCGTATCTGGCGCTGGACCGCGCGGAGACGCTGTCGCGGTCGGATTCGATCCGGCTGGCGCTCGGCAACGAGGCCGGCGAGAACACGGCGCTTCCCTATTCCGACGCCTATCTTTCGGATTTCGAGACGCGCTACTGCTACGACCGCAATTTCATGACGGGCCGGGGCGGGAACACCTCGAACGTGCGCTTCCACGCCTCAGGCGACACGTTCATCGTCACCGGGGATGCCTCGGACCCCTTCTTCGCGGACCTCGAGAGCGGCATTCTCTCGCGTTTCCGCCATCAGCATTTCCTGATGTTTCTCATCGCGCATTTCCAGAAGGCGTCGCTGCTCATGTTCTCCGACCGGCTCGTGAGCGCGGTCAGCCGGCTCGACATCACCGACGCGAAGGCCAACCGCACCTTCCGCCGCGACATCCGCAACGCGCACGAGAATTTCCTGCGCTTCGCCCACCGCTACTGGTTCCACGACATCTCGCATCAGGCGCAGGTGCGCGAGCTGTTCGACATGACGCGCCGCCATCTGCAACTCGATGCGCTCTACGGCGAGGTGCGCGAGGAGCTGCAGGACATGGGCAACTTCCTCGAGGTCGAGGCGATGCGCAAGCAGAACGACACCGTGGTGCGGCTCACGGTGGTGACGACATTCGGTCTCGTCGGTACGGTGACGACGGGGTTCATCGGCATGAACCTGTTCGACTGGACGCAGGAGCCCGTGTGGTGGCGCGTCCTGGCGTTTCTCGCGGTGTTCGTGCCGACGGCGCTGCTGACGCTCTACACTGTCGTCAAATCGCGGCGGCTCTCGGATTTCCTGGACGCGCTGTCGGACGAGGCGGTGAGCTGGGGGCGGCGCTGGCGCGCGCTGATGCGCGTCTGGTTTGGCAGGCGGTCGGTGTAAGGCGCCTCAGACCGTCGTCGATCAGCTCGTCGGGGCGTCGAGCTTGCGGGTCAGGTTCTCGAACTCGCGGCGCAGCTCCTCGTTCTTGAAGATCTGCTCGAAGGTCGGGGCTTCGAGCTTCTGGATGGCCTCGAACGACGTCGAGCTGTCGCGCATCAGGGTGCGCAGCTCGAGGCTCGCCTCCACGGTGTCGAACGTGTTGTCGGCGATGCGAAGATCGTGGACGGCGCGCGCGCGCGCAGCGACGATCTGCTCGCGCTGCTGGGCGAGGTAGCGGCGGTAGCCCCTGGCGGCCTCCTCGGCGAGCTTCTGGCTGTCGCGGTTCGCGTCGAGGGCGCGCTTCTGGTCGGGGCGGTTCTCGGCGCGCATCAGCTCGAGCGTGCGGGCCTTGGCGGCTGCGATGTCCTTCAGGATCGCATCCAGCTTCGGCATGTATTGCGTGTCGATCTTCGCGATGGTCGAATCCTGCGCGTGCACCAGCAACGCGAACAGGGCTGCGTGCATGGCGAAATACTTGCGGGCCGCGCCCGGGTTCTCGGCGGTGGCGGTCATGAGCTTGGCGAGCTGGCCGTCGATGAGCTTTGCGGCGTGGAACGTCGCAACGAGGCGCACGAGGTCGCCCGAGAGCACGCCGCCGAGCAAGAGATCGAGTTGGTCCGGGGCCAGGTCGACACCGGACTTGATGAGCGCGTCGGCGATCTCGGCCTTGGCCGCGGCGATGGCCGCCTCGTTGCCGGCGATGCGTCCTTTGTAGTCGGCGATCTTCGCGTCAAGGCTGTCGACCGTGTCGGTGAGGACGCCGGGCAGCATGGCGTCCTTGGGTGCCGTGATCTGCTTCTCCTTGAGCGTGACGATGCTCGCCTCGAGGTCGCGGATGTTGCGGCGGTGCTGCTCGATGCGCTTCTGCACCTCGACGACGGGCGCGTCCGTAACGATGGCGAGCGTCGCGTCGAGAAGCTTGCGGATGCGGTCCTCGCGGTCCTCGCGCGTTTCCGTCCAGAGCGGCGTGACCAGGAACTCGTCCTTGGCGGGCAGCTTCTTGGCTTCGGCGCGCTGCTCGGCCACCGTGTTCAGGATGCTGTCGATGGCGCGCATCAGTGCGCGCGCCTGCTCGTAGGACGGATCGCCCTCGCGCGGATCGGCGGGCGCGGCGCGAGGGGCCGCCTGGGCGGCCGGATCGCCGTTGCGGATCAGGTCGCCAATGCCGTCCTTGGTGGCGGCGGACTGCGCTCCGGCAGGCCCCGCGAGCAGTGCGACGGCGGCCACGAGCGCGAGCGTCCTCTGGGGTGCGGTCGGGCGAACGGATGTCGTCAAGCGAGCCTCCTCGAACGGGTCGCATCAAGCGGCGCAATTCGGGCAAATCGATGTTGCCGGCTTGCCGCACCGCCGGCCTGGAAGGCGCTAACCGCCCGCAGCGGCCCGTGCGACGGCCGCCAGGAGCGCCGGCGTCACCTGGCGGGCGTCGGTCAGCACCGCCATGTGCGTTACGGCCGGTGCGCCGCGCAGACCCGGCAGTTTGGCCGGCGTGAGCGCCGTATCCGGCGGCGAGCCAT